>ERZ795057.278-NODE-278-length-54494-cov-25.206249_pt1 | contig 54494 bp, 54 predicted proteins | sample MGYA00375141_ERZ795057 | MGnify/ENA primary metagenome ERZ795057 (study PRJEB30186, sample SAMN05720163) | activated sludge metagenome | isolation source: Anaerobic digester | place: Hong Kong | collected 2015-01-26 ...
AGACCAAATTCAACTAACTTTCGATTTTAAGACTTAAAGTGCCACGGGCGTAAGCTCGTGGGTATCTACTTCATGAAGTTTCCTCTTTGATCAAACTGGCCCCTTCAGCGGCCAGCTTCGGGGCTTATTCTTAAGTCTAATAAAATACCCCATTTTTTGGTGCTGTTTCCGTTGCACAGGCATGACCAAGCCCCAGGCATCCCAAAATCATATTCAGAAAGAAACATGCGGAAAGGAGATATTATATGACACGGAGAATTGTAATTGGAATTGCAGGGGCAAGTGGCGTTATCTACGGTGTGAGGTTGCTCAGTATTCTTAAAGAAATAGATATTGAGACTCATCTAGTCATATCCGAAGCAGGAAAAAAATATCGAGATAGAGACAGGGTATAAGTCTAATGAAGTAGCTGACATGGCCGACTATGTTTATGACAACAGGGATATTGCTGCAACTATCGCCAGCGGTTCATTTCTGACTGACGGCATGATAGTTGTTCCATGCACTGTAAAAACATTATCAGGAATTGCCAATTCCTATACTGAAAACCTACTCGTGAGGGCTGCGGATGTGACCTTGAAAGAAAAGCGAAAACTGGTCCTAGTAGTGAGAGAAACACCTCTTCACAAAGGTCATCTCAGGCTTATGAACATGGCTGCTGATATGGGCGCCCATATCCTGTCCCCTGTGCCTTCTTTCTATCACAAGCCCAAGACCATAGACGACATTATTAATCAGACCATAGGAAAAATATTTGACTATGTGGACATTAAACATGATTTATTTAAACGTTGGGGCGAATGAGCTTGGCAATGCATCAAAAAATATGGATTTTCTATCCCAAAGAGCTTTGAATGCATTCAGGCAGAGCAAATTTGTAGATCTTCTGAGGAGTTGAGGCAGGTCGGAGGTAAATAGGCCACTTACTCCTTTTTAGATAAAAGTGAGTCTCCTGTTCAGCCTTTATCAGATTATCGCAACTATAAACAAGAACAGTGATGATTCAAGAGTTTGCAGTTAGACAATGGAAGGCCCATCACCAAGTAGAATGTATAATCTCATACTCCACTCTTCTACTGCCATTATAATTCCATTGTCTTCTGCAAATATATTCTTTGCTGAAAAAATTAGTCTTTGAGATTGAGAGCTTATGAGTGAGGCTCCACCCGCATAGTGGAATGGGGTCAAGTCGGCTCTTGACTCTTTATGATGATTTCAACCAATTCTTCCATCCTCATTCTTAAACCCCTGTCAGCCTTCATCCCTGATTTCATTCTTTCAACTATGCTGCTGACGGAGCTGCTTTTCCTGATTTTGAATTGTAAACCCACTTCCTTCAAAGTATCATTCCTTAAATGCCTTGTCAGGTAGACGGCAATATTCCTGGGTTCATTAAAATACCCTCTCCTGCTTGCATACAGCTCGTCATCATTGATATTATAAGCCTTGCATACAATCAGTTTGATTTTATCTGTATCAGGTGCAAGTCTTCTGGCTTCAGGGATTTCCTCAAAATCTTCCGGACTGAAAAATCTTCCCTTTATTCCGTCAATGAATCCCTTGCTTCCAAGGACTGAAGGCAATTTATTTCTTCCGAATATCCGGTTGATCTCCTCAGGTGTTTCCTTGAGGACAAACCGTTTGTAAAGCCTGAGACTCTCCTTTCCGCTGTCTGAAAACAGCTTCAGGATATAACTCTTGTACAGCCACTTCCACTTTTTCGCATCAGACATGTATGGTTTATGGCTGCTCCACGGGTATTTTTCCAGGCTGTCAACAATCCCTGCTTCAAAAGGATTCCTGTGGATATATCTGACCAGCTCAAGCGCATAACTGTCAGACTCGACCAGAATAGATTTGTAACGCCCCCTGAAAAGCGGGCCGTCATAACCGTGCCTTCTGTTATATCGCTGGGTATACAGGCTGTTCAGGTGTCTCATGGATCTGGACAGGTTGGCATCCGGTGTTTTGACAAGGAGGTGATAATGATTGGTCATCAGGCAATAGGCTGCAATATTTACATTGAACACTTCGGCAAGCTCTTCCAGAATTTCCACAAAGGACAAATAATCATCCTTTCCCTCGAAGATCTTTTCCCCGCGCCTGCCCCGGTTCATTACGTGGTACCATGCGCCCGGATAATAAACTACCCCGCCGCAGAGCAGCTGTTATCTTAAAAAGCGTTGAACGTCCCAAGGGGCGGGGAATCGAACCCTCGTCCGCCTCTGGCGGATTGAATTCTTAACGGCCTGGACATGGAAAAAGCTTATCAGAAATCAAACCAAGAGTCAAGAGCCAATTTGACCCCTTTAGAATTCTTAACGGCCTGGACATGGAAAAAGCTTATCAGAAATCAATCCAAGAGTCAAGAGCCGATTTGACCCCTTTATCGTAAAATGACAAGCAGTAAAATGAAGCAGGCTTAAAAAATCAAATGCGGTATGCCATGGGGTTTACCATTATGCATACCGCACCGGAAATATCTGACTTTTACCAGCCTCTGGATGGTTTACCAGCCTTTGTATGGCTGGCAGAAACTTGTCCGCCGTGTTTATGGCGGGCTTGTCCGCCTTTTACAAGCCTCTGGCTGGCTGGCGGATTGAAAAGATGAAAAAAGGTTTATGATTTTTATGCAGTCTAACTGACTGCGCCTTTATCAGCCTCACCCAACAGTCATTATATGGAGCGTATCCCCTTCCTGGAGAGGGGCGTCCATTCGTTCACCGTAAGACAGGAAATCTCTCTGATTGACCACCACACGCAATTCCATGTCTATTTCATTCTTTTGGTCCAGGATGGCCTTTTTAACACCAGGTCCATACTTTTTTATAAGACCATTAACAAAGTCCCTTAAGGTATTACCGGTAAAGTCAACAATCAGGTCCTTTTTCTTGTTCATAAGCTTGTAAAGATGGGGCAGGCCCTCAATTTTAAGATTAATTTTCATTGGATATATGCTCCTATATTAATGGGGCTCTAATAAGATATTTTTATCAGAAAGATCTACTACCAGAAAACTGATAAAAAGTCAACTATAAGACCCTGTGCTTATTTTTTCAAATTAACGCCTCACTTGCAGAAAAAAATATCTTGACTTCTTCTGCTTCTATTCTTAAATTATTATCTAAACTGGAATGATTCCGAAATGAAAATTATTAACAGAAATGATCTGATCGGTCAGTTAAAGGAAAAAGGCCTGAAGAAAACGCCGCAGCGTCTGGCCATAATCGACGTTCTTGTAAAAAACCGTGAAACTCATCCTAGTGCGAGATTTATTTACAATGAAGCGAAAAAGATAGCAGATCGACTCAGCCTCTCCACTGTTTATGCAACTCTCAAGGAATTTTCTGTAAACGGAATAATCAAGCCTCTTGAATTTGACCGGATGGAAAACCGTTATGACGTGAATATGTCCGAACACATCAATCTCATCTGCAAACGCTGCGGAGCCATTATCGACTACAATCTACCTGTCACAATTGAACCAAAAGAAATTGCCCGAAAGGCCGGGTTTTTAGTCACAGATACCAGGATGGAATACTACGGATATTGCCTGGAGTGTATGAAGGAGACGGAATAGCTTAACTCCGGATCATGCAGCCGAGTCTGCTGATTCCCATGTTAAGGAATTGCACATTTAATTTATTGATTTATCCGGAATAGTTCCGGATTAAAGAAAGTATGATTATGAAATCGTAAATAAGAAAGTGTTTACATACAGCGAAAGGAGGTAGCATTATGGATGAAGACAGCAAGAGCCAGGGAAAGGGCAGGCTTAATCAACCAATGACCGGCAGAGGTACATCGGTCAGGGACTGGTGGCCAAATCAGTTAAATCTGAGGATTCTGCACCAGAATTCTATCCTGAGCAATCCGATGGGCGAGAATTTTAACTACGCCGAAGAATTCAAGAAGCTCGACCTCATGGCCGTTAAGAAGGATCTCTATGAGCTGATGACCAGCTCGCAGGAATGGTGGCCGGCCGACTGGGGTCACTACGGGCCGCTCTTCATCCGGATGGCCTGGCACAGCGCAGGCACATACCGAATGGGCGACGGCCGTGGGGGAGCAGGGTCAGGAACACAGCGCTTTGCACCGCTCAACAGCTGGCCTGACAATGTCAATCTTGACAAGGCGCGCCGACTGCTCTGGCCGATAAAGAAGAAGTACGGCAGTAAAATTTCATGGGCCGACCTCTTGATCCTCGCCGGGAACTGCGCGCTTGAGTCGATGGGATTCAAGACCTTCGGCTTCGGCGGCGGGCGTGAGGACGTATGGGAGCCGGAAGAGGACATTTACTGGGGCTCTGAGGCCGAGTGGCTGGGCGATAAGCGATACTCCGGTGAACGGCAACTCGAAAATCCGCTTGCCGCCGTGCAGATGGGCCTGATTTATGTGAACCCGGAAGGGCCGAACGGCAACCCTGATCCGGTTGCTTCAGGCCGTGACGTCCGTGAAACATTTGCACGTATGGCCATGAACGACGAAGAGACAGTAGCGCTGGTTGCCGGCGGTCACAGCTTCGGCAAGTGCCACGGCGCCGGAGATCCGTCTCATGTGGGTCCTGAGCCTGAGGCCGCCCCTATTGAGGAGCAGGGTCTCGGCTGGAAGAGCAGCTTCGGAAGCGGCAAAGGCGGCGATACGATCGGCAGCGGTCTTGAGGGAGCCTGGAAGCCGAACCCGACCAAATGGGACATGGGATATCTTAACACACTTTTCAAATACGAGTGGGAGCTGACAAAGAGCCCGGCAGGTGCTTACCAGTGGGTGCCAAAGGATAGTGCTGCAGCGCAGGCTGTGCAGGATGCCCATGATCCTTCGAAACGGCACGCGCCAATGATGACCACGGCAGACCTCTCCTTGCGCTTCGACCCGATCTATGAACCGATTGCGCGGCGCTATCAGCAGAACCCGGAAGAATTCGCTGATGCCTTTGCCAGAGCATGGTTCAAACTGACCCATCGCGACATGGGCCCGCGTTCGCGCTATCTCGGCCCTGAGGTCCCTGCGGAAGAACTGATATGGCAGGACCCGGTACCAGCAGTTGATCATAAGCTGATCGAGGCTCAGGACATTTCAGATCTCAAGAGCAAGATCCTTGCTTCAGGACTTTCGATCCCGCAACTCGTCTCAACGGCCTGGGCTTCGGCATCAACGTTCCGCGGCTCAGACAATCGCGGCGGTGCAAACGGGGCGCGAATTCGTCTTGCACCCCAAAAAGATTGGAAAGTCAACCAGCCTGATCAACTGAAGACCGTGCTGCAGACCCTTGAAGAAATTCAAAAGGATTTCAACAGCTCGCAGACAGGAGGGAAGAAGGTTTCGCTCGCTGATCTGATTGTACTGGGCGGATGTGCCGGCGTAGAACAGGCGGCAAAGAATGCAGGTTATGATGTAACCGTTCCCTTCATTCCAGGACGTACGGATGCATTGCAGGAGCAAACAGACGTGATGTCATTCGCAGTACTTGAACCGTTAGCAGACGGGTTCCGTAACTACAAGAAGGCAAGATACACCGTATCTGCAGAGGACATGCTGGTTGATCGTGCGCAATTGCTGACGCTGACTGCACCTGAAATGACGGTTCTCATTGGCGGAATGCGCGTCCTGAATGCCAATTTCGAAAAGTCAAACCACGGTGTCTTCACAAAGCGGCCGGAAACGCTTACTAATGACTTCTTCGTGAATCTGCTCGACATGAGCACGGAGTGGAAGGCAACCCCGGAAGACGAGGAGGTGTTCGAGGGTCGTGACAGGGCAACTGGAGAAATCAGGTGGACCGGCACCCGTGTAGACCTGATCTTTGGTTCGAACTCCCAGCTCCGGGCCCTGGCGGAGGTATACGCATGTGAGGATTACCGGGAGAAGTTTGTTAACGACTTTGTCGCGGTCTGGAACAAGGTCATGAATCTTGACAGATTCGACCTGGCCTGATCCTGGCACAGACGTGTTCACTAAAAAAAACTATGAGAAAGAAACTGCGCACTAAAAATGCGCAGTTTTTTATTTTTTTACTTGACAGAAGTGTTTAGAAGCTATACGCTAAAACCATGAATAAAAACAGTACATCGCCGTTTTCGCTTGTAGAAAAGTTTTCAAGGGTGGTTAAGCTCTGGCAGAGGCTTGAATCCAGGCCACGCAATTTCGGTACTGAGGATAACCTGACCAGTTCAGAAGTTCACATGATTGAAGTAGTAGGCCTTAATGAGGGCCTGAGCGTGACAGCACTTGCCAGAAGGTTGGGTATAACCAAGGGCGCTGTATCGCAAACCTTGAAAAAGCTTGAGGAAAAAAGCCTGATCGTAAAAGAAGCCGACTCTTCCAATAGCTCCCGAATAACAGTGAATCTTTCAACAAAAGGAAAGGTTGCCTATTTTTCGCATATGCAGTGGCATGAGGAAATGGACGGAGGTTTCAGGAATTATTTTGTTAATCTTCCTGAAGAAAAAATAAAGTTTTTGGAGGAATTCCTCTCAATTCTGGAGAAGTTCCTGAAGAAGAGAATGTAAATTTTTTTGGTATAAGAGTATACCATCTAAACACTTTAAAAGGAGAAGAATATTATGAAGATCAGGATGTTCGGAAACAATGTAGTGAGGATGCCCGATATCGCCTTTATGATGATGAGCTGGATTTTTGTTGTAAGAGATATGTTAATGTCGCCGTGGTCGATTCTGGATGAGTTTGAAGTGGAAAGGGGGCAGACCATTGTTGACTATGGATGCGGACCGGGTTCATATCTTAAATGTGCATCTGAAATGGTCGGACCAGAGGGAATGGTATGGGCTGTTGATGTCCATGAACTGGCCATAAAGGCAGTATTGAAACGTATAGACAGGGAGAATTTGAGCAATGTAAGGGTTTTGCAGGCCAAAGGCAATAATTCGGGCCTGCCAGATGAAACAGCGGATGTGATCTATGCACTGGATATGTTCCATATGGTCAGGGACCACAATGAATTCCTGAAGGAGCTTAATCGGATCTGTAAAGAAAGAGGATTGCTTTATATCGGCATAAGCCACCAAAGCTGGGAAGCGGTAATACCTAAGATAATAGCTTCCGGCAAATGGGATATTGTAGAGAAAAGAAAAGGTTATCTGAAGTGCCGTCCGGTTAAAAATTGAGCCGGACAATATGGAGAAGCTTAAGCTATCTTAACTAATTTATAATGGCCTTATTATTACATCCTTGAGGTATTGGTTTTGAAAACGGGTATTTTCACCGATCTTAGCCTTTCCGTCTGACACGAAACGTGCAGAGAGGGCTTTGCCATATCTTACAGACAGGGCCCTCAGAAGTCGTAGCACCTCTAGTATCCTTTTCGGGGACTCATCAATACCAACAGGATAGGTGTCGATACCAAGACCGCAGTGCATGGCAAGAAATATATTCCTCTCTATCGGGAATCGTCCTTTATCATATTCTTCTGCCAGTTCAAAATCCTCCAGGCAGGGGAACATGACGCCGCAAAGTCCTGCCGGTCTGGGATTTTCGGACTTAATAAAGTCTGTGATCTTTAAAAAAGTATCAGTGGTGACGGCTTTTTCAAATGAGCCGTGGAGCCTTTTTATAAAATTTATCAGGCTGCTTTTACCTGAAAACAGGGGCGCTACTGATGAATCTATGCCAAGAAAATCAGGATATTTATTAAAGAGTTCAATGATTTCATCCCACATGAATCCCATCCTGGAAAACCATTCTTCAAGATCAAGACAGCCCTCTGCCAGGTCTGTGGGCTGCAACCCGATGGAAAAACCGTTTTTCTCAAATTCAGCGGAAGGGAAAAAGGGGCTGGATTTGCGGTTTGAAAAGGTGAATGCAAAACCGAATGTCTTTTCTGCATTTTCGCTGATTATCTCCTGAAGAAGTTCAACGTCTTCCGGAAGTACACCGGCAGTTAGTTCAAGATTGAAAGAGGTGTTTTTTGAAGAAAGGAAATGCCCCAGATTCGAGCCGGCTGATTCTCTGTTAATGGACCCTGCGCTCAGGTAGATCGAATCATCATTCACCAGGGAATCCATTGAACCCAGAGGTTCATTGGCAAGACATAGTCGCTTTGTCTGCACTTCGAAACCACTGCTTAAAAGAATCTCATGGACTGATTCAAGATTCTTTAAAAGGCTGTCATCAAATTTATCAGCAAAGTAACATATACTTCTGACTACTTTATTCTGGTGCAGGGTCTTTGGCATTTGCTATTCCCCGGCTCTGACAATTTATTGGCTTGAAAGATTTTTTCTAATTATGGTAATATCAGATATTCACATAAATTCCGGATGATATAAAGGCTGAATCAAATGGTCAAGAAATTCTGGACAATAGCAGAAGTGATAGAGATATTTCAGGTTGATAAATCTCTTCTATATGAACTAGAGGAAGAAGAAATAATATGTCCTGTCTGCCGCGGAAGGTCAAGGGACAAATTTTTTCCTCCTGGAGAGCTGGAAAAACTGCGTTTTGCCAAAATCCTGATTGAAGACATGGGTGTAAATCTGGCCGGTGTTGAGGTAATATTGCGGATGAAGCAGAACATGGTTGAGATGAGAAAGCAGTTTGATTCCATCCTTGAAGAGATGGCAAGAGATATACGGAAAAGGCTGAATAACGAAGAGTAAAATTTAAAGTCTTAGATCCGCCCTCAAATCCTTTTTATAGAGCTTATCCATCTGTTCAACCGACTTGAGCACCTCCTTCTCATCAGTTTGAGGCACCTTGACTGAGATCCTGACCATGAGGTCCCCTTTCTTTTTTGTCCTGGGGTTTTCCGCTCCCCGGCCTTTTAATCGAAGGGTCTGTCCGCTCTGGCTTTTTGGAGGAACCTTGAGGTTTATTTGCCCGTCAACCGTAGGTATGGTTATTTCTCCGCCTGCCATTGCCTCACGAACGGTTACAGGGACTTCCATGAAGATATTGTCACCCTCCCTCCTGAGGAACGGGTGGGGCTTTATGTGAACAACAAGGTAGAGATCTCCCGGCTTTCCACCGTTCATGCCGGGCTCACCTTTTCCGGCAACACGTACCCTGGATCCCTCCTTGACCCCTTTTGGAATAGTAACACGTATTTTTTCTGTCCCTAGAACCTGTCCGCTTCCTCCGCATTGCGCACAGGCCTTGCCTGTCTGACCATGTCCTTTGCATTGGGGGCAGGGCCTTGTAAAATGCATGGGGCCTTCAGCCATATTAAGGCGGCCTGAGCCACCGCACATCTGGCAGGTTGACATACGGGCATTAGGGTCAGTGCCTGATCCATTGCACGAAGTACAGGGTTTAAGTTTCTGCATTGAGATTTCCGTTGAGAATCCCTTGAGTGCTGACACAAAATCAATATCCATGCCATACTCGACATCCCTGCCTCTGGAAACAGTGCTTCCTCTGAAGCCTTCCCGGCCCATGCCTGAGCCGAATATATCTCCGAAAATATCCTCATAATTCTGATATCTTCCGAAATCCTGCTGGTCCCTCTGGCTTTGGCCTTCCTGCTGGAAGGTTTCCCACTTTTTATATTCCCTTGCCTTTTCCGCATCAAATCCTGACCGGAGACCATCCTCCCCGAACTCATCATAGAGCTTTCTTTTTTCCTCATTTGCCAGGCAATCATGTGCATGGGATATTTCCTTGAATTTCTGCTCAGCCTCCTTGTTCCCGGGATTTATATCCGGATGCCATTTCCTGGCAAGTTTGCGATAGGCCTTTTTTATATCGCTCTGGGGTGCATCTTTTGGAACCCCCAGGATTTTGTAAAAATCTTCGGGCATTATACTGACCTCAAAATTCTTTCTTAAAAAGCAAGAATTTAAGCTTGATGTACTCGTAAAAAGCTAAGTTATGCCTCTTCGAGGGAGCCTATGAACAACGAAGCCTGGTAAAAAACAAGTGAAGCGTTAAATATTTAATATAGTTATAATGCCATCGCTTCATGTAATTTAAAACGACTTCGTTGGAAGTCAAAAAGCAACATATTCCGTCATTCCGTGCAAGCGGAGCGCAGCCTGTCCCGGACTACGATACGGGAACACGGAATCCAGTCCCGCCTTGGCGGGATTTAATATGTTCTGGATGCCGGCTTTCGCCGGCATGACGGCCTTGTTGGCATTTTCTCCAATTACGACACAACCTCGAAAGTTGGAATCCAGGGGTTTTAAGTAGTTACCCAGCTGACTCCAGTTGGAATTTATCCCGCGCTTGACGCGGGGCCGGAGTGACGAATTTTTGCGAATTTGTCAATCTTAAGTAATTCCAAAAAAGATTACATCAAACATAACCCTGATGTCAATTTTTGTAGTGTGTCTTTTTAGGGGTATTTTGTGTCCTTGATTGCTGGCATGAAAAAAGATAGTATTAGTGCCAAAGGAAAGGTCATCAACTTTTTTCAAAGACATAAAAATGATTCAGCATTATGGATGAAGTAAGAGACTCAGCACTGCAAAATTTTAAATTTCGTAATCTGCATCCGAATATATTTCTGGGAACAGCAAGTGACAGGTATGCGGGCTGGGTGGGCCAGGTCTATTCAGAAAACAGGTATGAAAAATCCATAACCCGCCGTGTAAAAAAGGTGGGGGGCAGGACATTTACTGAAGAAGTACTTCCTGTTGAAAGCGTCAGGGAATATTTTCAGCATTTCCGAATACTGGAACTTGACTTTACTTTTTACAGGCCCCTTATTGATTCCGAAGGGAAACCCACTCAGAATTTTCATCTGCTTCGTTTATACCGCAAATATGTTAATAATGAAGACAGGCTTCTGCTTAAAGTGCCGCAAATCATATTTGCAAAGAAATTATTCCGAAATAATGCATATATCGATAACGATACATACTTAAATCCGGAAATTTTCAATCGCCAGTTCTACGAGCCTGCAGTTGAAATCCTGGGCCCATGTCTTCACGGTTTTGTTTTTGAGCAGGAATATCAGAAAAAACAGGACCGTATTTCGCCTGAAAAACAGGCAGAAGAACTCGATACCTTTTTCAGCTCAGTTCCGGATGACTCCCGTTACCATCTCGAATTTCGCACTGAAAGCCTGTTGTCTGAACCAGTTTTTGAGGTACTTGAAAGGTACGGGGTGGGACAGATCCTGTCGCACTGGACATGGCTTCCCTCTTTGTCTCGCCAGTTCAGCCTTTCAGGCAGGAGGTTTTTAAACAGGAGCGGTTGCTGCGTGATCAGGCTAATGACGCCGAGAGGTATACGCTATGAGGATGCATACGCCAGAGCACATCCCTTCAATGCCCTGGTGGATGGCATGCTGAATACTGAGATGATACAAGATACAGCCGCCCTTATGTGCTCGGCAATCAACCAGGGGATTCAAATCAGCGTTATTGTAAACAATCGCTCAGGCGGGAATGCACCCCTGATTGTCCAGAAAATTACCAGACTATTTCTGGATATGATCCCGCATCAGGCTTGACGGGTTTTCATGAGAGAGTCAACCTTCATTTTAAGGTGATTTTTGAAGACCATTGAACAGGAGATACAAGATGGATTTCTGTGATTTTAACTGTAAGTATGCCTCCTGGCCAGAATCAGAATCGCTTGACGGCTCCAGCAGCTGCAGGACCTTTACAGCCCTTTTATGCAGGAAGAAGAACCGCCACGTTCATAAAAATATGCCCTGTAATGAAAAATCGATAAAACGGGAGAGGATCAAAGGATCTGAAGTGTCAGATTTTAATCCTTAAGCCCGGTTTTTTCCAGATACCTGCTTATCGCCCCATCATATTCATGGGTAAGCCTGAATACTTTTTTGGCCAGACGGAATCGCGTTTCAAGAGAGGTTTCGCCATTCGTTGATGCCATCTCCTTCAGAACCGTTTCATAGTCGTCAGGGTCCACGATGACAGTGACGTGTTTGAAGTTTTTAGCGGAAGATCTGAGCATGGAAGGACCACCTATATCAATATTTTCGATCGCCTCATCCAGGGTTACACCCTCTCTGCTGACTGTTTTTTCAAACTGGTAAAGGTTGACAACAACCATGTCAATAGGCTCAATGCCGTGTTCTTTCATCATCCTGACATGTTCATCGTTGTCGCGCAGACCTAAAAGACCCCCATGAACCTTTGGATGAAGCGTCTTTACACGGCCATCCATCATTTCAGGAAAACCTGTGTATTCCGAGATATCAGTTACAGTAATTTTACCCTTACGCAGTGTATCGGCAGTTCCACCTGTAGAGAGGATTCGAACTCCAAATTCGGAAAGAGATTTCGCAAAATCAACAATTCCTGATTTGTCTGTGACACTTATAATGGCCCTCTTTATCTTCCCCATCTATATACCTCCTGAATTCTGAATTCACTGATCAGTTTGTCTTGTCATCATCTGTTGCCGGAATTGGAATCTTAAAGAATTCGATTCCTTCATCTTTCAATGTCTTTTCCTCCTCAGAAGTTGCAGATCCCCTTATGTTCCTTTTTTCAGTAACTCCGTAGTGCATTTTGAGGGCTTCTGATGCAAATTTCGCCCCGACATTTTCTGAATTTTTCTGTATGTAATCCACGATCTCTTTTGCAAGCCTTTGATAGTCAATCGGAAGCTGATTCTTCTGAATTTCAGGATGAGACCTCCTAACAGCAACGGGTGAAACCACTTTCCTGACATCAGTGCCGTTACAATAAGGGCAGTTCACCAATCCGGCGGCATTTTGTTCTTCGAAGGATTCGAGGCTGTCAAACCATCCTTCGAACATATGTCCGTTTGAACATTCAAGGTCAAATACAATCATGTTAATTCAATTTCTCCATTTTATTAATTTAATAGTATTTTGCAGGCAAGCCGCTTCTATGTGTTTTTCCAATTAATTTCCATGAGAAGGTCGCTGTTCTCGGTCATATCTTTCCATAGAAGAGCTGATAATCTTGAATATACAGCTCCAGGTAAACCATTTCCAATAACCCTTCCGTCAAATTTGACCACAGGGAGCAGGTTTATCGAAGTTCCGGTAAGGAAGATCTCTTTAGCATTATAAGCATCTTCCGGAGAGATATCTGCAAATTTTACTTTTTTTATCATATTTTCTTTTTTAAGGTCGCCGGCCAGCTGAAATACCCTGCTGGCGGTAATACCTAAAAGTGTTCTTTCAAAACCAGGAAATTTCAATACGCCATCGGCTGTCAGCACTCCGATATTTTCAGTAGATCCCTCCGCCAGAAAACCATTTTCATCGAGAGCAACTGAATAGCGTGAGCCTCCATTGATAGCCTCTTTTTTCATAAGGACATTGGGCAGATAATTGCATGACTTTATATTGGCGAAAAAGGATTTTTTGATAGGAATACGACTGGTTACAAGTGTTATGCCTTTTTCGTAATATTCACGGGGCAAAGTATGTGATCGCACAACATTGATGTACAGCTGGCTTGAAGGGCAGTCATAAGGATTTATGGTAAAACTGCCCGGACCTCTTGAAACAATAATACGGATAAGGCACTCTTTTTCTCCGCCCGTTAACACGAGCTCTGTAATCAAATCCCTTATACGGTTATATCCTGCGGGGAATTCAAGTGAAATAGCTTTAACTGACTTTTCCAGCCGTTGCAGGTGTTCCTCAATCTGATATATTCTGCCGTGAAAACATCGTATTACATCAAAAGCCCCGTCTCCCCTGTGAACCAGATGGTCATCAGCAGGGATCATCATCAGATCAGGATCAGTTGTAATGCCATTCCACTGACTGGAATACATGGCCAGATAATTGCTCTGCCAGGGCTTTTTGTCAAAGCAGAGGCTCGAAAAGAAGTTGGATTTTGTGATCCTTTTCTGTTTCATGACATTCAAACAACGTTTTTCCTGAATACTGTGCTGTACTGAGAATTAATACTATACCGGCGTATCTCCTTGACAGCCTTAACTTATCTTCTTAGTATACTATTCATTTCAGGCTGAAACCTAAACAATAAAATCTGAAAAATCAATTACAAAATTTATTTATTATCCTCTGAATACAGGATAGAGAGGCCAAAAAGGTATGAGTGAAAGACAATATCTGGTTGATGAACTTACCTTAAAGGAGTCATGGCGAATATTTCATATCATGGCGGAGTGCGTAGAGGGTTTCGAGAAACTGCCGGAGGTCTACCCAGCGGTATCGATTTTCGGGTCAGCCCGGACCAAGCCCAACAGTGCGGACTATAAAATGGCTGAGAAGGCAGCCCGCCTGCTGGTAGAAAATGGATTCAACATCATATCAGGCGGTGGACCCGGAATTATGGAAGCTGCAAACAAAGGTGCTGCCGAGGCAGGAGGTAAATCGGTAGGCCTGCATATTCATCTGCCAAATGAACAGCAGCCGAATGAATTTGCAAACATTCGTCTTGATTTCAAATACTTCTTCATAAGAAAGGTTATGTTTGTAAAGTATGCGGTTGCATATCTTATAATGCCAGGCGGATTCGGGACGCTTGATGAGCTTTTTGAGGCCCTGACTCTAATTCAAACAAAAAGAATCAGATCCTTTCCGGTAGTACTTATCAACTCAAAATTCTGGAAGGGTCTCCTTGACTGGGCAAAAGAGACATTAATAAAGGAAAAGACCATCTCCGAAGCGGATTTTGACATATTCAATATTGTTGACACGCCTGAAGAAGCAGTGAATATTATCAAAAGGACCGTTATAGTTTGAACATGAATGAAGACGAACGTCTGACTGTCCGCTCATGGGCCCTTGATCACGGGATAGAATTATCTGCGAACAAGTTGAACCTTCTTGGCATTTATCTGAGGGAACTTACCGAGTGGAATAAACATGTTAACCTTATCGGCATGCGTTCCCGGCAAAGGATCATACATGAACTCCTGCTAGACTCCCTTATGCCGGCATCTTTTCTTCCCCGGAAAGGCAGGTTGCTTGATTTAGGTTCAGGCGGCGGCTTTCCTTCAATTCCCTTAAAGATCTGCATCCCTGGCCTGAAATTTCATCTTATTGAATCCAATGGCAAAAAAGTAAATTTTCTCAAACATGTCATACGCATAACCAGACTGGTTGGCATTGAAGTTATATGGGGCCGTATTGAAGAAGAATATAGGCGTCTTTGCCCGGAGGGCTATGATATCGTTACAGCAAGGGCAGTAGCTGACTTTTCCCGCACACTGTCATGGTGTGCTCAGCATATTATTAATGGTGGTCTTTTTGTGAATTTTCAGGGTAGTCAGTTTAGGGAGGCCATAGCGGGAAGTGCAGACATCCTTGAAAAGGAGAATATTACTCTTTATAAAACCATTCCCTATGTATTATCAGAAAAGCAGGGTTCCCAGAGATATCTTCTTGTTTTTATAAAAAACAGATAAAAACTAAGGCCTCCTCTGATATCCTTATTATCTTCAATATTCAGTGAAATGCTGCCCAAAATCGAGGAGGCCTTTTTTGAAATTACGCCCCGGCGAGGTATTTGAAAGAGACTTTCACCCTTGCACGATAGTTCACAACTTTTCCTTCTTCAATGGTTAAATCCAGTTTGGAGATCTCAGCAATCCTTAAATCCTCCAGGCTGGCGGCAGCCGTTTCAATAGCATTTTTAGCCGCATCTTCCCAGGATTTTTCGCTGGTTCCAACAAGCTCAATGATTTTATACGTACTCATAGCTTATTTTCCTCCTTTCATCCATTCAGGTGAATATTGGCCAATGAAGCTTAACAGTAAAAAATTTCACCTCCTTTTTTTAAAAATTATCAGACATCGTGCTAAAATAGTCTAACAAAACATTTAATGTCGTGCAATATATTATTAGGTCTGAATTTGATGAATTCGCAAAAAGCCGTTGATTTTAAAAACCCCATTTTTCCAACTGCTTCAGCATCCTTGTCTTATGACTTCCAGGCCAGTAATACCTTCCGCAGGAAGGACAGTAATGTATTCCTTTCATATTTTGATGAAATACATAATCAGGAACGTTTCCCAGGACATCATTCGGATCGATCCCCTGTAAAAGGGTATTGCAGATTAAGCACCTGCAGAACCATTTAGTATGGTCCGGAATAAGCCCCATTGACCGTTTCAGCCCAACAATTTGCCTCTCAACATTATTCTCATAGATCATGACAGCATTACTGTATTTGTTAGTGAGATCCTTTTGGCGGGATAAGAGAATACGCCCGTCCTTTACCAGTAAATCTATTACATGCGGCTGATAACAGCTCCTGTAAATTGTATCATATCCCAGCACCCTGAGCCATTTGGCGAGCCTGCCAAGCATTGAATCAGCTACGAATTTCATTTCCAGGTTTTTTCCTTTTGATATTTTTTCATCATAGTGATTTTGACACCGAAAGGTTAAAGAGTGAGACATATTGTTGACGGATTATTTTTATTATTATACATCTTATATGCTTTTATTTAAAGGGATCTCTGGCATAACAACACAAAAGGAAAGCTTCATCAGGTTAAAAATGGACAAAATAGTCATTGAAGGTGGAAAGCCTCTCAAGGGATCAGTCAGGGTCAGCGGATCAAAAAACGCTGCTCTTCCAATCATAACCGCCTGCCTCCTGACTGGCGGATGGCATAAATTGAGTAATATTCCAGGACTTAAAGATGTTGAGACAATTAAAAGCATCATGTCAAAAATGGGTGTTCGTTTTCGAGAGGGCGCAGGATCCCTTGAGGTAAATTCCGACGATTTAAGAGATTTTGAAGTCCCCTATGAGCTTGTAAAAACCATGAGGGCTTCGATACTGCTGTTGGGCCCTATTCTGGCCCGCTATGGCAAGGCGAGGATTTCTCTGCCAGGAGGGTGTGCAATAGGGGCGAGGCCGGTTAACCTTCACCTGAAGGCCCTGATAGAAATGGGCGCAGCAATCGAATTGGATCATGGGTATATAAACGCCCGTGCGGGTCAGCTGAAAGGATGTGATATATTTTTCGATATCCCTACCGTTACAGGGACTGAAAACCTGATGATGGCAGCAGTGACAGCGAGTGGTCGAACAGTCTTGAGAAATGCCGCTGAGGAACCCGAAGTTAAGGACCTCGCCAACATGCTGAGAGGAATGGGAGCTGAAATTGAAGGTGATGGGACAGATACGATTGAGATAAACGGCGTTGATAATTTACGGCCTGCGGAATATTCTGTAATGCCTGACAGGATTGAAGCCGGAACCTTCATGATTGCCGGGGTAATAACCAGGGGTGAAATGAAAATTCATAACTGCTGCCCGGAACATCTTGGAGCTCTTATAGAAAAGCTTGAATCTGCGGGGGCATTTTTAAAGGCAACCGATGACGGCTTTCTTGTCAGGGGTCCGGACACCATAGAAAGCGTAGATATAAGAACCATGCCATTTCCAGGATTTCCTACTGATCTGCAGGCCCAGTTTATGGCCCTTATGTCCATCGCAAGCGGATGGAGCATGATCAGGGAAACCGTATTTGAAAACAGATTTATTCATGTAAGTGAACTGAGAAGATTGGGTGCGGAGATTGATATCAACGGCAATCAGGCCCTTGTGAAGGGTAAGGATCGTCTATTCTCCGCTCCGGTAATGGCGACTGACCTTAGAGCCAGTGCTTCTCTCATCCTGGCTGGTCTGGTGGCCGAAGGAGGAAGGACGGAAGTTCAGAGGATTTATCATCTGGACAGGGGTTACGACGCCCTGGAAAAAAAGTTCGCCGACCTTGGGGCCTCCATATGGAGAGAAAAAGTGTGAAATGAAACAGCGCCCCCTCATAGCAGCTTTCTTGTTTTTAACCGGGGGTATAATTACAGCTCATTGCTTCCTGATTTTTCTCAGAGATCTTATCCTTCCTGCAGTCCTCCTTTTTTCATTTTTACTGTTACTTGCAATCCTTTCTCATAGCCGCCTGAGGCTTTACCTGCTGCTTCTTGCCTTCCTCGCGGCAGGTATTCTGCTTTACCTTAGACAATACAATCCGTCTCAACTCCTGTCCGCAGCCGGTAATTACAATAAGATTAGCATTGAGGGTACCATTCTTGAGCCTGTAAAGACGATTGACAAAAAGACAAGGATAACTTTAAGGGTTGACAGATTTTATACTGCTTCTGAATGTCGCTCCATAAATGAAAAGATCGTTTTAACAGTCTACAGAGATATGCCTCCTTTAAATCCGGGATTTAAAATTCGTTTTTCAGCCAGATTGAAGCCTTTCAAAAACTTCAACAATCCCGGCAGATATGACTATGAGAATGCAATGAAGATGGCTGGATTTTCATGTTCTGCGTCTGTATCGGACGGCAAGTCGATCATTTTGCTCGGTCCCGGTCATCTTGGTTTTCCCGGTAATCTGATTGAAATCCTTCAGCGTCCCGTAAGGGAGTTCTTAAGTAAAACAATTAGTTTTGAAGACAGTTCACTTTATCGTGCATTGATCCTTGGTGAGAGGCAGGGGATAAGTAATGAGCAGAGAGAGCTATTTAATAAAACCGGCCTTGGACATATACTTGCTGTTTCTGGTCTTCATATAGGGCTGGTTGCATGGATTTCGTTTTTTTTTATAAAATGGCTTTTGCTTCGATCATCAAGGCTTACGCTTGGAACCGATATAAAGAAAACAGCCGCTGTTCTTACCTGCATTCCTGTTTTGTCATATTCCCTGCTGGCAGGCTTTCATGTGTCGACTCAAAGGGCGCTTATTATGATACTTGCCTTTTTGTTTTCCCTGATTTTAGGGCGCGAGAAGGACACATGGTCAACTCTTGCCTTGGCCGGCCTCATGATACTGATCGTTGATCCATTTGCCCTTTTCAGTATCTCATTCCAGCTCTCGTTCACTGCAGTAGTAGGAATCTTATGGCTGATGCCTGCTTTTCTAAATTTTGTATATTCCCGTTTTGAGGGATTGAATAAGGAAAAAACATTATTCAGGCAGATGTTACTCTATCTTATAGGTATATTTGCAGTCACGGTCTCTGCTACAGTCTTTCTCTTACCCTTGATAACGTTTTACTTTCACAGGGTCTCCTGCGTGACAGTTCCTGCAAATATACTGATTATGCCCGTTCTTGGATTCTGGGTATTACCGTTTGGACTCATTTCAGCAGCCTTTCTTCCCGTATCTACTGTTGCAGCCGATGTATTTCTGCAGATTGGGACAGCAGGGTTACACCTGATGATGGATATAATACGGTATTTTGCGGGCTTATCATGGTCGAGTTTCTGGACAATTATGCCAAACCTGTTTGAAATTCTGCTGTTTTATGCAGTAATTTTTTTTGGATATTTTTTCAAGAGATGGAAATGGACAAGAGGGATTGTTTTTATACTGCTTATTATAATCCTCAGTGATATTGCCTACTGGACTTACAGGGTTCGGTTTAACAGAGATCTCGAAATAACTTTCCTGGATGTCGGACAGGGTAATTCAGCTCTGATCGCTTTTCCGGGCGGTAAAAAAATGCTTATAGACGGAGGAGGATTTTTCAGTGGTTATTTTGATACCGGAAGAATGGTTGTTGCGCCATTTCTATTTTATTCGAAGATATTAAGCGTAGATTATGTTGTCCTGAGCCATCCGCACGCAGACCATATGAACGGCCTCAGCTTCATTGCTGAAGCATTTAATCCAAAGGAATTCTGGTCAAACGGAGACAGGGTCGAGAGCCTTGCTTTTCATGAATTGATAAATAAGATTGAAATAAAAGGTATTAAAAAGATACTGCCGGAAGATCTGTCAGAAGGGAGAGAGATTGGTGGCGCAAAGGTAGAGCCTCTTTATCCTTTAGCTTCCAAAGGACCTCTAAACCATTACAAAAAAAGCAGAGATATTGATAACCGTTCATTAGTATTAAAAATTACTTATCAGGATAAGTCCTTTCTTTTTCCCGGAGATATAAGATACAGGACTGAAAAGTTTCTGGTCTTGAATTCAGGCGATGATCTCAGAAGTGATATCCTCCTTTTCCCTCATCACGGAAGCAAAAGCTCCGGGTCCATGGATTTCCTGAAAGCCGTGAACCCTGATATAAGTGTTATTTCTTCAGGCGAATATAACAGGTTTGGTTTCCCTCATGAACAGGTCCTGAAAAGACTTCAGGATGCGGGCAGCAAGGTTGTCAGGATTGACAGGAAAGGCGCTGTCCGCTTCAAGCTCCATGGGAACCGGTTAACTATTAAAACATTCCGGTAAGTTAACAGAAAGCCTATGGCCTTATTCGGTTGTCAACAAATTCCGCCATTTCCTTGCTTTTCTTAAGATATTCAGCAATCGTTAAGGCATCATTCCTGTTTAACAGCACACAAGCTGTGAATAGCTTTGCTTCCTCTACTCTTACCTCAAAATTCTCTCCCTGTTCAGAGGAAAATGATACCTTATATTCCCCGACCGGAACAGTATCCATAGATTTCATATCCCGGCTTTCCTTATGTTTTTTATAATAATCATCAGTTTTACTGAGCACGTCAGCGACAGCCTCTGCCTGGGCAGGTGACAGGGCCAGTGTGGCCAGCTTTCCACCACGGCTGCTCAGAATTATCAGGAGACTGTCTTTTTGTTTCTGAACTTTCATGGTAACATAACCGGCTTTTGCAACATGCCATGTGAAGGTATAATCGCTTATTACAAAATCGGATGCAGTTGATAAGGATATAGGTCCGATCAGGAATAATACGGAAAAGAAGAAGATAGTCTTTTTTAACATGTCTTTACTCTCCTGTTTTTATTAAAAATAAATTTTTCATGAAATTACTCTTATATTATTTCAGAATAAAAATCCAGTTATAGATTCCTGCAGGGCTGATATTTCAGGGAAGGGGGATAGGTTTCCGGATAAACTGAACAGAAAAAGGGCATGTTTTTCATTTACTCCCGCATCTTGTTGTATTATAAAAAAATTTCCATTCAGCCGTGTAAGCAATGATGTAAGAATAGATTTGCATTAATGGAGCACACTTAATGTTTGAGTCTCTGAGACTGTGCGATTTTCAGGATAAACACCTGGCTATTTTAAGACATTCCTCAAGCACAAGACCAATGATCTGGGTAGTGGAGGAAAATGGTGTCAGGGCGGTTGTGAAGGATTTCAGCGTTAACAGATTTATATACAGGAATATCGCAGGACGTTTTCTCGTATGGAGAGAAGCAAAGGCCTACAGAAGGCTTAAAAATGTCAAAGGTGTGCCGGCATTATACAGGGTTATAGACGGCCTAGCGCTTGTTATGGAAGAAATCCCCGGAAGGAGCCTGGAAAACCTTGAAAAGGAAATACAACTGGGTGCTGAATTTTTTCATGCCCTGAAACGCCTTGTAGATAAATTTCATGAGAGGGGCCTTGCACATTGTGATTTAAAAAGGGCGCCCAATTTTATTTTAGGACAGGATGGACACCCTTATGTAATTGACTGGGCGGCATCTATTTCAGAGAGCGAATTCAGGATTTTTCCTCTGAACAGGATTTACCGCAGATTTTTGCTGGACGATTACCTGGCCATAATAAAACTTAAACTGCGCCATATACCGGAAAAGGTAACGCCGGAGGAAAAACATGCATACAATAAGAGAGGCGGGATGGAAATATTTGTCAGATCAATAAGGGACAGGCTTAGAAATTTACTGCAGAAGATTGCATGAAAAGCATTGGCCTTATAAAGTTTGCTGCTTTAGTACATACAGTCTCAGACTGTATTTATGAAATGAATTCATTCCCCATGAAACAACCAGATCGATTCGCCTGAGTCGGTCCAGGTATTCATCAGCATCCGGATATGTTACATTGCTTGCCGTCATGGACCATTGATAGCCAGGGAAATCTTCACCGAAGTCACCTGAGTCGGAGAAAATTTCATCAGGGTCTGCCAGCTTCTTTTCGGCCATTTTCATCTGAGCCAGGAGAGGTGCTGTTGTATTAAATCTTGCTTCTCCGGCCAGGGAAACGCTTTGAGACTGGGATCCAAGGGCTGCAACAAGTGAAATCGCCAGTATAGCCATAGCCACCATGACTTCAAGTAAAGTGAATCCGGATAAATCACAATTTGTTTTCCTGAATAAATGTTTCATTTTATATGGGGCTGCATTATTCATTCATAATTGATGGTTATTTTACGAATCCGTCAGTCTTCAAAATCTACATATTTATCAAAGATTTCGACCTTTAAAAGAAAAGGGCTCAGCAAGAGAGTAAATTCCCTGTTGTCGTCACAGCCGAGATGAATCGCTGATTTCTGGACATAACCTTTTTTGTTAAAGAGGATTGCTGCAACGCCGTTCATTATTTTGCCCTTTCCCCTGAACCATACATCAAGGACACGAACGCCTGATGGCAGTGATGTGGCATTTTCTCTGGCAAACAGCAGTTCTTCCTCGTTCATGTCAGGGGAGTCGCTCCAGAATTTGTTCAAACCAAGATCAAAATGAAGGATAACCGGTTTTTGATCTTCGATTGCCTTTTCCCTTAACTCGTTAATTAGACCTGTCAATTTGCGGGATGATGACTTTAAATTATCTGTCAGAATGCTGTAGTGAATTCTCGGGATGATCAGCCCCATCATCAGCGCAATCAGGAATAGGACTACTGAGATTTCAATGAACGTATAACCTTTTGTAGAATTTAAAGGGTTCATCTGTCAGACTGTGTCTATTCCAGCTCCCAGCTGCTGATATCCTTATCATCGCCTTCTCCACCCAATTGTCCATCTGCACCGTATGATATAATATCAAAATCATGATGCAGGCCGGGAGAAATATATATGTAGTCATTTTCCCATGGGTCTTTGGGAATCTTACCTTTTTCGAGGTAGCCTCCTTCTCTCCAGGCCTTTGGGAGCCGTCCAACCGTCGGAGTCTCGATAAGTGCTTCGAGACCCTGCTCAGTACTTGGATATGCACCGTTGTCCAGTTTATACAGTTTCAACGCAGTTTCAATGCTTTCGATCTGTATCCTGGCCTTCATACGCCTCGCCTCTTCCGGTCTACCCATTATTTTCGGGATAATAAGACCTGCAAGAATTCCAAGGATTACGACGACTACCATGACTTCAATCAACGTGAACCCCGGCTCATTCAATCCGCCAGAGGCGGACGAGGGTTCGATTCCCCGCCCCTTGGGGCGTTCAATGCTTTTTACGATACCCCGCTGCTCTGCGGCGGGGTAGTTTATTTTGTTTTTAAAGGTGTTTCCAGTCTTCATGTCTACTTCCTCAAATTAGGTGGGCAAGAACAATTGAAAAGTACTTTCCTAAAGCTTAAATGCTTTTTTTCAGCGTATCATCTGGTTCATCTCAAATATTGGAAGCAGAATCGAGATGACAATAAGGCCGACAATAACTCCCATAACGAGAATCATAATAGGTTCCAGCATTGATGTCATAGCCATTACCTGAGATTCAGCCTCTCTTTCATATATATCCGCAATTTTGTTAAGCATGTCCTCCAGCTCTCCGCTCTGCTCGCCTACGGAAATCATCTGAACAGCAATGGGAGGAAACCAGCGACTTTGTCCGAGTTGAGTGGAGAGGCTTTTCCCTGCCTCTATCTGGTCCATTGCATTATCAATGGCTTTTGCGATTTGAGTATTATTGACTATATTTCGAACAATTTTAAGTGCATTCAAAAGAGGGACACCGCTTTTCAGCAGACTGCCGAGTGTCCTCGCGAATCGCGCCATGGCCATTTTTATATTTATAGACCCAAAAACAGGAATACGCAACTTTACTTTATCCCAGAAATATCTGCCGGATGGATTTCTGATTGCACGTTTGATAAGGAAAACAGTGCCTGCAAGTATAAAAATGACTATCCACCAGAATGATTTCAAAAAACTACTTATACCTATTAATATTAAAGTGGGAAGAGGAAGGGTCTTATGCATTTCACCAAAAATAGCAAGAATATCAGGGATGATAAATGTGATCAGAAAAAACAGTATTAATGAACCAACGAAAAACATTAGAACAGGATAGGCCATTGCCGCCTTGAAACGTCCCCTTAATGCCTGCTGACGTTCACTGAAGTCAGCAAGGCGATCCAGAACCAGATCAAGAGATCCCGAACTTTCGCCGGCTCTTACCATATTGATATATACCTCGGAAAAGACCTTTGGATGTTTCGATAATGAAGAAGCAAAACTTCCGCCCTCATTCACGGACTCTTTAATCTGGGCCAGTATTTTTTTGAAAAGCGGATTTGCAGCCTGGCTCATTAATGTATCAAGAGACGAAACAAGAGGTACTCCTGCACCTAAAAGGATAGACAGTTGCCTTGTTGCAGCAGAAAGCTCTCCGGACTTAACACGTTTGAAAAAATTCGAAAGGGCCGAACTGTGAGGAAGCCCTTTCTGTCTCGATAATGCTTCTTTAATATCAATTGTGAATACTCCTGACCCTCTGAGCCTCTGTCTTGCTGTAATAGCACTGTCAGCATCAATGATTCCTTTTTTGTTTTTGCCGGCCCTGTCAAAGCCCTTATACTCATATACAGGCATAATTTAAATGTATTGAAGGTGTTAATGTCATAGATATTGAGTTTTAATGCTTTTACATAAGCCTTTAATATACATTCGATCAAACTTGAATATGTTAGCAGTACCAAAAATCAGTGTCAACAAATCCCCTCAGGACTCTGATTTCACTGAATATCTTGACTTAACTGCATAAGTCAATTAATGTCAATCAATTATCAGCAGTATCAAATAGACAGCAGTCAAAATTTAAACCCTGATTGCATTGATTATCGTTATTCGAAACAGGCGTAATTAAATGAAACCCTTTGCCAGAAGACTGCTTTTCTTAATCATCTTTTGCTTGATTTGCTCCCAATGCAATGGAGAAGAATCCATCTTCTTTCAGACAGGACAGGATTCATCCCAAAATAATATTTCAGACAATCAATCAGAGGTAAACACAGGAGTCAGACTTGCTTCGTTTTTTAGAGATCATATCTCAGCAGTAGATGGTGACAGGTGTCCCAGTTTCCCTTCATGTTCCTCATACAGCGTCGAGGTCTTTAAAAAGCATGGGTTTTTTATCGGATGGATAATGACTGTTGACAGACTGATCCATGAAGCAGATGAAGCCTCAATATCTCCCCTTGTCCGTCGAAATGGGAAGATTAAAATTCTTGATCCGGTTGAAGATAATGATTTGTGGTGGTTTTCGATAAATGGAAAAAATAAAGATTAAAGGCCTGGTTACTCTGATTTGCTGTGTTGTTGTAATTTTTTTCAATGAATCTGCTGTCTTCCCGAAACAGATTGTTCTGGAAAGCAACTCACAATTTTCTTTTGCAAGGGAATATATGGCAAAAGGGGAATACGGAAGAGCTGTCGAGGAATTCGAGAGGTTCATACATTTTTTCCCTGAAGATCCGGAAGTTTTACGCGCCCGTTGCCTTATCGGGATTTGCTATCTGAATGATCATAAATATGATGCTGCCAGAGAAAGTCTGTCAGAAATCATCAAGACAAACCCTGACAGCCCATTTGCCGGCAGGGCTCTTTTGCTCACAGGTGAATCCTATTATCAGGAAGGCTTAATCAGGGAAGCCGAATACTATTTCCAGCTGGTTATGGATGAATATGATAATTCAGATCTGGCATATACAGCCCGTTACAGGCTTGGATGGACAAAGTTAAAGGAAAGCAGATGGCGTGATGCATCATCGATATTCGAAAAGACTGAATACTCAAGCCCTTACTATGACAGTTCCCGTCTGCTTGCACAGGAGTGCCTTTATGGGGAAGCCCTGCCTTACAAAACACCTGCATTAGCAGGTTCACTTGCAGCAGTAATTCCGGGACTTGGGCATGCCTATGTTTCCCGATACAAGGATGCGGCAGTGGCATTTGTGCTGAACGGCCTTTTTATATGGGCGGCAATTGAATCCTTTGATCATGACCATGATGTCCTGGGTGGAATTCTCAGCTTTTTAGAGGTTGGCTGGTACAGCGGTAATATTTACAGCGCTGTGAATGTCACACACAAATATAACCGAAAGATTGAAAGTGATTTCAGACGCGGTATGAAGGATCAGTTTGATATTAATCTTTTCGCAACAGGAAAAGGTAACATAGGACTGGCCCTGACATACAGGTTTTAGAATTCTGCAATAACCATGCATTAAACAATGAAAACTTTCTTGAGAAAAAAGCCTTTTAAGAAAGGGAGGCAGGGCCTGAAACTGCCAGTATGCCGGAATAGAATAAAGGTTAATGCTAACTCAAGATGTTATCTGCCTTGAGGATAAGGTTGCGCCTTATTTCTATATTCAATTGCTTTGCCTTCTTGAGATTTAAGGTCAGTCTTTTTATGAGTGGTTTTTGGGAAGGGATTGAACGAACCTCAGTTCCATCAAGTATCTGTTTGACTGGATCTGATGCCTGCCGCCCCAGTTCGTAGGAATCGCAATGCAAGGCCATGAGACCACCATATTCAGCAAATTTTTTTGTTACCGGAAAAACAGGTATGCCAGCTGAATCAGATATGGTAACTATTTTTTCCATCTCAGTCCACTGGAGAAGACCTATACTGTAAACATGTTCTTTTGATTTACAGGCAAATAAAAGGAAGCTGACAAGAAAAGGGATAACGATAAATGTATAAAATTTGGAATGCTTTCTCATAAACACTCACTTCAGTAAAGGGCATTTCTGCGAATGATAATGCTTATTAGATTCGATTTATTGAAGTTTCAATAAGAAATGGAAATGCCTCCTGAAATTGTATTAATTAAGCATGAAGGAAGTTTCTTGAAAGTCCCGTATTTTTTTTACCCATACACTAAATCCACGTTAAATACTGCCATAAAATAACTAGAAAAGTAAGTAAAAATTATTACTAAATAGCTGGCACGGAAAGGCATTGTGCTTACTGCCGATGCAAGTCAATTGAAAAATTTACTTGACAAAAAGTGCCTAATGTCTTAAAAATTCTATAAACGTTCTCTATAGAGGTATATTGTTCTCTATATAAAACATGGGGGTTGTAAAAAAATGGGAATGCAATTCAAAAAAGTACCTGCCCTTGAAAAATGTTTCAACATTCTTGAACTCCTTTCAAAAAACAAAAATGGACTTGGTATTTCAGAAATAAGCAATGCATTGGGGTATAATAAGAGCACTGTCTACAACATTGCCTATACACTCTGTGATCTCTGCATTTTAGAAGCTATGCCGGGAAACAAGTTCTGTTTGGGTGTTCAACTCTATGCATTAGGTAAATCTGCCGGCACTGACTCAGAGCTGATTCAGACCGTGCACCCCTACCTTGATAAGATAAACAAAAAGTTGAATCTTTCTGCCTTTCTCGGAATACTTGTTGGAAAACAGGTGGTTACTGTTGATAAGGTTGACTCACCCGTACATCTGAAGGTTTCTTCGAGTATTGGCGGTTCAACACCAATACTGGCAGGAGCTGTTGCCAAGGTAATTCTTTCAAAAATGTCTGATTCCAGAATAGATGAAATCCTGTCAAAAAATGAACTTGTTCCTTTTACAAAGTACTCCTGTACTGACAAAAATGAATACAGAAAGATGATTGAAAAGGCGAGAATGGACGGTTATGCATTCAGCAATGAAGAATATATCGAAGGAATACGTGCATTAGCTGTTCCTCTGGATAGATACAGAGAAAATATAGATGCAGCAATTTATGTTGTTGGACTTTCAATTCAAATAAAAGATGAAGATATTTATGCTTTTTCAGAGATTTTAAAGAGGATTGCCTTTGAGATTAACACCCGCATGTCATTGACATGATGTGTTGGTAGTAAAAATTGTAATTAATTTATGAAAGGAGGTGAATACTTTATTTTTTCCTGTGTTCAATAAGTAGCTTTTTTTTGAAATCTGTTATTTTGAAAGGAGATTTTTACTTATGAAGAAAAGTGGGTTCCTATTAATTTTGATATTTTTAGTCGGTATTTCCTTTCTGGCTCTTGGCAACTCAGTTGCGAATGCTGCAACAGAACTTACATACAGCTGCTTTTTCCCTCCAACTCATATTCAGAGCAAACTTGCTGAAGCATGGTGTAAAGAAGTTGAAAAGAGGACCAATGGAGAAGTGAAGATAACATATTATCCAGGTCAAACACTTACAAAATCAAACCAGTGCTATGACGGAACGGTTCAGGGAATCTCGGATATCGGATTTTCTGTTCTTCAATATACGCGGGGAAGGTTTCCAATGATGGATTTTATAAACCTTCCGATGGGATTTCCAAACGGACGTGTTGCTACAGCAATAATTAATGAGGTCTTAGAAAAATTCCAGCCAGCTGAACTGACAGATACGAGGGTCATGTATCTGCACAGCCATGGCCCTGGAACGATTCACGTAAAAGATAAAGCGGTTCATACAATGGAAGATTTAAAAGGAATAAAAATAAGATCTCATGGACCAACTGCCGAAATGATAAAGGCACTGGGAGGAACTCCTGTAGCGTTCCCAATGCCGGAACTATACCAGGCCCTGCAGAAGGGAGTTGTAAATGGTGGAATTTATCCGATGGAGGCAAACAAGGGATGGAGGCTCGGAGAGGTAACAGACTATGCAATTTCATGTAATTCGGTCGGTTACGGACTTGGATTTTTCGTTGTAATGAACAAAGGCAAGTGGGATAAACTCCCGGATGGTGTAAAGAAGGTAATTGACGAAATTAACAGTGAATGGATACTCAAACACGGAGCGGCATGGGACGACAGTGATTTTGAAGGCATTCAGTTTATGCTCAGTAAAGGAAACACCATAATAGGTATTGCTCCGGATGAGGCTAAAAAATGGAAAAATGCGGTTAAAGTAGTTATTGACCAGTATGAAAAAGAAACAAAAGAAAAGGGAGTTCCCGGAGATAAGGTTATTGAATATGTGAATAAGAGATTGGAAGAAGCAGGGAGCGGTAAATTTACAAGCAAATATATGACGAGTGATTAAAAGTTATAAATAAAAGGGCCCGGATAATATTCATCCGGGCCCAAAAAAGATTCAGGTGAAAAATGAAACTAATAAGCTCTATATCAGAGATACTAAAAAAGATAGGAGGAGTCTGTCTTGCGGGCATGATGTTTGTTACCTGCGCCGACGTAATCGGACGTTTTTTTGGATATCCCATATTAGGTTCAGTGGAAATAGTTTCTATCCTGGCAACCTGTGCCATTGGGATGGGTCTGGCTTTCACCCATGAAACTGATGGACATGTAGGCGTTGAGATTATTGTGAGGCTGCTGCCTAAAAAGACGCAGACAATTATATCCGTGTGCACTAATTTCCTCAGTATATGTCTTTTTGCGATATTAACATGGAGAATGCTTGTATATGCAGGAACACTGCGAAGATCAGGAGAAGTCTCCATGAATCTAAGGCTGCCTGAGTTTTTGGTTGTGTATGTAATGTCTTTCTGCCTTCTAATATTCACGATAATGATTATTAAAGACATGATAATAAATATAAATAAACTGAGGTCAAAATGAATCCAATTTTGATAGGTATTATCGGCCTTTTGGTAATGATAATAATTTTTCTTTCAAAAATGCCTGTTGCATATGTGATGGCTATGATCGGATTTATCGGTTTTTCAATTATGGTCTCAATGAAAGGCGGACTCAGCATAATATCAAGGGACATATATGATGTGTTCTCGGCCTACGGTCTTACCACAATACCTTTATTTGTATTGATGGGACAGCTTGCATTCAATGCCGGTATCAGCAGAAGATTATATGATGCAACAAACAAGTATCTTGGCAGTACCAGGGGCGGCCTGGCAATGGCTACAGTATCTGCCTGCACGGCATTCGGAGCTGTATGCGGGTCAAGTCCGGCCACTGCAGCCACAATGGCTACAGTTGGACTGCCTGAGATGAAGCGTTATGGATATGATGACCAGCTTGCAACCGGTTCAGTGGCCTCAGGCGGGGGACTTGGAATGATCATGCCGCCTAGCGTTGTATTGATAATATACGGCGTTCTTACTGAACAGTCGATCGGAAAATTGTTCGTTGCCGGTATCGTTCCCGCTATTGTTGTTACAATACTTTTCATAATCACCATATATATATGGTGTTCTTATGCGCCCGATCAAGGACCCAGCGGAGAAAAATATTCATGGAAAGAGAAGATCCTTTCATTGGGAAAACTCAGTGAAACTCTTATAGTCTTCGTCCTCGTAATGGGGGGAATGTTTATAGGGATATTCACTCCCACGGAAGCGGCAGCGGTTGGATCTTTCGGAGTACTGGTTGTATCTGTGTTAAGAAGGCAGCTTACCTGGGAGGCCTTCTGGAACTCTCTTTATGAAACTCTCAGGACTTCATGCATGGTAATGATGCTAATTGCGGGTGCCACTCTGTTCGGTAAGTTTTTTGCTGTTACAAGGATCCCATTCGAAATTGCATCATTTGTTGGATCGCTGGATTTGCCGTCATACTTAATTATGGGAATAGTAATTTTAATCTATTTTTGCGGCGGGTGCTTTATGGATGCACTGGCCTTTGTCACGCTTACAATACCAATATTTTATCCCGTGGTCAGCAGCCTTGGCTACGATCCGATCTGGTTTGGGGTAATTGTTGTTATGGTTACAGAAATGGGCGTCATAACTCCTCCGGTTGGTATCAATGTTTATGTGGTATTTGGCGTGGCGAGAAATGTAATAGGGGAGGTGCCTCTTGAATCTATATTCAAAGGAATTTTCCCGTTTTTGATTGCTGTTGCAGTCGGAATAATTATACTGACAGTTTTTCCTCAACTTGTTCTATTTTTACCTAATATAATGTATTAACGCTAGAATCATACAATTATTCAGGCGTTTTTATTGTTAACAGTGGATTGAATAATTCTGTTTTGCAGTCGATATTTGTTTTTTTGGTTAAGTACGTTTCCTAAGGGAAAGTAAGGGCATTTATTTGAATGATTATAATTTAGAATTGCGGAGCAAATATGAATACAAATCAGAGATACTGGAACCCGGTTTTAGAGACATTGCCTCTTGAAAAACTTAGGGAACTCCAGGTCAAAAAATTTAAGAGGATTTTTCAGTGGGGATATGAGCACTCTAAGTTTCACAGAGCAATTTATGACAAAGCCGGCATAGTCCCTGAAGATATACGCTCATTTGAAGATATCAGAAAAGTACCGAAGGTAAACAAAGCAATGATGAGGGATATACAAAGAAAAGCCCCGTTTCCTTATGGAGACGCGTTGTGTGTTCCCCTTGAAGAAGCCACTGAATTCCATCAGACGAGCGGTACCACGGGATATCCTATCTATCAGCCCGATACCTGGCAGGATTGGGAGTGGTGGTCTGAGTCTTGGTCTTACATACTGTGGGCGCAGGGATACAGAGCCAGGGATAGGGTATTCCTGCCTTTTGGTTACAATGTCTTTGTTGCCTTCTGGGCGGCGCATTACGCTGCCGAAAAAGTTGGGTGTGAAGTTGTTCCAGGCGGCGTACTGGATACACAGGCCAGGATACTTAAGATTGATGAATTAAGGCCGACAGCAATGATGGCAACACCGACATATATACTGGGTATGGCGGACACTGCGAAGAATAAGATGGGCCTTAACCCTGAAAAAATGTCAATTAGGAAAATAACATGTGCCGGAGAACCCGGAGCACTCATTCCCGGAACTAAAAAGAGGATGGAAGAAGCATGGGGTGCAAAGGTTTTTGACCATGCCGGAGCTACTGAGATAGGGGCATGGTCATTTGAATGTGAAGATCAACCGGGCGGACTTCATGTGAACGAAGCATTTTTCCTTGTGGAGATAGAAGATATTCAAACCGGTGAGATCATCGAAGAGCCCAACAGGAGAGGAAAAATGATTATAACAGCGCTGGACAGGCAGGCTCAACCCTGTATTCGTTTTGATTCAAGTGATGTTATTGGATGGTCAGATGAAAAGTGCTCTTGCGGCCGTACATTCAGGCTGCTTAAAGGTGGTCTTATCGGCAGGGCTGACGACATTACCAAGGTAAAAGGAGTCCTGCTTTCTCCTGCCGCAATCGAAGAGGTGGTAAGGAGTATGAAGGGGTTGGGCGATGAATATGAAGTCGTGGTTGATAAAGCTGGCGTTGTTGACAGGATAACGTTGAAATATGAAATACTTCCTGATTTGGAGGGGGACAAAGAGAAAATTGAGGATGAACTTAAAGACCATTTGAGACTCAAGACCAATCTTGGTTATAAGCTTGAGGCCTTCAAGTACGGTACGCTTCCGAGGTACGAGGTAAAGGCAAAACGTTTTAAGGATTTGAGGCCCAAACACTGATCCGAGAGGTCATGATAAATACTTCGGACCTTGATTGATACTCAAAAAGTGCAATGCAAAAAGATGTCGATTAAAGATAAGGAATTAATAAGAGCACTGTTTATTGTTCAAAAAGCGAAAATTTATAAATATAGAATCAGTAAGATATAAGATCTGGGTATCAGAATGGAAACAGTGGCCGGTAAGTTCTAAATAGAGAGATTTCTAAATGTGATATTGAATCCGGCAATTTCCAAAAAGGAGAACATATGGAGGATAATAGTCCGAAAAATATTGACCTGAAAGAGCTATATGCGAAGATCAGGCAGATTAAAACCGCGGCGGAGGAATTGAAACAGGTGGGAGAAACTTTCCCGGCTGTTTTCAGGAATGCGTCCAGGATCCTTGCCAGCGCAAAGATGCTGGAAATAAATGTTTTAGATGTAATCAGTTAATAATCGAATATCCATTTATCTGTTTGATTTAGATCAGGCGCCAGGCGATCATTATTGTTAACAGAATGTATCAGATCGCTTGACGCTAAGTTCTCCCATTCTAACGGGATTTCGCCTGGCACTGAGATTGGCAGAATGAAGCAAAATCTTTCCCCGCTGCACGATAGAAGGTTAGAGACAGCATAACGGGAATGTTAATGTGAAGCCGGAGAGATATTTGTGTAATAATCCGCATAAAAGGGTATTCTGAACCGTGAATCTGATACCTAAGACCAGAGAGTTTAAAAAATGCGGAAGCCTTCGGTTCAAGGGGAAGGGAGGTGATGAGACGATCAGTCTTCAGAATATAGATTTTTCACATCTGAATGCACAGATGACTTAGAGTTGCAGCCTCTTCCTAAAGAGAAAATTGATTATCATGACCTCGCTGCACGTCTTATAACAAGAACCATATTATTTAAAGGAGCTTTGACCATGACTTTTGTAAGAAGAATTTTAGGTATTTTGATTCTTTGCCTTGGCCTCGTTTTGGTTTTTACGCCGGCCTTTGGCCAAAGTGGGCCAATTAAAATAGGTGCCATGTTCATATCTTCTGGAGGTATGGGAGGATACGGGAAACACGGTGGCCAGGCTATTCAGCTCGCAGTTGATGAGATAAATGGCAATGGTGGTGTCCTGGGCAGGAAACTGGAAGCAATTGTCGAAGATACCAAACTCAAAAAGGATATCGTTATAGCTCTCGCAAACAAATTCATAAAGGAAGACAAAGTTGATTTTCTAATGGGACCCACCTCAAGCGGTCTTGCATTTGCTCTTTCGGATATTGCAAAGGAAAATAAAAAGATCCTGGTAGTTACTCAGGCTGCTGCTGATGCACTTACAGGTCCCAAACTTCACCCTTACATTTTTAGCACTTTAAGCAGTGCAATGATGCATGCACGCTCCGGGGCCTATCTGATGGCGGCCAAGCCGTATAAAAGATACATGTGCGTTGGTCCGGATTACTCTTATGGTCATTCTTCATGGGATTTGTTTAAATCAAAATTAATGGAACTCCGTCCTGATGTAGAGATAGTGGGTGAGCTGTTTCCTAAATTCCTGTCTAAAGACTATAGCGAATATATCAAGCAGATCCAGGATGCCAAACCCGATGCAGTCTGGTCTCCTCTATGGGGCGCGGACGCTGTTAACTTCATCAGGCAGGCGTTGCCTACAGGACTTTTCGAAAAAGTGAAGTTTGCATTTCCATGTGCCGGAGCACTTGAAGTCCTGGTTCCAATGGGAAAGGATATGCCTGAAGGTATATATGTATCTTCACGCTACTTCTTTACATCGCCCGATTCCTCGATGAACAGGGATTTTGTCAAGGTTTACTATGAGCGCTTCAAGGAATATCCTGATTACATGGCTGGTGAGACTTATGCAGGAGTTTATTTCATCAAGGCTGCTCTGGAACGCGCTGGAAGCGTTGATACCGAGAAAATTATCAAGGCTGTGGAAAGAGCGCCTCTTGCATGGGAGACTCCTGAGGGCTGGAAAGTCATGAGGAAAGAGGATCATTCGGCTGTGGAAGACTGCCTCTGGGGCGAAACATCTTTCAATAAAAAATATGGATTTGCTATCCCAAAGAGCTTTGATTGCATTCAGGCAGAACAAATTTGTCGATCTTCTGAGGAGTTGAGACAGGCCACAGGCAAATAGGCCACTTACTCCTTTTTAGATAAAAGTGAGTCTCCTGTTCAGCCTTTATCAGATTATCGCGACTATAAACAAGAACAGTGATGATTCAAGAGTTTGCAGTCAGACAATGGAATGCCCATCACCAAGTAGAATGTAAATTCTCATACTCCACTCTTCTACTGCCATTCCAATTCCATTGTCTACTGCAAATAAATCCTTCTTATTATTTCCATCAATCTTTTTCAAATATATAAAAGATATCATTAGGTTTAGCCGATTTAATGTTTCACTTGACCAGTTAAAGAAATTGAAATAGGTTCAAGTAGTTTCTATGGCTTAAGATACGAATAATGCTGAAAGGTTAGGTGAAAATTTTAGATCCTCTTTTATACATGCCTTTTTATTGTCGTTATCGAATTAACTGTGTCAAAGTAACATTTAAACCATGAGGAAGATTATATGATTGGCTTAAGTGAACACGACTTCAGGACCCTTGTTGATTCAGTGCCTTTCGGCATAGCTATCATGAATTCGGATAAGAAATATGAATACTTAAACCCGAAGTTCATAGAATTATTCGGATATTCGATCAAGGATATTCCAGATGGCAGGACATGGCTGGAAAAGGCCTATCCTGATAAGGAATACAGGGCAAATGTCATTTCTGTATGGAAAAGGGATTATGCTGAAAGCCGCAATGTCCGGGAACTCAGCCCCCAGATTTTCAGGGTCAGGTGCAAAGACGGCCGTTTCAAGTCAGTGCATTTCAGGATGGTGGCCCTTGAGAACGGGAAACAGCTCTTTGTGTGTGAAGACATAACCGCTCAAAAAGAGGCAGAGGATGCATTAAAGGAGAGTGAAGCCAAATACCGTTCGCTTGTTGAAAACCTGAATGTGGGAGTTTACAGGAATCTTGTGCTGTTGAATGGTAGATTTGTTCATGTAAATTCCGCCATGGCAAATATGTTTGGTTATGAGAGTGTCTATGACTTTCTGGAAGTAAATGCATCTGATTTATACCAGAATCCTGAAGACAGCAGGGCCTTTGTAAAGGAACTTGTAAGCAGAGGATTTCTTAGAAATTACGAACTGCTGCTGCGGAAAAAGGACGGTTCCAATATATGGTGCTCATGCACGGCAATGGCTCATTTTCGCGAAAATAACAGGATTGAATGGATTGATGGCATACTCGAAGACATAACTCTCAGAAAGAAGCAGGAAGAGCAGCTTAAATATATGGCAAGCCATGATCCCCTTACAGGACTGTATAACAGGAAGTTTTTTCTTGACAGGCTTGAAGAGGAATTAAAAAAGGCAAGAGATTATGGCTATCAGATTATTGTTGGTCTGCTTGATCTGGACGGCTTCAAGCAGGTGAATGATAAGTATGGTCATGAAGCAGGCGATCAAATACTGAAAGATGTTTCTTCCAGGTTAAATCGTCTCTTACCGGATGCAAGCACTATCTCAAGATATGGAGGAAATGAATTCATTGATAAGCTTTCGCCTGAAATCAGCACTGTTTGCAGGTATGGCGGGGATGAATTTGTAATAATGCTCACCAGTAAAAATACATCCCTGGGAATTCTCTCCGAAGCGGTTTTTTCAATGGAAAAGGAGATATCAAGGCCATACGATGTCTTGAGGACGGAAATCCGATTTGATTTCAATGGGAGAGAGATAACTGATAAATTGAAAAAGTTCTTTTCTGAAAAGTTGAACAGCTTTTTTCGAAACAGCGATTATATATCCAGATATGAAAGAGACACCTTAAGAATAACATTCACCAGGGAGGAAATTCCCGAAGACAAGATCGACACTGTTTTTAACGAAATAAGTGCTATGGCTGAATGTCCTTTTGAAAAGGTGAAGGCCGGAATTGATTTTATCGGGTGCAGTATAGGGGTAAGCATCTTCCCTGATGACGCATCTGATCTTGAAACCCTGATTAAGCACGCTGACAGGGCCATGTATAATGTAAAGATAGAGCATAAGCAGGAAAAGGAGTCCGGCTTCTCAAACAATTATCTGTGGATGAATCAGAATTGAGAAGTTTTTGAAATACTCAGAGAGCAAATGGGACATCAGTAGACAATCAAATGAATATGGAGGAAACATGGGTACATCTGATCTTGATAAATACTGTGAAAGAGCAGTGCAGTATGGTGTCACTGAAGCAAAAGTGATTAATCCCGCTACCGTCGTTACTGCTCCCTGGGTGCGACTCAAGTGCCTGTATGGTTGTCCGTTCAATCAACAGCGGTATAGCTGTCCGCCCCATACACCGACACCGGCAGAAACGCAGTCTGTTCTCGATTCATACAAGCGTGCCTTGCTGTTTCGAATTGAAGCACCTTACTTAAAGGATAGAGGCGGTAAAATAAAGGTCTGCCTTGATATGTTGGTTGAACTGGAGGGGGAGGTATTCAAGGATGGCTACTATAAGGCTTTTGTTATGCTGTCCGGTCCATGTATGCTTTGTAAAGAATGCGCAAAAGTAGAGGGAATTCCGTGCCGAAACCCTGGAAAGTTCAGGCCTGCCATGGAGGCATTCGGGATTGACGTATACAAGACCGCTCGAAATAACGGCTATTATATTATGCCGTTGAGGGAAAAAACAGAAACACAAAACCTTTACTGCCTTATGCTGGTCGATTGATTTTTAGCTGATGACACTATTTGAATGCATGCAGGACTCCTGCAGGCGAGTTAATCAGCGCTTCTATCTGCCAGGGGCGGGACAGGATATCGCAGTCTCTCAATTGCAATTAATATCATGCAGGACGGCGCCGTATGAAAAGAACAGCAGCCGCTGCAAGAAGAAGTAAAAGAGCTGTAAGCCCTGTGTTCCCGAGGGCAGGTATTGCCTGCATTACCGCCGATGCACATTCGCTTGTGCAATAAAGGCCTTCGTCACAGGTCATCCCCGCAATGATATCAACCGAGGGCATGTTTGCATCGATTCTAAGAGTAAAGTGGACCTCTCCGGAATCACCGGGGTTCATATCTCCAGGTGACCACGTGATAAGTCCACCTGCGCTGATACCGCCGTTATCAGCGCTCACAAAGCTTGTTCCCGCAGGTATGTCAACAGTTATTGCCACATTGCTGATCCCCTGATTAGCGCCTGAGTGCACGCTGTACTGCACCCCAAAGGTTGCTGAGTCGCCTACCATAACAGACCCGGACGGACATTGTGTCTGAATATCCTGCCCAATGACCAGCGCAGAGGAAATACTGTCATCGGAAACCCGATCAGAGCTGTCACCCATTTGTGCGGAAACCCAGAGCTGGCTGTACTGGGAGCCGGCAGGGAATATCTGCAAGGGATCAAATTCCCATTCAATGACACCAGGGATGGAGGTTCCATATGCAGCATTTCCTGTAATATCTTCGGTGGCAGGAGATATTACACCGGGCAAAATAGAAGAATTTTCGCCAAGCATGGAGGTAGAAATCAATCCCCCGCTCTCATACTGGAAGTTTAGAAGGTAGTGTTCTGAAGGTCCAATTCCGGTCGAGTCCTGGGAGGGCGGGGTGCATAACGGGCCGTCATCAAACCCGTGCGTTCCAACTCCGGGATTTCCAGCCGTTCCTACCTGACTGTCAGAGTCACCAGCTCTTCCATCAACGTCAATACGGAAGTACCATCGGTCATCGGATCCCTGATAGTGAGCCCACAGTGCAATTCCATCATAGCCGGTGCGGGCATAGCAGGGAGCTTCGTGAGGGTGAAGCCCCGTGGAAGTTACATAAACATCCAGAGGATCAGTACTTACCTGCCAGGCAGGATCCCATTCTCCTGTGCCGGCAACACCATCCAGGGTTATGGCATTTGTCAAAGAGACCTGTATCAACAACATCGAAAAGACTAAAAGCAATACCAAAACTATCAGTTTAACACCCTTTAATACCATTTTATCCTCCTCTCTATTTCAGACCGGCAGATATCAGTCAAAAGCCTGAAAATTTTTTCAAACCACATGTAACAGGGGCCTCATTCCTGATTTGTTTGAGCACAATTTATAGCCTTGCCCTGTTACTGAAGTCAAGTCAATCAAAGATTCATACTGATTTGTTTCTACCAGCTTCCGGAAGCTCCGCCTCCACCCGAGGAGCCCCCACCACCTGAAAAACCCCCACCGCCTGAAAAACCTGAGCCGCCGGAAGACCAGGATGTGCCTGAACCGCCTGAGGTGATGGTGAAACCGCCTATGGAGGCCTTTCCCTTGGTACGCAAGTCTATTTTGGCTTTTTTATACCAGTGGGAGTTTCTTAAATTCAGTTTTATTGCCGGGAAAAGGATCATATAAGTTACAAGGCAAATAAACGCTCCTCTGGATCCCAGAATAAAGATTGGAAACATTGCCCAGAAAGGGATCAGAAAGAAGTAAAGAAACCATCCGAAACCCGGTGTGAGAATGCCAGTTACCGTAAAAAGTCCTATGATGCCGAAAACAAAAGCCCCTATAAGAATACGTTCAATGATGGAAAGGTCAGGACCTTCAATGTGAAAGGCACCCGGCTTTTTCCCTTCAACTGCTTTTATTTGTTCCTTTGGAAGTTCACCGCCCTCCAGTACATTTATAACTGCCCTCGCACCCTGTGTGATTCCTCCTTCATAGTCTCCATTCTTGAACCTAGGTGTCATGGCGGACCTGATTATCTGGCCGGCCATACCGTCTGTGAGGGTTCCCTCAAGCCCGTAACCTACTTCAATTCGCATACGCCGGTCATTTGGTACTACTACAATCAATATGCCATTGTCCTTGCCCTTCTGCCCGAGTTTCCATGCTTCGAAAACGTCGGCAGCATATTCTTCAATGCTCTCCTGGTTGATTGTTGGAACGGTTAGAACAGTGATCTGGTTGCCGTAGCTGTCCTCATGCGCCTTAAGGCTTTCTGTCAGTGACTGGATCGCGGCAGGGGATAAAATCTGTGCATTATCAGTAACCCGTCCTGTCAGGCAGGGAATATCGGCTCCTGAAACCATTGAACCTGTCAGAATCACTATCAGCAGCAAAAAGGATATTATTATCTTTTTCATATTCCCTTCTCCTCAATAATTTCATCGGGCAGTTCATTTTTACCGGTGCCCAATCCTGAGGTTCCGAGGATACCGGCCAGCTGCTTCAGACCGGCTTCGAAGGACCGGCTGACCTCTTTTTGTTTAAGCAAGGGGGCCATGGATGCAATCACGCTTTGAATGTTGCTCTCTTTAAATTTATTATCCAGTCCGCTGTCAGGAATGATAACAATCCTGCGTTCGAAAAGACTGACCATCATCAGTATTCCTGTACGTCCGCTGGTTGCAAACAGTTCTTTAGCAAGAAACAGCGATTCTGCATACTGCTGCACTTCAACCTCAGCGCGATGTGCTGATAGAAACACCCTGGCAAATACAGGAATCAGGACAGTCAGAAGGGCAAGCAGGGCACCACAGGCAAGAATTACAGTCACTGCAATAAGCACAATGAATTCCGGACTCCAATCGTAAAAGGCTGGACTCAGGGCAAAAAGTAACAGTCCTGCAATTGATGCGCCAAGAGCAAAGGCCTTCCATGGCAGTTCCGCATAAGTGTCACTGCGCCTGATGACAGCCAGTACGATCTGGGTACCTGTGGTTTTTTCCGTTTCAGCGATGAGTTCATCCAATCGGCGGCGGTCGTAATCTGATAAAGTCTGTAACATTCTGTAATATCCTCGCTAAAGGTTACAGTTTATGAGATATCTATTCCTGATATCTCCGGAGAACAGGAAAGAAAACTTTCCTGGAACAAAACCTGTATTATTGACAGAATTATGGATCATACTTGCTGCACACTATTTGCTCGGCAGTGATGGATGCTATTGTGGATAACAGGCATATCATATATCCAGTAATTCAGGGGGATAAAGGCGACGTTCTTCATGAGCATTGGCGTTCTGCACATAAAGCTGATGAAGAAGAATCAACCGCGCCGTCTCTGCCTGGCGGATATATGTAATACAATAATTCTTCATATTTATCTGCACTATAATACGTATTGGTATTGTAATGTAAAATAATTATTTTATGCCCCTTTAATCTGGAAAAGGGAATGAAATATGCGCAGAGTGTTCATACAATTAGTCCTGGTCATCCTGGCCTCAGTGAGCATAGCGTCTGCGGCGCAGCCGTGGCCTGCAGAATCCAGCACAGAGGCCGTCATACTGACGGCGTTTGTCCCGGAGCTCAACACGGTCAACTGGAGCGGAGCTGCGTGGAACCCTGAAACGCGTTCGTTATGGCTTGCCTGCAACAGCGGGTATTTCCGGGAATTGGTCGAAGACGGAACAGGGGGATTCAAAGTTGATACTGATGGCACCGGCACCGAAGCCAAATGGTCACCGGGAGGTGACCTCGAGAGCATCTGCCAGGTCGATTATACCCAGCGCATTGTATATTTGATGGACGAGGACGGGTATATTCGGGAATACGACGTATCGCAGTATGGAGTAGTAGTCCAGAACCATTCCTGGAACATCAAGGCAGAATGTCCTGAAACCGACGGGGCAGGACCTGAAGGTATCACGTTTGTCCCTGACATATGGCTGCAGCGACAGGGTTTCCGCGTGGCCGACGGGAGCCTCTGCACCAGCACCAACGGAATGGGCGGACTGATGTTCGTCGGGCATCAGTCCGGCGGCTATGTTCACGTATTCGACTTGAACCGCGTCGACAACAGCTATAATTACGTGGGTAAGTACAAAACCGGCCGGAGCGAGACAGCCGGGCTTGAGTTCGATCGCTCAACCGGCAGACTGTATGTCTGGCACAATGTAGGAAGCACCAGCAACTTTCTGGAAATAGTAAAATTAAGCTCGTATATGGATGGGGAGGAGAGACGACTGCGCCAGATTGTCGAATACGAAGGACCGCGTACCGGAAATCTGGAGGGGTTCGATCTTGTGCCCACACCTGGTACAGATAACTGGTGTTTTGTCACGGATGACAGCAACACAAACGACGAAGCAGTCATGTGGTATCGTCAGTTCCTGCCGGTTAACGGCTGCCTGCCCCATATATGGATTCTCCTGCACTGAAGTCACAAGTCTCCACCTGCAAGAACCAGTATCCATCATGCCGGTATTGAGAAGGTGTTATACCCAAAGAAATTCCTTGCATATACTAAATAATGTACGTTAAAATGTACAAAATTTAGGAGCATAGCGAGGTGTAAAATGCAACGATTAAAAATTGATCAAGATATCAAACCATTATCTGAGGTAAGGATAGGTATCGCAAACTATATCAAGCAAGTTCGTGATACAAAAAGGCCGGTTGTAATTACGCAGCATGGGAAAGGTGTTGCCGTTTTATTGGATGCCTCTGAATATGAAAATATGCAGGAGAAGCTTGAGCTTTTGACTGATGTCCAGACATCTCTCAGCCAACTCGCAAAGGGGCAAGGAATTGCGCATGAAGAGGCAAAAGATAAAATTTTGAGAAGAGTCCAAAAATGAAAATTATTTGGTCCCCGTTGGCTATTGACAGAGCTTCGGAAATCGCTGAATATATTGCACTAGACAAACCATTAGCAGCTGAGAAGTGGATTACCGCTGTATTTTCAAAAGTAGAGCAACTCGCATCTTCACCCGAACTCGGCAGGGTTGTTCCTGAAATTGGAAATGACCAATTTAGAGAGCTGATTTACGGTAATTATCGCATCATTTATTGTTTTGAAAAGAAACAGGTCTCAATTCTCACAATCCGGCATGGTAAACAGATATTGCCAATAGAAGAAATTTTGGCTTAACCTGTCACTGGTGCCGACCATAAAAAAAGACGGCACAGTTCGAGCGTTCGCCTCTGAACGGATCAATACGAGTGGGACAGTATATGAGATATCGGAGGGTAAAAGAATGAAAGAATTTAGCGTAATTATTGAAAGAGATGAGGATGGATATTTCGTTGCCTCTGTACCGACGTTACGCGGTTGCCATACCAGGCAAAATCTCTTGATACATTGATGAAAAGGATCAAGGAGGCTATTGAGCTTTGCCTGGAGGTTGAGAAACCAACATCCAATGAGTTTATTGGTGTGCAAAAAGTGGCGGTCAACGCATGACAACGTTTCCATCTATTACCGGCAGTCGGTTAATTCGCGCATTGTGTAATCTTGCGGGGCTTTACGAATGGAAGCACACAGGCTTGCGGCTTCCCCTGCGTTTGATATTGTGTTCCCAGTCGCCTTAATGTTCCCGGTTGTGGCAGTAATGACTCTTGTTGCAGGGGATATACCGCCCTTCTTTTCCCGTTTGGCAGGCTTAAAATCAAACGCAAGTTGTGGGGTTTCGGCATTAGCAACATGGATATACTGTCCTTTATTTTCACCTACTCCGTCAACGTCATCTTCAAATTCTTCTTCAGCGTGGGGGTGTGAATAGTTGGCCGGAGGCGCTGTATTTCGCCTCTCTTTCTTTTACATCATATATGTGCAGAAACAGTTCCTTGAGCTTCGCATCTGTCAGCTGGATAACGGTGTCGTTATCCTTTTCTATTTGGTGGATTCTGGCCCATATTTCTTCTTCTCCGAGGGTTCCACTTTCTCTTGAGAGCTTTGCAAGTACTACTTCAAGTTCCTAAGCATTTGCAGCCTCTTTGCCGATGCTTGCAGCCTCTCCAAGCTCGTCTGGGGTGTGCCCATCTTCAATAGCCTCCTTCTCAAGCTCTGAGTATCTATTATTCTCCTTTTCGGTTATTTGGGGTCTAACCAAGCTGTCTTATTGATATTTAACCGATGTCCTCCCAAAAGTAGCTGTCGTTAAGCGTTAAAATGCTATTTTTGATATTAAAAGCACTGGTATAAGCCAAAAAAGCAAGGCAATTTCAGATAATATCGGTGTCATATTAAACACCTGCCTCGGTCCGACCAGGATTTGTTCAGTATTTTTAATCTAAGCGTTAAATGCCGAAAGAAACTGCTATTGGTTTCTGGCAATGCGAAGGAAATTATTTAATAAATCAGGGTGTTATTATTAAAAGAGCTAATAGGAGATTTGACCCCATTCACGCGCTCTTCTTCAGTAAGGTTTTTTAATTCTTCGAGTTCTTCTTCGGTGAGATTTTCTGTAAGGCCCTGTTCTTCTCTCTCCAATATGAGATCAGCCGCAGCGTTTTCGCCATCTCCCTTAGTTTGTCTAATTTCTTCTGGCGTGAATCCATCTTCTTCTAACTCCGAACAGGTTATTTAAGACAATATTTGCCAGCCTAATTCAGATAACCTGTTTTCATCATATTGATAAACTTCCTGGTCATTAAACCAGAAACTACCGTTCCGCATAACCGGCGGCAATGGAGCGCGGCGGAATTGCCGGTCCGCGTTGATGCGGTTGTTCCGTTCTTATTGCATCTTTTTGGCAGATTTACGGGCATGAAAGGCAGCCTGTCCTATTTCTTTGCAGTGGCATCAATAGTAATTGAACCTCGAATAGTGAAGTTTTCTTCTTGCTTCAAATAATGTTCTTACAGCTTTTCGGACGCTGTTTTCAATCTCCGCGGCAAGAACGGTTTTTTCCGTAAACGTAAAGGCGTTTTTTTAAAAGATTTATTTATTCCCCCGCTTTTTTTTAAGCAACTTTTTTTCTAATTGCTCCAGTTCCCGCAGATCTGCCTCGTCGGCATCTTGCGCTTCGGCTGTTTTTCGTTTTCTATTAAACGCTGCGTACCGATCTTCGGCAATCTTTTTTGCGACTTCCGCTTTCACCTTCCCGGCATGGGTCAGCAATTCCTGTTCATTGAATTTCAGAAAGGCATCGAGTTTGTCGGACCACTGTTCCATGGTCACGGTTTTCCGCTGCCGTGCCTGTCTTTCGGCATAATCCAGGTACATGGTCACAATTTCATTCAGGTCTTTTATTTCATCCGCCTTCAGGTAATTCTTGGCAATACCTGCATCATATTTTCTGACTATGGAACCACGCCAGGAGGTCAGTCCCATATTGGGTTTATCCGGATTGCTGCGTGATTCTATAAGCTCGGCCGCGGTTTTGCCGGTAATGGCCCAGAGCATTTTGTTTTGCACCTTCTTGAAAAAAGCCTGCGCCTGTTCTGAAGTTTTATCGTAATCGATGGCAGTAGCGTAAATATCACGGATTTTCTGGTAGAACCGCTTTTCCGAGGCCCGGATATCCCGGATACGTTCCAGCCATTCATCAAAATAGTCCCACCGATCCGCCTGTTTCAGGCGGTCGTCATTCATGGCAAAACCTTTGATGATGTACTCTTTCAGGATATGGGTCGCCCAGATTCTGAATTGGGTCGCCCTTTTGGAATTGACCCGGTAGCCCACGGCAATAATGGCGTCGAGGTTGTAAAAGTCCCTTGCCCGGGTTACCTGCCGGCTGCCTTCCTGTTGAACTGTTTCCATTTTGGAAACAGTTGCCTCCTTTTGCAGTTCTCCCTCTTCAAATATATTGTTTAGATGCTTGGATATGGCAGGAACATTTACATCAAACAGTTCCGCCATTCTCGCCTGGGTCAGCCAGATGGTTTCATCCTGAAAGACCGTGTCTATCTTTATCTTGCCGTCCTCGGTCTGATAAAGGACAATTTCGGATTTTTCGGCTTGCGGCTTCAGTTTGTTTCCCCTTCCACAATTTTGATCTCCTCTTCGGTCAGGCCGTAGAGGGCATACACCATCCGGTCGATTTGTTTTTCGTATTCCCTGACCTGCGCCTGCTTGGCGGGGTTATCAAGGTAGTCGGCGTCTTTGGTGATGGCGAGGATTTGGTCGACGATGTCAATGAAGAGATTTTGCTCTGATTTTGAAATGATCAGAATAGGGATTTTCCCTATATAGTAATTATCGAAATGCATTGTACGTATTGCGCTAGCATATATAAAACGATAAGCGTACCAGCTTATAAGCTTAGAATTAAGCATTGCCAATACATACAGTATCGAAAAAGTTTTATCAGTAATAAACGTATTGTTTATTGTGTCTACACTCATAACATTACCAACAGTATCAACTGCACAGGTAATTTTGATGTGAGGTTCTGGATTCTCAATATGTGCAACAATATTTTGAGACAGTATCTTGGGTTGCAAAAGATTTTCCCCTTTCTTAGAGGAAAGAATTTCCTTCTTACGCAAGTAACCTTTCACACCAATTATTGAATACCTTTGAATCTCTTTTCCGCCTATTAATGGAATATCTCCGTTTTGTCTAAGTTTACTTTGTAGCGGCAAACCTCGTTTTGTAAAACAAATATCAGATAAAATTTTTGTATTCCTCTTGATTCTCGTTGCGATGGTTAATTCGCTTAAAGATACATCACATAACCATGCTTTAAAAAGTGTTACCATCTTCACTGGGATTAGTGCTTTTTCAGAAAAGGTATTGCCTTGGAATTTGAACGCCTGATATTTGTCGAAATTCTGAGCGTGATTGTAGACAAAAACGACTTGTTCCAGCAGTACGTTTTCAAATCCCTTTTCAACATCAACAAGAACAGAGGTATTGGGTGATAGCTTTTGAACCAGTGAGAACCACCTTTCTGAATATAGCAGTGATTTTGGTACTATAAAGGTTACGACTCCAGATTTTTGAGTGAATTTGTTCTTGGCAAAGTCTATAAAAATAGCAGCACTATTGGAATTATTAGTGTCCTTTATTTGTTTCTTAATTTCGACTAATTGACTCTTAGGGATATCAGCGCCATACGGTGGATTGGCAATTACCACATCAAATCCGCCTTTTTCATGAAATACTTCCGAGAAATATAGGTTCCACAGAAAAAAGGGCTTGAGCTTTCTGCCGGAGGTAAATCCTTTCAGTTGCTCTTCTGCTGCCACAAGATCAAATCCGGATTCTTTGTTTAGCTTTTGTTTTTCCTGGCCGATCATTTCCTCTCGTTGTGCCTGGTTGGGCAATACAGAATATTTATTTTCTATACCCTTCAGCTTTTTGAAGTATTCCGCTTTTTGGGTTTTGAGTTTGGTCTCAAACATCCTCACAAGCAGGTTCTCAACCTCGTCCTTCAATTTTGCTTTTTGCGTAACATTGGATTCATTCAGGAATTCATCCTTTTTCTGTTTAAATTTTTTTAAAGATTCAGATAGCTCATTAGAATTTGAATTATTTTTCTTTATTTCCGCTTTATGGTTCCTTATTTTGATTCTTATTTTTTCTTTATTTTTATTAAGTTCGTTTAGCTTTTTCGACAAATTTTGATCTTGTTTATTATACTTGTTGTAAAATTGTATCAGTTCCTTTTCTTTCTCTTTAATTTGTTTATCTGCTCTTTTTTCTTCAATTTCTAAAGCAGCTATCCTTTCTTTGAGAAATTGGCTTTCATCATCGTCAAAATTAATCCCCATGAATTCAGAGATCAGGCTATTGCCCTGCATGATTCGATAATCCAGGTTGGGCAGGGGCTTGATGTCTTTGATATCCTCTTCATCCACCACCAGGGAGAGCCAGAGCCGCAGCTTGGCGATTTCCACCGCGCCGGGGTCGATGTCCACACCATAGAGGGAATGCTCGATACAGCGGCGTTTGAATTCATAGTCGTTTCTCTTTTTATTATTGAGGAAAACCGAAAGCACATTTCTGGTGCGCACGATCTCGTTCATCATGCCCACGGGAAAGGCGCCGGAGCCCACGGCCGGGTCGCAGACTGTGATATCCGCCAGCCAGTTGTCTATGGCGGCGGCGTTTTGCCGGATACTGTCGGACAAAAGCGCGGTGTATTCCGTGGATTTCTGGCTGCCGTTTTTGATCTTCTCCTGTTTGATCAGCGCGGTGGCCTCATGTTCGGTGATCATCTCGCCGACCTCGATCAGGTCTTCGATGTCCTGTTTTTTGATAGCTCCTGAAAGTTCGACCTCCTCCGCCCGGGTAAACAGATAATTGATCAGGCTCTGTTTGCACATGTAGTGCACGATTTCCCGCGGGGTGTAATAGACGCCGAATTTCTTGTTGAACTTGTTTTCCTCGCCTTTTTTACCACTCTTCAGCGCCTTGGTGAATTCATCAAAATTGTCGGGCCGGATGGCGTTGAATTTTTCATAGGCCTTGCCCAGCAGTTCCGGGTCAATGGCCACTTCCTTTTCCAGCGGCTCGTCTTCGCGCACGGTAAAATTGTAGCGGTCAAACACATCCAGGATGCCGTCGCCTTCATCGCCCTCCTTGGTCTTGCGGAAATTGGAAAACAGTTCATCGGGCAGGTGGATGTCGGTATGCACCCAGTCATAATTGCCGATGGGATCGAAGAGCCCGCCGTTTAAGAAGGGTATTTTGCAGTTAAACCGGCTGTAATAATCGTCATCATGGCTGCGGTCGATGCGGAGGGCTTCATAAAACAGCGGTTCCAGAATATCGTTGAAGAAATTGTTTGTAGCACAGACATTCTTGTCTGTGGATTGAGAACCACAGGCAGGAATGCCTGTGTCACTTTCACCTTTATATCTTTTAAACAGTTGCCGCAAAAAGTGTTTTGATCCGGTGCCCCAGTCATCATCGAGGCCCACACCGAACCAGCCTTTTTTCTGCAGAAAGTAGAGAAACACGATCTGGCCCAGCAGTTTTTTGGCAAAATTGACCGTGTCCACGCCCTTGGATTCAAAGTCGGCTTTGACGTTGGGATTGTTTTTGACGACCTTGTCCAGAGCCTCTTTGGTGTGCAGGAACAGTTCCCGGTATTTCAGGAAAAACTCTTTGGTGACGGTCTCGATGTCAAATGCTTTTTCCAGTTCCGCCAGGGTGGGAGCCTCTTCATCATCGGCCAGGATGTTCACCAGCCGGCTCTGGGCGGTATGGCTTTTTTCATGTTCACCTACCAGAAACGACCAGCGCCGGGCCGGGGTAAACTCTTCCTTGACCTTCATTTTCCCGGTCTTGGTCTTTTCAAACCTGTAATCCATCTTAACCAGGGAAAAGCGCCAGTCCGCCTGATCCGGCGACACATAGGCAACCAGGGCCGCGTCCTTCATGTCGCCGCCGCGGCTGCCGTTCAGGTACCAGGCGATAAAATTGCGTTGCATCGTGCGGGCGCGTTCCAGGGAGGTCTCTTTTTGCAGGGTGATGATGAGAAGGTCGAGGCGGCTCTCACCGTCACTGAACTTGCCGATGCGCTCCAGGGTTTTGATGTACTGTCTGTAGGCGTCGGGGATGTAGCTGCCCTGATAGGTAAAAGAGCCTTCATCAATGCGGTTCAGGAGATTTTTAATAAAACCGGTGAACCGGCCTTTATCAAAAGGGTTTTCAAAAGTATCCCGGATGATTTTCTGTGCTTGTTGTTTATCCATAGTTATTTACCTGCCAGATATAATGAGAGTATGACTTCGCGCTTGCCGAATACGGCCGGGTTTTGCTCCGCGTAATGGCTCTGCAGCAGCCGCTCTGGGATATGCGTCTGGAGAACCGCTAGGACCTTAAATGGATTGACAAGTTCATCGCCCAGATCGTTCAGCGCTTTTAAGGTGTTCTTGGAGGTCTGTTTGGGCAGTCCGCCCTCTTCGATCTGGGTCAAAACCTTTTTCAAGTAGAGTTCCTGATCATCGGTAAATGTCCGGGTGTTTTTGAATGTCGCTTTTAAAATCCGCAGGATGTTGGCGGCGCTGTCCCGGCCCTTTCGTTTCTGCGGCTCCGCCATTTCCTCGGTGGTGGCGATGATAAAGGCTTCCTTATTGTTATCCAGAAGGTCATACATATGCGCCGGCAGTTTTTTCTGTTTTTCATCCTGCTTGCTCTCAAGAATTCCGGCAGCGGTCATGAAGTCCAGTTCTGCGGCCGCATGTTCAGCCTGAGCTATAAAAAACTTTTGCAACTTGCCCCGACGGAAGTAGGTGATCAGCGCGTCCGGGATGGCTTTGTCCTCTTTGGCGGTGCGGGCTTTTTTGGGAAGACGCTTGATTGTTTCAAACAGGTCTGGATCATTTTCTCTGATCTCTCGTATGGCGTGCAGGTATTTTAGTTCGCTTTCTTCTGCTTCCCCGTCTCCTTCCAGTGTCCTTTTCGAAGTCAGGCGGTCGAAAAGCTCATGGGAGCCGATGGGTTCGCCCTCGGTTAACAGTTCCGCATCCCCGCCGAGCAGCGTCAGAAAGGCGTTGATTTTGCCTTCCGCGGCTTCTCTTAATTTGATCTGGTCATTGGACTGCACCGTCGGAAAAAAATTAAAGGTATGGATTACGTCAAAAGGGGTATCCACCCGGTTGATACGGCCCACCCGCTGCATCATGCGGGTCGGGTTCCAGGGGATGTCATAATTGATCACCACATTGGCGCGGTGCAGGTTGACGCCTTCAGAAAGCACCTCAGTGGAAATCAATATGCGATGATCGTCTTTTTTATGACGTGCCCGGGCATCAAAGTTTTCGATGACTCTATCGCGGACGGATTCTCCTGAATCGCCGGTAAACAGCAGCACTTTGCCGGGATATTGCTGATCCGTATTATTAAACAGGTAATTGGCGGTTTCTTTTGATTCAGTAAAGAGGATCAGGTGGTTATTTTTAAAAATGCGGTTTTTTGACAGTTCCTCTTTGAACCTTATGAGTTTGGGGTCCCGCTGCACTTGCTGCCAGAGGCGTTTGATTTCTTTCAGGATTTCAAGATCATGCCCAAGGTCTTTTTTCAGATCGTCCCTGAAATCCTTGCTCTCGTATTTCTCCGCCTTGCCTTCATCGATCAGTCTTTGGATCGCCTCGTCATCGTCGTTTTCCAGCAGTTCAAATATCTTGTTGGTATGTTTTGCGCTGACATACACGGAACCGTTGCCCAGTTCCTTTATAAACATTTCATAGGAATATAAAAACCGGTCCACCGAATTGCGGAACGCGAAAAAGCTGCTTTCCAGCCGCTTGACCAGCAGGATTTTCATAAACCGCCCCATGTTGCGCTGGGATTGCGCTTCAAGCTGATCGATCTTGCCTTCATAATACAGCATGGGCATGTAGCGGGCGTATCGGAACTGGTTGGCGATCAGGTCAATGGTTTTAGTGAATACTTCGTCTTCCTTGTCATTCAGTTCATAAAAAAGCGGGGCGGGTTTTTCGACCCGTGGAAATTTCAGCCCCTGCTCTTCAATGTCTTTTCTGAAGTATTTTTCGATTTCAGTCCGGGTGCGGCGCACCATCAGATATTTCAAAACCTTGTCCCGGATTTCCCGGGCGTTCTCTTTGACGGTGCTGATGTATTCGGCGTAATCCTTTTTCCGGTCCAGCTTCCCCAGTTTCTTGTCGAGCTTGCCGAAAAAAGACTCCAGGTCGGGTAGGTTCGGGATGGTGCTTTTTTTTGCTTTCTGAAACAGCTTCAGCAGGCTGAGGATGTCCTGCGGTGTATTATTATAGGGCGTCGCCGTTACCAGGATTATTCTTTTGCCCCGGCATATTTCCGCCAGCTTTTCATAGGTGATGGTGGTTTCCGTCCGGAAACGATGTGCCTCATCTATGATGATATTGGTGTATTTTTCCATTCCCCTGTTTAACAGGTCGTCCAGTTTCCCGAGTGACTCAAAATCAGCGGGAACCCTGAAATCCGAAAACACATTGGGCCAGGACCCCGGATTTGATTTTTCCAGAAGAACGGGCGGCGCGATGACTAATGTTCTGCCGTCCAGTTGCCCGGCAAGCATGGCGGATATATAGGTTTTGCCAAGACCGACGACATCTGAGACAAACACACCGCCGTATTCCAATAGAATTTTCTTGGCATTCAAAACCGCCTGTTCCTGGTATTCCAGTTTTTTAAACTCCTGGGGCAGATATTTGGCAAAGACCTCGTCTGTCTGGCTGAGTTCATCTTTAAAGTATTCGTAAAGATATTTCAGGTAGAGCTGATAAGGGAATATATTCTGGGTCAGCCAGGTCTTGTCCTGAATGGTCTGCACATATTTTTCACTGACATCAACAGCGTTTGCCCATAATTCGTTGAATTTTTTCAAGGCAAAGTTGTAATCTTCGGGCCTCTGTAATTCCACATTGAATTCAAGATTATCCACCAGGCCGGACTGGGTGAAATTGCTGGAACCGGTGATAACACGGCCGGTATCGCGGTCGCCTTCCTGAAAAGTCATGATATACAATTTGGCGTGTATCTTCTGTGAAGGGTAAGCCCTGATTTCCAGTTTTCCCTTGTTTATCCAGTCAATAAAGGTATGAACGCCGTCTTCAACGTTTCTGTTGTCTTCGGAATCGGCCATTTCGTTTTCGATAAGATTCTCAATCTTCTGTTTGGTTTCGGCATGAGAAAAATCAAGTGTCTGCCGGGATTGTTTATTGGCCTGCTCGATCATGTCAAACGTCTGTCTGTTTGTGCCGATGCCGATCAGGATTCGTATTTTGTCCGTATTCTTAAGAGCCGGATAAACAGCATAAAAACCGCTGGAGTAAAAATATCCAACGAGACAATCAAATAAAGAGGTGTCCTTGATCAAAGTTCTGAACCGTTCTTTGAGACTTTGATTCTCTTCGTTTGTGATAAATGATAGATCAGTGTTCATTTCATGCCTTTGTCTTATGATTTTCCAGTATAACGCGGATGATAAGCCACACTGTTTTTATTGCGTCGGCTGAATTAGCACGTTGGACTTATCCTCACCCGACTACGGTCCGGTTCTCTCTGTGAACCGCCCTTTGCGGACCCGTAGTGTGGGGAGGGGGAGTTGAAATTTCTCCTTGCCCGATTGGTGATTCTATTTCTTGGGTGATCTTTTTTTATCATTGAACTCAGGCAGCTTTCCAAATTTCTCTGCAAAGACTGCAAAACATTCGTACTCAAACTTGGCAACATCACCCATGATACGAAAGTCCTCTGGAGCATTTGATAGAACGTTGCACTTGTAAGAACAAACTGAAACATAAAGCTTTGGAACTAAGGTGTTGTAATCTGGGTGCTTGAATCTGACACGGTGAGCACCACCGTGCCCATCTTTGCCGATGATGGTGTTTTCAAACTGTTGCAGACGTGACTTTAGTCCACCTTTAGAATTTGTCATTCCGATATAGAATATTTCGGAACGCCATGAAAACAACTCTCCCGAAATATCGTTGTGTGATAAGGCTATGGCATAGACACCCTGATATTGCAAATCAGGTAAAGATTTCCTATCATGCTATCTAACCCAGTGTGAGAATTCTTTCATATCTTCTTATCACCAACAATTAATATCCGAACTTCTATTAAATCCAAATATTATTAATGCTCTTAATATAAAGAAGAAAAGATAGGTTTCAGTGCTATCACTATTTTAAACTTAGAAAGAATAAGTCATTTATTTCATATTGGTCAAGAATTTTATCTGATATTTTCTTATTTAAAGGCAAATTAGCAGAATTGATAAATAGTCAACACTATGAGAACGATATCGGTTACCGGTAGGGTAGAATCCTTAGATATTCGCCAACCGACGCATATATATAGACAGAGGTAGATAGGTATATATACCTGACCTCACAATAGGGGGGTACTTGGTGGGGTGGGGTCTCCATTCCTCCCGAAATTCCCTTGCCTCAATGGTATGCCAAACTATGCGACAAAAGACGGAAATGCAAAGGGTCAACAGTCAGTAAGCCCGCGCCCCTTGCGGTTTATTTGCAGCGTCTTGTTGGCCATAACTTAAATTTCATTTTTTTGTCGTTGTCTGCTTCTTTTTAGGTGGTGGATTGACTAATGCGGCGTTAACTGTATGAACATTTTCTTTTCCTTCAGCTGTTTTTGACAATCCAATGCGTGACACACCCATCATGGCTCCAGGACACATTGATTCAGGGGAAGGACCTACAGTGCCAACTGCTATTTGAAATTGGACGGTTAGGTTGTAAAGGCCTTCGTGAAGCCCTTGGTTCTTAACAAGTATTTCTGTCAATTCGATAAGTGAAAACTCAGCAATAAGATTCGGATTTTCATTAATTGAACGCATTGAATGTCTCCCATTTATGCGGTTGTTCCGTAGGTGCAAACATGGTTGCCGATGTTTGTTTTTCGGTTAAGATAATATTATAATTATGAGTATACTCAAATTTTACAACTTCGTTCTGTTCTATTGCTGCTTGAATTGATTGAGTAACGAATTCATTCAATGTAATACCACGATGAAATGCAGTCTCAGCAGCTTTTTTGTGAAGTTCCTGCCCAACTCTTACGTTAAAAGTGCCACTGAACGGTTTGTTAGCAGCTTTTCCTGACTCCTTACAATATGCAAGATAGTGGTCAACGGCTTGTTTAAAAGAGATTTTAATATCATCGACAGTGTTACCTTCGTAGGTAATAATGTCATCAATAAAAAGGATTTTGCCATGCAAACAACTATCTTCGATGCTTGCTTCAATTGTACCATTATAGCCCTTGTAGGAAAGTTTATTCACGGAATTACCCCTATATGTTTAAGTGCATTTTTAGCATCGCGAATCTGATAAGCTTTTAATATTCCTGATGGATGAGATTTTGATATGCTGAAACGAAAACCGCTCGTGTGTTCAAACATATAATGAGAACCACCACCACTGCATGAGCTTTTAAAACCAAAGTTTTCCATTAGCGTAACAAAATTGTGCCAGGAAAAATCCTTCGGCTGAGGACTGGCACAAAGTTTTGCCAAAAGCTTTTCTTTTTTAGACATTAAATTCTACCATAAAGACAGTAAAGTTTGCAACTAATATATAGTTGCATGATTGTCAACATTTTTTTAACAAGGTGGCGCGCATAATCGAAAGATAATTTTAAGAATCGGTAAATCAACAGTTTGATATCTAAAAGGTCTTAGATTAAACAGGTCATGAAAAGAATTGCATAAGAGTTAATCTAAGACCCGATGTCCATATTGATTCTTTTAAGGATGGAAATTTAGAAGACCATACCAGAAAATCAGAGATTGATAAAGTGGAAATAAACTCGGATTTTGAACCACTATTAAGTTTTTCATGCCCGCCAACATGGTTTCCGGGAGTGGTCAGAAATATTGGCCAAATGGGCTTGCCTGGCTAAAAGTATCCTTTATTTGAAAAAAGAAAAATTTTTTGAAATCATATACTATTATATACATATGGGTATTTGGTTGCATCAGGATAATCAGCTATTCCTGTTTCTGTGATTTAATTAAAAGAGGATAAGAAAAGGCCCGATTCCTTATTTCTGATACCAAAAAATTAAAAAAGGGTAGCTACAGGGTAGCATGGAAATAAAAAAGGGTTTCAGCAAAACGCCAAAACCCTTGATATGCTTGGTAGCGGGGGATGGATTCGAACCATCGACCTTCGGG
>ERZ795057.285-NODE-285-length-53747-cov-24.259964_pt1 | contig 53747 bp, 55 predicted proteins | sample MGYA00375141_ERZ795057 | MGnify/ENA primary metagenome ERZ795057 (study PRJEB30186, sample SAMN05720163) | activated sludge metagenome | isolation source: Anaerobic digester | place: Hong Kong | collected 2015-01-26 ...
GGCGGCTTTTCCGCGCCGATACGAAAGGGGCTTGTGACCCAGGCCTACATCATAACCTCGGGAGAGTACATGCCGATCTACGCCGCAAACAACATCTGCCGGGGGTTGAAGAGGCTGAACACCCCCCTGGCAGGGGTCATCTGCAACTCACGGGAGGCCTCGGGCGAGAGGGAGATCGTGGGTAAGTTCGCCCGGGAGCTGGGAAGCGAGATGGTGGCCTTCATCCCGAAAGATCCCACCGTCCAAAGGTGCGAGAGGAAGGGGGTGTCGGTGATCGAGGGGGCGCCCGAGTCGGATATAGCCGAAGTATATCGAAAGCTGGCGGAGCACGTCGCTGGGGACTCGATGCCGAGGCACCCCGAGCCCATCGACGACGACAGGCTCCGGGAGCTGTCCCTCATATGAGCCCCGACCTTCCACGGATCCTCCTCGCCGGGGACAGAAGCTCCAGCGGCAAGACGACGATCGTGGCGGGCCTCCTCTCGGCCCTCAGAAATCGAGGTCTTGCGATCCAGTCCTACAAGGTGGCCCTCGACTACATCGACCCGAGCTACCACACGGGAATCACCGGCCGGTGGTGCCGAAACCTCGACGGCCACCTGATGCCAGAGAAGACTATCCGGGAGGTCTACGCCCACGCCGCCGAGGGGGCTGACGTCGCTGTCATCGAGGGGGTTCGGGGGCTCTACGAGGGGTACGACGGCGACCGCGGCAGCACAGCCCAGATCGCCAAGATGCTCAGGTCGCCCGTCATCCTGGTGGTGGATGCGAGGTCCATTACCAGAAGCGCCGCAGCCCTGGTGAAGGGGTACGTCGACTTCGACCCTGATGTTGAGATAAAGGGTGTGATCCTCAACAAGATCGGCGGCCAGCGTCACACCGAGAAGGCGATATCTGCGATCCGTGACCACGCGGGGGTCGAGGTCGTCGGCGTGATCCCAAGAGACGAGTCGATGCACCTCTCGATGCGCCACCTGGGGCTCGTTCCGATGCTGGAGGGGGAGAGGAGGCAGGCCGGCTTTGCGGAAAGGCTCGCCAAGATCAGGGAGGTGGTGGAGGAGGGGCTTGACATCGACCGTATCCTCGAGATCGCCGCCGAGGCCGAACCTCTGGAGGAGCCGGTCCCCGACCTATACCTGCCCAACAGGACGGGCGAGGGGGTCAGAATCGGCGTCGCTCTGGACGAGGCTTTCAACTTCTACTACCGGGAGAACGTCGAGCTTATGGAGCTCTCAGGAGCAGAGGTGGTCCCCGTAAGCCCGATCCACGATCCCGCCCTTCCGGAAATTGACGGCCTTTACATCGGAGGCGGGTACCCGGAGCTTTACTCAAAGGAGCTGTCGGAGAACGGATCGATGATGGAGTCGATAAGGCGGGCTCATGAGGACGACATCCCCATCTTCGCCGAGTGTGGGGGTCTGATGTACCTCTGCGAGGAGATCGATTGGGGCGGCGAGTCCCATCCGGCCGTCGGCCTCGTCCCGGCAAAGACCAGGAAGGGGGGGCGGAGGATCGTCAGCTACACCGAGGGCGAGTTTCTTCGCGACTGCTCCATGGGCCCCAGGGGCGCCAAATTCCTCGGCCACGAGTTCCACCACTCGGAGCTTGTTCTGGATGAGGGCGCTGATGTCGAGTACGCGATCCGGCTACGGCGGGGTACGGGGATCGAGAAGGGGATGGACGGGATCGTCGACGGTAATCTCGTCGCCTCGTACAACCACTTCCATGCGGCCTCCTACCGGGAGTTCCCCCGACACTTCATAAAGTGCGCCCGAGAGGCAAGGGATAAATAAACTGCAGTCAGTCTAACAAGCGGTGATGATTACATGGTGAATATGCCTCCCGAGGTGAGAGAGACCCTGGAAAAGCAGTGGCCGATTCCTTTCGCGACTGCCTCCTCCGACGGAAAGCCGAACGTCGTCTTCATGGGGATATTGAAGATAAAAGACGACGAGACTCTCCTCTTTGCGGACAACTTCTTCAACAAGACCGCAACGAACCTGGCCGAGAATCCCTGGGCTTCGATCGTCTGCTGGACCAAGGACCCCAGGAAGTCCTACCAGATCAAGGGGACCGTTACCTTCGCAGACGAGGGTCCGATCTACGATGAGATGGCAGAATCGGTCCGGGCCCGAAAGCCGGACCTCCACATGAGGCGGGCCGTGATATTCAAGATCGAGGAGATCTACGAGGCGAACTCCGGCCCCACCGCCGGAGACCGAATCGCCTGATCAGAGGCGGAGAAGCTGGGCTGCCAGCTGACTCTTATCTTTTTCTTCTTTCTCTTAATGACCTAATTATAAATGACATAGTTATGTTGAGCCCAATCGCGTTTAAGCGATTTAGTCTATCATAACATTTAAATATACGAATGGCCACGGAGTGGCAGGTATTGAAGATTGATGAAGGTTATATTGGCCAGGGCCACCGATACGATTGAAGTTACGGGTGAGTTGTGTTTAGGCGAGCGGAGATGTTCAGCCTCGGCCCCGAAAAGTTGCCCTCCCAGGAGGGTCTTCTCCGATGCGCTCCGGAGTCTGCCCGTGAGCATTCACATTCGCGGGACGAAGGGGATGGGTGAAAGTGATTAATAAAAAACATCAATATAGGCCTGTCATCTATTTTGCTTTGGCATTTGCGATAACATGGATAAATGGGTTCTTTCTGGCGGTGCAAAGCCATCACGGCGGGGACAAAAGTATAATCAACCTGATGTTGGCTTACATGGGGCCGCTCATCGCCGCTCTAATTATGATGTATGTTTTTGCCGATGGAACCTTCAGAGCTGATTTTAGAAGAAGAATCTATGACCCAAAACTGATAAATAAAAATTACTTGCCCTTCGTCTTGTTCTTCTTGCCTCTGGCCATGGTCATCTCTATTCTTATATCAATCGCGTTTGGACAACCGGCGGAACAATTATGCGTTTCTGAAGATTTAAAAGTATTCGAAGGAGAGGCTGTTTTAAGCGTGGCGGTTTTGGCCCTGGTTCCAGTGCTGGAGGAACTGGGATGGAGAGGTTATGGCGTTGATAGTTTAGCCAGCAAATATAACTTATTTAGCGCTAGCATAATATTCGGGATTTTATGGGCTATCTGGCACTTGCCTGTCTTCTTCATCAAGGGTTCATACCAGCTTTCTTTATGGGAGCAAAATCCACTATTTGCCATTAACTTTTTTGTAGGGATCTTGCCCCTGGCGATCATCATGAATTACTTATATTATATGAACCAGCGAAGCATCACTCTGCTCGCCCTATTTCACGTTATCGTTAATTTTTCATCAGAACTTCTTGAAGCAAATCAGATCAGCAAATGTATATTAACTTTTGTCTTAATCGTGGCGGCAGCGGCGATAGTAGTCAGAAACAGACGTTTCTTCTTCGTGGACAAGATGAATCTGGACATAACCGATTCGTCAAGGAGAGGCACCACGGCGAGTGATATCGGGCGATCAACTTAACAAGAATAATTTCTATGAGCAACGTTTTTTCAATTCGGGATTTTCGGCTTTTGTTTGCCGGAGCATCAACCTCGTTACTGGGGGATCAGTTTGCCCTGATCGCAACCCCATGGCTGGTATTGCAGCTGACCGGTGATCCGTTAGCATTGGGGATTGTGCTGGCTCTGGAGGGCATTCCCCGAGCCCTGTTTATGCTTTTTGGGGGCGCTATCACCGATCGCTTTTCTCCGCGAATAATCATGCTGGCTTCGGATCTGGTACGGTTTTTATTGGCCGCAATGATGGCAGTGGTTGTTTTTTCTGGCATCGTTCAAATGTGGATGCTATATGCCTTTGGCCTGGGGTTTGGGCTGGTGGCAGGTTTTGCCGTACCCGCCGGAAATAGCATCGTACCGATGCTGCTAAAAGAAAAAGACTTGCAGGCCGGCAATTCGATAGTAATGGGCGCAGGTCAATTGGTCGGATTTGTCGGGCCTGTAGTGGCGGGAATCTTGATCGGCAAATTCTCAGAATCATTCTTTGGGATAGGGTTGGCCTTCGGCATCGATGCCGTCACCTTCGCCGTATCTGCCCTTACCTTGGGACTGATGCACGGCGGCGGAAGGCTTCCCTCTTCAGCTGACGCATCGTACAAGGAAAGCATCTGGGCAGCAATCGGTGCCGGTCTGAAACACGTGTGGAATGACAAAGCGTTACGTCTGATATTTCTGGTCATCGCCGCCGTCAACTTTTTGTTTGTCGGACCGATTCTGGTGGGCGTTCCGGTTTTAGCCGATCAGCGGTTGGCCGAAGGGGCTGTGGCTTTCGGGCTTTTGATGTCCGGCTTTGCAGGAGGTAATTTAGGGGGCTTTCTGTTGGCAGGAGCGCTCCCCAGGCCAACCGGAAAGTCGATGCGTCTTTTTCTGATTGCGCTGCTGGCCGCTTTTGGGGTAGTGACGGGAATAGTGGGATTAATCAATTTGACGTGGGTAGATTTTGGGTTAATGTTGCTGTTAGGTCTTGGTAATGGTTATGTCACCCTCATCCTGTTCACCTGGATCCAAACCCGCGCCCCTAAAATGATGCTGGGCAGAATCATGAGTTTATTGATGTTGTCAAGTGCTGGATTGGTTCCCATCTCACAAGCCATATCGGGGGCGGTGAGCTCACGGAGTTTGACATTGCTGTTTGTTTCGGCGGGCGGGTTGATTGTGTTGGTCGCAATATGGACAGCTTTCCAGCCTGCACTGGTCACCTTTAGCGAAAGCCTTTCGGCGAACAATTGATTTGAACAATTCTTCGGATGGGGGGTGCTCACATCGTATCATCAGTGCAGCCTCCGATCCGGCTTGACCTGAGCCTTCATCGAAGCTCACCTGGCAGCGCCCCTCCCCGACGTAAAGAATAAATATATTGATATTCTATTTGATGATAGGTGATCTAAATGGTCAAGATGCCAGCAGATGTTAGAGCCACCCTGGAGAAGCAGAAGCCCGCCCCCATCGCCACCGCCGACGCCACCGGCACGCCGAACGTCGTTTACGTCGGGTTTTTGAAGGTCCTGGACGACGAGACGATAATGATAGGAGACAACTTCTTCTACAAGACCGCGGCAAACCTCGCCGAGAACCCCAAGATATCGATCCTCTGCTACGACACTGAGACGAAGAAGTCCTTCCAGATCAAGGGGAAGGCAGAGGTTTACAAGGAAGGAAAGTACTTTGACGAGATGACAAAGTGGGTTCTTGCCGTCAACAACAAGCTCCCTGCCAAGGCCGCCGTGGTGGTGAAGGTCGAGGAGATCTACAACGCCATGTGGGGCCCGACGGCGGGAAAGAAGGTCGTCTGATTCATGTAGAGGATCTGACTCAAATTATTTTTAAACTATTTTTACTACTAAGGGGCGCAGAGGGTCACGAATACCCCGACCTTCAGGTCGGGGATAAAGTGAACCCTCGCCTATTTTTATAATCTTTGAATCTATAAACTCGATACAATCAATCGCTATATTAAAAATCTCGGGTAAACCGAAAGCAGAACTTCTTTCATGTGGATCAGGGAGATCGGGGCAACAAAGATTTGGCGATTTCTGAAATCCAGAAAACCTGGCGGCGTGCGGCCCGGAGCATATGCCGTCCTTAGGGCGGGGTGGCCGCGCGCAGGTTGATTGTTTCGTAAGTCACTCATCCAAAGGCGACTGATCCATGCCCAGGAATGTGAGCGCATTCTCCCCGTACTCGACGGGGGCATAATGGGACCCTACATGAGGGAGTCCCTTGAATCTCACCATCCACGAGCCATTGATCTGCCCGGCCATCTGGACAGAGACCTGATCGGGAGTCAGAACATCATCGGTACCCACAACAAGCATTACATCCTTCTGAATGCCGGAAAGATCGCTATAGGACCCGTTCCAGGCCAGGTTGGCCCGCGCCTCGTTGTGGATGCCCTCAGATAGGGTGGTATTGTTGGCAGCTGCCTCAATGTTCTCTCTCAGCATTCTGGTCTCGGGGATTCTGATGCTGTATGTATTGGAGTCCAGGATCAGCTTTCGCACGCGTTCAGGGTGATCTATGGCCAGCTGCTGTGAGACTGAGGATCCCATGGAGACTCCGTATACGTGCATGCTCTCGTAGCCCAGAGCCTGCATCAGCGCAGCGGCATCATCTGCATACTGTCGAATAGATGGTGTGGCATTATCGTCGCTGCTGTGCCCCATCCCCCGGTGGTCGTAGATATAGACATGATACTTCGTGGCCAGGATGCCTATGAAGGTCCTGTTCCAATGCTCCATGATATTGCCAAATCCCTCGACCATCAGGATCGGTTCACCTGACCCGAACTCGCGGTATCCTAAAGATACTCCGTTGACCTGGGCATACTGGACCGGTGTTGCATCGTACGATACGGCAGGATATTGCTGAGCTGCCGTGCCTGCGGACTGGGCGGTGCCGAAGGCACCCGCAAACTCAGATGCTGCGAGGAAGCAGATTGTGACGGCGATTACCAGGGCATAAGCCCGCGTCTTGTTCATATAAAGTCCCCACTAGTCTTGTTCATATGAAGTCCTCATAATCCAGATCTCAGCCTGCCCTGCATTTCAGGGCTTAACTGTATGACAAGCTCAGCATTGTATGAACCAGTAGGCATCAGGTCCGTCGTTAAGTTAAATATCTCCCATGCTGCGACTGCATAAGAGCGTGACTGTGCAGCAAGGGATCCATCTTTGACTGCCGGATCAACGTTGGTAATAAAGATGGAAACTGTATTATCGCTGTTGAGGACGATCTCGAAGGTGCGGAACTGCTGGGGGAAATCCCTTAATGACGAGGTTTCAACCTCCCAGAAGCCGAGCTCAGGGCGGGCTGGATCAGGTGATTTTTGTGCGGTAACTGTATTGAGATGGCGGTGTCCTGCGAGCCATAGGATAAGGTTTGGATAGGTATGGAGTTTGGCAATCAGATCCTCCTCAGATACAGCCGCAAAGGCGCTCCAGGTCATGAAAGAGCCCAGGGGCCCCCTAGTCTCGACGCCTATCGGCACGTGCGCAGCGACGATCATGAGCTTGCCTTCAGCCTGACCCTCGTCGAGCTCGCTCACAAGCCAGTTATAGCGCTCATTATCAAGGGAACCATGTCCATAGCCGTGATCATCTGGATCGCTCGCGTTTTGGGTATCATCGAGCACGATGACTCTGATGGGTATATTCGACCTGGGCTCGAAGGCGTAGCAAGCAAATCCCCTATCTGCATCAGATTGATTGAACCCGTGTCCATTGGGACTCGAGGTTGTATTGAAAAACTCCCTCATCCAGTCGCTTGGAGAAAGCCAGTGGCGGCTTGTATCTGCCGCGGGTACCTTTGGAGGGGCTGAGAACTCACTGACAGGTCCTGCGCCATAAATATCACCATAAACCGTCTGGCCGTCTAAAGAGCCCATATAGAAGCCACTGCCTTTAAAGCCGTTGGGATCGGTGAATATATTGCCCATGTTGAGTATATCCTCGCCGATATAGGTCTGTTTAATATGATCGTCGGGCGGGTTTGTGCCCATCCAGAGATGATCGTGGTTGCCGATGGCCGTATACCAGCTGATCGACTTATTGAGCCCTGATGCCTTGTATTCATCCTGGTAATCATTATAGGGCCCTGGGATAGGGTCATCATCGACTCCTGAATCGGGATCTATATTTTTGCCGTCAAGGATATCGATAAACCACCTTAGCTCGTTGTACTGATCGTTGTTGATATCATCACCAAGAGCGATGCCGAAGTCAAACGGCTTTTCGCTGTTAAGGGCGTTTATAGTCTGGATGGCAGCATCCAGAACATGAGTTGTGTATAGTATAACCGGCGAATATGCCGAACTTGTGCCGCCCTTGTAGCCGAAATAGATCGCCTGGGCGGGAGTTTCCTCGTCTGTGATGTGGATGTCGCTTATTGTAAAGAAGCGCAATAGCTCTGAAGCATTATTTGAAGTGCCATTTGAGGTGCCGTTGTAGGTAGGCGGCATGAGGTCGAGCCGCTTCACATAATCGAGACCTGGCCCATAGTGCCATTTGCCATAGCCATTTTTCTCGTATTTTGAGACCTCATAAGGAAGGATCGTCTCCGCACCAGGTGGGACTGTGTCGGGCACTACCGTCCTTTGGAGCGTTGTAAGGACATCGGATGCGATAGCGTATACTTCCATCTGACTTTGATTTCCTTCAACGCCCCCTGAACATGCCGATTGTGAGAAAAATAGCGTGCTTATTAGTAATACCAGACATAGCTTGCTGTATTTTCTGAAAATCCTTCTTCCACAGGCATACTTGCCTGCGGTTTTTCCTTTCCCATCGATAGATAGATTGTGCGCATCATCGATCGCTAACATCTTAAACAGTCCTTGGAACGACGTGGCATGCCTAATCGCTGGCGATCTAATCCTAGCCCCTCCTTTGAGACTGATTAGTTGGATCTACTTTAACTACTTTACTTAACTTACTCAGCTGTCGATTGAAGGACTACCATAAAAGGCTTCAGCTCTGAGATATATCAGATAGTATGGTAGGCTTACATTACCTGGTCGTGGGTACGAATTATTGAAAGAGATGCCAGAAAATCATGTGTTATATCAAGAATTCCCCAGAGATATAAGATCCAATGGTACACGCCGACCTTTAGGTCGGGGATGATCGATAAAGCATTATATTAAGGAACCTCAGGGAAACCGAAAGCAGAGGTTCAATCTACAGATCAAGGAAATCTAAGCAACGAAGACTCGAGGAGTTCTGAAATCCGGATATCTGGCCGTACGCAATTTGATCTATTTGTTTGAATGCGTGTACTTATTTTATCTCGCATAGTGCCGGGAAGAATGGTTGGGAAAGGAGGTTTCAATATTTTGAAAGAGGACGAACTCATCAGGGCGAGGGTGGCAAGGCTCTTCGGCCTTTCCGAAGACGAGTGCGATCTGGTGAACAGGATCGTCATAGAGGAGATCCTGGCCAAGTCGAAGGACACCCACGACCTGATCCGACGGGCCCTCGACCGGTTCGCCAGGACCGAGGGGGAGAGGATGGCCTTTCTCGCGGGCCACATCACCGGCTGGGTCCTGATGAAGGCCGACATGGATATGGAGATCGACTCCTACTTCGCCGACTCCCGGTCAAAGGGCCCGAAGGGGCAGAATACGTAAGCGGCAAGCAGACCCAGCCCCTGCAAAAAAAGGTTGATGGGGCGGGAGGGCGCTGAAAGGGGGACGGCAACGGGAAAGAGTTTTTCACGGTATGGATCTGAGGCTCTCTCACTTTGAGGACGAGACAAAGACCTCGGACCGGTATGGGCGGCCGGGAGTTGTGGCGGCTCTGGCGCGATCAGTTCGACGACGACCTGGAAGCCCTGGCCGAGGCGATCTGGGCCGCAAACAAGATGGTGAAGACGGAATCGCCCGAGGCTCGGGACCGGTTCTACGCCCTCAAAGACGAGTTCATCCTCAGGTACGCCACCAGCGGGCGGCGGGTTCGAGACGAGCCGCCCGCCCTCTCCCTGGTATCAGCACGTCTCCGGCATTGGAGATGGGCTCGACGATCTCTCGGATCTATTTTTTTAATATTCATCTTCTCTCGCCATAACCATGAGCAGTCGGCAAGCATAGAATTGATAGTGGCGGCGGCCACCGCCGGTGATGAGGACGAGCCTCGGTTAAAGTATTGATATTTGAATGAAACCTCGGATCCTTGAAGATGGTAGCTCCAGGATGAGCGGTGGACTATCCGAGGTGGATGTGGAGACGGAAGGCCCAGATCGTGATCAGTTTCATCGAAGGGCTTATGTCCGATGACCAAAGGATAAGTCCGGGTCAGAGGTAAAAATGCGGCAGATGAACCTGCAAAGAAGCGATTTCTTGCGAGTGGTGGTGGTGGGCGGCGGCATAGGCGGAGCAGAACTCGTGAGAAACGTCGCCACCAAAGAAAGGCTGGACCCGGTGCTGGTCGAACCGAAGGAGAGGATCGAGTGTCAGGCCCTATATCCCGACTACCTGGGCGGGAGGATCGGCATAGAGGATATGACCGCCCCCCTGGACCCCTTCTGCAAGAAAATGAACGCGGTCCACGTCAGGGACCGAGCCATCAGGATCGACTTCGCCGATAAAAGGGTCGTTTGCGAAAAGAACGATCTCGATTACGACCTTCTGGTCCTGGCCCCCGGCGCGGTCCAGAACTACTTCGGGATCACGGGCGCTGAGAAGGCCTTCTCCATCAACACCCTGGAGGATACGGTCGAAGCGAGGCGGTTCGTCGAGAAGAACCGCCCCAAAAAGATCGCGATAATTGGGTCAGGACCCACCGGCATAGAGACCGCCTGCTTTCTCGCGGAGGACACGAACTGCACCATATACGTCGTCGAGATGATGGACCGGCTCTTGCCCACCCTCTCCAAAAACGCCTCCATCCTCATGGACAAGATCCTGCGGGGAAAGGGGGTAGAGATCCTGACGAACAGACGGGTCGATTCGATCCGAGACGACGGCGTCACCTTCACCGACGGAAGCTCCCTCGACTGCGAGATGACGATCTGGACCGCGGGGATCAGGCCTGCCCCCCTCATCGAGAGCCTGGACCTGCCCAAAAAGAGCGGCTGGCTTCTTTGCGATCCGTATCTGAGAGTCCAAGGGCATGAAGACGTCTTCGCCATCGGGGACTGCGCCTGGATCGAGATCGGCGGGAAGCTCGCCACCAAGACCGGGATGGAGGCGGAGATCCAGGCGAAGCACACCGCGAGGAACCTGGCCAGGGTCGCGAAGGGGGCCGATCTGAAACCGTACTCGATCAGGGCGTCCACCGACAGCCCCGTGGCCTTGATCACGACGGGATGCGGCTGCGCCGTCGGGATTTACGGAGACCTCTGCGTCCCCATCCCTAAGAGGATCATCTACACCTTCAAGAGCTGGATAGACAAGTCCTTCGTTAGAAGGTTCAAATGAACGCTTTTTGATTCGGCCGATAAGTCGGCCTTCCCCGAGCCCTCGTCGGAAGGTTTGGTAGTGCCCGGATGGGAGGCTATATCCCTTCCGAGCGCAGAAACGAAAATAAAGCGGCCATTAAAGGCCGCTGCCGCGTGAGCGAAAGGCGTTATATGCAGCCTATCGTGCCGCCTTGGCGACCCTCTCTACGCTATCCTTCCTGTTCATCGCGAAGCTTCGAACGTCGCCCTTCGAGGCGGCGATGATCTCGTCAGCGAGACAGCTCGCTGCCGAACGCTTGCTCTTGAAGGCCGACCTCTGGGCGCCGGTGGTGATGAACATCAGGGCCATGTCAACTCGTCTCTGGGGTGCGGTGTCGACGGCCTTGGGGACGGTTATGCCGCCGTACTTGAGACGGACGACCTCTTCTCGAGGGCCGGTGTTGGAGATCGCCTTCGCGAAGACCGTGAGGGGGTTCTCCTTAGTCCTCTGATGGACTATGTCGAAGGCCTCTTCTACGATCTTGTAGGTCTTCATCTTCTTGCCGGTGTTGTCCTCGCCCTGCATCATCTTGTTGATGAGCCGCTCTACGATGTGCTGCTCGGACTTCTTGAACTGCTGTCTTGCGTGCCTGCCGCCTGAATGCATGACGACCATCGGACGGAGGTTAAAATAGCGCTTGATGCTGAGATCCTCCACCTCGATCTCTTCGGGATCCCATTTGTTGAAGATTTTGACGTTCACGGCATCACCTTACGGGTTTCTCCTTGCGTCCCGAGACCATCTCGTTTAAGGCCACGTTGTTTACGGCGACGACCTGGAACCGCACGCCGGGTATATCTCCCTTGGCCCCACCCATCCTGCCACCGATCCTCTCCACCACGACCTCGTCGTGCTCATCTATGAACCCTATGGCACCGTCCCCCGGACAGAAGGCGGTGACCTGTCTTCCGTTCTTGATCAGCTGTATTCGGACGCACTTTCTGATGGCGGAGTTCGGCTGTTTCGCCTCGACGCCGACCTTCTCCAGGACTATGCCTCGCGCCCTCGGCGCCCCGCCCAGGGGGTCTGCCTTGACGTTCAGCTTCAGTGCCCTCCGGCTGTAGTTCAGATCACTCCACCGGAAGCTCTTGCGGTCGCTCTCCAGTTTCCTGGCCGCGTACATTCCCTTTCCCATTATTTCACCTAGTTGAGTGCTATATCATCGCCAACGGTTGGCCCTCCGACCTCAGAGCCGACATAGGCTTGAGCGCCGGGTTATTTTTTTACTGGATTATGATGTCGTCTACGCCGTGATGCCTCGAAGAGAGCATCTTGGCCTTTAATATGTTACGGCCATCCCGGCCTATGGCGATGCCCTTGTCCCTATTTGCTACTTCTACATAAGCCAATCGCTTATTGTTTTTCGAAACGATCGTCACGTTCTTGATCGAGGCCGGCTGGAAGACGTTCTCCAGGAACTCCTTGACGTCGTCGCTGTGCTCCACGATCTCGATCTGCTTTCCTATCGACTTCTTCACCCGGTTGATGTTGCTGCCCTTCCTCCCGATGGCAGCACCCATGTCTCCCTTCTTGATGACGAATATTATCCGGTCGTTCTCGTCGTCGATGATGCAGTCTCTGGCTACACCACCGGTCAAGCTTTCGAAGAGGGCGATGTACCTTATCCCTTCGGTGGTAAGCTTGAACTCACTCATCCTCGATACCTCTGATCTCCCTCAGGAGCGCCATTATCTCAGATTCGCCGGGCTCTATCACCGCCAGAGCCGCCACCGAGAAGGGCTTTCCGCAAGCGGAGCCCAGATCCTTTCCCCTGCCCGAATAGTTGTAGACGGGCACGTCGACCTTCTTCAGCTCGACTGCCACCTCCTCCGGACAGTCGATGGCGCTGATGACCAGCTTAGCCTGCCCGCTGGCCCCTGCTTCTACGGTTAGGTTTGAGCCGAGAACAACTTTACCGGTTCTGATCGAACTTCTGAGCGCTCTATCAATGTTTATCATCCTTTTACCTCATCGTTTTGCGACCAATTGAACGTCGCCCGTTCCCAGCTGGATCGGCTGGCCCACTATGACGTTCTCAGTCACTCCCCTGAGATCGTCCACGTCTCCGCGAACTGCGGCGTCGAGGATGTGATTGACGGTGACCTCGAAGGCGGCCCGCGCGAGAACGCTAGCCTTCTCTCCAGATACGCCGTGGCGCCCGATCTGCTTGACCTCTCCATCGCAGGTCATGATGTCCGCCACCAGCATGATGTGCCTCACGTCGACGGAGAGACCCTGTTCTCGCAACGTGTCGGTGGCCTCGTTTATTATGGCGTTTCGGGCCGCCTCTATTCCCAGGACATCGCCGATCTCAGTTATATTATTTGTTTTCGTCCTGGCGGGATCGACCCCCTCAAACAAGATGACGTCTTTCAGGGCCGAGCCCTCAGTGTAGAGGACGTACTCGTCCCCTTCCTTCCTGATCACGACCCTGTTTATACCCTCGATCCCCTTGAGAGAGATCGTCTTGATCTTTTCGACGAGCTGGAGGAGATCTCGGTAAGATGGCTCCGGCGGCGTCATTATGATCTGGTTTCCGCGCTGATCCGCTGAGATCTTCGTACCCTCGGCGAGCCTATCTGCCACCTCTTCGGCGGTGATCTTCCTCTGGACCATTGCGTCCTCATTCAGCTCGATCACCACGTTCATCTCCGCGAGGTCGGTAGCTATCGACCCGAGATGGAGGATGTTTGTCGACTCGATCGACCAGGCCACCTCCCTTGCGATGTCCCGGTCGAGGGCGTACTCTCTCTCCAGCCGGATCGTCATGGTGGGGGTGCTGGGGATCTTTCGCGCGTCCACGATCTCTATCAGCCTCGGAAGGCCGAGGGTGACGTTGATCTCGGCGACCCCCGCGTAGTGGAAGGTTCGCATCGTCATCTGAGTGCCGGGCTCGCCGATGGACTGGGCCGCCACGACCCCTACCGCTTCGCAGGGCTCGACCTTGGATCGCTCGTAATCGGCCACCACCAGGTCTGCGACCTCTGCGAACTCCTCATCGGAGATCTCGACCTCTTTCAGCTCGCCCTCGAGGGCCTTTTTGATGCTCTGGGGCAGGGGTAGATTCTCGATCCTCTTTTGGATCTCCTTCTCCGATAGGCTCATGCACCCTCCTTTCTCAGCACCCTCTGAACTATCCGGTGAACGTTCTCGGAGCTGGCGTAATCCCTCTTCGAGGCATCGACACCATCTTCTCCGTAGTTGAACTGGACGATTATGCCCCTCGTCTCCTTGACGGTCCCGTCGTACTGGACCTCCAGATCCTGGAGGGCGTTGATCAGCCTCCTCTGGAGGTAGCCGCTCTGGGACGTCCTGATGGCGGTGTCGACGAGACCCTCCCTTCCACCGATGGCGTGGAAGAAGAACTCAGTGGGGTTCAGCCCCTCCTTATAGCTGGACTGGACGAAGCCGTGAGCTTCGGCCCCCAGATCCCCCCTCCGAAAGTGGGGGAGGGTTCGGCCGTCGTAACCTCGCCGGATCCGCTCGCCTCGAACGGACTGCTGGCCGACGCATGCCGCCATCTGGGTCAGGTTCAGCATCGATCCTCGGGCTCCGCTGACGGCCATCACCACGCCGCTGTTGTCGAGGCCCAGGTACCGACCGGCGATGGAGCCGGTGTTGTCCCTGGCCTTGCCGAGGGTCTGCATTATCCTCATCTCCAGGGTCTCGTCGAGGGTCCTTCCGGGCAGGGGCTCAAGCTCCCCCGCCTGGTATGCCTTGATCAGCTTCATGACGTTATCCCTGGCGGCGTTCAGGACGTCAGAGATCTGGTCTTCGGCCTCCTTGGGGATGTCCTCGTCGTCGATCCCGAAGCTGAAACCCGCCAGCATTATCCCCCGGATCGCCATCTGGGTCATGCCGTCGACGAAGCCCGCGCCCACCGTCGGGCCGTACTCCTTGATCACCCTGTCGGTGATCTTACCCTTGAAGGCCCCGACGGCCGCGGCGTCGATGGTGCCGCTTTTAATCTCGCCGTCGCGAATGACGACGTAGGCGTCGTCATCGCACGACTCTCGCTTGCATGCGTCGCAGTTCTTGCAGAAGGAGGCCTTGAACTCGAGGTTGAGCCCCTTCGGGAGGGTGAGGCTGAACATCTGCTTTCCGGTCCAGTAGGGCTCCCCCTCCTCGTCGTGTCCTCTGGGTTCGGGCAGCTCCAGGTGGGGTAGCTTCTTTAAGACCTCCATCACCTCGAGCCGGTTGATCCTCACGTCGCCGTGGGTCAGAAGGAAGTTGCCGGTGACGTAATCGTGGATGCCTCCGATGATGGGACCACCGAACCTTGGAGACAGGATGTTCTCCTGGACCCGCATCAGGATCTCGGCCTCGGCCCTCGCCTCCTCGGTCTGGGGGACGTGGAGGTTCATCTCGTCCCCGTCGAAGTCGGCGTTGTAGGGCGGACAGACCGCGGGGTTCAGCCTGAAGGTCTTGTAGGGCATGACGATCACCCTGTGGGACATGATCGACATCCTGTGAAGAGACGGCTGCCGGTTGAAGAGGACGATGTCCCCGTCCATCAGTTGCCGGTCGATCCTCCAGCCGGCTTCGATCTGTTCGGCCACCTCTTCGCAGTTTCTGTCGGTGATCTTGACCCTTCTGTTGTCGGCTCTTGTGACGTAGTTGACGCCCGGATGCTTGTCTGCGCCCCGTCTCACGAAGTCTCGCATCACCTCGATGTTTCTTGTGTTCACCACCAGAGGGACCGATAGCTCCATCGCGATCTCAAGGGGTACGCCCACCTCGTTTATGCTGAGGTTCGGGTCCGGCGAGATCACGGTCCTGGCACTGAAGTTCACCCTCTTGCCTGAGAGGCTTCCTCGAAACCGCCCCTCTTTCCCCTTCAGCCTCTGAGATAGGGTCTTGAGGGGCCGGCCGCTCCGATGGCGGGCCGGGGGAACCCCCGATACGGTGTTGTCGAGAAAGGTGGTGATGTGGTACTGGAGAAGCTCCCAGAGATCCTCGATGATCAATTGGGGCGCTCCGGCCTCACGGTTCTCCTGGAACCGCTGATTGATCCTGATGATATCCACCAGCTTGTGGGTGAGGTCGTCCTCGCTCCTCTGGCCGCTCTCGAGGGTGATCGACGGCCTCATCGTCACCGGAGGCACCGGCAAAACGGTGAGAAGCATCCACTCGGGCCGCGCCGTGTCGGGGTTCATCCCCATCACCTTGGTGTCCTCGTCGGGGATCTTCTCGAACCGGTCCCTTATGTCGGAGGGTGTGAGCTTGTGCCCGTCCTCGACGTAGGCGAGGGGCCTCTCGAACTTGATCTCCAGCTGAGGCGAGCCGCAGTAGGGGCAGACCTTATGCTTTCGGGCCTCGGCGAAGACTTTGTTGACGACGTCGTCGGTGGTCTGGCCGAGCCGAACGAGGGTCTCGATCTGCTCGAGGTACATCCTCTTCTCGTTCTCAAGGAGCATCAGCCTTGAGCAGTCCCTGCATATTCCGCGGAGGATCTTTCTTATCAGCTTCGCAAAGCCGACGTGGATCACGGGGGCTATGAGGTCGATGTGGCCGAAGTGGCCCGGACACTCGCCGGGCCTTCCGCCGCAGGACCTGCACCGCAGGCCGGGATCGATGACGCCGAGCCTCGGGTCCATAAGCCCCATCTCGATGGGGAATCCGTCGTCATCGTAGGTGTCTGCGGTTATGATCTTCACTACGCTCATCCTCCGGAACTCCTGGGGAGAGATGAGACCAAAACTAATCTTGCCAATTCTCTTCGGAACGGTCATGTTCACACCTAAACTGCGTCCTCCAAAACCAGCCGTGGGGCGACTCCGAGAGACTTTATCTCGTCCAGCAGGAGCTTGAAGGCGTAGCTCATCTCCACGGGGTAGATCTCAGTATCCGAGCCGCAGACCGAGCAGTAGTCGACGTTCCTCCTTTTATCGTGGATGGCGATCATGCCGCAGCGGCTGCAGACAAGCTCCGTCACCTTGTCAGACTCGTCGACGAGCCGCTCCTTCAGAGCTAAAGCCGCGCCGTGGGCGATCAAAACGTCGCGCTCCATCTCACCAAACCGGAGACCGCCTTCTCTGGCACGCCCCTCGGTGGGCTGTCTCGTGAGGACCTGGACGGGGCCCCTCGACCTTGCGTGCATCTTTCCTGCCACCATGTGGTAGAGCTTCTGGTAGAGGATCACCCCGACGAAGACGTCGGCCATGATCTGCTCGCCGTTGATGCCGTTGTACATCACCTCTCGTCCGGTGTGGGAGAAACCGAACTTGGTGAGGGCCCCCCTCATGTCCGTCTCCTCTTCACCCAAAAAGGCGGTAGCGTCGGCGAACCTTCCCTCGAGAGACCCCATCTTACCTCCGATCATCTCCAGGACGTGGCCCACCGTCATCCGGGAGGGGATGGCATGGGGGTTGACGATCAGGTCTGGAACCTGGCCGGACTCGGTGAAGGGCATGTCGGCTGGCGGAACGATCAGGCCGACGACCCCCTTCTGGCCGTGACGCGAGGCGAACTTGTCCCCCAGCTCCGGGACCCTCTGGTCTCTCGTTTTCACCTTGGCGAGCCGATTTCCGTTGGAGGACTCGGTGAGGATCACCGTGTCCACCACGCCCTTCTCGTTCGACCTCATGGTCACGGAGGTCTCGCGCCTCTGCTGAGGCGTTATCCCAAACTCCGTCGGCTCCTCCAGGAACCGCGGCGGCGAGGTTTTCCCGATGAGGACGTCGTTTGGGGCCACCACGGCGTTGGGGTTGACGAGGCCGTCGTCATCCAATTGTGAGTACGCCTCCGTCCCCCTGGCGCCCCTGACCTCCATGTCGGGTATCTCGAACTTGTCCTCCTGACCTCCGGGATACTTTCTCTCCTCGGCCTCCGAGACCCTGAAGAAGTGGCTTCGGCCAAGGCCCCGCTCGATGGAGCCCCTGTTCAGAATGAGGGCGTCCTCGATGTTGTACCCCTCGTAGACGAGGACTGCGACGACGAAGTTCTGGCCTGCGGGCCTCTCGTCAAACCCAATGGCGTCGGCGGTCCTGCTCCTGCACAGAGACCTCTGGGGGTAGTGGAGGTAGTGGCCCCGAGTGTCGGGTCGGAGCTTGGTGTTGGCCATGGGGGTTCCTAGACACTGTTTGATCATCCCTGCGCCCATGGTGTTTCGAGGGCTGGCGTTGTGCTCTGGGTAGGGGACGAGCCCCGTACAGATCCCCAGGATGAGGGAGGGGTCGACCTCGAGATGGGTATGCTCTGAGGTGATATCCTCCTCCCACATGGCCACGAGAGCGTTCTCCTCCTCTTCGGCGTCGAGGTACTCGACGAGCCCCTCGGCCACCAGGTCAGAAAAGGCTATCTCGCCTAGACGGAGCTTATCTGTATGCTCTTCGGTGACGAGGGGAATGCCGCCCACCACTACGATTAAAGGTCGCCGGGCTCTTCCGGAGTCGGTGTTGATCAGAATCTCGTTCGTTCTCGCAAAGAAGGAGACGTTAATCTGGTTGCTTATCTGACCCCCCCTTCGAAGCCGTCTCATCTCCTTGACGAGATCCTGGGGGTCGGAATGGGTCCCCACGAACTCGCCGTTGACAAATACCCTCGCGCTACTCAACACGACCACCCACTGCAACCACATCCAGGTTCAAAAGCATCTTCTTTACGTCCTCGTAATCCTCGACCCCGGTGGAGAGCTCGACGCCCTGGGCGAAGTTCTTCACAAGACCACAGTTGGGGCCTTCCGGCGTCTCGCTGGGACAGATCCTCCCCCACTGGGTGGGATGAAGGTCTCTCGCCTCGAAGTGGGGCTGGGACCGGGAGAGGGGGGATATTACCCTCCGCAGATGGCTGAGGCTCGCCATGTAGTCAGTCCGGTCGAGAAGCTGGGATACGCCGGTCCTGCCGCCGACCCAGTTTCCGGTGGCGAGGGGGTGGATCATCCTCTCGGTGAGGACGTCGGCCCGGACGGTGGTGATGACGTTCAGCTCGCGGTTTCTCATGCTGGCCCGCTCCAACTGGTACTTGATGTCCCGCGTCAGCCTGCTGAAGGCGACCCGGAAGAGGTCCTCCATCAAATCTCCGGAGAGCTTGAGCCTCTTGTTGGCGTAATGGTCCTTGTCGTCCTCGCCCCTCTTCCCCAGGGCCAGCTCGAAGCAGGCCTCGGCCATCCTCGCGAGGAATAGGCCCTTGGCGTACCGGTCGCCCTCATCGACCCCGATGTGGGGGAGAAGGTACCGATCCAGAACGTAGGCCGCCCTCTTCTTCTGGTACTCCTTCGCCTGGCCGGCGGCGACGCGGCCCCCGATCTTCTCCAGGGCCTCCTCTTTTGTCGCAACCTCTGCCTCCTCCAGGTTCTCCAGCATGAACTTTATGATCTCGGGGTTGTCGGAGACGGCCTGAACGATCTCCATATCCGTCTCAAGGCCGAGGGCTCTTGCGAGGGTGACGAAGTTGAGCCTTCCGCTGACGGAGGGGAAGGAGACCTCCAGGATGGACCTTCTGCCCCGCTCGACTATCACGAGAGACCGGTATCCTTGCCTCTGGGAGAAGACCTTCGCCACCTCGATGAAGTCGTCATACCTCTGGTTGTACTCCACCAGGATCTTGTTGGGCGAGAGGTCCTCCAGAGTCATGATCACCCTCTCCGACCCATTGACGACGAAGTATCCTCCGGGGTCGAGAGGGTCCTCGCCGAACTCGATCATCTCATCCCGAGAGAGGCCCGAGAGGTTGCAGACCTTGGACATTATCATGATCGGGAGCATCCCGATCATAGCCTCCACCGGTTCCTTCTCCGTCTCCCCCTGGACGATGGTCATCTCAAGGCGCAGAGGCGAAGCGTAGGTGAGGTTTCGAAGCCGAGCGTCGTTCGGGTAGAGCCGCTCCACCGAGCCGTCTGCCTCGGTGACCGTCGGCTTCTCCACCCTGATGGCGCCGAGCTTGACGTAGGTTTCTTCGATGTTCGTCTCGATGACGCCCACCTCGTCGATTACCTTCTGAAGGCCCCGATCTATGAAATCGTTGAAAGAGTTTATGTGATGGTGGACCAGCTTGTCTTTCGTAAAATAGGCCTTATATAGGACGTTTCTGTCAAGCAAACCGTAAAACACCTCTTAGTCGATTACCAGTCTGTAAAAGACCGATTCTCCTGACGTGGGACTCTTCCTGATTATCTTCACCACGTCACCCACCTTCCCCCCGATCTCCTTCACCACTGGATCGTTGACGTGGATCTTCGGGAGCTGAGCAGAATCCACCCCGTAACTCTTCAACACAGCCCCCGACTCTTCCGGAGAGAGGAGGATGTGGGCCGGAACCAGTTCGTGATCCTGCAGCGTAAATTTTTTCATACGTCCACTTCCCAGAAATAAGCGATAAGCGGGCTCGAAGGGATTTGAACCCTCGACCACCTGGTATCTTCGTTCAAAAAACTTAAAAGCCAGACGCTCTGCCTAACTGAGCTACGAGCCCCCATGAGCAGATCAGCCCATACCACTGTTTAGGAGATGGTCATCCGACATAAAACCTTTTCCCCTTCAGATCAGATGTTCTCGAGGACGATGGCCGCGATGTCGTCGCCGACCTCCGATGTCGTCGAGCTTCCTCCCATGTCGTAGGTCCTGACCTTTCCCCTCTTGATGTTCGTCTCGATGGCCCTGATAACGTCCTCGGCGGCCGCCCGTTCACCCAAGTGCTCCAAGAGCATCGCCCCGGCCCATATCGTGGCTATGGGGTTGACCTTGTTCATCCCCTTGTACTTGGGGGCGCTGCCGTGGATCGGCTCGAACATGCTGGTGCCGTCGGGGTTGATGTTCGCTCCGGGCGCAAGGCCGAGGCCTCCCTGGATCATGGCCCCGAGGTCGGTGATGATATCGCCGAACATGTTGGGAGCGACGACGACGTCAAACCACTCAGGGTTTTTGACAAACCACATGGTGATGGCGTCGACGAAGTTGAAGTCGGTTTCAACCTCCGGGTACTGGGACGCAAGATTCTCGAACTCCTCTCTCCAGAATCCGTAGATGTCGGAGAGGACGTTCGCCTTGTCGACGCTGGAGAGGTGCTTTTTCCTCTGCATGGCGAGGTCGAAGGCGTACTTGATGACCCTGCGGGTACCCTCCTTAGAGATCATCCCTATCTGGTAGGCGATCTCTTCGCTGTCGGACTCGACGTCCAGGCCGAACTTGACGTCGTATAGGGTCCGGACCACCTCGAACTCGTCGCGGCTCTTCCCTGCCTTCGCCCGGCTCCCGATCCCGATGTAGAAGTCCTCGGTGTTCTCTCGAACCACGGTGAAGTCGATATCCTTGGGGCCCTTGTCCTTGAGGGGAGTCCAAATCCCCTCCAGGAGCTTGACGGGCCGGAGGTTGACGTATTGGTCGAAGTAGAACCGCATGGCGAGGAGGACGCCCTTCTCCAGAACGCCGGGCTTCACCCGCGGATCGCCTATGGAGCCGAGGTAGATCGCCCTGTATTGGGAGAGGGCTTTGAGGGTATCCTCACCGACGAGCTCTCCGGTCTTTAGATAATGGTCCGCTCCCAGGGAGTACTCCGTCCATTCGAGATCAAAACCGTGCTTTTCCGCCGCGGCCTCTGCGACCTTCATCCCCTCGGCCACGATCTCAGGTCCTATTCCATCGCCAGGAATAACGGGTACTTTGTAATTCAAGCAGACTTCACCATCCTCTTAGTGTACTCGACAAGCCCACCCGTCTCCACGATCTCCTGGAGGAAGGGCGGCAGGGGCGTGGTCCTATAAGACTCGCCGCGGGACCGGTTGTATATGACCCCCTCGTCGGCATCGATCTCGATGGAATCTCCGTCCCCTATCCTGTCCACGTCGGCAGAGATGAATAGAGGCAAACCGATGTTGATGGCGTTCCGGAAGAATATCCGGGCGAAGGACTTGGCGACGACGGCCTTCACCCCGGCGCCTTTGAGGCCGAGGGGCGCGTGCTCTCGCGAGGAGCCGCAGCCGAAGTTTGTTCCCGCCACCACGAAGTCGCCGGTCTCGACTTGCCCGGCGAACTCGGGACGCACGCCCTCAAAGACGTGCTTTGCGAGCCCCTCGGGGTCGTTGATCACCAGGTAGCGTCCGGGTATGATCGCGTCGGTGTCGATATCATCTTTGAACTTCCAAGCTCTGCCTGCCAAAAACCATCCCCCAAGCTTAAGTGGACTAGTTAGCAATGCCAACGCGGTATATTAAGGTGACCGTTCGAAGGCCTGCCAGATCGCCATTTTCGCGCAGGCTCGAAATCGCCCCGCAGAATCAAGCCTCCAGATCCTTCAAATAGCGACGCCGGCCGAATCTGACGGGACCCACAGCTTCGGCCGAATCTGAGGACGGCAACCTCTTTGGAGCGATACCGAACCGACCGGGTTTGCGGATAACCCGGTCGCTCCTAGTAAACCGCCTCCGCTTGAGAAACGCAAGCCTACCGCTTCATTCTGGAAAAGCTTCATCTATCAGGCTCTTCGCCTCTTCCCCCAACTCCTTGGCCTCGAAGTACTTCGTCCCTGCCTCATCACGTTTCAGAGCAGCTTCGGTCTGCTTTTCCAAAGCGGCTTCATCAAATTTAGCCGCCATCTCCTTTTTTTTCTCTGCCTGATCAAGTTTCCCCTCTTCCTCCAACTCATCCGCCTGCTCGTTGAATTTCTCCACCTTCTCATAGAGCTTCTCAGCCTGCTCGTCCAGCTTCTCCGCCTCATCCTCCAGCCTCTCGGCCTCGGCCAGCTTGGCCTTTGCTTCGTCGAGCTTCGCCTTCGCTTCGTCCAGCTTATCCTGCGAATCTGAGGCAAGGGCGACCCCTACTAAAAGACTCACCAATAAAGCAGCCCATGAGACGCCTAAAAGGCAGCCTTTCATCCTCCTCTCAATCTTCTCGTCCATCTTGCACCACCCCCTTTAAGAGGGCCCCGAAAAATCTGTTTATTCTTCAACGGTTGAACGAATGGGAAGTGGGTCTTTAGCTCATAACCCCTTCAGTCCCGCGAAGAACTGATCCGAAAATTTATGGTTTAAACTATTTAGATTTTCTCCTAGCGATAGCTCATGCCGCCAAAAGAGGGGAGAACGGGCTGATGGTGTCTCGGCTACATCAGACGTAAAATGCATAGCTAGAACCGCATTCTGTGACGCAAATTAGGGACCCATCGGGGACAGACCGCACAATATATAGCCATTGGATGTCCAAGACGAGTGGAGTTCAAGTTTGATGGTGATTCTGTTGAAAGCGATTATGATCTCTGGACGCACCCTCGGCCAGGGTGCGACCTGCGAGGCGAAGATGTCGCCCCAGTTTTTCAAGGCCACATCTTTCTGCACCCTATCCGAGGGGGACTACAACTCCCTCGGCGTATCCGAGGGAGGAAACGTCCTGGTGAGGACGAAGTTCGGTGAGGTCGTCGTCTCGGCCAAGATGGACGCGGGCCTCCCCGCGGGGGTAATCTTCATACCGATGGGACCCTGGGCCAACGCCGTCGTGGGGCCCGAGACCGGCGGATGCGGAACCCCCCAGTTCAAGGGGGTCGAGGCCGAGGTGGAGGAGACGAAGATGCCAGTGATGGACGTCCGGGAGCTATTTGCCGATCTGAAGACGAGAGGTGATGCGTCTTGATGGCAGAAGACGTTCTCTGCCCCTTCTGCGGCTGCCTCTGCGACGACATCAAGGTCGAGGTGGAAGACGACAAAATCGTCGGGGTCAAGAGAGCCTGCAAGCTGGGGTCGAGCAAGATTTTGGGGCACGAGAGGACGAAGGCCCCGATGGTGAGAAAGGACGGAGAGCTGGTGGAGACGACATATGAGGAGGCCTACGACCGGGCCGCCCGGATCCTGAAGGAGGCGAAGAGGCCCCTCCTCTACGGCTGGTGCTCCACCGTCTGCGAGACCCACAAAAAGGGGATCCTCCTGGCGGAGGAGGTGGGCGGAGTCATCGATTCAACGGCCACCGTATGCCACGGCCCGTCGATCATCGGTATCGAGGAGAAGGGGCTTGCGGGCTCGACCCTCGGCCAGATCAAAAACAGGGCAGACCTGATAGTATTCTGGGGCGCAAACCCCGCCGAGGCCCATCCGCGCCACACCCTCCGATACTCCTCGAACTCTTCAGGCATGTTCACCTCCGAGGGCAGGAAGGGAAGAAAGGTGATCGTCGTCGACGTCCGGGAGACGAGGACCGCGAAGAACGCCGACAAGTTCCTTCTGATAAGGCCGGGGACCGACTACGAGGTGATCTCGGCCCTAAGGATGATCGTGGCAGGGAAGGGCGACCTCGTCCCCGAGAAGGTGGCGAATGTCGCGAAAGCGGACCTGGAAGAGGCGGCGGCGATGATGAAGGGAGCGAAGTTTGGAGCCATCCTCTTCGGCCTGGGGATGACCCACAGCCGGGGCCGGTACAAGAACGTCGACAACGCCCTCTCGTTGGTGACGGACCTGAACGGCTTCACAAAGTTCGTGGTGATGGCGATGAGGGGCCACTACAACGTGGCGGGCTTCGGCCAGGTCTCCGCCTGGGAGACGGGCTTTCCGATGTCCGTCGACTTCTCCCGGGGCGCGCCCTACTTCAACCCCGGCGAGACCGCGGCCTGCGACCTCCTCGCGAGGAGGGAGGCGGACGCGATGCTGGTCGTCGCCGCAGACCCTGTCTCAAACTTCCCGAGGAAGACCGTCGAGGGGATGGCCGATATCCCGGTGATCCAGATCGACCCCTTCCCAAACCCCACGACCCTTCTCGCGGACGTGGTGATACCGAGCGCCGTATGCGGCGTCGAGGCCGAGGGGACGGCCTACCGGATGGACGGCCTCTCCCTGCGGATGAAGAAGGTCGTGGACTCCCCATATCCGACGGACGAGGAGATCATTCAAAATATTCTTGATCGAGTGAGGAGGCTCGGCGATGATAATTAAGGGCGGGTTCGTCTACGATCCCAAAAACGGAGTCCATGGCGAGGAGATGGACATCTCTATCGAGGGCGGCAAGGTCGTCGAAGAGTCCCGCGATGGCGACGAGATCGACGCCCGGGGGATGCTGGTGATGCCGGGCGGGGTCGACGCCCACGCCCACATCGCCGGGGCGAAGGTGAACAGCGGCAGGATCATGCGGCCCGAGGACGGGAGGCGCGGGATCGAGCCGAGGACAAAGCTCCTGCGGCCTTCGACCGGCTACACAGTCCCGAACTGCTACGCCATCGGCTACCGGTACGCCCGACTGGGCTACACCTGTGCCTTCGAGGCGGCGACGCCGATCCTGGAGTCGAGGCACACCCACGAGGAGCTGGAGGAGATCCCCATCGTCGACAAGGGGGCCCTCACCCTCTTCGGGAACAACTGGGAGGTCCTGGAGTGCGTCCGCGACGGCGACCTCGATAAGCTCGCGGCCTTCGTAGCCTGGGGCCTATCTGCGAGCCGGGGCTACGGCGTCAAGGTCGTGAACCCCGGCGGGGGCGAGGCCTGGGGCTTCGGCGGAAACGTCAAGGGGATCGACGACCCCGTCCCGAACTTCGGCGTGACTCCAAGAGAGATCATAAGATGCCTGATGAGGGCAAACGAGATCCTGGGGCTGCCCCACTCCGTCCACCTCCACACCAACAACCTGGGCAAGCCCGGAAACTACGAGACGACCCTCGAGACCCTCAAGGCCGTCGAGGACATCGCAGCCTCCTGCGACCGTCAGGTCCTCCACGTCACCCACATGCAGTTTTCCGCCTACGGCGGAACCGGCTGGCGAGACTTCGAGTCGAAGGCCCCCGAGATCGCCGATTACTACAACCGCCACGGCCAGTTCACCATGGACATGGGCCAGCTGATCTTCGGGTCCGCCACCACCATGACCGCCGACGCGCCCCTGGAGTACGGGAACGCCCGCCTCCTTCACGCCAAGTGGTCAAACCACGACATCGAGCTGGAGGAGTCTAGCGGCGTCGTACCCCTCGTCTACGGGAGGAAGATGCCGATAAACGCGATCCAGTGGGCGATAGGCCTGGAGCTAGCCCTTCTGACGAACGACCCCTGGCAGTTGATCATGACCACAGACCACCCCAATGGTGGTCCCTTCGTCAACTACCCGGAGGTGATCAGCCTTTTGATGAGCCGGGCGAAGAGGGAGGAAGAACTCGCAACCCTCCACGACCTGGCATCCAAGAGGTCGTCTCTTCCCTCCATCGAGAGGGAGATGGACTGGAACGACGTCGCCATCGTGACGAGAGCCGCTCCAGCCAGGATCCTGGGCCTCGCGGAGAAGGGCCACCTGGGACTGGGGGCGGATGGGGACGTCACAATCTACGATATCAACCCGACCGATGTGGACCCATCGAAGGATCACAGGAAGGTGAAGGCGGCCCTCGCGAAGGCCAGGTACACCATCAAGGGAGGCGAGGTCGTCTCCAGGGACGGCGAGATTGTGGCCGTGCCCCAGGGGAGAACCTACTGGGTCGACGCCTCGGTCCCCGAAGATCAGGCGGCGAAGGTCAGAGCGGATCTCGTCGAGAAGTTCGCCAAGTACTACAGCATCCAGATGTCAAACTACATGGTCCAGGACGCCTACGTCACCCATCCACGGGTCGTGAAGGCGGGGGTGATCTAGATGAGAGAGATCGCGATTGTGCCGCGGCGGGAGTTCAGGGTCCCGGTGGAGGCTGAGAAAATAAGCCCCGACGTCTTCGCACCTCTATCCATCGAGGAGATTGAGAGGATAGAGGTCTGGGAGGGGAACAGAAAGGTGATCCTCTCCGACCTCTTCGATATCTCCGGAGACGACGGCCCCGCAAAGCCTGAGGAGACGCTGATCAGCCTTTCCGGCGACTTCTCAAAGGTAAAAAGGGTCGGTGAGAATATGACCTGCGGTCGGATCGCAGCCGATGGCGATCTCGGGATGCACGCCGGAAACGGTATGGTCGGCGGCGAGATCGAGATAGGAGGGCGGGCCGGAGACTGGCTCGGCCGGGAGATGCGCGGCGGGAAGATCATCGTTTTGGGCAACGCTGGCGACTACGTAGGAGCCGGGTACCGCGGCGAAGCCTGCGGGATGCGCGGAGGCGAGATCCTGATCGAGGGGTCCGCCGGGGACTATCTGGGCGAGCATCTATGCGGCGGGAAGATCACCGTCCTCGGTAACTCCGGCGACTTTCCGGGGATCGCGAACCGGGGCGGCGTGATCGTCATCGGCGGCGACGCCCACCTTCCCGGAGCCGAGATGGCGAGCGGCAGCATCACCGTCCGGGGACGGGCAAGGGTCCTTCCCTCCTACCAGTACCAGGAGACGGTAGAGATCGACGGGCTGAGTCTCAAGAAGTTTTTGGGGGATATGGTGGATAATGGAAAAGGTGAGCTTTACGCCGCGTCGGTCGAGAACGGAGGAGCATGACAGTCAGATTCATAAGTGAGTACCTCTTTAGGTCGGTACAGAGACCAGATCATTTTGAGGTGCTTTGAATTGATCGACCGCAGCAAAATTTTCGAAATTTTAGAGGGGTACGACCTCAGCGACCCGATGATCGGGGTCGTCGCCTCTCACTCGGCCCTGGACACCTGTGACGGGGCCATAGAGGAGGGGTTTCGGACCCTCGCAGTATGCCAGAAGGGGAGGGAGAAGACCTACGCCAAGTACTTCAGAACGAAGAGGGTGAATGGCAAGGTCGCAAGCGGCGTCGTCGACGAGGTCCGAATCCTCAACAGATTCACAGACCTGATCAGGGGAGAGCAGCAGGACGCCCTGATATCGAAGAACGTCCTCTTCGTTCCGAACCGGTCCTTCACCTCCTACTGCGGGATCGACTCGGTCGAGGACGAGTTCGAGGTGCCGCTCCTCGGGAGCAGAAACCTTCTCCGCTCCGAGGAGAGGGGTGAAGAGCAGGACTACTACTGGATCCTGGAGAAGGCTGGCCTCCCCTTCCCGGAGACGGTGGAGCCCGAGGAGATCGACGAGCTGGTGATGGTGAAGCTTCCTCACGCCGTCAAGACCCTGGAGAGAGGCTTTTTCACCGCCGCGAGCTACGACGAGTACCGCGAGAAGTCGGACCTCCTCCTCAAGCAGGGGGTCATCGACCAGGACGGCCTGGACCTCGCGAGGATCGAGAGGTACGTCATCGGTCCGGTCTTCAACCTCGACTTCTTCTACTCGCCGATCCTGGAAGAGATCGAGCTCATCGGCATCGACTGGCGGTTCGAGTCGAGCCTCGACGGCCACGTCCGGCTTCCCGCCCCCCAGCAGCTCACCCTCAACGAGGCCCAGATCAGCCCCGAGTACACCGTCTGCGGCCACAACTCTGCGACCCTCCGCGAGTCCCTTCTTGAGAAGGCCTTCGAACTCGCGGAGAAGTACGTCGAGGCGACGAAGGAGCACTACAGCCCCGGGATCATAGGTCCCTTCTGTCTCCAGACCTGCGTAGACAAGGACCTGAACTTCTTCATCTACGACGTCGCTCCCCGGATCGGTGGCGGGACGAACGTCCACATGGCCGTGGGCCACCCCTACGGAAACGCCCTCTGGAGGACGTCCATGAGCACCGGCAGAAGGCTGATGAGAGAGGTCAGGATCGCTCTCGAGAAGGACGCCCTCGATAAGATCGTAACCTGAATTCTGCCACGAACTCTGCAGAAGTCAAATTCGAATCGGATCCACCATGGCTGAAATTGAAGCAGCACCCGAGAATCTCCCGAAGAAGATCAGAAAGGCCCTGGAGGACCTTGTGCGGGCTGGCGAGGTCCCCGTCATGGCCCTTCCGGCCGTTCCCAAAAGGTACCAGGATGAGAAGGCGATGGCCTTCGCGCGGATCGGGGCCTTCGACGAGGCGAAGATCTCCTCCTGGATCGCAGTGACGGATAAAAACCTGATCTTCGTCCGATCTGGCCTATTCAGAAACAGGATGGACAGGTTTCCCCTCTCGGGAATCACGGGGATCGAGTACGTCAAGGAGTTTCAGGACAACACACTGAAGATCAGGATAGGGGATGCCGCCGAGGACGTCCGGTTCTACCACGAGACCGACGGCGTCCGGTTTTATCGTCACATAAAAGATGTCCTCGAAAAGCGGGTTGGGTCGGAAGAGACGGGTCGGGAAGGATGACGACGATCCGGGTGGTGGCCCACTGCCTCATGAACCCCGAGACGAGGCTTCCTGGCCTCCGACCCGTCGACTTTCGGCCCGAGCCGCCCATCATCCAGCTCCTCTGCCCCGAGGCGGGACGCCTCGGCCTCGACCGGTGGGCCGTCACCAAAAACCAGATCGACATCCCCTCTTACCGGCGATATTGCCGCGAGATCTTCAGCCACCACGCAGACCTGATCGAGCAACTTTCGAAGAAAAGATACGAGATCGAAGTGGTCGGCGTGGCCGACAGTCCCAGCTGCGGCGCGAATTCAACGACTTCAGGCTACATCGGAGGGAAGATCCGGCCTCAGGATCACGAACACGTCGCCGGGATGGGGGTCTTCATGGAAGAGGTGACTGAAGAGCTAAAGAGGAGAGGCGTTTCTTTCCGGCTCGTCGAGGCGAAGAAGATCGGGGATCCGAAGCCGAGCGGCTGACCTGTGACCACCAGAAAAATAGATCGATCAGCCCAGAACTTCTTTTAGCGCCGCCCGGAGCTTCTCGTAAGTCGCCTGGATGTGCTCGGGGATGACCCTCGTATCCGCGAAGACCGGCATGAAGTTGCAGTCGCCAGACCAGCGCGGGACGATGTGAAGGTGGATGTGGTCTGCGATCCCCGCCCCAGCGCACTCGCCCATGTTGATCCCGATGTTGAAGCCGTTGGGGTTCATCGTCCTCTTCAGAATCTCGACGCCGAGGTCGGCCAGTTCGAGGAACTCGGCCCTCTCCTCGGCGCTCCAGCCGGTGAGGTTTGAGGTGTGGCGGCGGGGGACGACCATCATGTGGCCATTGTTGTAGGGGTAGGCGTTCATGATGATGAAGTGGTGCTGACCCCGGTAGAGGATCAGGTTCTCAGCGTCCCGGTCCTCCTCCTGCTTCTCACAGAAGATGCAGTCGCCCGACTTGTCGCTCAAGATGTAATCCATCCGCCAGGGTGCCCATAAAGTCTTCAAGATCCGTCAGCCTCCTTTTCCTCAAAGACGACCTTCCTTCCAGCCACCTTCGGCCTTCCCTCGATGAAGAGCTTGAGAGCCTCGGGATAGGCCCTGTACTCTGCCTCCTGGATCCTCGACTTCAGGCTATCGTGGGTGTCATCGTCTCTCACCTCCACGGGAACCTGGAGGATGATGGGTCCGTGATCGACCTCCTCGTCGACGAGATGGATCGTCGTCCCCGTCACCTTGACGCCGTAGTCGAGAGCCTGCTGGAAGGCGTCAAGGCCCCGGAAGGATGGGAGGAGGGCTGGGTGGATGTTGATCGTCCTGTTCTTGAAGTGCCGGACGAACTCCCGAGAGAGGATCCTCATGTACCCCGTGAGGACGACGAGGTCGACCCCGGCCCGGTCGAGACGGTCGATGAGAAGAGCTTCGTACTCGACCCGGGAGAAGCCCGAGGGGTCGACGAAGTGGGATTCAACCCCGAGATCGCGGGCTATCCTCAGGGCTCCGGCGTCCCGCTGGTCCGCCAGGACTATCGCTACCTCGGCGGGGATGTATCCCGAGCGGGCAGCCTCGATGATGTACCTCGCGTTCTCCCCGCGACCGGAGGAGATGACGCCGATCCTGGTGGTCAATGCCAACCCGCGCTCCAGAAAGAAGGCTCGAAAGGCTCGACTTCACTTCGAGAGGGTGATCTCGATGGCCGAGACGTTCGTCTCTCCCCGATCGGTATTCATGGTCTCGGTGGAGATCTGGATGTCCTTGACGCTGACGTCCCCCAAAAAGCGGCTTCTTGATACCTCTGCCACGTCCACGGCTCTGGATATCGCTCGTCCCCTGGCCATGATCTTCACCTCTTTCGCGCCGCTGTTGAACTGGGTGACCACTGCCAATACGTAGTTCATCACTGGTTTGTTGCCGACGAATACCACATCATCTTCTGCCATGTACCATCACCACTTTGGAACTAACAGCTCTGAGATCATTCTTGTTACGAGTCGTTTACTACATAAAGTTAATGATTTGGTCAGAGATATCTTCCCCTCGCCTCGATCTCCCCGACCCGCTTTAAAACCTCCCCGGCCCGCGAGTAGGTTTTGGCGTAACCTATGCCGAAGGCACAGATCAGCTCCTCGGGACGGTCGTGAGTGCTCTTGACTGTCTGGAAAAATACGTGGACGTCCACCCCCTGGGCCTCGATGCTCTGGTCATGGAAGGCGAGGCCGAAGTCTATGAGGTAGATCTTCTCCCCCCGGAGGATCATGTTGGAGGTGGTGAGGTCGCCGTGAACGATCCCGCAAGCGTGGAGCCTTCCAACCAGCTCCCCCACCCGCTCGGATAAATCGGGGTCGATCACCTCCTTCAGCTTCGTCCCCTCCACGTGCTCCATGGTGAGGCTGAACTGGTCGACGTCCAGGACGATGGGAGTAGGAACCCCGCACCTCCGGGCCTCCGAGATGATCCGCGACTCCATCACCGTCCTCTCCCGCCTGATCCTCTCGTCGAGGGCCTGCATCCTGTAACCCTTCGGCAGCCTCACCTTCGTAACGCGGTCTCCGTCCCGGGTTATCACCGCCTCTGCGCCTCTTCCGATCTCTTGCGCCATCGCCTTTCACCTCAAAGCCTTCCAGCCCTCCACGAGGCCGATGCAGCCCGCGATCATCATGTCCCCGCCTGGGGCCGCGGAGATGACGGGGCCCAGTTCTCCGAGGAGGCCGGACCCGATGAACCTCTCCCTATTCGGGCCCGTCACAACCACGGACCTGATCTTCTCCGCCCCCGGCGCCTCGACCACGTGGGCCCCGTGCCCCCCGTCCTCGAAGACCTCGCCGTTCTTAATGGTTCCATCGCAGAGCCTCTTCGAGAAACGGAGGAGCTTCTCCGCCGTCAGGGCCGAGGTGTGGTGCTCGAAGAGAGCTGTGATCCTCTCCCCGGCCACCACCGCCCCGATGGTGTGACCGTTTCCGATGTTCAGGACGAGGGCCGGCTCTCTCGACCGGGGGTCTTGGACCGCGCCGAAGATCGCCGCCGGGCCCGTGTCCATGACGAGCGAGGAAAGCCCCGCACCGTCCAGCATCTCTTTGACGGCGACCATCCGGTTGAAGAGGGGCGGCGGATCGCGGTGGACGAAGGATCGGATATCTCCAACAGAATCGAGGACCCGCGCCATCTCCTCAAACCTCACGATCCGGTTGCTCCTGTCGGGTGAGTAGCCGTGGTCCTGGACGGCGACGGCCACATCTTTCGGCATATCAAGGCCGAAGACCTCGAAGGTCGCCCTTATGGCCGGCGTGTCGAGGTCGCCCATCACCACCACCTCGGCCTCCGGTGGGGCATCCTCAACGATCAGAACCCCCATCCTCCTGACACGCTCCAGATCGTCGTTGAAGGTCAGGGCCGCCTTCGGGGTGGCGAAGACCCGCAACCCCGCCTCCAAATGCCTTTTTGCAGCTCGGACGGAGGCTCCGCCCCCCATCGTCGTTCCGGTGAGAAAGACGTCCCGTCCCCGAAGCCTCGCCCCATCGATCTTTCTTCCCACGATCACCGTCTGGCTCGGCATCACCATCTTGGCCGAGTTCTCGGGGGGCATGCCCTCCTCGAAGAGGAGGACGTCCTGGGTTCCCGCGCCCACGTCCACCGCCAGAAGCGCCATGGTGGCCAGAATCGACCTCCTGAGATAAAACCGTTGGCGAGGATGGAGAAGAGCTTTATCCTTTTGAAACGAAAGATAGATCATGAAGATCGAGGTCGTCGTCGTGAGCACCTCCCGGTTCGAGAAGTTCGGGCCTGTGGCAAAGCCGGAGGAGGCCGAAGACCTCTCGGGCCGGGCGATCCTGGACCGGCTCGGGGACGCCCGCCGAAGTTTCACATATCGGCTCATCCCTGACGGTGTGGAGCCGGTGAGGGAGGCGATCCTGACATCAGAGGCCGACGTCCTCATCCTCTGCGGCGGCACGGGCCTCGCCCTCAAGGATCTGACGATCGAGGCGGCAGAGCCCTTATTCGAGAAGACGATCCCCGGCTTCGGGGAGGTCTTCAGGCTGAAGAGCCTCGAAGAGGTGGGTACGAGGGCGATACTCACCAGGGCCTCGGCGGGTGTGGTCGGGGGCGCGCCCGTCTTCTGCCTTCCCGGCTCCCCCTCGGCAGCCCGCCTCGGGGTCGAGCTGATCCTAGCTGAGATAGATCACATCCTCGGTCACATTTCAGAATGACGGAATTATAATATGTTTTGAATTCGAGAGAAAAGGATGCAGTGATCCTTTTATAGTGGGATCTCTTTAATAAGAACGGCAATCTGCCGCGGAGGTGACAAGCATGGAAACAGAGATTCCGGTGCGGGATATAATGGCCCGACCTGTGATCACCGTCGATTCCGAGGTTGATGTGGTGAAGGCTGCGAACAAGATGTTCTCCGCAAACGTGGGCAGCTTGATCGTGATTCACAACGACCGGCCGACGGGGATCATAACTGAGCGAGATCTGGTCGGAAAGATAGTTGCCAGGGCCGCAGACCCAAGAGGCGTAAAGGTGAGAGATGTGATGTCATCACCCCTGATCACCGTCCTTCCCGACGTAAGCTTGAGCGACGCCGCCATAAAGATGCTCAAATCGGGGGTGAAGAGGCTTCCGGTAATATCGAGCGAGGGGAAGCTCTTGGGCATAATCACCGACACCGACCTCGTCTCCGGGTCGGCCTCGATCGGCATGGGAGAGATCCTCAGCCACCTCATAGAGATGCACCGAGATAGCGTCCATTTCGAGGAGCAGAGGGAGATGATAAGGGGGATCTGCGAGCGGTGCGGTCAGATCTCCGACTCTCTGGAAGCGGTCAACGGCGAGCTTCTCTGCTGGAGCTGCAGAGACGGGAATAGATGAACATTTTGGAATTATCCGGAGTTGTGCAGGAGGGCGCAATATGGGAGTTTTAGTTGGGGAGATCATGTCAACGGATCCGGTCAGCGTGGAGGAGGGCGACTTCGTTACCCGGGCGCGGCAGCTGATACGCGACAACCAGCTGCGGGGATTGCCGATAAAGGACGGCCAGGGATACGTCGCCGGCATCGTCACCGACCGGGATATGCTGAAGATAGCTTCGACCCGTTCGAACGTCACCGTCTCCGGCTTCTCGGTGGAAGCCCCTCTGGTGACCGCCGAAACGAAACTCGAAGAGGCTGCGAAGCTCTTGCTCTCGGCCAATTATGCGATACTGCCTGTGGTCAGATCTTTGGAAGACCGGCGCTTACAGGGCGTGGTCAGCCCCATTGACATCTTCAAGAAGATCGACCCCGAGAAGCTGGCCGGAAAAATGGTCAAGGAGGTCATGAACGCCGAGACGAAGACCTGCAGCCCCGCCGACCCCGTCGCCAGGGTCTGGGACGCCATGCTCGACTCCGACTTCACGGGGATGCCCGTGGTGGATGAGAAGGGCAAACCCCTCGGGATGATCACCCGTTTCGACATACTGAAGACTGGCGGAGCCCGGATAAGCAAAGATACCAAGGACGTAATGAAAGTGGAAAAACTGATGAGCACGCCTCTCTTCAGCGTAAGTCCTGAGGCGAGCCTTCGCGATGCCGCAAAGACGATGCTGGATCGCGAGATCGGCAGAATATCCGTAGTCGACGACGGCAAGCTCGTGGGAATAATCGACAGATACGACGTGATCAAAGCCATCTTTGGTGAGCGACCATGAAGAGACCATCAGATGATCGGAAGATCAGGATGCCAGGAGCTATGGACAGGGGACCAGTCCAGTTCGATTCGAGAGCCGCCAAGCGCGCAGGAGACGTTCTCACCATTGCAACCGCAGACGTGGTGACGGCGCCGCCCACCACCACCATCATCGGAGCCATCAAGATCATGACCTCTTACGGCTTCGGGAGGCTGCCGATAGCCGATCCTGGAACGAGGCGGCTTCTCGGCTTCGTCACCGGCGTCGATGTCGTCGACTTCCTCGGCGGCGGCATAAGACACAACCTGCTGAAGAAGAAGTATGAAGGAAACATCCTCGCAGCCATCAACGCCGACATCAGAGAGATCATGAGCCCGAGGCTCATATCCATCACCGAGAAGTCCTCCGTAGAAGACGCCCTAAAGTTGATGTACGAAAAGAGCGTGGGCGGTCTGCCCGTGGTGGACGAGGATAACAGGATAAAGGCCCTGGTCACAGAGCACGACTTCGCAAAGCTCGTGGCCGGGGTGAACACCGGCATCAAGGTCGAGGAGTTCATGAGCCCCAACGTGATCACCGCCAACGGCTCGATCTCCATCGAGAAGACCACCAGGATGATGGTCCAGCAGGGTGGCTTCCGAAAGCTCCCCGTGGTCCAGGACTCCATCCTGATCGGCATGGTCACGGCCTCGGACATCATGAGGTACCTGGGAACCGGCGAAGCGTTCGGGAAAGTGGTGACCGGCGACATCAGGGATGTCATGAGCCAGCAGATAAAGATCCTGGTCCGAAGAGACCTTGTATCCACAACGAAAGAGGCGGACCTCGGCACGGCGGCGGAGACCATGATGGATAAGGGCGTCGGAGCCCTGCCGGTCATGGACGACGGATCGCTGGTGGGAATCATCACCAAAAGAGACTTCATCAGGGCATTTGCGGAGGAGAAACGAGGGATCATACCATGAGCAAGGTAAAGGATTACATGCAATCTCCCGTCTACGTCATCGACAAGGAAGAGCCTGTGCAGCGAGCGAGGAACCTGATGCTCAAGCACTACATAAGCAGGCTCCTCGTGATGGACGGTGAAAAGCTGGCGGGAATTGTCACCAAACACGATATATCACATCGGCTGAGCCAGGCCGCCCCGGAGTGGCGGAGGCGCCCCATCAGCAAAGTCCCCATCAGGCTGGTGATGACCGACCGGCCCATCACCATCTACCCCGGAGCCACCGTAGAACAGGCAGCAGAGATCATGGACGAGAACGGGATAGACGGCCTGCCCGTGGAGAGGGATGGTGGAGAGATCGTGGGGATCATAACCTCAAGGGACCTCCTCTCTTACTTCGTCGAGAAAAATCCCGATTCCAAGGTGAGCGATCTGATGTCCCAGGGCGTCGTCAGCGTCCACAGGCACCACACCCTCGACCACGTTCTGGAGGAGATGGTTGAGAACGGCGTCGATCGGGTCGTGGTCTGCGAGGACAACGCCACCCCTGTCGGGGTGATCACCCATACCAACCTCGCCATATCGGGAGTTTCCGACGCCAAGGACGAGCTTAAGGGGAAGAGCATCAAGATGGCGAGGAAGGAGAGCACCGCCGGGAGGAAGGGGTACAGGTACGTAAAGGAGGTACCTCTCGTAGCTGAGGACATAATGTCCTACCCGATATTATTCACCAACTCCGAGGTCAAGGCCGTGGACGCCGCCAAGATCCTTCTCGATAAGGAGATATGCGGCCTTCCGGTGGTGGACGATGAGAGGGTTGTGGGCTTCTTCTCGACCCGGGATATAACCGCCGAAGTGGCGAGGTGGTCTTAACATGCTTATAAAGGATATAATGTCGACGCCGGTGACGATAGACAAATCGGAGAGGATCGGCCATGCACTGGACGTCATGGAGAAGCACGATCTCCGAAGGCTTCTCGTCACCAACGACGGCAAACTCGGCGGCACCATCACCATGAGGCAGATCACGAGGGTTCTGGGAACCAGGCAGAGGCTGGGGATGCCCGCCTCCTCCCTCCACGTCGCCTCCGCAACATCAGACTCGGTGATAAAGGTCGATCCCGAAATGAAGGTCGAGGACGCCGTCCTCCTCCTCCAGAAGACCTCCGTTCTGGTGGTCATGGAAGGTGAGGAGATCCTCGGCTGGGTGAGGCCGAAAGACATGCTGAAGGCGATCAGGATGACGGGGATGGCCGCCGACGCCATGCGCACGCCCCTCACCGCCACCCCCACCGATCGGCTGATCCACGTCCGGAGGGTGATGCTCGACCGGGACGTAGGGAGGCTTCCGGTGATGGAGAATGGAAAGCTGGTGGGGATCATATCCGAACGGGACGTGGCGAAGTCCCTGAGGGCCTTCAGAGACCTCGTCCCCAGCAGCCAGCAGGAGGCGCGGATCAAAAACCTCCTCGTCTCGGACGTCATGAGCCGGGACGTCAAGTCGATATTCGTCGACACGCCCCTTGATGAGGCGAGAAAGACGATGCTGGACCTGGACTTTGGCGGGATGCCGGTCTTAAACCAGAAGAACGAGCTTGTGGGAATGCTGACCAGGCGGTGCTTCTTCGACTACCTGGCAAAGCAGAAATGAACCTTCGGGCCGCGGCGGACGGGCTGGGCTTATCGCCAGAGAGGATGGAACGGATGATCGGACGGGTGGTCCGATCTTCCGACTGGCCTGCGCCCCGGCTCCTCAGGTTCGACAAGGCCGTCTCCGGCATAGAGGCCGGGACGGTCGTCTTCGACAAAAACGAGATCGTATACGGCTACCCGAAGATCAGGCGGGCGATGATGCTTGCGCCCGCCATCAACCGCCATTTTTCCGATGGAGTCGTCGTCGAAGAGAAGATGAACGGCCACAACGTCCGGGTCGTCGGCGTTGGTGGAAGCGTCATCGCCCTCACCCGGGGCGGGTTCATCTGCCCCTACTCGACGGAGGTGGCGAGGGATCAGATACCTCCGGAGGTCTTCAGTGACCATCCGGACCTGGTACTTTGCGGCGAGATGGTGGGGCCGAAAAACCCCTACGTTCCGAAGGAGGTCTACTCCGCCGAGTCGATGGACTTCTACATCTTCGACGTATCTCGAAAGGGGAAGAGGGATATGGAGGGATCTATGAAGACTCACGCCATCGCCGAGGAGTACGGGATCAGGTCCGTCCGCCTCTTCGGCGAGTTCGGGCTCGATGAGGCTGCCGGGGAGATAAAGAAGATCATAAAGGACCTGGGAGCCCGGGGAAGAGAGGGGGTCGTCATCAAGGACCCTGAAAACCTGAAAAGCCCCATCAAATACACAAGCTCCGAGAGCAACTGCAGAGACCTGGAGTTCGCCTTCCGGTACTACAACGACTACGGCCAGGACTTCTTCTTCTCCCGGGTCGTCCGGGAGGGGTTCCAGGCGGCGGAATGGTCCGATTCCGAGGCCGAGTTTCAAGAGAGGTGCCTCCGGCTCGGAAAGAGCATGCTCGGACCGATGAGGGAGACGGTGGAGGCGAAGATGGCCAAAGACCCCATAGTCCAGGAGGTGGAGATAATGGTGAAAGACCTTCAGACGGCGACGGACTTCGAGGAGCACTTCCGAAGGATGGGGGTGCGGGCGATCTTCGATCCGCCTCAACCTTATCCCGGCGGATACCTGGTGAAGATAAAGAGGCTCGTCATGAGCACCAACGACAAGACCGAGTCCGTCATCGAGGGGCAGCTCTGGTGACCCCGAGAGGGAGGAATCGGGCAAATGTTAAATTCAAACAGAATGCTTCTTAGGGAATCAGATTGACCTCTGAGGATGGTCACCATGAGCGAAACCTGCGACATAGAGATGGAAGGACACCTTATTGATTCGCTCACGCTCACCAAGGCGCTGGACAAGATCATGAGCATGGGCGGCGAGTTCGAGATCAAGACGTTCCGGGTGGGGAAGAAGAAGCACGATACGAGCTACGTGAAGATCGCGATCTCCGGAGAGGACGAAGATCACCTCGACCGGATCCTTCTCGCCCTTCACCCCCTCGGCGCCCGGGTGATCGAGGCCGAGGACGTCCACCTCGAGATCGCGCCCCAGGACAAGGTGGTGCCCCGGGGCTTCTACTCCACCACAAACCATCTAACCCACGTCCGGCACCAGGGAGCCTGGCTGGAGGTGGAGGACATCCAGATGGACTGCCTGATCATCGTCAAAGAGGGTCGGGCGATATGCGTTCCCATCGGCCAGATCAAGAAGGGCGATATGATCGTCGTCGGGACCGCTGGGGTGAGGGTGGTGCCGCCCGAGCGGCCCCGGGAGAAGACCTTCTTCGAGTTCATGTCCAACGAGGTCTCCTCGGAGCGCCCCTCCGGCGAGATCGTAAAGCAGCTCGCTGAAGAGATCCTGGCCACGAAAAGGAACGGTGGAAAGATCGCCGTGGTCGGCGGGCCGGGCATAATCCACACCGGCGCCTCTGAGGCCCTGGCAGAGCTGATCAGGGACGGGTACATCGACGCCCTCCTCGCAGGAAACGCTCTCGCGGTCCACGACATCGAGCGGCAGCTCTTCAGAACGAGCCTGGGGATGGACCCTCACGGAAACCTGACCTCGGCGGGCCACCGAAACCACATCTACGCCATAAGCGAGGTGATCGCCAGCGGCTCCATAAAACAGGCTGTAGAAGACGGCAAATTGAAGGGCGGGATCATGTACCAGTGCATCAAAAAGGGGATCCCCTACGTTTTGGCCGGATCGATCCGGGACGACGGACCCCTCCCCGACGTCATCACCGATACCGTCGAGGCTCAGAAGGCGATGTTCGAGGCCCTCCGCGGGGTGGACATGGTGATCATGATGGCGACGATGCTCCACTCCATCGCCACCGGAAACCTCCTCCCCTCGAGGGTGAAGACGATCTGCGTCGACATCAACCCCTCCACCGTGACGAAGCTGATGGATCGGGGGACGGCTCAGGCGATAGGGCTTGTGACCGACATCGGGATATTCCTGCCGAGGCTGGCCGAGGAGGTCAAAAAGCTGGCCGAGGCCGCGTAAGCCCTTGCGGGTTGGATGGGCGGTTTTTCTCCTCGGGAGGTCGCAGACGTCGGAAACTGATCGCAACGCTTAAATTGAGAACGGCCGCTATATGCCGGGTGTGCCTGTGCCGCCGTGGCTTAGCCCGGTAAAGCGGCTGATTCGTAAGGCAAACGGCCCGATATATCAGCAGGTCATGGGTTCGAATCCCATCGGCGGCTTTTCTCTTTTTGTCTAAAATCGTTCCGGCGTTCTGTCAACTCCGCAATACTTTATATACCCCCACTTTAAAAAGGCTTTATATATCCTCACTTTAAAAAGGGAGTTTCCGGAGAGACGTGATTATGGAGTCCACCATCAACATAGAGAACGTCGTCGCCTCGACAAAGCTCGCCGAGGAGTTCGATCTGATCAAGATCGAGTCGGAGCTGGAGGGCGCCGAATACAACAAAGAGAAGTTTCCGGGGCTCGTCTACAGGGTCAAAGCGCCGCGGGCGGCCTTTCTGATCTTCACCTCGGGAAAAGTGGTATGCACCGGCGCAAAGAACGTCGAGGACGTGAGGACGGTGATCACCAACATGGCCCAGACCCTGAAGTCGATCGGGTTTGAGGACGTCAACCTCAACCCCGAGATCCACGTCCAGAACATCGTCGCCAGCGCCGACCTCAAGACCGATCTCAACCTGAACGCCATCGCCCTCGGCTTGGGCCTAGAGAATATCGAGTACGAGCCTGAGCAGTTCCCGGGCCTCGTCTATCGGATTAAGACTCCGAAGGTGGTGGTCCTGATATTCAGCTCCGGAAAGTTGGTGGTGACCGGAGGAAAGTCGCCCGACGAGTGCGAGGAGGGCGTCAAGATCGTCCGGGTCCAGCTGGAGAACCTGGGGCTTCTCTGACCTTATAACGATCCGGACTGGGTCCGTCTCTCATCATCGGGTCGGTCGGAAGAGTGGCGGCGGCTGAAAGCTGAGCTTGGAGCTTATACTATGGAGCTTGCGCCGCCTTCGCCCAAAGCTCCCTAGCTACCATATTCTATCTGTCCCATCATCTCGACGGTCAGCGGCTGGTCTTTTCGGCCAAAAGCTCCGCGATCTCTTTCAGGCCGAGGCTCTCCTGAGACCCCGTGGACATGTCCCTCAGGGTGAGCTTCCCCTCTTCGACCTCTTTTGGACCTATTATCACGGCGAAGCCTGCTCCGATGCTGCTCGCCTGTTTCAGCTGGGCTCCAAGCCCCCGGCCCATGACGTCCAGGACGACGGGGACATTGAGGGCGTCGCGAAGCTCCTTTGCGGCCCTGACAGCCTCGGACCGGACCTGAGGGACGAAGACGACGGCAACAGGTGCCGGCGGCCTCTCGTCGAGGGCGACGACCTCCATGATCCGGTCAAACCCGATGCCAAAGCCCGTCGACCTCGTCTCCTGGCCTCCGAGAAGGCCCGCGAGCATGTAGGTCCCGCCGCCGCAGATCTGGTTTTGGGCGCCGAGGCCCGAGGCGTAGATCTCAAAGACGGTTCCGGTGTAGTACTCCAGGCCCCGGACGATCTCAAAGTCCACCGTCGCCTCGACACCGTAGGTCGCGAGAAGGTCCACCAGCTCCGAGAAGTGGGCTAAATCCAGGTCTGATGGCGCGGCCCGGTCGGACCTTGCGGCCCGGTCTCCGGCGGCGCCGGAGGATGAAGCTTCGGAGGAGGCCGCCTTCGTCTCTTCGGGGGCCAGGGCGTCTGACATTTTGGCCAGGTCCTCGGCCAACTCCATTGCCCGGTCCAGGGCCCGTCGCCCCTTGAGGTCGATCAGCTCCAGAAGGCCAAGGTGGTCTGCCCCGATCTCCTGGAGCTTCTCGGCGAGGAGGTCCCGCTCCTTCTTGTCGATGAACTTCATCACCGCCGGCCTCTCGGAGGCGGGGATCATCCTCATCATCGCCCTGATCAGGCCGAGGTAGCCGAGGTGGAGGTCTCCCGAAACTCCGGCGCTCTCGATCAGCTTCGAAGCGAGGGCGATCACCTCCGCCTCGGCGTCGGGCCGGTCGCTTCCGACGAGCTCCGCCCCGAGCTGCCAGAACTCCCGGAACCTCCCCCGCTGGGGCCGCTCGTACCGGAAGCAGTTTCCGAAGTAGTGAAGCCGGAGGGGCTTTGCTGCTGTCTGGAGCTCATTGACGTACATCCTCATCACCGGGGCAGTCAGCTCGGGCCGGAGCGCCAGGTCGCGGCCGCCCTTGTCCTTGAAGGCGTAGATCTCATCGATGATCGACGGCCCCGACTTCACGGTGAAAAGCTCCAGATGCTCGAAGGTGGGGGTCGATATCTCCTGGTAGCCCCACCGTTCCAAGATACCTTGCATCCGCTTCCTGACGGCCCCTCTCCTGAAGGAGTCCTCGGGCAGGAAGTCTCTAGTCCCTCTCGGTCTTTGGATCGTCATGCCACACCGCCCATGCCGCATGGCTCCTTATAGCTTTTGGGAGCCGAAAGGTCCCCGGCTGAATGAGCACTAATACTTTCGCCCCGCGAGCCTCGACCTTTTGTAGGGCGGATTAGAAGTATAGGTTGTGAGGCAAAAGCCCGAAGGGCGCGGCCTCCGTTGCCATGATCGGATCGAGGCCGGGAGAGGGCCCCAACAAATCCCCCTTCATTTCCCTCTCCTCCTCGCCAACTTTTCTTCGGCCCTTAAAAAATAGAGTTTGAGCCCCGTTCAGAGCCCGGCTGTCGCGAAGCCGTATTCAGCGCGCTTCCATTTTTTAGATTCGCGTCGCACCCCCATCCCCTCTGCTGATTTTCCAGTCGGCATTACTTCCGCCCCACGCGGACAACTCCGATATAAAACGACAGACCTTATGGGCCGTTGATCGACTTCCTGCCGAAGATGGACCACGACGGGTCTTCCTTCGAGATGGAAAATAGGATCAGTGAGGCGAAATTGGCGGCTTTGGAGATTGACGGAGGTTCCCTGATGATCACCATCGTCGGAGCGATGGCGAGCGCCTTAGCGACCTTGATCTTCTGCTACCTCGCCTTCCGGGTGAACCTCGAATCGAGGCTGAAGGACCTGGAGCACCAGATGGAGATCCTCGGGGACCTGGAGGAGGCACTTCTCGCTCAGGAGGAGAGGATAAGGGATCTCGAGATGGAGGCGAGCCGCCGAGAGGCGCTCCCTATAGATGGCATGACGTGCCCGGTGGCGCGCAGCAGATCGAGGGAGGATGAAAGAATCTTTCCGAGAGATGATTAGCGCCAGGGGCGCTAAAAAATAGAGATGCTCGATCCTGCTTCGGCTCAGTGCTTGACCTCGGACTCAACCTCGCCGACGGCGGCCTCGGCCATATCTTTGCCTTCATCCTCACCGTGGTCCGCCATCTCCTCGCTCTCGGCCTCCATCTCCTCTACCTCTTCCATCGCATCGGAGGCGGCTCCATGCTCCTCGGCGCTGACAGCGCCCTCTTCATGCGATACCTCGGTCTCTGCACCCTCTTCTGCTCCCTCATCCTCGCTGACGCAGCCACAGGCGAAGGCCGCGACGAAGACGAGGATTAGGGCCAATATCCAGCTGTGCTTGAACATGGCCCTGTCGTGGTAGTGGATATGTTAAAAAGCTGACGAGGAAAACGCTCCACCTCTGACGAGAAAGGGGCGAAACTCAGCAGTAGACGGGAAGGAGGGTGAGGACGGCCAGTTGGCTTGCTGCAGCGCGGCCTTGAAACCCGACCCCAAATTTCGAAGCGGTTCTATGAGTTCGACCTATCGTCAAACTTTCCTCGCCGCCTTCTTCCCCTCCGCGATGAGGATCGCCTCCTCGGGGCTCTCGGCCTTGAGCATCCCCTCGACGTTCCAGTCGCCGAGGTCGATCACCAACTTGTCCATCTTCAGGGCGAGGGCGATCTCGGATAGGGTGCCGTAAAGGCCGGGAAGGGCGATCACCACGTCGGCGCTCCGGACGATGATGGCGTTTCTACCATGACCCATCCCGGTGCCGATGGCGACGGTGACGAAGGGGTTTGCCGTCTCCTTCTCTCCGGGGAGGATGCCGACGGTGACGCCTCCTGCCTCTTTGGCGCCCTGGGACGAAGCCTCCATCACCCCGCCGAGGCCGCCTGTGATCAGGACGTGCCCGTGCTCTGCGATCTTTCGGCCCATCTCTCGCGCCAGGTTGCACCTATTCTCCTCGTACTCTCCGGCTCCTACTACCGCCACCTGCACAAAAATTCCTCCACGCGAGGCTATTATTAGCCCTCGGAGAACTTATGATTTGTGACCGCCTTTTCGAGGCTCCGGCCCGAGATCAGAGGGATGCTCGCCCGCCAGGGGATAGCGGAGCCGACGCCGCCCCAGGAAAAGGCCATCCCCAGGATCCTGGCCGGAGAGCACGTCCTCCTCATCGCCCCCACCGGGACCGGCAAGACCGAAGCCGCAGCCCTCCCCCTATTCCACAAGATCCTCCGGGATAAGGCCAGGTCCGGCGAGAGAGGGTCGGGAAAAGAGGGGAGAAGAGGCGACGGGAGAAACGCCAGCCAGGGAAGAGATGCACGGGGAAGAGGTGCAGGGAACGAGGACGGCCAAAGCCCGGGAGTTCGCGCCATCTACGTCACGCCGCTTCGGGCCCTCAATCGGGACATGCTCTCCCGCCTCCAGGGATGGGGCGGAGAACTCGGGATCTCCGTCGCCGTCCGCCACGGCGACACAACTCAGGCCGAGCGGCGCAGACAGTCCCTCCGGCCTCCAGACCTTCTCATCACGACGCCCGAGACCCTCCAGGTGATGCTGACGGGCAAAAGGCTCCGTGAGAACCTGCGAGCTCTCAAAACCGTCGTCATCGACGAGGTTCACGAGCTTGCGGCATCAAAGCGGGGGTCCCAGCTCGCCGTCGTTTTGGAGAGGATGACAGAGGTGGCGGGGGAGTTTCAGAGGGTCGGCCTCTCGGCCACCGTCGGCTCGCCGGAGGTGGTGGCCGAGTTTCTGGCGGGGCCGCAAAGGAGGTGCAGGATCATCTCGGCCGAGGTGGAGAGGGAAGCCCGGTTCAGGGTGGCGTCCCCCCAGCCGAGGGGCGGCGACTATGCCCTCGCAAAAGAGCTGGAGTGCGACCCCATGCTCGCAGCCCAGATCAGGATGATCAGAGAGGCCGTCAGAAAGGAGAGGTGTCTTGTCTTCGTCAACACCCGCCAGGCCGCCGAGGTTCTGGGGTCCAGCTTCCGGATCTTGGGCGAGAAGATCGGGGTCCACCACGGGAGCCTCTCCAAAGAGGCGAGGATCGAGGCAGAGGAGGCTTTCAAGGCGGGCCGCCTCCGGGGCCTGATCTGCACATCGTCGATGGAGCTCGGGATCGATATCGGCGACGTCGACCACGTCATCCAGTACAGCTCGCCGAGGGAGGTTTCGCGGCTCGTCCAGAGGGTGGGAAGGGCAGGACACCGGATGGGAAGGGTGTCGGCAGGGACGATCATCGCCACAGGACCCGATGACGTCGCCGAGGCGGCGGCGATCGCGAGGAGGGCTAACTTTGGCGAGCTGGAGGAGACGAGAACCCACGAGAACCCAAAGGACGTCCTCGCAAACCAGCTGGTGGGCCTCGCCCTCGACTTCGGTGATATCACCCTAGCCAGATGCTTTGAGATCGTCACAAGGTCATTTCCCTTTAGAAACCTCACATTTTCCGAGCTGGAGGAGGTGGCCCGGGAGATAGCCGACCACTGGCTCGTCTCCCTGGAGGACGGCGTCCTCCGGAGGAGACGAAAGTCCTGGCAGTACTACTACCAGAACCTCTCGATGATTCCCGACGAGAAGAGGTACAAGGTTTTCGACGTCGTCGGAAGAAAGCCCGTCGGGACCCTGGACGAGGCCTTCGTCGTCAACTTCGCCGAGCCGGGGGCGACCTTCGTCGCCAGGGGCGAGATCTGGGAGATCGTGGAGATCGTCGACGATGAGGAGGAGATCAGGGTGGCCCCGATCCAAAGAGGGGGCGAGATCCCCTCCTGGTCCGGCGAGGAGATCCCCGTCCCCTGGATGGTGGCCACGGAGGCGGGCGAGATCAGGGCTCGGGTGGCCCTGCTCCTGGAGGGGGGAGACGGTTGTGGAGATGGCGGTGAAGGCGGATCTGGTGAGGGTGACGGTGAGGAGAACGGCCACAGAGATGCCAGAAGAGGCGAGGAGAGGTGGGGTGAGGGGAGGCGAGGAGAGACGAGCATGGGCGAGGCCGCGGCGGCCGCCCTCCTGACCGACGATTACCCGGTGGACCCGGAGGCGGCAGTGGTCTTCGTCAAGATGATTAAGTCCCAGATAAAGGCTCATCTGCCCGTCCCCGACTCCAGGACCATCGTCGTCGAGGGGGACGGGACTTACCTCACCATAAACGCCTGCCACGGCCACCAGACGAATGAGGCGCTGGGGAGGGTCATAACGGCCCTACTATCTGCGAGGCTCGGAACCTCCGTCGCCCTGGACGTCGACCCCTATCGGATCGGCCTTGAGACGCCGAAGACGATCATGGCCGAGGAGGTGGCGGCCCTTCTCAGGGATACGGACCCAGACCACATCGGCCCGATCCTGGAGAAGACCCTCAAGAACACGTCGCTATTCACCTGGAGGATGGTCCACGTCGCCCGGAAGTTCGGGGCCCTCCGGCGAGACGTCGACCGCGAGATGGTGAGCCTCAAACGGGTCCTCGGCCTCTTCGTCGACGGCCCCATCGGCCAGGAGGCGATGCGGGAGGTATTCTTCGACCGGCTCGACGTCGAAAGGGCGATGAGGGTTCTGGAGAGGGTGAGATCTGGCGAGATCTCCATCCTGACTTCCCACCCAAGCCCCATAGGGTCTGAGGGGAGAAGAGGCGGAAGGGACGTGACCAGTCCAGAGCGGGCCGACGGCGCCGTCATCGAGCTTCTGAGAGATCGGATCATGAACGATCGAGTGATCCTATTCTGCGTCAGCTGCAAAAAGTGGAAGTCGCTGCGGATGGTAAAGAACGTCCCCGAGGTCCCCGAGTGCCCGATCTGCGGGTCGCGGATGGTGGCGGCCCTCAAGCCCTGGGAAGAGGAGGAGATCAAGGTCGTGAGAAAGCCCGAGGAGTCGAAGACCGCTGAGGACCGGCGGAGGACGAAGAGGGTCTATCGGAACGCAAACCTCGTCCTCACCTACGGCAAGACCGCCGCCGTCACCCTCGCCAGCCGCGGCCTGGGGCCCGAGACGGCGGCGAGGCTGATGCGAAACCTCCGCCGGAACGAAGTGGATTTCTACCGGGACATCCTGAAGGCGGAACGGGAGTACGCCAGAACGAAGCGGTTCTGGTCCTGAAGCCAAAATTTAAGGTCTCCTAGGGTCTAGCTTCCTCTCATGAGTTTTGATCTCTTCCCCGCCGTCGACCTTCGCGGCGGAAGATGCGTCCAGCTCGTCGGCGGGGTGCCGGGCTCTGAGGTCGTCAGCCTCGACGACCCCCTGGCCCAGGCCGTCCGCTGGGTCGAGATGGGCACGAGAGTCCTGCACATCATCGACCTGGACGGGGCGATCCAGGGCGTCCGGATCAACGGCCCCATCCTCCAGGAGATCGTCGAGACCCTCGACCTCTTCGTCCAGGTGGGGGGCGGCATTCGAACCCGTGAGGATGCTGAATTGCTCCTCGACCTCGGGGTCGACAGGGTGATTTTGGGAACGGCGGCCCTCGCTCGGCCCGAAATGGTGACGGAGCTTGCCGCCGATTTCGGGTCGGAGAGGGTGATGGTGGCCCTCGACGTGAGACGGGGGAAGGTCACCACCGAGGGGTGGCAGAGGGACCTGGAGAAGGGGGCCATCGAGCTAGGACTTCTCTTCCAGGAGAAGGGGGCTGGCTCGATCCTCTTCACCAACATCGACACCGAAGGGCAGCTTCGGGGGATCGACCCCGAGCCGACCCGAAGGCTCGTCGAGGCGGTCGAGATACCGGTGGTGGCCGCCGGAGGAGTCTCCACCGTAGAGGACGTCCTCGTCCTCAGGGACGCGGGCGCCGCCGGGGCCGTCGTCGGGACGGCGATATACACCGGAAAGCTCGACTTCAAAAAGGCTCTTTCGGCTCTCCGCGCCTGATTATCATCTTCATGGAGGGTTTGTGGAGGATCGATCTGGACTTGTCGAGGGTTTGTGGAGGATCTGTATAGGTGATATTATGAGGAAGGGAGAGGGAACTTCAGAGGTCGGCAGCGCGCGGGCCAGGGTCGAGGTAAACGTTGACGGGAAGGGGGATCCAGATCTCGACTCCGGATCTGGGTTTCTCGACCACATGCTCACAGCTCTAGCGAAGATGAGCAAAATCGACATTCGTGTGAAGGCCGGGGGCGGGATCGCGGCCCAGAGGTCGAGGGCCCTGGGCCTCGCCCTGGGGGGAGCCCTCGCCGCGGCTCTGGGGGAGAAGAGAGGGATAAGAAGGTACGGCTGGGCGGCGGTCCCCATGGACGAGGCCCTGGCAGAGGTGGCCCTGGACCTCTCCGGAAGGGCCTATCTCGTGATGAAGGGCGAGTTTGAAAACGAGATCATAGGAGACCTGCCATCGCAGGACGTCAGGACGATCCTCGAAGCCCTGACAGAGGAGGGGCTCATCACCCTGAACGTGAAGTTCGAGGGCGAGAACGACCACCACAAGGCCGAGAGCATCTTCAAGGCCCTGGGCCTCGCTTTGAAGGAGGCGAAAAGAGTTGAGGGGACCGAGGTCCTCAGCACCAAAGGCGTGCTTTGATTTTCGGGGCCTTGGCCGCTTTTCACTCGAACTCGATGGTACCCGGCGGCTTGGGGGTCAGATCGTAGACGACCCTTGAGACCTCGGGGATCTCTCCTGTGATCCTGTGGGATATCCGCCTCATGACGTCCCATGGGAGCTCCAGAACGTCGGCGGTCATGGCGTCCCTCGAGGATACCGCCCTCACCGCCACAACGTAGCCGTAGGCCCTGATGTCACCTTTGACCCCCGTCGCCTTGCCCAGGATCGCGGCGAAGGCCTGCCAGGGCAAAAAGCTCTTAAGCTCCTCCTCGACGATGGCGTTGGCGAGCCTGACGACCTCAAGCTTCTCTTGCGTCACCTCGCCGAGGATCCGAACGGATAGGCCAGGCCCGGGGTAGGGCATCCGCTCAGATATCTCGGGGGGCATCCCAAGGCCCCGGGCGACCTCCCTCACCTCGTCCTTGTAGAGGTCGCGGAGCGGCTCGACTATCCCTTTGAACTCCATCTTGAGGGGGAGGCCTCCGACGTTGTGGTGAGACTTGATCCCCCCCTCGGACTCGATCAGGTCTGGGTATATGGTGCCCTGGATCAGGTACTCAGCGCCGATGTTCCTCGCCTCCTCCTCGAAGACCCGGATGAAGGTCTCTCCAACGACCTTCCTCTTCTCCTCCGGATCGGTTACACCATCAAGGGCGCCCAAAAACCGGTCCTCTGCATGAACCGTGATTAAATTGAAATCGGAGAACATTTCGGCGATCTTCTTCGACTCGTCCTGCCGCATCAGCCCGCTATCCACGTAAACAGGGAGCAGCCGGTCTCCTATCGCCTCGCGGGCCAGAAAGGCGCAGACCGAGCTGTCCACGCCCCCTGAGAGGCCGATGACCGCTCTTCCCTTCACCTGGCGGCGAATCTCTGCTATGGCTTCATCGATGAACTGGGGGACGTTCAGACCCATAGAGGTCTCTGGCCGGTTTCGAGGATAATAGGCTTGCGGTTATCGACGGCGGCGATTTCAGATGAGCCCAACGTGAACTGTACATGAAAAATAACCATTTAAAGGATCGGGTGGTAGGTTCTCTCAGCGGGAAGGGGAGTGGGAAACGACAGATCGCCAGACCTCCTATCGGGATGAGAGAGCATCTCCCTCCGCTCACTCATCCATCGTCCCTTTTGCTCAATTGGTGATCTATCTTTCTTCTTCCTGCATTTCATCTTCACCTTCGGTTGTTCATTTCATGCGTTCATTTCATGCGTTCATTTCATGCGTGATTCAGCGATCATTTCAGCGTTCATTTATACACCTCGCTGCCGCTTTTTAGGGAGTAGCTCCCCTCAAAGACGCTCGCCAAAACGGCGTCTCTATCGTCGGTGTGGCTTTCGATCTCGTATATCGCCATCCCGCTGAAGTTGGACTCGGAATCCAGTTTCAGCCTGGTGCTCCGAACCTCGGCCGCTCCTGTGCAATTCAGCCGGTCGGCGTAGAGGTACCTCTCCCTTATGATCGAGCCCCTCTTCTCGTCCATGCAGACGTGGCTTGCGTACCAGCTGGAGTTGTATCCGAGAACGCGACCGAAGGATAGGTTCAGGACCGAGGGGGCCTGGAGAGCTTCAAACCCCCGTTCCATCTTCATCCTGGTGGTCCTGTAGCTCAAGGCCTCCTCGGATTCGTAGCTTCCCGAGCCGTGCTCCGAGAAGCTGAGGGTGGTCCCTACGATCAACTTCACCGGCGTCTCAACCCTCCCCCACCACTCGCGCTGGTCGCAGGATATCCTGACCTGGTTTATTATCAGGTGGGGGCTCCTGTCGGTGGTGAACCTCCGCCTTACTGAGACAAAGCCAGTCCCATAGACCCGTCCTTCGACCTCCGCGACGAAGTTCTGCTTCTCCATCTTCATCACCAGGACGATCTGGCCGTAGTGGCCAGGAGAGACGTTACCTATCGTCCAGACGTTGTTTGTCCCCGGGTCTGGCGGCGGGTAGGCTGACAGCAGCGTCATCCTGGGGTCGTAGTCCTCGACGATCACGAGGTTTGTCAGGGTGGTGTTGTTGAAGTCGTTCCCATAGGTTATGGTGTAGGTGATCTTGCTACCCTGGCTTATCCTGCTGGGCTTCCCCTTCTTCTCGTGGGGGCCCTCGTTCGGTTCGAAGCTGGCGACCATGCCGTTTATTTTGACGTAGTCTATGAGGCATGAGCCACTATCTGTTTTACTTTTACGGGATAAAGTAATATAAATTTTAATAATACCAACACCGGCAAAATGATCTCGACATTCAGCAAAGTCCCCAATTTCGTCACCATTTCGGTCCTCATATACGAAACGCTGGTCGAAAATGGAGAGATCCGACCATTCAGATTCTGATGAATTAAAATCGTATAAAATTCTTGCTTTAATCCAGTTATCTCCAGCAGCTTTCTTGTCAGTGTATTTTCCGTCGCCGTTGACATCCAGAAATAATCTCATTTCGATATAGCCAACACCTGCCATAGGAAATACCTGCATGCAACAATCTTCCACGTGGTCCATTGGTAATGGATCTTCCAGTCCAATAATAACTCTACTTGTACTTTTTAGAGGATTAATTGAAAGACGAGCGGAGTTTGGACCATGATAACTCAGTTCTCCATATCTTACACCTTTATTTGCCCCACCAAATGAAGTCTCTAAGCCATACGATCCCTGACCCACCATAACCATCGACGATAGCAGCAGAACCATGCCGAAGATCGCCAAAAGTTTCATCCAGATACGACGAAGTTAATCAAAGTATAAAATACATTTGTTGATAAATACTGTAGTTATCGTACCCTTTTAAACCCCCGAGCCTCGCCCTGCCCTGCGACCTTCGTCCTCTAAAAGAGTCTAGACGAGATTCACAGGCGGTTCACATAATCCGTTGGGTTCGAAAAACGACTAACAGGGACCCAATATGAAAAATAGGTATTTAAATTTGCCAGACCAGGCTTTGGCTGACGGAAAGGTTCGCTGTGCATAAAGTAAGACTTTGTAGGTGATTTGAGCATGGTTGGGGGGTTGGTAATAACGGAATTGGGGGAGGGGTCCCTGAGGAGGTTCGCGAAGGAGGCGTTCGTCAGGGAGAACCTTCCTTACATAATGGGGACTCTTTCTCTTTTGGTGATGATCCTGGCGACGGCGGTCTCATCCGCCAACGCCGCGGGGACGGGTACGATGACGTTTCAGACCACCGGCTCCGACGTGGCGTTTTCCTCCTTCAGGTGGTTGGGGTATGACTTGGGACATGATATGCCGACCCCAGAGCCGGATGGAACATATTACTATCATGAAAGCTTCCGCTACAACTTCTGGCCGGAGGAGCCTCCTACAAGCGACGGCCTCTGGACGCCCGGAGCCAGGTGGAGCGCCCGATACAACCAAGGCTGGTACAACCAGCAGCCTGTGACGACCGACCTTTCCTCGGACATAACTGGCCCCGTGGCTGCGGGATCTTCTGTGACCTGGACCGCCAGGGCGACCGACCCCGACGGGGACGCCCTCCTCTACAAGTTCTGGCTGAAGGGGCCGTCCACCAGCTGGACCTGGCGGGAGATGACGGGATGGACATCCAGCAACCGATGGACCTGGAAGCCCTCCCTCTCCGACGTTGGGAACAGTCAGATCTGCGTCAGCGTCAAGGACGGTCGCCACTCGGGGCCCGACGGGTCGAACAGCTACCTGATCAGAGACTATACAGTAACCCTCCCAATAAAAAATGAGCCACCCACAGCATCGGATCTGGTTCAAAGCCCGATGGGGCCCCTGAACGCTGGGTCTTCTGCGACCTGGACCGTCAGAGCGACCGACCCCGAGAGGGATCAGATAAGCTACCGATTCTGGCTGAAGGGACCATCGACGGCGAACGCCTGGAAGGACATGACAGGTTGGACCGCCAGCAACCGATGGACCTGGCAGACTACCCCATCGGACGTGGGGGCAAACCAGGTGAACGTCTGGATCAGGGACGGGAAGCACGCGGGATCTGACGGCTGGGACAGCTACCAGGTGAGAGACTGCACTGTAACTTCCCCGAGGGCGAACGCGCCTCCTACAGCGGCGGGCATAGTTCCAAACCGGGGAAGCCCCCAGACGGCGGGATCTTCCGTATCCTGGACCGCGACGGCCAGCGACCTCGATGGGGACCAGATACTCTACAGGTTCTGGCTGAGGGGACCCTCCACCGGGAACAGCTGGAGGGATATGACCGGATGGACGGCGAGCAACCAGTGGACGTGGTGGACCGGAAGCTCCGACGTAGGGACGAGCTCGGTGAACGTCTGGATCAGAGATGGAAAGCACGCGGGATCTGACAGCTGGGACAGTTATCAGGTGAGAGACTACACCATAACCTGGTAAGGTAAGTAATGGTGAGCGGTCGAAAGGACCCTCGACGCTGCTCTGAAATTGACAATTATACAACTCCGCGAAAAGATGTCGGGACTGAATGGGGACCCGACGCCGGGAGGATCGTCTCCTCCCGGTCTCAAGATGATGAAGATCTCCCCAAAGGGAGGGGAGGATAATTGAAGGGGGTATTTGGGAGGGGCGCGCCCTCTCCCAATTTTCACCATCAAACCTTCGAAGAATTCTTCTAAGGGGTCAACAGGTTCAAAGATCGGTCATCCGGTCCAGCAGGAACCCCGTCTCTTTTGCATCAGGTCGAGAACGTCGCATAGCTTCTGTGCTGCTGCCCTCGCCGTCTCCTGGCCGACCCGGTCATCCTGGGCGGGCTCGACGGCGATCCCGCCGAAGTGACCGTCGTCGCCGACGACCACCATACCGTGGATGTGCATCCAGGTCTGGATCGCATCGACCGTCTTCTCCTGCCCGCCGTTCCGGGACCGGCCTACAGCGATGGCGCATCCCGCCTTGTTCTTCAAGACGAAGCCCTGCCTTCTCAGGAGGAGGGTTCGGTCGAAGAGAGCCTTGAGCTGGCCGGTGACGTTGCCGAAGTAGACGGGGGACGCGACGATCACCCCATCGGCGGCCGCGAGAGCCTCGCGAACGCGGGCCATGTCGTCCTCGATGGGGCAGACCCTCCCCTGCCCGCACTCGCCGCAGTCAGTGCAAAACCCCACCTCCAGCTCCGAGCAGAGGAGCCTCTCGACCCTATAGCCCCGCTCGGTTGCGATCCTCAAAGCCTGGTCGAGGAGGTGCTCGGCGTTTCCCCCTCGGTTCGGACTGCCGGATATGCCCACTATCGTAAAAATATCCCTCCAGAAAATCCGCCCCATCGGCGGAATCGTATCTCGACCTGAGCTTTGATAGGGGGCTTATTACAATTTTCTCTTGCGAACTGATCAGAAGATTTATGATATGAGAGCAACAACGCCAAAGGAGGGGACGAGATTTGCGCATCGAAATTACAGCACTTTTGGATCAGGACGTCTACACCCAGAAGGGGATCTTCGTCGGCAGGGTCGACGACGTGGTCCTCGACCCGGATGTGGGCGAGGTGAGCGGCCTTGCTCTCGGAAACGTGAACAAGTCCTTCC
>ERZ795057.287-NODE-287-length-53714-cov-62.919193_pt1 | contig 53714 bp, 48 predicted proteins | sample MGYA00375141_ERZ795057 | MGnify/ENA primary metagenome ERZ795057 (study PRJEB30186, sample SAMN05720163) | activated sludge metagenome | isolation source: Anaerobic digester | place: Hong Kong | collected 2015-01-26 ...
AAAAGGAATGCACCCAGGACGATTCGAACGCCCAACCTTCTGATCCGTAGTCAGAATGAATATTTATCCCACTACCTCCCAGGATACGATAAAACCCCCTATAATAAAGAACATTCCGACGCTTGACTATCACAGACGATCCCCTTATAATCCTCTCAAGTGATGACTTATTGCTGACTCAGTGATGACTCAGGATCTGCTAAAGGGGGTCACATGCCATCAGAAACCACCGTACGACTCACCAAGAGATACGTGGATGGTGCTAAGTACAGGGGCCAGAAATACTCACCAGGCGCGAAGTCCCGTGATGTAAGGTGGGATGACCAGCTGTCAGGATTCGGGCTCAGAATCTACCCTTCCGGGAAGAAAAGCTTTATCCTCACGTACCGACATGGAGGACTGCAACGGCTGGTCACCCTGGGGCAATATCCAAGCATCACTCTTTATCAGGCGCGGTCTCTGGCTCAAAAATATAGAGGGATGCTTGCCGAAGGAAAGGACCCCCAGGAAGTGAAGAGGAAGGACGCGGCATCAAGATACACCATGGCGCAGCTGTGCGGGGAGTATTTGGAACGGTACGCAAAACCCCACAAAAAGAGCTGGAAGGGAGATGATTACCGTATTCAGAAACACATCCTCCCGACCCTGGGAAGGAAGCCGGTCCGGGAGGTTTCCCGGGAAAAGATCACGACCTTGCACAATGAAATCGGGAGCAAGCAAGGGAACCCTTACGAAGCCAACCGGACGTTATCCCTTCTGGCCAGAATGTTCGAACTTGCGAAACTCTGGGGACACCTGGAAGATTCCGCCGCAAACCCCGCGCACGGGGTAAAGAAATTCCCGGAGCGGAAGCGGGATCGATGGATCACACCGGAGGAGCTCCCCAGGCTTATGAAGGCGATCGACTCTTATGTGAAAATGCCCTCCATGGAGTCAAAGAACGAAGAGGTAAAACCATATATCCGTTATGTATTCTGGCTCTACCTCCTTACCGGGCTTCGAAGAAATGAACTTCTCCGGGCCAAGTGGGAAGATGTCAACCTGGAACGCGGGGAGCTCCGGTTGCCGGATACCAAGGCGGGCCGGTCCCATGTCATCCCCTTGACCCCGACGGCTCAAGCCATCTTAAAAGAGATTCCAAGACAGCATGGAAACCCCTATATCTTCCCAGGGACTAAACCGGGCCGTCACCTGGTCAATGTCGATTCTGCATGGCGAAAGATCCGGAAAAGCGCGGGCCTGGAGGATGTCCGGATCCACGATCTAAGAAGATCGGTTGCCAGCTGGTTGGTGAATTCCGGGACGCCCCTGCCGGTCATTCAACACGTATTGAACCATTCCACTCTTTCGGCAACCCAGGTCTACACGAAGCTCAGGCAAGACCCCATTAAGAGTGCGTTCGATATTGTCTCCAGGATCTTCGAGGCTGCCAGGGGCCTGGGTAGCGAGGCTGATGTTGTAGACTTCCCCGGGAGGAGTGCGAATGGGGAAGCCTAAACGAGATCCAAAGAACCATTACAGAGCCATTTCAGAAAATGGGGATACTGTTTTTGCTACCCTTTCAGGTGAAGACATAGAAATTAAAGTGCCAAAGAAGAAAAATAGAAAAAGTATTTATGGATGGATGAAACTCTACGAAGTAGTCTGGAATGACTTGGAAAAATTGGGTCTTCAAGGGGCATGTGTTTCTTATATTTGTGGGGAACGAGAAACTCCACCTGAAGGATTCCTGCCTGCATTCTATCTTCATGTTTTGAATGAAGCAATGATGGATGGGATAAAAAATAGATACGGGCCTTGGGGAAAAGAAGCGAAGAAATTTCCGCCAGATCCAGAAGCCCGGAGCCTGAAAAAACTGCATAGGAATGATCTAAGAATCCGAACGCAAGCGGTTTATGCAATCCTATATGGCTTCATAAAAGAACTTTTCAAGACTGAGTACCTCCCGGAGATCTTGGAGGAAGCGAAAAACATTATTAAAGATCATCGGATGTGTCCAATAAAGTCAAAACATAAGAAAAACCCACAACCCGCCTTTGCTGTTGCGGTATGTATGGAAAGATTATTTTCAGAAGAGAGATATAAGTTCTTGGGATGGGGGAAGCCCACAGATCCTTATAGTGAGGCAAATATAATGAAGATAATCAGAGAAGGCGGGAAATACATCACTCGCAATCCTGGGCCACGGCTTGAAATCGATCGTGACTCAAAAGCGAGATCTGAAAATGATAGCTTAGATCGTGTCCTTGTAATACTAGCTAAATGCTTTAATGAAGAGGTAATAGAGATTGATGACCACCTGGAAATAAGCAATACATATCATTTTATTGCTAAGGTATTATCTGACACTTGGCCCACGGTATTTATGCACAAAAGTGGAGATCAGGGAGTAATAAAGCGCAAAACTAAAATACATAGTTGGTACTTTTACCAAAAATCTAACTGTATATAAGCGAACTACCGTTATCAATAGTTAGATATCAATCAGTCAAGGATAAGTTATTGTACCTCTGAAGGAGGTACGATATGCATGATTTTCTGGATGATCTAGATGTCCTATTAACCGAAAAGGATGCCGCAGTTTTCCTCTCTCTTTCCCCTCGGTGGCTTCAAAAACACAGGCTTACCGGTGATGGTCCTCAATTCGTGAGGATATCCCACCGGTGCGTCCGGTATCGCAAACGGGATCTTCTGGACTGGATGGAAAACCGCTTCAGGAGATCCACGGCAGAGGATGCCGCGTGAAAAAACGAAAGTGCCCGGCTTGGGAAGGACCGGGCATGAAAAGGAGCTTATGTGGGGAAAACTGATTATACCACAAAAGAACCCTCAGATTTAGATTTTTGGAAAGAGATTCGAAAAGGCTTTCAAGCAATAGATCCAGACAAGTTTACCAATGATTGGTTTGTAACGATACCATTTTGGCTCTTCTCCCTACTGGGTACGGATAAAGCAATTATCCTATCTTACTTTTTACGGCTTCAGTTTATGAAAAAACCAGACGAACCCTTCTGGAAGAGCTACAGGGAAATCGAAAGAGAAACTGGGTTAAGCAAGCATAGAGCCAGGAATGCGATATCTAGTCTTAGCTTCATGGGAATAGTTGAGCATGCAGGATCCGAAATGGCAAACGGAGGCCCAACCAACCGTTACAAAATTAAAAAAGAACATATATATGAGGCGTTAGTTAAAAATTTACCCACCTTTGGTAAAAATTTACCCACCTTTGGTAAAAATTTACCCACCTTTGGTAAAAATTTACCCAACCATAACAGAATAGACTCAGAAGATACTCATAAGATATCAGAAGATACGTTTAATGGCAGTTTTCCTTCCGCCGGATCACCGGCGGGGAATCCTGCAAAAGTAACCTTTGAAAAGTTCCTTGAAGAGAATCTACAACAATGGGAAGATATCCACAGGGAAGAAGTGGAAGCCATCCGGCATTTTCTCACCCTTTATCAAAATTACCGAGGAAAGAGCCATCCGGAACAGACGCCGGAGCAGTGGGAATCACATATCTATCAAATCTTTGAAGTCCAGTGGAATGGTGCGTACGCGGAATTCGGTGACTTCGATGATTATGATGATCTAATCTCGGCTATCGAACTGTACTTCAGAGAAGGACAGAGATTATATCGGAATTCCCCCAAGAGAGTTGATTACCATCTGAGCCATTTCAACAGCGGGGAAATTAAACTAAATCTCAGGAGAGAGCTGGAACGCTTATATGAGGCAGTCTTATGACCTCCCGGCAAAAGGCAAAGGGTTATCGATTCGAGAAATTCTTAGAAACCCACCTGGTGGAAAACGGAATCGACGCCCGCCGGCGCGGCCAGGCGAACCAGGAGGATTTGTATCTCACGAACCTGGGAACGATGGAGGCGAAGTGCTGGAAGCAGGGGATCAAGACTCTCTACAACTTACTCGGGGAAAACCGCTTTCTTGCGATTAAGTGGCAATCCCCCCAGGCGAAAGGGAAAGATGTCCTCGTAACGATGAGGCTTCAAGATTTTATATCGCTAGTCAAAGGAGCAAATCATGAAAGTATTCAAGAAAATCATGCTGCCGAACGGGGAAAGCGTGCAGCTGACCCTACAGGAATTCAAGGGCAAGAACTACTTCAATCTTAGAGTGTGGTATCAGGACGGCAGAACTGGAGAATGGAGACCTTCCCAGAAGGGCGTGACCATCCTGATCGATCTTCTCCCGGAAATCCTTGACGGGTTACTTGCCATTGAAGAGGAAGCCGCGAAGACCGGGATCATGGAGGAAGAAAGCCGGAGACATGCGCGCACAGCATGAGCAGGCGTTTGATATCTCCCTTTATCCAGGGATGGGATGCCCGATAAATTTAGATCGTCGATTACAGGGCATTCTACGCGGTCAAAATTTCAGGGACATAGGAGGTGAATGAATGATATGTCCAGAATGTGGAAGCCACAGGCTGTATATATGGAAGACAAACACTTATTCCAGCTATACCTATAGAAGGCGGTGTTGTCGAAAATGCGGGGCACGTTTTTCAACCTGGGAAGTCTTTGTTACTCCAAGAAAGAGAAAGGTGAGGTCTAAAAATGACAATTCAAAAACACGTAGCTGATGCTGTTATTAGGCTGAAAGCCGATCGTACCGGCCTGAATAAAGACATGGAGATGACTGAGAAGGAAGTAAAAAAGCGGGCAGAGTCCATGAAGAATAGTTTCATGAAAATTATGGCGGTTGGGGCCGTTGTAGGTGGAGCGGTATTCGATTAGGTTGAGCTTATGCTTTGAAAAAAGACTTTTACTCTTTATGGTCGTCTAGGTCTTTTCTTCTAGTTTTCTTTGCATAGATGAAAGATCCAGCGATGCCAAACGTTTCTACGATCAATACTGTGAATCCGGACCCCGTCCTCCCAGCGTTTATTAAATAGAGTCCACCAATTAGCGCGCTAAAAGCAATAATAAATCCTAAGCATACTCCCAGAAAAGACCTTCTTTCATCACCCTTGATGTGGATCTTCTCAATATCTATTCTGTGCTCTTGTTGTCGTTCTGCCATTGCTAGGATTCTATGCGGAAAATTCTGGTCAATTTGGCCATAAAGATTCATTGTATGCGGATCTGGAATAGGACCCCTATAAGAGAATTGTTTAGTTTCTAAATATCTACCTTCACCCTGCCTATTGCCCTCTCTTCTGGCAGGGACACTATTAGGTTTTTGTGAGCTTTTCTTACTTCTCGCCACAAGCCGCGCTCTTATTATGCTCTTCTTTCGCAGCAAGGAGATCTATTCCTACAGCCCTCCAGTCAGAATAAAGTGCTCTTGTGTCAGCCTCTTCAGGGGTTTCAGATATATTGTATTCATTCAGACTGCCAGTGAAATCTACCAGGCGTCCAACACCCTCAAAAAACGATGATTTCGGGAATAAGCGGAATATCTTCTCAGTCACTGAAGCCTCCTTCATGCTTGAAAACAAGTCTCTTTCCAAATTTATTCTACAGGGAATTATAGTGCATTGCAACCCAACTTAAAGTCTAACCAAGTTACAATTTTACTCCTTAACCTCCGTAAAACAATTAAAAGTGGCATAAAATATAGGTCATATATGACCACCTTCAGGAAGGAATGACGCCGCTTACCCTATCTGAGAGCTTGTCCGAGGGAGAAATACCTTTTTATAACGGTCACCGGTGACCCGTTTTCCTAAACCTCCCCTATAAGTTTACATAATGTATATTATCGGAATGTATGCCACAGAGTCACGTAAGGACTATATATAGACCAGAACTTGACAATATGGATTCATAATGTAAAATTACACTAGAATTAAAATCAAGTCAAGGGAGGCCCTGTGAGCGAACCCACCTACTCGACCCCGGAGCTCATCGCGGATGCCGGATTCTTCAACATAGAGGACATGATGAAGATGCTTGGCTACACTTCAAGGCAAGGGGTATACAACTTCATTAAGAAGGCGAATCCAAGTAAAAGACAGATCGGAAAATCTGTGTACTATTCGAGGAAAGACATTCTCCGGTACATCGAAGAAAACCAGGACATGGACGGGTAGACCGTGGAAACCGTCCCGCATGCGGCTGTGTCGATCAATCCGCAATTTCAAAGAATCATCCAAGACTTCTCCGGACGCTTTCCTTGTGAGCGGATATGCTGTGCCCTGGTAGCGGGAGCTAGAATCATTATTAGGGCCCGGGCAGGGGAAGCCCTGGAAGACTGGCCGGAGATACTGAAGATCATCTCCAGGGGCCGGCGGGGGAATGAAACCTTACACCATGCTAGGGATCATGAATCTGTACTATCCTGGAAAGCTCTTCCTGATGGGGAAAAGATGCTGATGGTTGCAACCTGGAAAGAACAGGAGGCATACAAGGCAACCTTCCGGACGTTCGCCCGGGTTACCATGTTCAACACTCCGGCCTGGTTTCAATTTTCGAATGTATTTACACTTCAGATGAGACAGCACAGACTTATTCTTAATAGATAGAACCTAGCTTTTCACTTCCGCGTACAATGCGTACCCCTCAACTGCTGAAATCTTAAATCTCCATATCACCTTATCAAGATTGATATTTCTGCCGCCAAAAGCTCCGGCGATGATTCTTAAATTTTGTACATGCATGAACTTTGGGAGATGGGGAGTTGATTTTTCCCTTTCCTCGTATTCCTTTCGAATTTCTTCAATGGTGTCATAAAGTTTTTCCGCTTTTATGAATTTGTAATATTCCTTCTCGCAGACCACCTGACCTGTGAGAATTGCCCCACCTATCGTAAAGGTTAACGAAACATGCTTTTCTTCCCGATTAATTGTGTCGACAAATCCCTGAAGGACCAGGTCCTCAAATGTGGTCGCGGTTTTCTGTTCCATTTGCCTTCCTCCTAAGGTAGTCTAAGTTAATCCAACTGCTGACTTATTGCTGACTCAGAAAATCAGGAATGCTCTAAGTTATTGCACCCAGGACGATTCGAACGCCCAACCTTCTGATCCGTAGTCAGATGCTCTATCCAATTGAGCTATGGGTGCAGGGTCCGCATTATATCACATCGCTTTAGAAAAAAAACCTGTCCAAAACCCTGGTGGGCCCATGGTATGATGACTCCATGGAAAAGGTACATAAGGAGATGATAAAGCTGAAGTTCGATACACTTGCGGTCCATGCAGGATCAGATCCCGATCCTGCTACAGGTGCGATCATTCCGCCGATCTATCAGACCGCAACGTATGCTCTGGAGGAGGTGGGGAAGAACCGGGGATTCGATTACAGTCGTGCGTCAAATCCCACACGTCAGAATCTCGAAGAAGCTCTTGCCGCCCTTGAGAGCGGCCGGTTTGCCATAGCTTTTTCCTCCGGGCTCTCCGCCGTGGATGCGGTTCTTCGCCTTCTTAAACCAGGAGATCACATTGTGGCCTCGGAGGATATGTACGGAGGCGTGATCCGCCTGATGGACAACTTCTTCATTCCTTACGGAATCAGCGTTACCTATGTGGATACAACCGATTCCAAGGCGACCGATCGTGCCTTTACTCCTTCGACAAAGATGCTCTGGATCGAGACTCCCTCCAATCCTCTCCTCCGAATCACCGATCTGGCAGCGATGCGGGATCTTGCCCGATCCCATGATGTTCTTTACGCGGTGGATCCGACCTTCGCCACGCCCGCCCTGCTCCGCCCCATGGAGTACGGGGCGGACCTGGTGGTGCAAAGTACGACCAAGTACCTCTCAGGCCATAACCAGCTGATTGGGGGTGCCGTCATCGTGAACCGGGACGATCTCTTTGAGAAGCTGAAATTTGCGCAGAAGGCCATCGGGGCTGTGCCCGGACCCATGGATTGTTTCCTTACGCAGCTGGGGATCAAGACCCTTCATCTCCGCATGGAGCGCCATTCAGCCAATGCCATGAAGGTCGCCGAATTTTTGCAGGTTCATCCTTCAGTGGACCGGGTCATCTATCCCGGACTTCCCTCCCATCCCCAACACGAGGTTGCAAAGGAACAGATGAAATCGTTTTCGGGCATGATCTCCCTCGAACTGAAGGGGGGTGTGGAGGCTGGAGCCAGGCTCATGAACCGTGTTCGTCTCTGCAAGCTTGCGGAGAGTCTTGGGGCCGTGGAGACGATGGTAACCCACCCCGCCACGATGACCCATGCCGAGGTTCCCAGAGCGGTCCGGGAAGCCCGCGGCCTCACCGACGGCTTTGTCCGCATCTCCGTCGGCATAGAAGATCCGGAAGATATTATCCAGGATATTAAATCAGCGCTGAAATAGACTAAAATAAGGTATGGAATATCGGGTCTTGAGTTGCCAGCCTCATTAAATCCGGACCTCCCAGCTCTGTGCCTTTTTTTAGATACTCAATGCTTCTTTCAGGCTGATCTAACAGACTGTAAAGACGTGCTAGGTTGTAATAAATAGATGGGTTTCTACTGTCTAATTGCAAGGCGTTATTAAGGGCGTGCTCGGCCTGTGAAGTCAATCTGATCTGCAAATAAATATCGCCCAGCAAATACCATATATCAGGTCGATCCGGAGATTCTTTTAATACGGCCTCTAGCATATTTGCTGAATCATACAATAGACCGGCATCTCTCAGAATCATAGAATACCAGATTTTATTGTCTAAAGAATCTCCTGCAATTTCTAAAAGGTGCTTAGCTCTTTGGAGAGCAGAACGAATCATTCCTGCTTGAATCTCATACTGTACTAGGTGCTCCTCATCTTGGTCGGAGATCTTTGGTCTAGACAATAGTCTCATTATTTCTATTCTTGCGGTAGTTTCATTTGCATATTCCGGAGTGGCGGAAGGTAGAAATTGGTTGTAGTAATTGAGTGCCTCATTATAATTACCCTCTGCCTCTGCCAATCGTCCAGCAAGGTATTTAATTACAGGGTTATTGGACTGTATTCTCTGAAGCACTTCTAAGGAGATTTTTGCCTCTTTGATTTCGTTTCGTGTGATATGAGCGAGTGTGAGAAGAATTGCAGGATCGGCATCTTCTGGATTATCTTGAAGACGCTGCTTATAAAGCTGAATATGCCAATCAGAAGCACCTAAACAGAAAAGAATTGCATTATCATCTTGTGATAATTCAAGAGCTTTTCTAAATTGTAATGAACCCTTAATAAGATTCTGACTTTGAAGAACAGCCAATTCTCCCTGGAGGTACAGATTTCTTACTTCCAACTCGTGGTTCATCTGTCGGCTAAACTCTTCAGGATGAATTGTTTTTATGGGGGGATATGGATCTCGAATTTGCCAAAATAATTCTAAAAGGTTCTGCCACATACTGATCGTCTTAAAGCGGTCCTTGGGTGCTTCAAATTCTAAAACAGGCTTATCTACCGTATGTATTGGGACTTCTCCAAAATAATCATTCAAAGCAGAGGCCGGAACATAATAACAAGATAATAATTTATATGGATTATCGAGGTTGATTTCTGCAAGATCTTTGGCTACAGAAGGTCGAGCCATTCTTTGAATCAGATTCTCAACATCAATCTCAAGAGGTATATCTTTTCTTGCGACAATAAGCAGATCGTGATTCGGGTAATTCGTCAAGTGCCAGATGGTGACATTTTCCTGAGGATACACAGATAATACAGTTTTCAAAAGTGTCTTTAAAGTTGGAGGAGACAATGACTTAACGCTTAACCAAACAACATTAAGTCCTCCGGAATTTAGACGTTTGTTACATACTTCTAGAAAATCCTTCGTGTATAAATCAGATTCTCCGCGGTTAGCAATATCTGCTAGATCTACAGTAATTACATCAAAGAATTTTGGCGTGTTTTCAAGGAATGCTCGAGCATCATCTTGAACAATATGATAGCGGGGGTCAGGATCTTCAAGAAAACCGTGATTTGATTCCTGGAAACATTGGTATCCGCGAGGTATATTCATGTCTATTTCAGCGCAAATGATTTCTTCATATTCAGGATGTAATGTAAATGAATAAGAAGTTCCTCCTGTGCCAAAGCCAATTGTACAAACCCGTTTAGGAGATGGATGCAGAAGTGTAGGTAGATGGGCAAGGCTCTTTATATCACTCATAGCGATCATATCGTTTGAGCCTTGCGCTAGGAAAACATCTACCCAAAGACCTTTAAAACCATCTAAATCCTCTGTCATAGTTATAGTGGCCGCACTTCCTTCCTTGTAATAACAGACATTTTTTCCCTGATTAATAAAGTAGGATTTAAAATTTAAGGAGGGGGTTGTAAATATTATACCAGCCATTATGAGAACTGAACAGAATATTAACGGCATCGATAGTTGTTTTTTCCGACTTCCAAAAACAAAAAAAATCAAACTTACAATTAGTGCAGTAACAGAAAAGAAAATAGCGCTACCAGACAGCCCGATCGTCGGAATTAGTATGAATCCCGAAAAGAAAGAACCAAATATTGCTCCCATAGTGTTGGAAGAATAGACACGACCAGCTTCCATTCCTATTGAGTCATTAGATCTACCCGCATATCGCACCAGAATCGGAAATACTGCACCCATGAATATTGTAGGTACTAACATCAAAAGAAAAGCTTTTACAAAATCAAAGATGGCCCCGATGAAAAAATTATCAATAACAGTAGGTTGAAGTTTTCCTGCAATAACAAGAGAAATTAAAATGACTGATACTAGCCCCATAAGTGATTCAACAAGAAAAAATAAACGCTGAAGGTTTTTCGATCGATCGACAAAGTATGAGAACAACCATGATCCTATCGTGATACCACTTAGAAACGCAGCAAGCATGGTCGAAAACGCATAGGTAGTGCTGCCCAAAAAAATTGCGAAAACCAAAGACCGAGTCCATATTACCTCATAACCAAGAGCAACAAATCCAGCAAGAAATGCTGCAAAATAGGCCCAGCGTTGCTCGTATGTGGGAATTGGGACGATACGTGTAGATTCATACTTAGATTCCTCCCAGGGTATAAGTATGGCAATTCCGCCAACTAAAATATTGAAAGCAACGGCAAGGTAGTTTGTTTTTGAAAGACCAAGTTGTGGAATCAGAAGGAATCCACAAAGTAATGTACCTGTAACCGCACCCAGAGTGTTAATTGCATATAATCTGCCAGAGCGGCGACCTAAAACATCAAGAGAATCCGTGACAGCTTTAATTAGAACAGGAACCGTTGCACCCATAAGTGCAGTAGGCAGGATAAGTACGACAGTAGCCAGGATAAATCTGGTGATTGTTAAAAGGAAAAAACTGTCACCAATGTATGTGTATATTGGTGAGTACAGTAAATTTAAATGAATATACAATGGATATATCAGCAATGCAAGCAACCCAATGGATATTTCTATAAAACCATATAACTTTATTAGTTTACTGATTTTATCTACTATTTTACTTGCAAAATAACTACCCAGCGCCAGCCCAGCCATATATGCTGTAAGTATTGTGGAGACGGCATATACAGTATGCCCAAGTGTAAGGGTCAGGATCCTTGTCCACAATACCTCATAAATAAGGGCAGAACATCCTGAAATGAAAAAGAGGAAATAAACGACAAGAATCGGAGATTGCTTAAATTTGAACATGCAATAATGCTATATGAATAATCAGAACTTGTCAAAATGTAGAGAAATCATATCTTTTTATTTCGGGTTTTCCCTATCTTGAATTTGATGAATCCATTGAATAGTTTCTGGATCTTTATATTCATTTGCCATCTCTGAAAGGTAGGAAAGGATACCGGGCGATTTTGTTTGATCGTATAATTTTTTAAATAACTCAAGCCTGTCTTCTTTGAGACCTTGTTCTTTGTAGTAAGTGTCTAAAAAAGAGATTATGTCGTTTCGATTTGGTTCAACCAATAAGGTTGCTTTGGCTTCTTCTAACGACCTTTCAACCTTTCCCATGTATATCAGGGTGTTTAAATAAAGTAACGATTCATAGTCTAAGTTTGTCTTACTCAAAACATAATTGAATTCAATGTTTGCGTCTTCGCTATTTTTCAAACCGAGATAAATTCTCCCTCCCAGAAAATGAAGAAAGACATCGTCTTGATGAAAAAGTATCGCTCTCTTCCAAATATCATAGGCTTCCAAGAATTTTCCTTGGTCTACATAAATACCGACTGCCCGTTTGGTTGCATCAAGATGGAACTGAAGAAAGCGTATCGTCAATATATATTGTGAAAGTGCCCGATCAAGCTGCTGAGTATATAGATAGCTTTCGGCTAAAAAAAAGTGTGCAAAACCATTCGAAGGGTCATTTTGCAGATATCGAGTGAATGAAGTTATCGCTCCATAATAGTTCGCGTTATTAAACATATGAATTGCTGATGAAAAAAGTGTGCGGTTTTCATCATAACGCTGATACCATATGAAGTGAGCTATGTAAATGAACAATAGTAAAATTGTTATGATTAATATTCGTATTTTTTTGAGTCCACTCCAGATAATATTGTGTATTATTCCCAATATTTGAGGAAACCCAATTGGAGTAAGTGTTGGCAAGAAAAGAAAAGACGGAAGAAGCAATATTGGAACCCATCGAATCTTAGTATTCAAGGTAAAAAGATAGATTGAAACAAGAGGAAGAATGGAGATACACAAAAGTGGATTATTTAAAATGGCTACATTAATTAAGATTAAAACACTCCCCATCAGGAGAAACGAAATCAGAACTAGTTTTGATAGAGATCTTATCGGGGTGTCTTCATTACGGATGGTGCCTAACAGGAGAAACAAAATCCCCCAAAATAAATGCCCCAAGGAACTAATGCTGAATGGAAATAACTGATTTAAAGGAGTAATGCCAAGATGTGCAGCCATATGCAGGGGAAAAAACAATAGTGAGAAAAACTTAAGCCATCGAGGGACCTTGGGTATCTGAATCAAGATAAATGGAGCAAGAAAGTCAATTGAAACCATTGACCAGTCCAAAATGCCAATAAAGGGAACTCGTCCAAACAATGAATCGCCCAGGGGTACGTACCACTTCCACCAATCAGCCTCAATGGCTGTGGTTTCTACTGCATATGCAACCATGCCAATGGTTAGCCCTGCAAAAAGCAACCGAAAATATACATTTCGAAAATCCACCAGACTGGACGCCAATCTTAATGCTAGATATGAAACTATAAGCCATCCAATGATTTCCTGAGGTGTTGTTCCAAGGATTTTAATATATGGTTGGTTGACCTGATATGGGAGAAAAGATTCACTTCCAGATATAATCCCCGTTACGAGTGCAACAAATTGGGATCTGAGGATACTGTAGAGGAATCCAGTTAGAAAAAACAGTAGAGACCATTTTCTTCCATAGATGCATATCGCATCATAGAATAGCAAAACGAGAACGAACCCGGAAGAAAATAATAAAATTTCACGGCTCACTGGAAGTACTCATTATATATTGAAAGGAATGAAAAAAAAAGCGGGCACAAGGCCCGCTTTTTAACAATTTATAACTATGGCTAACGGCTGACAGTTGTATTTGCTGTTGCCGCTCGCTGACCATTAGTGGTCAGTTCTTCAACTTTGTAATACCACTTCTGGAAAGTTCTCTGTTTGGGAAGATTATCGGTGAAGGCATAATTGGCACCGGAACCACCCTGTCCCGCGGCGGGAATCAGTTGGGTATTAACCTGTGTCCAGTTCAGACCGTCAAGAGAACGATAGAGGAAGAACCCTGCAGCGTCCATTTCTGAGGCAGTGATCCAGTTCAGATCAATGGTCTGAAGGTCCTGATACACGCCATTGAAAGAGGTTATTGTGACAGGAGTAGGAGTAATGGGCGCAGAGTTAGGGCCTGTGTAGGGGAGGAAAAATCCGTTACCGTACAAGGTTCCTACTTGAGCTGTTGTGGTGCAGGGGAGAGTAGCACATGTTGTCGTGTTTGCGAAAACTGGAACGTATGTTAGATAAATATCATTGGTGCCAGCGAATGGGATCGTGATTTCAGCGCTGTCTGAACCATTCCCTGCTCCACCGAAAAGGATTCTACTGTCCAGATCCGCGGGGGCAGTCCATCCCGAAGCAAGTCCGGATGTTGGTGCAGCACCTACCTGCTGGTACAGAACCTGAAATCCAGCAATTTTAGCAGTGGGAGAACCAATAATTCCCGTGTTTTCCCCATAGATTCCGCCAGGAACAGGGATATTAACTGTGACATAAATATTGGTCGCATCCCGAGTGACCGCTGAAATACCAATGACTCCAAGAGTTGCCATCGCAGGGTTGGCACCACTTCCGTTGGAATCATCCATGTCCCAGCCAATTCCGGCATCAACACCACAGGAATCAACAACCCATTTTAATCCGTGGTTGGCAGTCCCTTCACTGGGTACAATGTAATAGGCAACTACTGCATCCGCTGTGGCAGGAGGACAGGCCGTTAATGTCGTGCAAGCCGTGTATGCGCCAAAGTCAAACTGGGCCGGGCATCCAAAGGCAACATTGCCAATATATGCCCAGTTGCCATACTGACAGATCTGCTGGTCATATCCGATAACACTGCAGCCAGCATTCGCAGTATTGACCATGCCTGTCGTTCCACCAATACCATAGGCGAAAACATGCTGGTTTGACTGGGCAGTATCAAAATCAGCCCAGGGGAGCCATCCACCCAGGATATGCCCGTAGGTCAATCCGGGTGTACTACAGCCAGCATATACACCTACTGGAATAATACAAAGTGCAAGCAAAGTAAAGAGGAGTTTTCTCATGATTACCTCCAGGATCAATAGTGAGACGGCGTATAGGTTGTGTTTGCGTTAACCTTAATAAATACACCTTCTCCAGTGGTTAACGTAAACGGCGTACCGCGAGTGCCCTGGCAGGTCCATGTAACTGGAGCGTCGGTCGCGGTATTCCATCGACCGATTGTGCAACTGGAAGCAGCAGCGCAGGGGCCTCCGATGTCATCGCAAAGATCTTCCGCATCCATCAAGGAGTTTGCATTATTATCCGGGAGGTTTGCATGATAGGGAACTGAAAACCAATTGTTTCCAACAGTACCCGCATTTGCGAGAGCGTATCCCAATGAAGGATTGTGTGAACCAACAACAACGAATGTAGTACCGGCATTCACTTTTACAAATACAGACTCTCCGGCTGTGAGGGTGAATGGCGTACCACGGGTGCCCTGGCAGGTCCACGTGACCGGGGCATCAGTCGCGGTGTTCCATCGACCGATTGTGCAGCTGGATGCAGCAGCACAGGGTCCACCGATATCGTCACAGAGATCCTCTGCATCGACGAGAGAGTTGGAGTTTAGATCGGCGGGTGTGTAGTAGTAAGGTAACGAAACCCAGTTATTACCTACAGTCCCGGCATTCACAAGGTTGTAACTCAATTTGAACCCCATGTTCGAAGCCAGGAGAGCTCCCGCAGCCCCAACAATCAGGATAGTGAGCAAGGCTTTACGCATAGAGATGCCTCCTTTAGTATTTTCAATTTAATAATACCATACAACTTGAAAAATTGTTCAAATAAGATGAACTAGAAAGGTCCCAGATTCCCTTTTGAATCTCGGGCCATTGTCTTGTAAAAATATCCCAAAGTACCCGTAAAATCTAGGTATATCAACTGATCTGTGCTGGCGATAAAATTTGTAAGATCTTTAATGTCAGGTAAAAAGGTGTTTGTGCTCTCTCTAAATAAATAATAATCGATAATATTAGCTCCTTCGCCATCCATTCTATTGATGACGTTTTCCCACGTGATAATATACTGTCCCTTAGAATACTGAACAAAGAAATGAGGAGGAAAGTTCGGTGGTGCATTTCGAATCGAACTCTCTTCCCCATCCGATGTTTCGCAGGTGACGTAGTAGTGGGCGGGTTCGGCGGGAGTCTCGTCCGTGAACTGACAGGCTCCGGCCAGGCAGAATTGGGGGTCGACGGTGCCGATCCGGTCTGCGGAGGCAGTGGAACGGTCCGGGACGAAATCGGGATTTTCGGAGCGATAGACGGAACAGAGGGACATGTCCGATTTGGTCATCTCCCCGCCCCAGATGTCCTCGGTGGGAAGGTCCCAGTGAAGGACGGGATGGCTGGATCCATCCTTGGTCAGGGTAATGGGATAGACCATGACGGGCGGTGCCCAGCCCAGTTCATGGGAGGACGTGCAGGAAATCTGTGTCGATTTTACCGACTCGAGATCAAAGGTGTTCCGCGCTGCGACGGCAATATAGATAGGTACTCCTTCGGGCAAACCTTCCAGTCGGTATGTAGTTACATTCCCTGCGTCTGTGAAGTTTGGGTACATCCCGCTTGTCGTGCCCCAGTAGACCCGATAGGTCTCGATTTCCGGTTCGTCCACGGCATCCCAAAGCAGATCCAGGCGTCCTCCGAGCTGGGGATTGGAACAGAATGGGTTCTGGGGAACCGCAGGTGTACAGGGGGATGCATATTGGGAAACGATGTTCGAAGCGATACCCTCAAACCCGTCATCATCCACGGCGGCAACGTAATAGTCGTAGGTTGTGCCATAGACGATATCGGTGTCGTCAAAGGTCGTGAATGCTGTTTTGGTGATCGCCGAGAAGGTGGTTCCACCATCTTCAGATCGGTAGATCGAGTACTTCCCTGAAAATCCGGGATCCGGCGGGTCCCAGGTCAGCTGAATCAGGCGGCAGTCGGTGTCGGAAATATAGAAATTCTTGACAGGGTCCGGCGTGGGGATGGCAAGGCGGGTCGCCGGATCTCCCATTTCGACCAGGCCCTCCGTGAGCCGCTGATCTCCGCTGGATGCGATTTCCAGGATCGAACCCTGGAACAATGCGCCCAGCAGGCGCTCCCGGTTCCGGCCAAATACCTCCCGGTAGAACGGTTCCAGGACAGAGTGGTCCTGGAAGCTGAACATGTACGTGCCTGGAGAGATCCCTCCAACCATTCCCGTAGCGGGGGTCATGAGGCCTTCCAGGAAGGTGGGCTGAACGATCGAGTGATAAAAGGCGCCGGTATAGCAGTTGGCGTTTAAGGTTACCGCAGGCCGGGTATCATTGGTCAGTCCTGGAAAGTCTGTCACATTTAAATAATTCTTGGATCCCCACTGCTGAAATCCTCCGTGACCGTTCCATGAAATAATCCCATACCCTTCATTAAACTCATCCACAAGGTCCGAGATCCCGTTAGGTGTCATGGTCAGGATCCCGCTCACATACTGGTAAACATCCTTGGCATTGCAGTTCCAGGGGGGAAGGCGGAAATACATTTTGTATACAGAGTGGGGAGGAATGGGGCTGACATATAGGGCATTGGTGTCCTGTCCGGGCTCAAACTGGCCGTAATCCTGACAGTCGGCGGAGAAGAGCGTCTTTCCCAGCCAGGAAAAGTCCGTAATTCCTGTCTCATAATAGAAAATTTTTCCCAGAGCTGCATTAGCCTCTACCTCGGTTCGAGCTGGAATTCTCCCGATATAGATTTCGGGTACGCTGTCCGAGCCGGAAAAGCATCCGAAATAGTTGTCAAAGCTGTGAATCGGATAGGGATGAAAGGCAGAGGAGGAGAAACCGGGATCGGCCACCATCCAGGTGGGCACAAGGTTGTAGCTACCGTTGGCCGCGTTGTCCTTGTAGTCATAATCGGAATCGCCGAGAAGAACGACGTATTGCAGATCGGGGGGGGAGGCCATCCCGTACAGATCTTCGAGGAAGTCACGGATCGCCCGGGGTGTGAAGATCCCGTAGGAATATTCGTCGTAAATGTCTTCCACCGATGCGACCATGGTGGTAAGTCCCTGAGACTGGCGGAGGGATACAAGATCCTGTACGCCCGTGGAGTTGACCCAGTCATCCGGGCAGATCATCACCCAGTTGGGCACGACAAATCCCGGGTCATCCAGATTCAGGGATGAATTGTCTGCCTTCAAATCGCCCTCAGTGACTGCAATGGGAATGGCAGCATGGTACGTTCTTGGTGAGGTGGTCGCGGCATCGTAAGCCCGGATTGTGTACTTATCGTCTGAATTAATAAAGGATGTGTTCGTCAGCCGAACAGGAAAAGTTGGATCCGTTACGTCCAGAACCATGGCGTCATCGCTGGAATAATTAGAAATTTCAAACCGGTAGGATCCGGGGTCGTAGGAAAAGGTCAGAGCATCGTTGACTGCCTCGAATTGCCGTGCATAGGTGATATCAAACCAGTTGCTGTACACGCTGTCGGAGAGAATACTGAGATCAACGGGGTCGGTCACTTCATGGGTAACGTTGATGGTGAGATCACCCGATGAACCCAGGATACTTTGATCAAAATCATGGGAGAGAGTCACGGCGTCGTAATCATTAAAGGTGGCTTCCGTCAGGAACGTACCGTTGATCCCGATTTTGACGTGATGGTCAGGATCTTCTGTAAAATAACTGGTTCCCCGGACATTGAAGTCGATATGAGCAGAATAGGACGGTTGAAGAGCCGCGGACAGGAGCGTTACCGTATGGGTCTGGACAGCATTGCTGGCATCTGTACCGTACCAGAAAGCCCGCTTCCAGAGCCAGAGATCGGTATCATTCTGTGTCTGGAAGGAGGCAAAGGATGGGTTTTCCTCAAACCGCTCTGTGGATTCAAACCACGTGGGAGTCGTGTAGGTCACCGGGCTTTCGTGCCGTGTCCCCATCCTCAGGCCGGCCTGCGTTCCCGCGATCAGCCAGTACACGTTGGTGTCGGTAAAATCCCCGGCACACCAGACACCGGGAATCGCCTCTCCCGTCAGTGCTTCACCGTAAAAATAGACCGCATCACCGTCGCTAAAGATATGGTCGCTTTCTCCGGAAACGTAAATGGGAATCTCAGCACCCTGGTTATATAGGCGAAAGAGCGTGGGGTCGGCGGTTATAAGATCCGGAGCGTACGTACTCAGGAAAGAATAGGTCAGGATATAGGTCCCGTCAGTATCCACACTGATTTTGTATGCATTTCCGGTGTGAGCGGGCGGTATCCAGGCTGTTACGGTTTTTTCGGGTAGGTAGCTTCCGCCTTTGTCCTTCCACGTGTTTGCGAATAAACGGCTGTACTGGCGGATATATTCGGGAGAATCCTCCACAGGATGTCCCTGTGTGGGTGTCATCGTGAGCTCAATGCGTGCTGATTGTAAAACCCCGGTGCCTGATTTGCTGTTCAATGACAATACGGGGCGGATCAGGACATCGACATAGGTCACCTGGCGGAAGGTCTTCGGCTCGCTGATCGTTATGAATTCCGGATTGTGCTCTTTCGAGGCCGTAAAGGTACTTACCGGATTTCTGGCATATTCGGAATCTCTGATATAGGGATCCTGCATGATGTCAAAATCGGGCACCTCATCCAGAGATTTTGCATCCATGGGGCGGAGATCACGAATCGGATGGAGGGGAAGAGGCTCGGGAATTGTTCGAGTGGAAAGATCCATGATTTCCATGGAGATGTGAGCCCCGGGAACAATTGCCACATGAACGACCTTTGCCGCTGATGCAGGTTCTCCCGGTAGGCCCAGGGGAATCAATCCATCGGGAAGGTCTCCCCGGAGGATGGACATCAGTGTGGTCTCGTCAAATTGCACCTGGATCGTGATACCGGTAGAGATCTCCTCCACACGGGCAGAGTCTGAAAACACCCCCTGCCCTCCCAGAAGCACCAGGAGAGAAATAAGAAAAGACCTCATGTTCATTCAGTATAACACGACGTCATGTTAAATTAATCCTTACGGAGAAAGGGGAAAATCAGGAACGTTGGGCAAACACCCGGTAGATGATGAGATCCTTCGTGTCCGAAACCGGTTCACGGTAGGCATTGCCCTCGACCTTTGCTTCGTCCAGGCAGTCAAAACCCTTCTGCCCGAGCGTACATTTCTTTACCACGTAATCCACGCCGGGCTCCGCCTTCCAGACCAGGGCAATGCTTCCGTCCGTTCTGGCAATGTCGAAATCCACGGGATCCAGAACCTCATTCGTACTCGCTGAACCTGCAGCTACATTTTGATCTGGAGATTCTGTCGATGGACTCGTTGAGGACAGGAGGGGCGGAGCCGGGCTGTCCGCCGGACCGATCCACCCGGAAGCGGGAGCTTCAATGGATGCGATCTGCGGTGCGGGTGCGGTTGATCCGGGTGTCCAGAGAAGAAAGGCGAGTACCGCAATAAGAACGGTACTGCCGAGAAGGCGGCCTGTCACAACAATTCGGCGATGGGTCCTGTACCTTGATTCCACCCGGGCCGAGAGGCGGTCCAGAGTCTCGGAATCGACGGGTACGGGGTAGGTTCGGATAAGATTTTTCTCGTTCATCTTCAACCAGAATACCTTGCGTGCGCATGTTTTGTTCAAATTTCATCATTCATTTTTGCAGAGAATAAAGTCCGGGCGGATGCGTACGGTATAATGTGATCGCTGAAATGGTATTCGAGATTCCCCTGAAATCGCCCGAAATTTCCGCACAGGATGATGCAAGCGTCGTACGGCTTGCAAGAGAGGGAGATTTGGGAGCCTGTGAGACCCTGGCTCTGTACTGCCGGGGTATCGCGTACCGTGTTGCCTTCCAGATCCTCAGGAACCGGGAGGACGCCATGGATATCGCACAGGAAAGCCTGCTTCGGTTCTTCTCTTCCATTCGAAGGTTTGACTGTTCGCGTTCTATTCGGCCCTGGATCGTAAGAATTGCTCACAACCTGTCCATCGATTGCCTTCGCAGGCGTAAAACACGAAATAATGTCCCTTTTTCACAGAATGACCGGGGGATGGTCATTGAACCGGAAGATGACAGGCCCGGGGTCGATGTCAGGATTGAACGCCGGGAGCTGTCCCGGCTTGTCTGGGAGAGTGTCTCGGCTCTGGATGACAAATATAGAGAAATCCTCATTCTTCGTGACTACAATGATCTCTCCTATGCGGAGATTGCATCTACCCTCCACATTCCTCTGGGCACCGTAATGTCAAGGCTGCATAAAGCCCGGCGTCTCCTGGCCGATGAACTGGCTGCACGGGGATATTCTCACCCATCCCGGGATGAACATACCCCTCCGGAAGGTAGATCCCGCGTGATTCCCTTCGATAAGCGGGGAAAGGGGGAATGACCATGACGAACCAATGCCCGAAAGGATTTGATGAACAGCTTCTGTCGGGGTACCTCGATGATGAGTTGAACCAGTCCAGACAGCAGCGGGTTGAGCTCCACATTCAGGAATGCGAAATCTGCAGGGTTACCCTCGAACAACTTCGTACGATCAGGGAGGTGGCCATGAAAACCCAATTCGAAACTCCATCCGATGATGCGTGGGGCGAACTTCCCAGAGGTCTGGCGAGCCGTGCCACCCGGGGGTTCGGCTGGATCTTTCTGATTCTATGGTTTGTCATCATGGTGGGCTTTGGACTCTACCAGTTTCTCTCAGGCCCTGAAGATCTCTGGCTCAAGATGGTCACAGTCGGGGGACTTCTGGGACTTGTCCTGCTCTTTCTGTCTGTACTGATTGATCGAATTCGAACGATGAAGTCCGATCGCTACCGGGAGGTGGATCTATGATCGTCTGCACGACTGCTGAAATCGCGGGAAAGCGCGTTGTCCGAACCCTGGGCCTTGTCCGGGGTAACACCATCCGTTCCCGTCATATTGGAAAGGATATCCTCGCAGTCTTTCGAAATATTGTGGGCGGTGAGATTTCTGAGTACACCAAGATGCTTGCCGAATCTCGGGAACAGGCCCTGGACCGGATGGTGGAGGAGGCACGGGCTCTCGGAGCCAATGCCGTCATTTGCGTGAAATTCATGACATCAGAGGTTATGCAGGGCGCCGCAGAACTCCTGGCCTACGGCACGGCCGTCATAGTCGAAGACGAATAGCTTTTCGTTCGGCTTACCTCAACGTTGTCTTGTATAATGAGGTGAATGGATCTCTTTGAGCAGCGTTTTACCCCCCTGAAAAAACTGGGGGAAGGGGGCTTTGCTGAAGTCTGGCTTTCGGAAGATCGCGAACGTCAGGCGGCTGTTGCATGTAAAATCCTCTCCTCACCGGATCCGGCAGCCAAGCTTCGTTTTCACCGGGAATATTTTGTCCTTCATAAGCTTGATCATCCCGGGATCGTCAAGGTGTATGACTACCTTCAAAATGGAAAAACCCTCTATTCCATGGAGTTTGTTGAGGGTGCAGATGTAAAGGAATATCTTGGTTCCTACCGATGGAGGCAGGAAGGTTCCCTTGAGGGAGCTTACTACCGGCATGAAGAGGGTGTCCTTGAGGCCCTGAGGCTTCTGATCCAGATCACCGATACCCTGGGATACATTCATGCACAGTCCATGATCCATCGGGACCTGAAGCCTGAAAATATTCTCTACAGTATCCAGGACCGTCACCCCAAGATCCTGGATTTCGGGCTGGTACGAGCCCAGGCCTTTGATGAATTCACAACCCAGACAGGGATCATCCAGGGAACCCCGGCCTATATTTCTCCGGAGCAGATTCAGGGAAGGGAAGTTGATCCCCGTGCCGATCTTTACTCCCTGGGCGTGATCCTCTTCGAACTGCTTACCGGCCAGGTGCCCTTTAAGGGCGTCACAGTGATGATGCTGCTGGAGATGCATCTCAAACACTCGCCTCCTCCCCCCACCTCCTTCAATTCACTGATCCCGATCAGCCTTGAAAACACGATTCTTAAGCTTCTGGCAAAGGAACCCGGACGCCGCTTTTCCACGGCTGCGGAAGTCAAGCAGCAGCTGATCATTGCCTCGGAACAGGTCAAAGCGGAAACCCGGGAACAGCGGATGACCCTGGATCTTCCGACAATGGCTTTCCGGGTGGAAGCTCCCGATCGGCTTCTCATTGCACCCTGGGTCGGGAAACCGGCGGTGCTTTCCGCCGTGAAGGGGTCTGTGACGGAGCTTGCCGGTGGAAAGGGAAGCTTTCATCTTATTTCGGGAGAGCACGGAAGCGGGAAGAGCCGGCTCCTGGAAGAGGTAAAGGCAGAGGGCGTCAACCGCCAGGCCGTGGTTCTTTCAGCTCAGACCCGGGAGGATACCAACCTTCCGTATGGTCTCTTTCAGCCCGTAATGACCTATCTTGCTTCCAAACACCGTGACGTTCTGGGTTCGGAGCTCGGCATTATCGCCCGGAACTTCCCCGTTTTTGAAACCGTCACCGCCCCCGAAGAGGAGCACACTCTTGCCAATCTGGATCCAAAAGGTGAAAAGGCGCGTCTTTTCCACGCGGTGTTCACCGTATTCCGGAATCTGGCTGCAGATCGGAATGTACTTCTCCTGTTGGATGATATTCACTGGGCGGACGAATCATCTCTCGAGCTTTTAAATCATCTGATCTACAGTTTTACCAGTCCGGACAGCGAAGTTCCGATGATGATCGCAGTTTCCTGCATCCCGGCTGAAGGGGAGACCAACCCGGCCTACGGCCGCTGGGCGAAGGGAAAGAGCTTCAGGGACGCTTCCCGCCACACACTGGGTCCTCTTACACGGGAGGAGTTATCCGAGCTGGTGCAGGCTCTTCTTGGGCAATCTGAACCGCCTCCGGCCCGCTTTATTCAAACCCTGGAAGGTCTTACCGGGGGAAATCCCTACTTTGTGACAGAAACCCTTCGAGCCATGATTGAGGATGATCAGCTGAAACGGCTGACCGGAAAATTGGACTGGGATTTCTCCAAACTTGTTTGGACAGACCGGGCTACAGTTTCCCTCGCGCGCCTCCCCATGCCCAAGAACATTCACGATGCAATCGAATACCGTCTGAAGGATCTATCCGACGAAGAGCGGATGGCCCTGCAGAGTGCTGCCCTTATCGGAAAGCGCTTCTCCTTTGTCATCTGGGCGAGTGTCGTTGACCTGTCCGAAGATGAGCTCCTGGATTTAGCCGATCGCATGCTGGCGGCAAAGCTCCTTGTGGAACGGCCCAATGAAGAGCTTGAATTTTCCAGCGATCAAGTCAGACAGATCCTGATCGAGTCCTTGAGCGGCCTCAGAAAGCGGAGGCTTCACTGCAAGATCGCGGATGCCATCCTGGGTCATTATTCAACGGTACCCGAAAGCCAGTTCATTCCCCTTGCCACAAACCTGGATGCATGCGGACGTCACGAGGAGGCTCTCACCTATTTCGTTCCCGCTGCGGAACATGCCTCCCAAAACTATCACGTCCAGTTAGGTGAATATCTCTGGCACAATGTGGCCGAAATATCGGAAGAACTGGAGAACCAGAGGGATCTCATGGGGCGTGCCTGCGGAGAGCTGGGGAATCTTGCCGTTTACTCCAGCCGGTACGATGATGCGGAAAATTTTTACACAAAGGCAGTTGATCTTTTTCCGGAAAACCACCCATCTTCATTTTTCTGGAAAATCAAGCGGGCATCATGCATCGGTCAGCGTGGCGATATTCAGAACATGAACGACACGCTGACGGCCCTGCTTCCGGGGGTTCTGGCAACGGGGGACAGTGAACTCGAAGCGTGGTGCCGATGCTATCTCGGAATATCGTTGTGGGAGAAGGGAGATTCCGAAAATTCCATCGAACACCTCCTCGCCAGCCGCTCGATCTTTCAATCCAGCGGCCGTGCCGACGGTGCCTTGACGGTGCAATATAACCTTGGAATTCCTTACTTTTACATGGGAAAGAATGAAGAGGCCGAAGGGGCAATTCAGGAAGCTCTGGATATGGCTGAAAAATTTGGTGATGTACGGACCAAGCTGGTCTGTCTGTCGAATTTGTTGGCCATAGCCAACAACAAGGGAGACCTGGAGCGTTCGGAGTCTCTCTTTGAAATGGCGTTGCCCCTGGCGGAATCGATGGGTGACTGGCGGCTCTATGCCTTTATCCTCTACTCGGGTGCAACGCTGGAAAATTTGCGTGGCAACTGGGAGCGGGCGGGCAATCTGGCCGACAAGGCCATCCAGCTGGCTTCGGAAATCGGGTCGGAGGAACAGCAGGCCCATGCCCTTGCATTGCGGGGAGAGGTGCAGATCGAACTGAAGGCCTATGAGAAGGCCCGCACGGATTTTGAAGCCGCGGCAGATCTTTATGCGAAACTGGGTCTGGAAGGAATGGAGGCCAGTATCGATGCCGCACTGGGTTTCCTGTCTGTTGCTCTGGAAGGAGATTCCGCGGGAATGGATACCATTCAGAGAGTGATGAATTCCTTTGAGGAAGCCGGGAACCATTCGGATTTCTGTCATGCAGCCTTTTACATGGTAAAGGCAGCCTATCTTGGAGGGGATACCGAACGTGCGTCGACCGTGTGCCTGGACGTCATTCGAATTGCCGACGAAAACGGATACCGTCACATTGCCAACCGGGCCCGAATGATCATGGACGCGCTTCTCCTGGAGTAACGCATTCACGCATCGTGAGATAGAAAAAAAAGACCGGTCCGTCGGACCGGTCTTTCTGGTTTTGAATCAAGCGCCAATCAGCGCAATATACCCCGGATAAAGGTCGCGTCAGAAGAGTCATAATCCACGATCGAACCATAGGTAGCGACATGACCGGTTCCGGAAATGACATCCACCATGACGTAGACGTTCGTCAGATCATTGGAGTAGCCGGCATAGTCACGGATAATGTTATTCACCTGGAGGAGTTGTCCCGGGTTCAGATTAAAAGTGAGACCTCTGGGTTCCTCAAAGAAGGGATCCACTGTGACAAATACCGTTGCCGATGCGCCGCCGATCTCCACGAGGCCGACGTTGGACCGGAATTTAGGTGAATGTTCTAGGCCGAGGATGAAGAGCGTACCGGAGCCGTTCGTTACCGCATCCTTACTTCGGAAGGCCATGGTCCCCTGGCCGTACGTCCATCCATTGTCCAGTAGGTTGTAAATCCGGTTAAAGGCGAAGATCTGGGATGGATCCACCGAACGGATCGCAACCGTACCCTTACCGAGCTCCACGCCAAAGAGCTTAAAGACAATATCGTCATAAACGGCCATGGTCCATGCCGGCATTGTGACTTCCTGTGGAATTACATCTCCGGAATTTCCCGACTCCGGGATGTACTCCACGGTGAAAGTCTGGCTGGTTGCCGATGCGTTCAGCAGAGTGACATCACTGCGCCACTGGGTCCCCGCTGAACCGGGTGCATGGACCGCGGCCGGCAGGAAGAGATCTTCCGTTGCCCGGGTGACAGCAGAAGGAATAACACCGGGAATCGTCGTCGGATCATTCGTGTCCCGGTCGATGACGCTGCCCAAAACATGGACCGATCCGCCGCCGTCACTGTACACAACCGCATATCCTCGAGGTGCGGTGGAATTGGACTGGTAAAAGACATTGGTCAACTGCCACTGAGAGAAGGGTTCCATCGTTCTGGAAAGCGGATTCCCCGTCAGATTTCCATTTTCATCAAAAAGCTTGACAAGGACTTCCGCGCTGACGCCGGAGATTTCCGTAATGAAGAGGTTGGAACGGAACCGTTCCGAGTTGACAAGGCCAAGGACATAGGTCGCTCCACCCTCGGCTCCCATGATTTCATCGGATTCCGGACTGGTGATGGACTGACCGTAGGTCTTTCCCTCAATATCCGTCGTGAACGTGCGGCTCTGGATGATCATATCCTCCACCCCCGTGCCGCGAACCTGAACGAAACCGGAAGCCGCATCCTGCTGGAAGTAATCACCCAGAAGATCCAGCATCATGACGGAGAACATGTCGTCCATGTCAAAATCCATGACCATGGCGCTGGTACTCCGAACCTTCTGCTGCATGGCTCCCCAGATGAAACGATTCGTCCCCCGGGTCACGCCGTCGGATTCCGCCGTTAGACGATCCCGGTACGCATGGAGGGTATCCATGTCGAGGGTTACGGGATCTCCCGTTTTCAGGAGATTGTCCAGGGCCAGAGATGCACGCTCCGAACAGGTTGCCCGGGCTGTCGGACCCCAGGGAAGGGCATGGGCATCACTCGACCAGAAGGAACCCTCGGCGCCACCGAGACCGGTAGCCACAATGGGGAGGGTTCGTGTCGGATCGCCGGATCCGGTCCATGAGCCCAGAAAGGCCTGGGGCCGGACGGTCCATGCCACGGCGGCAACTGCATCTTCCGATCCTTCCGCCGTGAAGTGGATGTATCCACCGTGGGAACCGGCCCTCTGCATGGAAGAGGAAACACTCAAGGTGCAGCTGACTGCGGCACCGGGACCCAGCTGTCCGCTCGACGGTGAGACGGAAAGCCATGGGATATCCTCGAGAGCCTGCCATATGGCGGCTCCGCTCCCTGTGTTCTGCAGGGTGCAGGTCTGGGATTGCGGAGTGGCACCCAGAAGGCTGACAAAGGTATAACGGCTCGGAGTGACTACCAGTTCAGGAGTCCCCCCGGTGGAAGATGAAACCTGAAGTTGAACGGAAAGAACAGCTTCCACGGTTTCCCGGGTTGTGCCCGTGAAGGTGATCAATCCCTCGTAATTTCCGGGAACGAGGCCGACCAGGTCCACCGTCAGGGTGCCTTTGGTGGCTGTGGATCCTTCGGTCGAAGATCCCTGGGTGGGAGAAACCAGGAGCCAGGACTGGTTGGATGATGCCGTCCAGGGGATCGTCCCCTCGTTGGAAATGACCCAGAAATTCTTGGTGATTGTTCCCTGGCCCGCGTACCCCTGCAGAGTAAACCCTGCCGGATCGGTCTCCAGAGGCGGGGAAAGAGCTTGAATGTAAAATTCGGGAGAGGTACCCACAGCCGAGGGTATTCTCAGGTCCGGAGCAAGGTACTGAGATTCCTCCGCATAAAATTTAAACAGATACTTGGGGTAGCCCACCATGGATGCTGTGGGGGTAAAGGCACGGGTGGAAGGAGATATATTCACGTTGTTCAGTGTCTGAAGGACAACATCTCCCGCCGTTGCCGTGCGCCCGCACAGTTCGATTTTCGAAAATTTTGACGGGCAATAGTGAGAAGCGGACCAGGTGAGGTTATAGGTCTGCCCCACGTACCAGATTTCCCCTGCTGTCGGGGACATGACGGTCACATTGCATCCCGAGGCATTCATCAGGAGTGCTCCCACCAGCGTCAGGGTCACCATGACGCCCAAAATAATTACTTTTTTCATAGAATCCTCCTCATCCAGAGCATGGGATTAGATTACCCTTAACCTGCTGGGTTGTCAATGAGTGAAAGGTTCCTGCCTGACCCGATAGAGAATGACCTCGGCATGTTTTCTGTAAATGATGTCTGACCGGGAAAAGACCTTGACGGGCTGGAGACGCCAGCCTTTCCATGGGTTCAGTCGAAGAAAGTCCGGGTCGTCGGTAAAGATGACATTCTTCAAGGTTCCCTCGACGGGCGCCGGCCCTGCAGCGAGGGAAGCCAGGACGGGCAGGTCGGGAAAGTACCACTTCACCTGTCTGCGGCTGTCTCCCAGGTAGATCGTACATTGAGCTTCAGGATGAGTATTTTTCCATGATTGCAGGCTGACACCCAGTTGAACGGGAGGGGGTGGTTCCCGGTGAGCCTGGATCGCCAGAGGCAGAGTCAGGGAGAAAATCAGGGCTGGAAACAAAAACCCGGCGACGGCCGTGAAGCGGGGAAGATTTCTGAACCCCGCCAGGGGAAGGAGGACCAGAAGCGGCAGGATCGGGCAGTAGTATCGTACATCGGGGGGAAGGGCAACAAGGATAATCAGGACATGAATCAGGACCCAGGGAAGATTCCTGCGCCAGAAGTCCGACTGCGCAGGTTCCCGATAGGTTCCGCCCAGGAAGTAGATTCCCGTTCCGAAAAGCCATACAATCAATCCCAGGCATCCGACAACCGCTTGTGCTCCCAGACCAAGCCCGTGGGAAAACCATCGACCGATATGGGAACGGATCCGATCCACAACACGGCCCGGGGTGACCGGGTCGGCTCCCAGGTAGACATCGGGTTTATCCAGCCGCCATTGCCACTGGGTGACCACAAGCCTCGGGTAGGCGGACCAGTCGGGTCCCGGGTCGGTTCTGTGAGCCTGAATCCACACCAGGGGTACCAGCCAGAGAGCCAGGCAGAGGACCATGAGAGCGACCCCGAAAAGAAACCGCTTCATGCCGCTCTTTGCATCCACGAGACAGAAGAGAAAGATGACAATAATGATAAACGTATACTGGGGACGCATTCCGGCGGCCAGGCCTCCCGAAAGGGCTGCCCCCGCCATCCAGGGCAGTTTTCGAGTTCTCTGATAAGAGGCGGCCATGAAGAGCTCGCCGGCGATCAGGGCTGATGCCGGGATATCGGTGAGGGCTTTGGTGGCGGTCATCCAGGGGCCTGCGGCCCATCCTGTGGTGATGGCGGTAAGAAGAGAGGTCACCCTTCCGAACGATGGCAGGAGAAAGAGGTACCACATGGCAAGATAGATGCCGCCAAAGAGGCACGATGTCCAGATCAGAGAATGTTCAGGTGAGACTCCTGTCAGAGTGCGGATCAGCTTTCCTGAAAGGATATAGAGAGGGTACCCCGGAGGGTGAGGCTGGTAAAGGGATACATCGAAATGCTCAACGCCCAGGGCGAAATTGACACTGTCCCATTCATCCAGAGCACAGGAACTTGTTGCCAGGTAAAGAGCGGTAAAGGCCAGGAAGAGACCCGTCGCAATGAACCAGTCATGTTTTCGATAGAAGAAGCATGGGGTGGAATTCTTTGGTTCGGATCCTGCCATCCGCTTCATGATAGCAGACCTGGTCTATAAGTTTCGCGTTGACATTTCCGGCTGTTCCCCGATACACTGGGTCCCCATGTTTGACCAGTTAACGGAAAAGTTGCAGAAAGTCTTTCGCACCCTGCACGGGGAAGGCCATCTCTCCGAATTCCAGGTGGATAAGGGGCTCAAAGAGCTCCGTATGGTCCTTCTGGGTGCAGATATCCATTTCTCCGTCGTGAAGGACCTCATGGAACGGATTCGCCTACAGGCCGTTGGGGAATCCGTTCTGAAAAGCCTCACCCCGGCCCAGCAGATCATCAAGATTGTCCGGGATGAGATGATCCAGACCCTGGGAGAGCAGGCTCCGCTTGTTCTCAAGGGACAGCCGACCGTCCTTCTCCTGGCAGGCCTTCAGGGATCGGGAAAAACGACAACCTGTGCCAAGCTTGCCTTTTCTTTGAAGCGTCAGGGGAAGCGGGTCTTCCTCGTTCCCGCAGACATTCGCCGTCCCGCCGCCAGGGAACAGTTGATTACGCTGGCCCGAGGGATTCAGGTGGATGTATGGGACACAAGGGTCGATAACGTCGGTGAGCTTGCGGATCGAACGCTGAAGCACGCAAAAACCATGGCCTATGATGTCGTCATTTACGATACCGCCGGGCGGCTCCATGTTGATCCTGAGATGATGTCCGAACTGGTGGATCTGGTGAACCGTGTTCACCCCCATGAAGTCCTCTATGTGGCCGACGCGATGACCGGGCAGGATGCCGTCCGGAGTGCGGGAGAATTCCATCGGACCGTCCCGCTCACAGGAATTATCCTTACCAAAATGGATGGAGACGCACGCGGGGGAGCGGCTCTCTCCGTGCGTTCCGTTACCGGTGTTCCTGTCAAGTTTATGGGAGTGGGTGAAAAACCCACGGATTTTGAAACTTTCGATCCGATACGGCTCACCGGTCGAATCCTCGGGATGGGGGATACCCTCTCTCTCATTGAAAGGGCTGAATCCGCCATTGAAGAGGATGAAGCCGAAGAGATGGCCCGACGGTTGAAAAAACAGCAGTTTACCCTGGAGGACGTGAAAAAGCAGTTGAAGATGATTAAAAAGATGGGTTCTCTTTCCGATATTCTTGGTTCCCTGCCTGTGGGCGGTCCCTTCAAGGCACTCAAGAATGCCAATCTGGACGACCGGGCCATGGTGAGGGTGGAAGCCATCATCGATTCGATGACCCCATTGGAGCGCGAGCGTCCCGACATTCTCAACGCATCCCGGAAGCGCCGCATTGCCTCCGGATCCGGAACCACCGTTCAGGATATCAATCGATTGATCAAGCAGTATCGCCAGATGAAAGATATGATGCGCAGGTTTGGCAAGAATCTCGTTTTCTGATATACTGTTCGCTCTCATCTGTAGGAGGTCTTATGGTTATTATTCGTCTGAAACGCGTGGGCTCCAAGCACCGGCCCTGCTACCGAGTGGTCGTGACCGATTCCCGCAATCGAAAAGTGGGTGCTTACCTCAATGTCGTTGGGACCTATGATCCGGGGAAGAATCCCCCCGAGGTTACACTGGACATGGAGAAAATCGCCGAGTGGAAATCCAAGGGTGCGATGGTCTCCGATACCGTCGCTTCCCTCATAAGGAGGTTTGGGCATGAGGCAGCTCATTGAACAGATCGTAAAGCTTCTGGTTGACAAGCCTGATGATGTGGAAGTGAACGAGCTTGAAGGGGAGCAGACAACCGTGCTGGAATTGAAGGTTGCCAAAGAAGACCTGGGGAAGGTCATCGGAAAGCAGGGGCGCACGGCCCGAGCCCTGCGTACGATCCTGAATGCGGCCGGTATGAAGATTAACAAGAGATACGTTCTTCAAATCATTGAATAAGCCGTACCTCGTAGGGAGAATCCTGAAACCCCACGGAATCCGCGGGGAGGTAAGGGCAGAGATTATCACGGATTTTCCTGAACGCTTTCAGCATCTCCAGACAATTATGCTTGCCCCGCCGGAAGGTGGGGCTTTTGTTGTCCGTGGGATAAAAAACGTCCGTTTCCACAAGACATTTGTTCTTCTCACACTCTCGGAGGTTGAGGACCGCGATACTGCCGAAGCTCTTCGTGGGTGGGAACTGTACGTTCCGGAAGAGGAACGATGGGAGACCGGCGATGATTTTTTCTACTACCATGAATTGCTCGATCTTTCCGTGATCCTCCCGGGCGGGGAATATGTAGGGAAGGTTACAGGATTTGAACAGGGTACACAGATCATCCTTCAGATCACCAGGGAGGATGGAAGTGAAGTTCTGGTTCCCTTCGTAGCAGACTTCGTTGAAGTGCACCGGAATGAAAAGATTATCGTCCATCCCATTCCGGGTCTTCTGAGCCGCCAGGAAACTGCCGATGAGAATTGATGTCCTGACGATCTTTCCAGGGATGTTTCAACCCATGGACTATTCTCTGGCAGGAAAAGCTCGGGAACGGGGTCTTGTCGACCTTCATATCCATGATCTCCGGGACTTTGCCGACGATCGTTCCAGGCAGGTGGACGATCTGCCTTACGGAGGTGGTCCGGGGATGGTCATTGCCGCCCCTCCGGTCATCCGTGCCCTGGAACATGTTCGAAATGTGGGACCCAGAACAAACACACCCTACGTCCTTCTCATGACGCCGCAGGGTACGCCCCTGACGCAACCCATTCTGGAGCGGCTGGCTCAAAAAGATTGGCTCACCTTCCTCTGCGGACGGTACGAAGGAATCGACGAGAGGGTCGTCGAGCTGGGCCTGGTTCAGGAGGAAATCTCTATTGGAGATTACGTTCTGGGTGGAGGAGAGCTTCCTGCCATGGTTCTCCTGGAGGGCATTCTTCGACTCATTCCCGATGTTGTCGGGAACCGCGATTCCATCGATGAAGATTCCTTCACTTCGGGACTCCTGGACTGTCCTCACTATACGCGGCCGGAAGAGGTCATGGAGATCCGGGTTCCCGAGGTTCTCCGTTCCGGAGATTCGGCAGCCATTGCGCGGTGGCGACGAAGGCAGTCTGTAGTAAGGACGCTGAGGCGAAGGCCCGACCTGCTTCTTACTGCCCGTCTGACTGAAGAAGATAGAGAATTTCTGGAAACCTTGAACGAAGAGAGCCCCGGGTTATAAATATTCAGACTCGGTTAAGAAGTTTGTTCACTGAGAGCGCACTGAGCCTGAAATAGTGTTCCAGCAAGCGGTCGGAAGGAATGCGGGAGAGGGCGGTATAGGCCTTCTGAAGAAGATAGAGAGCAAAAAAAGCCGGGGAGATGCGAAGGTTTCGATAATAGGTGGAAACAAGGGGACGGCCCGTTTGGGCGGATCGATGAATCGCCCTTGCCAGAAGTTCTGCACCCCTGGCGGCAAAGTAAATCCCGCCTCCTGTCACCGGGTTTACCATTCCGGCAGCGTCTCCCACCACGGCAATCCGGTTCGTTGCCAACCGGGAGGGCATCATGGTAGGGATAAGTCCAGCACGGCGGCTCTGAATTGAACAGTGTTTATATCGATGGAGAAGATATTGATTGAGGATTTCCTTCAGCTTTATCCCGGGTAGATGTCGATACAGGCAGCCGATTCCCGCATTGACCATGTGATCCAGGCTGAAAACCCAGCCGTATCCCGAAGGAAGGATAGAGGGATCGACAAAAAAAGTCGCATCCCCTGCGGAATCTTCGGCTTCCACCCTCCATGTGAGGGCCAGGGCTGTCGCGGGACCGGGTTGATAGCCGATTCCAGGTGCCATGGTCCGGGGCCCATCGGCAAAGACAGCGTACTCTGCTTCATGAATTGCATTTCTTACACGGATGTGGACCCGATTCTCTGTTTCATCACATCCTGTTACCGTGGAGGAGGTTCGTAAGGATACACCCCTTGATACTGCCCAGGCCGCAAGAGATTGATCCAGAATTTCCCGACGAGTTAACACAAGAGGGACCGGCTCCATCTCGATAAGGGGTTCACCCGTAAATGTCTCCAGAATGGCCCTGCTTACGGGGATATGGGGTGCATTGATTTCATATTTTGAGAGGATCTCCGTCGCGAAGGCCCCGCCACAGACCGATCGGATACCCGGAGATGATCCGCGTTCAAAGAGAGTAACATCGTGATCCCATCCCGCCAGACGACCCGCACAGATCAGACCGGAAACGCCGCCTCCGATGACCGCTATGGTTGCCATTTTATAAAACGGAGAGATTTCCCCGGGGAGTCAGGATTTCATCCTGATAGGTACCGGAAGCCACGCGAACTCCCGGAAGGACGATCGTTCGATCCATTCGGATTGGAGGTTCGAGATAGACCCCCCGACCGAGAATGACATGGTGCAACTCGACATCGGGTCCCATGTAAGTTCCCCTGGGGATCAGGGTATTCCGGGAAGGATCGTACATCGTACCGGGTGGAACTGCACGACGGCCCTGGTTCTCCAGGAGATCCAGATTGGCTTGTAGATACTGAAGCGGTGTTCCGGCTTCGCGCCAGAACCCGTGAAAGGGGTGAAGTACAACCCGAATCCTGCCTTCCCGGACCGCAGGCAGGTAGATATCCTCAAAGAGACGGGAACAACCTTCGGGGAAATGGTTGATCCATTCCGTCGATAAGATCTGAATACCCGTATAGGTCCAGCCATGGTTTTCTTTAGAGACACCTTTGAGCAAACCATCATTTCCAAAGGTCAGCGCCGTCGTTCCTCTGACATAGGGCACGCATAATAAAACGACATCGGCACCGGCCCGGTTCATCGTCGACAACATCTCTTCAGGGTTCAGAGGAAAGGCGATACTGTCTCCATTTACGGTCATCAAATAGGTCACCGACGGTTTCATGGTTCGCCATAGATTGGCAATTCCCCCTCCGGTACCAAGGATTTCCGGTTCTCTGGCAAAGGTAGTCGAGGATCGGTACACGCTTCGATTGACGGTACGTTCAACAAGGTCGGGAAGGTAGTGGAGGTTTACACCAAATTGAATGACACCCGACCTCCGCAGGGTGTCCATAATACGGAGGATAATGGGGCGGTTTGCAATTGGAAGGCATGGTTTGGGAAGGTTATCCGTCAGGGGCCTGAGCCTCGTTCCCAGGCCTGCGGAAAGAATCAGAGAAATCATGCGAAGATCATGTCGCCAGTTTTCTGCGTCAGTCGGAACAATGCGACATAGGAAAGCGTTACAGCAGTCCGGGTATCAAGACCCAGGCGTCCGGCAGCAGCGTAGACCTGTTCCGAGGGACCTTCGATTTCAAGAAAAGTTCCGATTGGAGTTTCATCGAGGCAGAGGGTCAATTCGTCGAAGATCCATTCGGTTCTGTATTTCTGATACCGGAAAGATGGCTGATACCCCAGAGATTGAAGGATATTCAGCATTTCGTCAAAATCGTTCACGCTGACTTCAAGTTCTTCCCGCAGCTTCATTCCCTCTTCGACACGAGGATGACTCTTTACCGTGACGGTTACCCTGTTTCCACACCTGCGTAAGCGAAGTACCATGTCGCGGGACACAAGCTTCCCCTCCGCATCGTCAAAGAGAATGTTGTCTTCAAAATTTCGTTCCCGATGGAGGCTTGCTCCCTGGGCCTCCAGAGTCAGTCTCAGTTTGACTGCGTTGTTAACGCTGAACTTGACTTCACTTTCCAGCGCCATTTTCTACCGAGATGTTCCAGAGAAACATCTGGCTCGACGGATGAACGGAATATCCTTTGATCCTCGTATTCCAGACGGCACTCTGTGCTCCCCAGAACAGGGGCACGGAGGGCGATTCTCTTCGGAAAATTTCCAGTGCCTTGGTCAGGGAGATCTTGAGTTCGTACCCTTCCTGCACCCTGGCGCGGGAAACAATCTGATCAAATTCCTTATTGGAAAAGCGGGATACGTTGTTATGCCCGATGGAATCCGTATGGAAATTCGCCGCGAGAAACTCCACGGGATCCCCATTGTCCGCAATCCAACCGTTCAGGGCCATGTCGATATCACCCCCGCGAATTCGTGGGAAATAGTTGTCAGGGTCGGATTGGACTGTGACCTTTAATCCGACATCCTCGAGATACTTCTTAATCTCCATGGCGATACCGTGGGGATCGGGCATGTAGGGACGGGGGGCCCAGGACTCAAGGAGGCGAATCGGCTTGGATACATCGACTCCCGACTGTTCGATCATGCGCTTCGCGAGGCCGGGATCATAGGGAGTGGGCTTGACCATCGTTTTAAACAGGGTTGGAGGAATGGCCGTCGTTGCCGGCGCGCCCGAAGCCCCGGGAAAGAATTTGCGGGCCATATCCACGACATTGATGGCATGGGCGATCGCCTCCCGGACTCGTATATTGGATAAGGGAGCCTTAAGGATATTCATGCTGAGAAAGGCGGTGTTGGATCCAAGCTTAGTCTCGATATAGAGGAAGGGATACTGGCGAAGCTTCAATACGGCATCACTCGTAAGCCATTCAGCCAGGTCGATTTCCCTGGCGATCAGGCCGTTAATGAGGGCATCCTGGTTGGGGTAAACGATAAAGATCATCTGGTCTACCTTGACGCGACCTTTCCACCATGAAGGGTTCGCTTCAATCGTCAGACGCTTGCCCTTTTCCCAGGACTTAAAGATATACGGCCCTGTGCCGTAGGGTTTTCCCGTCGCTTTCAGGCTGGGAAGCGAAATGGCGTAATAGGGCTGCGCAAGAAAGTCGTTGAAGTGGGCATCTCCGCTCGGAAGGGTGAACTCCACTGACATTTCGCCGGTTTTTCGAATCGTCGCCACAAAATTGGGCACATCCTTAAAGGACGCGACCACGACGTCCGCCGTCAGGGGAGTCCCGTCGTGAAACTTAACGTCTTTTCGAAGATCATAGGTCCACGTTTTCCAGTCTTCCGAATGTTTCCACGAAGCGGCTAGACTCGGCACGATGTCCAGTGAATCGTCCTTGAAGCTCACAAGGTTTTCAAAGACATTGTACAGAACGGCACTGGAGATGGTATCCAGAGCCACGTGAGGATCGATTGAACTTATGTCACTTACAATGCCGATCCTTACTGTGCTTTCTGAAAAAGCGCAAAGCGCTCCAAGCATGAGCGCAAGACATAACATAAACCTCTTCATGGCGCCTCCTGTCACTGTATACGGGCTTTAGAGAGATAGGTTCTCCCGAACAAGCTTTTCTGTTTTATCCATCGCATCGGTGGCAAAGATAACGGTGTTGAAATCTGTTGTGAAGATCGAAGTGATATTAATCCGGGCCAGGGCAAGGGTGTGGAGCAGATCCTTCATCTTCTCCGAACCGCACAGGGGGATAAAGAATGCTTCCTCAATGGAGTAAGGGAAGGTAAGGTTGTTCAGGATCTCCTTTGCTGTATCCACATCCTCGGGAACCAGGTGTACGATTCCGGAATGACCGCCGTCCGAGGCCAGCAGGGCTCGCAGACCCACCCCTGCCTGAGTCATGGATCGGAAAATTTCCCCGAGGACCCCCGGCCGGGACGGAGCCTGAATGGCGATGGTCTGTATTCGTTCCATGTTCACTCCTCGTCTCAGAGCCCTGAGCAGGCCTTGAGCGCGCACCATTATAACGTTATTGCTTTGGATTCCCAAGAGATCGTGAATGGCGGGTTAATCCCAGCCCAGTTTGCTCTCGTTCAGGTACAGGGTCCAACCCAGACAGTACGCCCAGGCGATCGTGAAATAGGATGTAATGATCCCGGCAACCATGCCTCCAAGGATGGGAATGAAACCCAGGACAAAGTTGGCAAGCGCCGATATAACCCAGGTAATGATCATGGCGACAAGAACGGCAGTGTAATCCAGCTTGATCTTGAGGATATGCTCCACGACAAAGTCAGGACGGAAGGCAATCCATTTGTTGTCCCACACGGCCACCATTCCCAGGGCCATGGGGTAATAGAGAATGCCGGCAATCACCAGGGGAATATTTGCAAGAATTATCATGAAAAAACCGGGGGGGCCCAGCTTGAGAAGATTGCTTAGAAAGAAAAAATTGATTAGAACGATCGGGATCCAGATGGCCAGTGTGACGACGACTCCAATGAGACCGCGAGAAATCAGGTCCCCCAGTTCATAATCCGGTCCGGAATCCATGGCCTTTTTCCCGCTTGAGCTGGTCGAGATCACATGGACGACATATGCAAATCCCAGAAGGTAGAACACATAAGAAAAAGGAATAAAGGCCTTTCCGAACCAGAAAAGAATCCCCACACCCAGGGTGGTGACCCACGACATTCCTTCAACGGGATAAAGAAAGACTCGATCCAGCTGTTTCCAGAATGGTTTTTCCAGCCATCGAAGATCGGCTTTTTCCATGGTGGCCCAGCAGGCGGGACACTGTATCACCTCTCTGTGAGCAACCTGCTTCGGAGTTGAGCAGGCCGCGCAGTACCCGCGGCTGCATTGAATACAGGTCGATACGGCCACCTTGTCATGGTGATTAACACAGTGTTTACTCGTAACGATCGTGAAACGGCTGAAAAGATCTTTGAAGGATTCATCTTCGTTCAGGGGGTGAAAATTGATTCCATCCTCGGAAATCTGATCCCAGGGGTAGGCCCGACGAGCGCGGATCCGCTGACGGACGCCATCGGCAGTCAGGGATAACGGCGGGCCGCCCGGAGTATGGAGAAGATAGTTTCCTTCCGGGGCCGGGGGTTCCGCCTGTTGAACGGGAGGAGAGGGTTGTTGCGGAGAAGATGCCAGGGGGGCCTCCGGTGGTTCCCGGAAGGCCCCCTGATTGTTGACAAAGATTCGACCCTTACATTGATGACACCTGCCCCACGCCCCCTGTTCCGGCACGTGTTCGGACGGAATCGAATGAGACGTCTTGCAGTGCGGGCAGGTGAAGGTAAAGGGCATCTCTCTACATGTCTGGAAGGTAGAAGCAGATAACCTTCGGTTCTGTCATCTCCTGGAGCGAAAACTTCAATCCCTCGCGCCCCAGACCCGAATATTTGATGCCGCCAAAGGGCATGGAGTCAAGGCGATAGTCGGTGGAATCATTCACCATTACACCGCCGCAATCAAGGCCGTAGGCGGCCTTAAAAGCGATATCGACGTTGGAGGTGAAGACGGCCGCGTGAAGCCCGTAGGGGAGACTGTTGGATTTTTCAATGGCCTCGTCCAGGTTGGATACCGGATAGAGGTTGACCGCGGGGCCGAAGACCTCTTCCCTGTGGATCGTGGCGGTTTCGGGAACATGTTCCAGCACGGTGGGCTCCATGAGGGCTCCGGTCCGTTTCCCTCCTGCAAGGACCCTGGCTCCCTGATTCACGGCTTCTCCGACCCAGCGCTCCACCCGTTTGGCTTCTCCCTCGGTAATCATGGGCCCCATATCCGTCTCTTCCTTCATCTTGTCCCCGATTTTGTAGGCCCGTGTCAGTTCAGCGAACCGGGTTTTGAAGGGTTCGTAAATGTCCGAATGAATGTAAATTCTCTGGACCCCGATGCAGTTCTGGCCGGCAGCCCAGAAGGCGCCGGAAACACAGGATTCGACCGCCATTTCCAGGTTGGTGTCCTTCCAGACAATCACGGGCGAATTGGAACCCAGTTCCATTCCTATCTTTTTGATGCCGGCAAGGGATGCGATACGCTTTCCGGCCTCCACACCGCCCGTAAAGGAAATCATTCGGACCCGCTCATCCTGGACAAGAGGGTCTCCAATTTCCCCTCCGAATCCGGTAAGGACCTGGAGAACACCCCCGGGGAGGCCGGCTTCCATAAAGGCTTCGGCAAGCTTAAGGGCTGAAAGGGGAGTTACCGTGGCAGGCTTCAATACAACGGAGTTTCCAGCGGCAATGGCAGGTCCCAGCTTGTGGGCCACGAGGTTCAGAGGATCGTTGAAGGGAGTGATGGCGGCGATAATTCCGATGGGGAATCGATAGTAAAAACCTCGACGTTTCTCTCCGCCCGGAAAGGAATCAAAGGGGATTGTCTCTCCCAGGATGCGCTTGGCTTCCTCCGCGCTGGCCGTGAGAGTGTTGACGCACCGAGAGGCTTCCTTTCGTGCCTCGCGGATTGTTTTGGAACCTTCCCGGGCAATTGTGGTAGCAAAGTCGTCCAGGCGTTCCCTGACGATCGCGGCCGTTTTAAAGAGAATTGTCGCCCGATCGTACACGGTCATCTTTCGGGCCGTCTCATACCCGCGAACGGCATGCCCCAGGGCTGTTTCAACATCCGCCGGGGTAGCCCGGGGAATGGTGTCGATGATGCTGGAATCAAAAGGATCGATGACATCAATCGTTTTGTCCCGATCTACCCATGTGTCACCCAAAAGCATTTTCATCGGCAACCTCCTGCGTGGATCAGGTCAATCAGCATACTGTACCCGGTTTCCTTGCGTCCGGCACCGGGGCCCACAACGGTCACGTCAGAAAGGGAGTCGGTGGTGATGGTAGCCGCGTTGGTGGCTCCCATGACACCTGCCAGGGGATGGGCAAGGTCCATCTGCATAGGGGCGACCGAAGCTTTGACATGGTCTCCATCCCGCCAGATCCGTCCGATGAGCTTGTAGCGTTTTCCCTTTCCCTTTGCATCCCGGATCATGTCCGCGGTAATCCCGGTGATGCCCTCGCAGGGATTGTCGAAGGGTTTCAGCTTTGCACCAAAGACGACATTCGCCAGGATTGTGACCTTGGCAAGGGCGTCCCATCCAAGAACATCGGCATCGGGCACGGCTTCCGCGTATCCGAGCTCCTGGGCCTTTTTCAGTGCATCTTCATACGAGAGGCCTTCTTCCATGCGGGTCAGGATGTAATTGGTGGTTCCGTTCAGGATTCCCTTGATTTCCGTGATTTTTGTCCCTGCCAGGGTCTCCCGGATCAGGTTCAGCAGTGGTGTTCCGCTCATGACGGTTCCTTCGAAGAGAAACTTTACGCCATGGTTCCGGGCCAGTTCTGCAAGTTCCCGGTAATGGAGTGCCAGGGGGCCCTTGTTGGATGTAACGACATGCATCCCTCGCTCGAGTGCTGCACGAACATGACCCGTAGCCGGTTCTCCGGTCTTGATGTCGGTGTAGGTGGCTTCCAGCATGACATCCGCGTCGGCCTGACGGATCAGGGTCAGGACGTCCCCTTCAAATTTGGGTCCCGCGGCTCCTTCCAGGTTGGTCCCGGCCTTAACAGCATCGAGTGCCTTTGTCAGGTCGATTCCTCCCGGATCGTAGATCGTGCCCTTCTGCATGTCGGCGATTCCGACTACTTTGACCTCCAGGCCATGGCATTCCCGGAGTGTCTGTTCCTTTTCGACCAGGAGCTCTGCGAGTCCCTGGCCTACTGTCCCAAAGCCAATAAACAATGCCTTCATGAAAAACCTCCTAAAGTATGGATAGTGCCTGTTCCAGATCTGCAACCACGTCGTCCGGGTGTTCTCCTCCCACGCAGAGACGGATAAGGTTGAATGGGATCCCGGCAAGCTTGCGGCCTTCTTCTCCCTGCTGCTGGTGCGTCGATATGGCAGGAATGGTTGCAACCGACTTGACCCGTCCCAGATCCGTCGCTCTCCAGATATGATTAAACCGGTCGAAGACGTTTCTTGTATCCTGAGCTGACCCTTTGATTCGGAATGACATCAGATGGCCAAAGGCCGCTGCGTCGGAATCCGCCATCTGCATATACCGGGACGCAAGGCCGTGAAGAGGGTGATTGGAAAGTCCGAGATAATCGACTCCCTCAATCTTCGGATGGTTGTCCAGGAATCGGGCTACTTTCATGGTGTTGGCGGAAAACCATTCCATCCGAATTCTAAGTGTGCGCATTTCATTCAGAAGGAAAAAGGCGGAATAGGGAGACATGCATGGGCCTGAATCCCGGAAGGGCCACAGCTTCAGCCAGGTTGCAAAATCTGCCTTGATCTCATCCGGGAGATGGCGGCTAGTCAGGTTGTGGCGGGCAATGACGGCTCCGCCGATTGTGCCTCCGCCGCTTCCGGCGGTTTTGGTCAATGAGTGGACCACAATATCAGCCCCGTACTGGATGGGACGCATCAGGGCAGGAGTGGCAATCGTTCCATCCACGATGAGGGGAATGCCGTGGGAGTGGGCCAGGTCGGCGACGGTCTGGACGTCAAAGCAGGCCTGCTGGGGGTTGGAGGGCATCTCTGCGTAAAGAAAACGGGTGTTTTCGTCGATCAGGGATTCCCACTCCTTCATCTCCCAGGGTTCCGTAACCCAGCGGACCTCCGCATTCCGTTCCCGCATCCGGAGGTTGAACAGCTGAAAGGTTCCGCCGTACACCTGGGCTGCGGATACGAAGTTGACCTTTCCCCCTCCCCCAAGGCTCAGGTCCAGGAAGGGTTCCGCGGCCTGCTTGATGGCCGCCATGCCGGATGAGGTGCAGAGCGCGGAAGCATTCGCATCACAGCGGTAGGTTTCCAGGAGGGCAAGCGTCTCTTCAAGGTAATAGGTGGTTGGATTATGAATTCTCGAGTAGCACCATGTCGGAATGAGATAGGCAAGGCCGGCCTCCATCTCGTCCGAATCCCGGTAGGCCTGCGATGTGGACGGCATGATGGGCTCGATAATACCGCCCTGACCACCCCGAAATGCTTCTTCTACAGAGTACATCCCATGGACCGCAATGGTGTCGAATTTCAACGATCTCACCTTGTTCCGGTATGCCTGTCGTCGCTCGAGGTATACCTTCGCCTCCTCTACATAGCGGTTCACACCGGCCGACATGGACTGATCCATAACCTAGCCCCCTTTCAATATGGAGTTATGGTGCCAGTATAAACGAGGCGCTTCGAAAGTGAAAGGGCAGGAATCAGGGTTTCCGTGAAAGGGCCAGTCCGTACCCCCTCGGATCGCTCGCCGCCTCTCCATCGGAGGAGACAGCCTGCGCATTGCACCAGGTATCCCCCGTCAGAATCCGATATCCGGCCATGGTCATTGATTTTTCCAGGAGATTCGAAATGCCTTCCTCCAGTTCGACCTGATCCGGAAGACCCTGGTGGTGAATTCGCGGCGCTTTTATCGCTTCGGAAAGCTCCATCCCTCCATCGAGGAGGTGAAGAAGAATCTGCGCCACGGTGGTGATGATCCGGGAGCCTCCCGGAGTTCCCACGACATAGTGAACCCTGGATCCCGTAGCCACAATGGTAGGACTCATGGAAGACAGCGGCCGCTTCCCCGGCTCCACGGCATTGGCTCGACCGCCTACCAGACCGTACAGATTGGGCGTCCCCGGCTTAACGGAAAAGTCGTCCATTTCATTATTCAGAAGAAATCCCGCCGTCATGACGCCGCTTCCAAAAGTTCCATTCAACGTGGTGGTCATGGAGACGGCCAAACCGGAATCATCGAGAATGGAAAGATGGGTAGTGTCCGGACTCTCTACGGGAATGACCTGGTCCGAAAAACAGTCCCAGGGGTGGGCCTTCATGGGATCCAGGGACAGGAGTTCATCGAGGAACCGGTCCCGATCACGCAGAGCGTCCAGGGGAACTTCCACAAAATCCCTGTCACCCATGAACCTGGCCCGGTCCCGATAAGCCAGCTGGCAGGCCCGAATGAAGAGACGCCAGTATGGTTCAGGATTTTGATTGTGGGCCTGGGGAGCCATCCACTCCATTGATTGCAGAATTCTTCTCAGGCAGAGGCCCCCCGAAGAAGGCAGGGGCGCACTGTATATGTCATAACCCCGGAAGGTGAAATGTTCCGGCTGCCGGAGGATCACCCGGTAGGATGCGAGGTCTTCCAGAGACAAGATGCCGCCATGACGCTTCGTTTCTTTCACAATGGAGGCGGATATGGGACCGCTGTAAAAGGCGGAAGCACCTCCATTCCGAATTGCGGTAAGCGTTTGGGAGAGGAGCGGCTGGACGAGGAGGGTTCCTTCCTCCAGTGGACCACCGTCCTTTCCAAAGGTCCGGGCTGAAGCTTCGAATTTCGACAGTAGAGGCCACGATTCCCTGAAATCCTCTGCCAGGCCACGGGAAATGGGGAATCCATCCTTTGCGAGGCTGATGGCCGGTGCAACAAGGGTGGACCATGGCAGGGTTCCGCACATTCTGTGAAGTTCTTCCAGGCCGGCCGGCGTGCCGGGAACCCCTGAAGCCGCCCCGCCCTCCAGGCTCATACCGGGAACGGGATTTCCTTCTCGATCCAGGAACATCGTGGAAGTGGACATTCTCGGGGCCTGTTCCCGAAAATCGATAAACTGCGGACCCTGGGGCAGAAAAACCAGAGCGAACCCCCCTCCTCCAAGATTCCCGGCCTGGGGATAGGTTACGGCAAGGGCCAGGGCCGTGGCTATGGCCGCGTCACAGGCGTTCCCTCCCTGGTCCAGGATGTTGGCACCCACCTGCGTCGCAAGCGGGTCGGCCGTGGCAATCTGATAGGCGGGGAGAGGCAGTGCATGTAAAAGGATGAAAAGAACGGTTACGAATTGGAACCGGATACCCATGAATCCATTGTACCTCAGAGGTTGACAGGGCAGGGTTCCCCATCTACCATGGTGGGGAGCGGAGGGTTTTCCGCCATGAAATGTCGTGCCTTTGGGAGGAGGTATCATGGTATCGATTTCCGAGAGAGCTCAAACCATCCAGGCGTCCCCGATCCGCCGGCTCGTCCCTCTGGCCGACGCGGCTAAGAAACAGGGAAAGACCGTCTACCATCTGAATATCGGGCAACCGGATATTCCTACACCGGAGCCAATGGTCCGGGCGATTCAGACCTTTGATCACAAGGTCATCAGCTACGGCCATTCCGAGGGGCTGCTCGATCTCAGAATTGAAATTGCAAAGTACTTCCAGAGGTACGGCATTCCCATCAAGACGGAGGAGGTTCTTGTCACCATCGCGGGGAGCGAGGCCATCCATTTCGCCTTCTGCGCGGTGGCGGACGTCGGGGATGAAATCATCATTCCCGAGCCCTTCTATACCAATTACAACGGATTTGCCACCTTCGCCCAGGTCAAGATCGTTCCGGTCACCACGAAGGCAGAAGAGGGATTTCATCTTCCTCCCATGAGTGAGATCGAAGCAAAGATCACCTCCCGGACCCGGGCGATTCTTCTATGCTCCCCGAACAACCCGACCGGCACGATCTATACTCCGGAAGAACTTGCCGGGGTGGCCGAACTTGTCCGGAGGCACAATCTTTTCCTGATCGGGGATGAAGTCTACAAAGAGTTTGCCTACGACGGCCAGACCCACATGAGCATCCTGGAACTTCCGGGCCTTGAAGATCGAACGATTGTCGCCGACTCCATTTCCAAGCGTTTTTCTGCCTGCGGCGCAAGGATCGGTTGTCTTGTATGCCGAAACCCGAAGGTTATCGAGTCGATCACCAGGTTTGCCCAGGCCCGTCTTTGCCCGCAGACGGTGGAACAGGTGGCCGCCGTGGCCGCCTATCGAATGGACCCTGCCTACTTTGATCCTATCCGGGAAGAGTATCAGCGCCGCAGAGATGCCATGTATGAAGCCTGTCAGTCCATCGAAGGCCTCGTCCTCAAGAAACCCAGAGGGGCCTTCTATATGCTGGCCAAGCTGCCCATCCCCGATGCCGATGACTTTGCGAGATGGCTCCTGACCGACTATGACCTTAACCATGAGACGGTTATGGTGGCTCCCGGTAACGGATTTTATGCCACGCCGGGACTCGGGGAGGATGAAATCCGGCTGGCCTATGTTCTCAACGTGGAGAGTATCCGGAGGGCCATGAAGGTATTGGAGGAAGGATTAAAACAGTACCGGACCGAGCGGAACCTCTGAACGGAATCGTTTAGATCTAAGAGGCTGTTCCCGGCTTCACCCGAAACGACTCTTCGATCTCCCGGACCTTCATTTCGAGATCAGTCGGCCCATTGTCACGTTGAAAAGACAGGTGCAGCGTCGCCTCCAATGCTTTTGTCAGGGGGACGATAAGGTCATGGCTGTTCAGTCTGGGATGGACTTCAGATACCGTCGAAACGCTGGCATGGAAGGGGAATTTTGTAACGCCCCGCTGCAGACGTTCGTCAAATCCGACCAGGATGCTCCCATGCTGGAGGAAAGCACCCTGACGGACCGCCATGGCCGAACCGACGATCTTTCGTCCGTCCACCGCGATTTCTCCCGGGCTGGGAAGCGTGAAACAGGGGGAAGGGATCCTGGGCGAATGAGGTTGGACTTCACCAGTCTCCCACAGCGTCGCCGGGATCTTCATATCCTGAAATCCCCGCACAAGAGCCCGGCAGATCAGAGTGTAAGCATCCTGAAATCGACGCGGAAAGGGATCCTGTCCCAGGATTCCCGTCAGGCAATAGGTGAGCTCTCTATGGTGAAGAACCCCCCGTCCGCCCGTTGGACGTCGTACGACATCGATCCCTTCCTTTGAACAGAAATCCCAGTCCACCGTTTCATCGGCCTGCTGCGCATGCCCCAGGGATAAAGCCGGAGGATTCCAGGTATAGAACCGGAGTACGGGCCGCCCGCTTTCCCGCGTGAATTCACGGAGAACAACATCCCAGGCCATGTTTCGATGGCCGGGAAGCGGGTGATCGTGGATCAGAAAATATCCAGGATGATGTGACAAATAAAGATGGGCAGAAAGGTAAGGATCAGCCCTTGTGGTGTTTTCCCGAAGATTTGGAGTCCTTGTTCGGCTCTTTCTCTTCGGCCGGTTTTTCCTCCGCCGGTTCTTTCTCTAAAGGGCGATCTTTTTCGGCAGTTTTGGGCTTGTCCTCTTTCTTGTCGGTTACTTTCATATCCACGGAACCTCGAAAGAGAGCGCCTTCGGCGATGATGACCTGGGGAGAGCGGATGTCACCCTCCAGCACACCCTGGGGCTTCAGCTCGACAGCGTCTACGGCTTCCATCTTTCCTTTGACTTTGCCGGAAATAACGATGCGGCGGGCTTTGATCCCCGCTTTGACTTCTCCGCCCTCTTCCACAAAGACGGTAGCATCGGACAGGACTTCCCCCTGAAACGAGCCCGTGATCGTCAGATCATCACGGGTCGACAGCGTTCCTTCAACATGGGTCTGGGGCCCGATATGGGCTCCCGATTTTGCAGTCAGTTTTGCCGCCGGCTGTGGAGACTGGTTGGGGGTCAGCCGCTGGGGCACGGGTTCTTTTGTTTCTTTGCCGAAAAGGCCCATAGTTGATCTCCCGGAAAGAATATGGAGCGGGCAACGGGAATCGAACCCGCGACTCTGAGCTTGGGAAGCTCATACTCTACCAGCTGAGTTATGCCCGCGTCAGAGTTACTATAGTATGGCAGGTGGGACCTGTCAACACTCCGGAAGCCGGAAAAGATCTTCTTGCCTTCCGGTTGACTTTCTGGCATTCTAGGTGGGGAGGCGCTATGGAAACGTTGTTAAAGAAGATTGAAGGATACCTGAAGGATTTCATCGGAGACAGCATCGCGTACGATGCGGAAGAAGAAGCCTATGTTGTCTTCTATGGTTCCACGGTTGTAAAAATATCCCCTCTGCCGTTTGGCGATGAAAAGCTTGTGGAGATCATGGCCTTCGTAGTCCAGGATGTCAATCCGACCCAGGACTTAATGGAACATCTTCTCTTTCTGAATTACAAGATTCCCGTGGGAGCGTTCAGCCTTGTCGGGAGAGATATCTTTTACTCCCACGCCGTACTGGCACGTCAGCTTACTCCGGACGTCCTGAAAGTTTCCATGTCCGTCGTTGCATCCGTCGCCGATGAAGAAGACGACTATATTGTCCTGAAATACGGTGGCAAGCGGGCCATCGAGAAAGTGGCACAACCAAAAGAATCCCGCCATAACTAATGGACCGACAGCTGAACTATCTCCGGGCGGCAGCCACTGTAACGGACGCCCTGCTTCTCCTGGTCGTGGCCCTGGCCTTCGGATATCTTCTTACCCTGCTCTTTCAGGCGGTAGCACCCGCCAGTACGACAGTCACCTATGTATTCTGGAGAATCTGGCTCGGTATTGCCGTCGTAACCTTTCTCCTTCGTGACTGGTATGGAAGTCCGGGAAAACGTGCGTTTGGAATTCGAGTTCTGGGAGATCGAGGGAAATCGATCACCATCACCCAGAGTATCGTACGGAATGGATTTCTCCTTCTGCCACTTCTGAACCTATACGAAGCCTATCGGCTATTAATTCAGCAAAAACGCAGGCTCGGAGACATCCTCGCCGGTTCCGTCTTTATGGAGGAATGATTCGACGCCGAAATCTCAGGGAGTGTGGAGAATGAAGGTTAATAGGCGTTTTTCCAGAGCCCCGATTTAAAGGTACGCCAGATGATTTTAAGATCTAAACCGATACTCCAGTTCTGAATGTAGTAGAGATCCAGTTCGAGCCTTTTCTTGATGCTGGTCTGACCTCGATATCCGTTGACCTGAGCCCATCCGGTAATCCCGCAGCGCACCCGGTGACGAACCATGTAGGAAGGAAATTGCTTTCGGAATTTCTCAACAAATTCCGGTCTCTCAGGCCGTGGGCCCACAATGCTCATCTGTCCACGAATCACATTTATTAACTGAGGCAATTCATCGAGGCTGGTTCTTCGCAGGAAACTCCCGATCCTCGTCCGGCGGGGATCGTCCTTTCTTGCAAATACCGGTCCCGAGGTGTTCTCGGCGTCCATTTTCATCGATCTGAATTTCCACATCAGAAACCGCTTCCCATCCAGGCCCATTCTTTCCTGCTTGAAATAGACGGGACCCCCGTCTTCGCGCTTGATCAGAAGAGCAATGCAGAGCCAGGCAGGGGAAAGAAGAACGATAGCCGCAACCGCAATGGAAAGGTCCATGGCCCGTTTCACGACTGAGGACCAACCCTCCAGAGGGACAGCATTGAGATGAACCACAGGGATGCCGTCCAGATCTTCCACGGCAGCCTGAAGGGCCATCAATTGAACGACATCGGGAATCAGACGCACCTCTACGTAGAGATCTTCCAGTTCCTTGACAATGTGAAAGATTTTTTTCCGCGCTCTCAGGGGTAGCGCGATGTAGACGGAGTCAACATTCAGCTCCTGTACGGCAGGAATCAAGGTTTCCGTGTTGCCCAGTACCCGGACTCCCATAAAGGTATGGGTCTGTTTCCCCGAATCGTCATCGAGAAAGCCAACGACGACAAATCCCAGCTCCCGATGCTGGCAAATCTTCTCTACGACCTGTTCCCCGAGAGAACCCGCTCCCACGATCAGGATCCGTTCCAGGAATCGACCCCGCCTGTGAAGGGAGTGGGACACGGCCCGAAAGGAGAACCGCCAGGTAATGAGAAGGAAAAGCATGATGACAAAGTGGACAATCAGGTATACGCGCGAATAACTGAATTCCCGATAAAACAGCATGATGGCCATGAGGATTAACTGCGCCAGCGCTGCAGAAAGGAATATCTTGATAAGCTCTTCAGGTCGAGTTTTTCTTCCGCGAGTCTGGTAAAGCCCCTGGATGGAAAAGATCGTCGGGATAATCACGATGAGAAAGGGAATGAGTGCCAGATAGGGACGCACTCCCGGAATCCCTTTGTCCACAGGGAGAAACCCGGTATGAAACCGGAACCCGTAGGCAGCGATGATCGACAGGGAGACGCAGACGGCATCTCCAAGCAGGAGTAGAAACGCGACGGTTGTGCCCTTTCTGTGATTCACTCTTCTATTGTACATCTACGCACGTCATTCCGTAACCGTTACCGGAAGGGTTGTTGAAAAAACTGTGATACCATAGACTTATGTTTGACCACCAGATGGTCGTCAAATTTCTGGATGGCACAATGCTAAAAGGTTTTGGCCCTTTCATTGCACCCGGCGATTTGATGATGGATTTTCAGGATTTACAGAATAATATCCATTTCGTTGACCTGGGAAAGGTGAAGGCAGTCTTCTATGTTCACTCCCTCGAGGGACTCCGTCAGGGACACCCGAAGAAAAGACGCGAAACGCAGACCTTTGCTTCCGGAGAAAAGGTTCGGGTTAAATTCAAGGACGGTGAAGAAGTGATCGGCGTTATGACGAATCCCGATATCTCCAAAGCAGCATCGGGATTTTATGTGACTCCGACTGAAGAGGGATCGAACAACTACAGAATTTACGCCAACCGTAATGCGGTGGAAGCCATGTGGGTCAAACGTATGGGCCTGGAAATCAATCTTCTGACCTGACCCTCACGCAATCGTAGATTACTCCAACCGCCAGCAGAAGGAAGACTCCAAGCCCGAGCCAGTTGGCCAATCCCGCAGCAGGAGAAAAGGATGGAAAGGAAAATCCAAAGCGGTCTTCCGCCATCTTGACAATCCCATCAAAGACGCCTGCGAGCGCACCTCCAGCAATCAGCCCGGAGGCAATCAGAATTCCTTTATCATTACGAAGCTTGGAAAGAGCCTCATTCCGTGTAGATCTTTGAACCATCCAGGCTGCAATGGCACCCAGTAAAAGGGGACTGTTCAGCTCGATGGGAAGGTACATCCCAAGGGCAAAGGCGAGGCCGGAAATACCGAGCATTTCGATAATAATGGCGATCACGGCTCCCAGTCCATATAATGCCCATGGTGCTCCTTCCGACATGACGCTCTTGATGACGGCTGCCATGGCGTTGGCCTGTGGAGCAGCGAGGGCAGCCGGATGCTCTGGGCCGGGAATGTAACCGTAGACCTTCGCAAAGAGGATGATCACTGCGGTTACAGTCACGGAAGAGATGGCCGAGGCCGCGATATTACTCCACTGAATCTGACGGGGAGTGGCCCCCAGCCAGTAGCCGATCTTGAACTGAGTGACCAGTGATCCCGCCATGGACAGAGCGGTGCAGACGACGCCTCCGATGAGTAGGGTCCCCAGCATTCCGGAGGTCCCGGTCAACCCCAGAGCGGAAAGCAACACGGCGGAAATAATCAACGTCGTGAGCGTCATTCCGGAAATGGGTGTGATGGAAATCATGGCTACGGCCCAGGCGGATACGGAGGAAAAGAGAAAAGAGACAACAATGGTCAGCCCGAGGGAGATCAGGGCGAGAGTGGTCGCATGCGTCATGGAGGTGAGGACGGAAAATCGAAAATAGAGAAATGTGAGGAGTGCCACACCGAATCCCAGGAAGAGGACGGAGGACATCGGAATATCCCGTTCGGTCCGAACGGTCTCTCCATCCTTATCGGAGGCCCGTAACCGTGATAGCTGGCCCGCCATCTGACGGGTCGCCTGGAGAATCGTGGGCGACATTTTCAAAATGGAGATGAACCCCGCGGCAAAGATTCCACCGATCCCGATGTAGCGGACGTAATCAAAGAAGATTGTCTCCGCATCCATTGCCGCATAAGACGGGTTCAGGTGAGCAAAGAGAGGGATGAGGACCGCATAGGATAGAAAAGACCCTCCCATGATAATGGAGGCATAGCGTACGCCGATGATGTAACCGAGTCCCAGAATTGCCGCAGATGTGTTCAGGGCAAAGACAAATTTAATCTTATCCGTCACGGTATGAAGTGCCGGAACCAGGGAAGTCGTGAACGTGTCGCTCCAGGCTTTCAGGCCCAGGGCAAGGTAATCCAGAATAATACCAATCCCCAGGGAGTAGAGAAGAACTCGAGCCTGCTTTCCTCCCTGCTCACCCGAAACGAGAATCTCGGTTGTGGCGGTGGCTTCCGGGAAGGGCAGTTTGCCATGCATCTCCGCTACGAAATAGCGGCGAAAGGGAATCAGGAAGAGGACACCCAGGACCGCGCCCAGGAAGGGTACTAGGAAGATCTGAGTGAAGGTTGCCAGGGTCGATGAGCTTTCAAGTCCCAGGATGAAAATGGCCGGCATGACAAAGACCGAACCCCCGACAATGATTCCGGAAGTGGCGCCGATGGCGAGAATATTGACGTTTTCGAGAAGGGTACTGTGACGTTTCAGCATGGCGGAAAATCCCACGGCCAGAATGGAAATCGGTATGGCCGTTTCAATTCCCTGCCCCAGCTTGAGGGCGATATAGGCCGCAGCAGCCGAGAAGAGAACCGTCATGGCGATTCCAAAAGCAATGGACCTGGGAGTTACCTCGGGAATGTGGGTATCCGGGGAAATGATCGGCTGATAAACTTCTCCGGGTTTCAGTTCTCTGTAGGCATTTTCCGGCAGTTGCTTTGTTGTGCTCATTCGACCTCCCGATTGGAATGCTCGAAGTAGGATACCATGGTCGTCCATTCAGGGTTCATACTATGGAACGATCTTTCTCCTTGAAGCGGTGATTGGGGATGTGATACGATACCTGTGGAGGGCGCTTTGATACGATTGACCGAATTCTATACGGTCCTGGAAAGCCTTAGCGATAAGGAACGACAGGCCTGCCTGACATGGCTCCAGGAAAATACAAAGCATGGATCCATTGGTACCGACCGCCAGCTGGAAGCCTTTCTATCCCTCGCCAACAAGGTCAATCGCTCTTTTCACCTGGAAGCCATACTCCAGACCGGACTGCAGACCATTCTCCAGGTTCTCTCCTTTGATGCCGGTGCCATCTATCTCACTGATGAGGAACAGGGAGTCCTCACCCTTTCCTGTGCAAGAGGAATCCATGAAGATTATGCGGAGGCTATCCGTAAGTTCCAGCTCGGTCAGGCAATCGTGGGTAAGGTTGGCCAGACGGGGAAAAGCCTCTTTATCTCCAACCTGTCCGGCCATAACAGCGCCCTGGAACCAACACGCAGGAATGGACACCTGAAATCCTTTTATTTCACGGCCCTGAAAACCCAGGGCAAGATTGTGGGTGTCATGCCGGTAGGTCTTTTCTCCGAACGACTCTTTTCAAGTCGCGAAATGGAGTTTATCGATCATCTGGGATCCCTCATTGCGCTTGCCATCGACCGGACCAAACTTTTTCGGGAAGAACAGGCTCTCCTGAGAAATTCCGAAACTCTTTACGAAATTGAGCGCATTCTCATGGATGAAGTCGATATCCGTACGGCCGCGCGGGGAGTGCTGAGAGTGATTCGGGATAATCTGGGTTATGACTTCCTGATCCTCACCCTTAGAGGACCGGATGACTCTCTCGAAGTTCTTGCCCAGGTCGGATATGAAAAAGAGCAGAACGAGATTCCAGGGATTATCCGTATGGGAGAAGGAGTTATCGGTAAGGTCGCAGCGGAAGGAAAAACCATCAACATTCCAGATGTGTCCCTCCATGAATCCTATATCGCCGTGCGTCCGGGAATCCGTTCCGAAGTCGCCATACCCATCCACGGCGAGGAAGAGAGCATTCTTGGCGTCCTGAATGTGGAAAGCGCCAGACCTGCGGCCTTCGGGGAACGGGACCTTCAGGTCCTCACCTCCGTTGCGAATCAGCTTTCGGTCGCCATTCGAAACGCCCTTCATCGGCGGGAACGGGACCGCTATTACGATGAACTCCAGGCGGCCTACATGGGAACACTTCATCTCTTTTCCGATTTCCTGGAAGCGACATTTCCCTTCCTGTCCGGGCACAGTGACCGAGTCTCCTCCCTGGTGCTTCCCATTGCCGAGGCGATGGGGTTCACTACCGATCAGATCCTTAATCTCAGAGTCGCCGCAGAGTTTCACGACGTTGGAAAAATCTACATTCCACGCGAAATTCTTCTCAAACCGGCATCGTTGACGGTGGAGGAGAGGCGAGCCATTAATGAACATCCAAGGGTGGGCAGCCAGATGGTGGCAAAAGTACCCATCTTTAAGGAATTTGTCGCTCCGTGGATTCAGTCCCATCACGAATGGATGGATGGTTCCGGGTATCCAGAGGGCTTAAAAGGAAATCAGATTCCTCTGGCATCCAGAATTATCACAGTCGTGGATGCCTGGGACGCCATGACATCAAAGCGTCCCTATCGGGAAGCACTGAGCCACAATGAAGCCATAGAACAGCTGCATATGTGCACGGAAACGCAATTCGATCCTGATGTTGTCAGGGTTTTTCTGGATCATCTTCCTCAAATTTCCGGAGCGGATGACCCTCGGCCTCATCAGTCATTCTAGCCTTACCCATCCCTTACAAAATAACGTGGTTCCAATCTTGCGAATCCCCTGGGAATCATGTAAGATATGCCTCCGGTGCCGACGTAGCTCAACGGTAGAGCAGCTGATTCGTAATCAGCAGGTTGGCGGTTCAAGTCCGCCCGTCGGCTCTGTTTTTCCAGGGCTCAATCACTATCTCATTCCATTCAACCAACCGATAGTTTCTGAGTGGGCGTCCTTGCGCTCCATAGAGGGCTATCTGGGGTACACTCGCGTCAAGTCCGCCCGTCGGCTCTGTTTTTCCAGGGCTCAATCACTATCTCATTCCAT
>ERZ795057.289-NODE-289-length-53573-cov-47.896072_pt1 | contig 53573 bp, 40 predicted proteins | sample MGYA00375141_ERZ795057 | MGnify/ENA primary metagenome ERZ795057 (study PRJEB30186, sample SAMN05720163) | activated sludge metagenome | isolation source: Anaerobic digester | place: Hong Kong | collected 2015-01-26 ...
CCGCAGCCCACACACCCTTCGCCCTTGTACTCGGCGTAGTGATAGCCCTTGGAATTCAGCTTCGGCGAGAATACCAGGACCTGTTTAGGGCAGTGAGCGATACAGAGACCGCACCCCTTGCACTTGTCCGGGTTCACCTCTGAGCGAGGATACTTCGCGTCGGTCAATTGAGGGACCTCCTTGCTATGTTTATGATTGATACACAACAACAAAGTTGATTTGTGCCTGTTGAGCCTCGGGTTTCTACAATGGCATGGGATACCATTGGCGTCAACCTCGGGGATGCCCATGGAGCAAGTTATTCGGCTTGTTTTTCATGAAACCGGGGGGAGTCGTTTTATCCAGCCCTGGGGCGTTTCACTGAAACCGTCCATTTCCAGATCGAGGGGATCACCCTCCCACTGGGTGATCGTCATCATTTCATAGCCGTCAAGGCTCAGCGCCTTTGAAAGCTCGACGATGATCCGGGAACCTGGAACCTTCGGGGAGAGGAACTCGACGGCTGCGATCCTCTCCCCCTGTCTGCGCAGTCTGAGGGAGAGTAACTCGGATCCATCCGAAAGCAGCACCGCGGTGCCGTCCTCCATGACCGAAACGACCGGGCGGCTGTACTGCGTTATCTTCCTGACCCTTCGTGATGTTACCGCCAGAGCTGGAAGATAGAGCGCTGCGAAAAGGATCGCTCCATTCAGGGTTCCTCCGAGACCCGCCCTTTCCAGAAGGACATAAGCCCCGGCATGCAGCATGAACACAGCGCCCATGAAGAGGGAGAATAGCCTGGTTCCATCCTCCCCCAGGATGCCCTTGAGCATTCCCCCGGCAATCCTGCCTGGAAGGTTCCATCTGAAAGCCGCGGAGAGCAGAAGAAGCGCTCCCAAAAGAGCCTCGGCGTGTATCAGCCCCGCCCCCAGAAAAGCCATTATTCCGAACAAGGCCCCTTCGGCGATGAGTCCGGGCTTCCTTCTGCGAAAGGGAAGCAGGGCCAGAAAGGAGATCACTCCGGCTGCCGCACCGGCTATACCTGCTGCGGTACCGTCCCAGATAAGGTCACCGGCGAGGAAAAGTACCGCTACAAGCAGTTCCGGCCAGATGGCGGAGATCACTCCACATCTCCGTATGTCGCGGAACCGACCATGTCCACCCCTGTTTTCACTGCCCTGTTCACGTGGAGTTTCCTGCTGCTGATCTCGTCTCAGAACTGAAGGGCCCTTTCCTGGGAAAGGGTGAATGTGTTTCCCGGAAGGCGATGTACTCCAACTTCTTCCTGCCCTGGGTCTTCACCGGATCTTCCCCTTCGCAGAACACAGCCAAGGGAACATCGACGGGGAGATGACTCAAAGAGTACCGCATAAGGTACGTCAACTGATAGCCGTCCTGTATGAGACCATGGTCAGCGGTACGTCTTTCATTGTCCGTGGAATATATTCAGCCTTTCACCCGTTGTCGCCCGGGTAAGCACCGGAGGTTGGTTGAGTTGGCACTTCCCGTTAAGATATCCGTGATAATACCCGCCTGGAACGCAGGGGCAACCCTTGGGCACTGCCTGGATTCACTGAAGGAACAGTCCAGGAAACCCTTCGAGATACTACTGGTGGACGACGGCTCCACCGACGACACCCGCAGACTGGCGGAAGACTATCAGGTTAAGGTCCTGTCCACTGGGGGCAGAATGGGTCCTGCCACCGCCAGGAACATGGGAGCTGAAGCGGCTGCAGGTGAGGTACTCCTGTTCCTCGATTCAGACGTCACGGTTCCAGGAGATCTTCTGGAGAGGGTGGCGGGACACTTCAGCGATGATGCCGTGTGGGCGGTCCAGACTCTCTACACACCCCTGTGCCCCGCTACGGACATCATCTCAAGATACCAGAACTACTACTACTGGTACAGCCTGAACAGGATGCCCGGAGAGAACTCAGCCACCTTCGCCACCTGGTGCGCCGCGGTCAGGAGGAACAGGTTCCTGGAGGTTGGCGGCTTCAATGTGAGGATACCGGAACCCACGGTGGAGGATGAGGAACTGGGCTACACCATCGCCGACCTGGGCGGCAGGATCATCATGGACAAGTCGCTGAAAGTAACCCACCTGACTTCCTACGACCTTTCCCAGTTCACAAGCCGCAGGCTGAGAATGGCCAGGGCCCAGGCCAAGAGCGGCTGGCGGCAGGTCAAGGGCAGGCTCCTGGCCAGATACATGAATGTAAGGGAATCCGGCACGCATCACAGCAGGTGGGTGGTGCTTTCCATCCTTCTCGTGCTGTTTGCCCAGGTCTGCATCGCCGCCGGGCTGGCCGCATGGGATCCCGCCCTCCTTCTAGCCGCCCTGGCCGGGTTACTGCTCGCCCTGGTCTGCCATTGGGGCTTCCTTGCCAGCGCCGCCGGGAAAGCCGGGAAGGGAGTTCTTCTGCCCTTCACCCTGATGTGCCTGTACGACATGGCGGTGCTGGGCTGGGGAATAGTACAGGGAACCATTCAGTTCGCCATGGGCCGGAAGTACTAGTTCTCCACTTCCAGGATGTATACCTTGGGATAATCCACAGGGGCCGTATCGAAGGCAATGAAGCCGTTGTCGAAGCAGTAGCTTATACCATCGGTTCCCTCAAGTTCGGGTATCACCGCCACGAACAGCAGCTCTCCATGGAAATCGTAGACCTCAAAGGTCGGGTGATCCGTCCAGTCCTGGCCCACCCATATCCTGTTCATATCGTCGATATCCACGGAACCTATAGCGTTCCTGTAAAGGGGCTGACCATCATGAAGTCTGTCCCGGTTCATGGAGTTGCCGGATTCCTCACTGGTTGAGAGGGACTCGTGATAGAGTCCTTCAGCAAGCTCCTCTTCGGACTTGGGAACCCTCTCCCAGTCCTTCTCCACTGAAAAGAGTTCTTCCCCGGATGGGCCGAAAGCGGTGAAAGCCCAGATACTGTCGCATGTCTGGGCAACTGCCACAGAGCCGTCATCGGAGGTATCCCATGTGATCCCCACGGTATGCACGTTCAGGTCCCCGTCCTCATCCAGGGAGAACCTCATCGGATAGGAGCAGTAAACGACCCCGGGCTCTTCTGACCTTCCGAACCTGGCGAGAAAGGTGTCGCCCACCGGTTCTCCGTTCTCGACCCTGTGCTCAAGGCTCATGCCAACATAGGAACCGTCGGGGCATGGGGTGATCCTGTCCGGAGGGATGGCTGAATAAGAGGTAAGAAGGGTATCGAAGGACATGTCCCCGTGGAGGAAGGTGACCGCGATAGCCCCCCAGTCGGAAACCACCAGGCTTCCGTCGTCCATCAGCGCAAAGCTCCTGGGGTACTGGAACTCCCCTGGCCCGGAACCGGGCCTTCCCACGAACTCCAGGAACTCCCGTTCCGGAGAGAATACTCCGATTCGTGCCTTCAGCCCGTCGAGGATCAGAAGACGTCCGTCGGGGACCAGAGAGGCATCGGTTATGTTGCCGAACTCCCGGAGCGAATCCCCCATGAGAACACCTACCGTGTCCAAAACGGTTACTACAACTGTATCAGGGTAACTGGACTCCAGGGTAGTTTCGGCGGGTTCGCCGGTGCCGCAGGCGATGACAGCCAGGATGGCCATTGTTGTGAGAATAGAAGATTTCATACCAGCTCCTTTCTTAAAAGGTTCGCTGGTATTATATTTTTGAACAAAATTTTGTCAATATGTAAATCAGATTTGCTTTGTGATGAATCTCCAAAGTGTGTGAAGAACACTCAGACCGTACGGTATGGGTTTCAGGCTGGAATAACCCTCACCGTGTATGGTGGGGATGGGGATCTCCTCTATCACCAGCTTTGCCCTGATGGCCCCCACCAGCATCTCCGAATCGAAGTTGAAGGTGCTGGAGTACTTGCGGTATGGAATACTTTCCAGGGCCCTTCTTCCGTATGCCTTGTAGCCGCTGTGGTAGCTGGTGAGGTGCGCTCTGAAAACGGTGTTCTCGACCCAGTTGAGGATTACCGTGCCCCAGTACCTGGCCTGACTCATGCCCCCCTCCCGCATGTCGCCGTGCTTCGTTCTGCTTCCTCCCACCACATCCGCTCCGTTCTCAAGGGGCTCCATCATCTTGAGCAGGAAGTCCGGAGGGTACTGCCCGTCGGAGTGGAGCATGACAACCGTATCGGCCCCGTTCTCCACAGCCCAGTCGAAGGCTGTTTTCTGGGCCTCGCCATATCCCCTGTTAACTTCGTGCTCGATGAGTCTCATCTTGGGGAACTCCACGGCCAGCCTCCGAACCAGATCACCGGTGCCGTCTGATGACCCGTCGTTGACAACCAGAAGCGTCTCCAGCTTATCCCAGGCTTCACCGGGTATGTTCCTCACAACACCTTCCATGAAACGGCAGGCATTGTAGGCTGGCATAAAGCAGATATGGCGCAAGCTACTACTCCGGATTCCATTGTTGAGTTGCAGGGTACGGGAGTGAACAGATAATCATTCCCGGTGAAAAAAACAAGTTTGACCCGACGGTTATAATCCAGTCACAACACCTGGAAGGGAGAAAGACATTGGCAGGCGGAATGGAAATCCTCCAGGAGGTTCTCCGGGGTCTGCCCCCGGGCAGGGCAATTGACGTAGCCTCTGGCCAGGGAGGGTTCGCCGGGGCAATGGCCGGCCGTTCGGAGGATGCCGACATTGTAGTGGCGGCGGACTTGAAGCCCGGATTCCTTACGGGAACGGTCCCTGCGGCGATGGACGCCCGGATGCTGGCGTTCAGGGACGGCACCTTCTCAGTTGCCGGAATATCCAACTCGCTTCACCACCTGCCGTACCCGCTGGAGGTGCTTGGGGAGATGGCCAGGGTGCTGCGTTCAGGGGGAAAGATAGTCGTCCGGGAAATGTTCCGTGGCGGAGATCAGCTGCCTTCCCAGGAAACCCACAACCTGATGCACGACTGGTGGGGGGCGGTGGACAGGTCGATGGGAGTCGTTCACCACCCGGTATACACACTGGAGGAACTGAGAACGCTTCTGCGGTCAACGGTCTTCCAGGACTGGGAGTTCAGGGAGTTCGAAGTAATCGGAGACCCGTTCCACCCAGATGTGATCGACAGGATAGAGTCGGCCTGGAATACCTACATGGAGAGGGCCGCGGGTAATGAAGAACTCATGGAGCGCGGCAGGGAAGTTCATCGACACTTCCTCAGCCACGGCTTTTCCGGTGCCAGGGCCCTGGTGGCCTGCGCAGGGAAACCCTAGTCTGACTGGTTTTCCGGAGCCCAGTCCGGTCTGAGCGCTCTTTCAGGGACAAGTTCGTCGGCCAGGTCTTCCGTCCAGGGTTCAAGGAACGCATCCCTGCCCCTCACATAGAAAAGGTAGGCGTTCCTGCCGCTGAAAGCTCCCTGGATCAGAGCAGCGTCCTCCCGGGCAGTCTGATGGGCCAGGAAGATCACATCCCCCTCCAGGAACGGATCATTCGCCAGAAGGCCGCTCATGATGTTCGGGTAGCCGTGTTCGCTTGCTTCCATGAAAACAACGGCGGGGATCTCCGCCGAAGCGGCTGCCCTGGCCGGCGCGTTGTCTATTCCCTGCCAGGGACCGCTTCTCAAGGCGGTACCGTCGGGCAGGTACACCATGAAGGTGCAGATAACCAGCATCGTACCCGTAAAGGTAACGGCTGCCTCCCCGAACCGCTTGCGGGCGGCTTCAAGCCCGGCGGCGGAGAGAAGGGCGAAGGCGGGCAGGGTGGTGTAATAGTGCCTGGGACCATAGTCCACCGAAGCGGCGTAGTGTACGAACATGAAAGGGGCCACCATCAGTATGGAAAGGTACAGCGGCCATGTCCTTCTGAGGAGATCACGGTCGAGTATCACCGCGGCGGGAGGGAGAAGGGAAAGAAAAGGCCAGCCCAGCAGGATGGTGCTTCCGGTTCCCGCCTGTTTCAGAAGGTTGATGAGTCCCCTGAGCGGAGTGTGAGCGTTATCGCCGTACTCCGGGAACCAGGCCGCGTTCTCTCCGAAACCCATCAGTGCTCCTCCCCTGGCAAGGTTGTAGGCAGGAGAAAAGGGATCCCCTGTATACCTCCAGTTGGAGAGCATGAGGAATCCGGTGGGAAGCGCCGCTCCGGCGGCCATCCTGAGAAGCACCGGCAGTGCCCTCCATCCGATGAAGCAGATAAGCGAAATGGTGATGGTAAGGGTCCACGGTACGATGGGGTAGGGTTTGGTGGCCAGGGCCAGCCCCAGAAGGAAGCCTGAACCGGCCTGAAGCATCCCCCTGGAATCCTTTACCCCTGACACAAGAAGGTACAGGGCCCAGGTGACGAACATCAGATTGGTGTTGTGGGCCATGTGGCTTGCCCCCATGAACAGGAAGAACGGTGAAACGGCCATTACGCCGGTTCCCAGCCTTGCTGCTCTTTCACCGGCGAGCCTTCTCATGAGTAGAAAGGCCCCGAGAAGTGAAAGTGCCGATTCAAGGGGGCCGAGAAGCCATGAGATCCCCGCTGAAGTGAATGGGACCATGAGCATTCCGTGGAGAGGGGTGTACATCACGAACCATTCTGAATCGGTGAAGATGAAGTGCCTGAATGGGAAGACGTCCCTGGGATCATCAACAGGAGGAAGCGGCGCTGCAGCCCTTCCTCCGGAGTAGATCCTGCTCTGAACGAAGTAGGCTGCCTCATCACCGCCCTTCGGGATTCCCTCGAGTGGATACAGGGCGGTGTAGATGGTGAAGCCCAGCACCGGCACCAGAAGGACCCCAAGGAATATCCCGGTTGGCAATCCGCCAAGGAAAGCCACCACTCCTCTGAAAGGTCTCCAACCCGCAGTTGTGAGGAGAATGGCGGCGGGAACAAGGGTGAACAGCTGTACGAGCTTGTCCATGGGGCCGGCGAACCGGAGGGGAGAATGGGCATAGACAGTGAAAGCCACCGCCAGGATGATCGCCCCCGCCGTGAAAAGACCCCGCTTCACAGGTACTTCCTTCCGGCGGCATAGCTTCCCATCGAGAATAGGACCGACGGCACAACCAGCGCAAGGTCGGGCAACAGGTAGAGGCAGGCCCTCACTCCCCGGAAACCCCCGTCCCTTATGCAGTGATAGATGAAGGGGATCTGGCAGACCGCAAGGCCGGCAAGACCTCCCAGGAGCAGGGGAATCCCTGGAAATATCCCGGCAAGGGACAGGGCAGCTCCAGTGATGAGGACCCATGCGAACAAAGCTCCGGCCAGAACCGGAAGCATCTCCCCCACTCCAGCTACGCTGACGGAAGGAGCGCCCCTGTCCCTGTCCCTTCTTAACAGGTAAAGGGCCTTTGCCCTCATCATGTTCCATTCGTAGCGGAAGAAGTCACCGGCGGTGTATTCCCTGAGATGGTAGACCTGGATCTCGGGAGCGAGGATGGTCCTGCCTCCTGAGGCCCAAAGCCTTTCGGAAAAGTCGGCATCCTCGATGGTGGCTCCGGAAATGTTCTCATCGAATCCCCCCAGGCGACGGAAGTCGTGGGTACGGACGGCGAAGAAGAATGTTCCGCAACCCTTTATGAAGGTGCTTCTTATCCGTCTGGTGAAGGTATGGAAGTAATAGTAGTTCTTGTAGAAGGTCGCAGCGCCGTTCCCTGGAGCCTTACTGTGGTAAACTCCCTGCACGGCGCTGGCATCCGACATCCTCTCAGCCAGTTTCCGCCTCCATCCCCTGGGGGCAACCGCATCGGAATCCACGAAGAGTATCCAGGGAGTCGCAGCGGCGAAACCTCCCTTGTTGCGGGTTCCCGCGGCTCCAGGCCTGCCGTCGGCGGTGAGTACCTCAACTCCCAAATCTCGCAGAAGGTCAGTGGAGCCGTCGGTCGAACGATCGTCCACTGCCAGTATGGCATCGCCCTGGAGAAGTTCCGACTTCAACGGCTCAATTACCCTGGCAAGGGTGGAGGCTCCATTATGCACAGGGATCACCACGGTAACTGCCTGGGCGTTCATTTCCTCTTTTTGAAGATCGACTGGAGCTGCTCTCCCAGCATCTGAATGAGGCTCCAGGCTCCATGGAACATTGCCCTGAGCTGGAAAGGCGACATCAGGTTGCGGACCCTGTAGAAAAGGAAGGATGGCCTGATGAAGTACCTCAGATAGGCGAGACGCCTCAGCTCCATCACCTGATCGGCGGTCATGGAGAACGGAACGAAGCAGGGGCGGTCCAGGAGCATGCCCTGGTCGTCCAGCTTCTCGGACATCTTCCCGAACCTTCCCTGCATCACTCCTTTGTAGAGAGGAGTTCCCGGGAAGGGGGTTATGGGAAAGAACTCCACGGTGAAGCTGCCCAGCTCCTTCGCGAACTCGATGGTCTCCAGCCCCTCTGAAAAGGTCTCGCCGGGTATGCCGAAAATGTATGTGGTATGGGTCTTTATCCCGACGCTGTGGGCTAGCTTCACAGCTGTTCGTATCCTCTCCAGGGTCTCGAACTTCAGAAGTGTGTCAAGGTTCTTCTGGCAGCCGCTTTCAACACCAAAGTTGATGCACCAGCAGCCGGCGGCCTTCATGGCGCGAAGAAGGGGCTTGTCCACCGAATCCGCCCTGCAGGAGACCCACCATCTGACCTTGATCTCCCTTCTGATAAGCTCTTCGCAGAAGGCGTACACATGGGCATGGTCGTAGGTGAAATGCTCGTCCCAGAACTTTATCTCCCTGGCTCCGTAGTTCCTCACGTAGCTCTCGATCTCGTCGACTATCCTCTCCGGTTTCCGCAGCCTTATGTGCTTGCCGTACATCTTGTAGCAGTAAATACAGGAGCCGTTGCAGCCCCTGCTGGAGAGCATCTGGATAGCTGGAACGGTTGAAACCTGCTCGAAGCTGGGCCAGTACCTTTCCATCTCGCACAGTTCCACCGCGGGGAAGGGCAGTTCGTCAAGCTCGGTGAGCAAGGGGCGTGTTCCTGTGGAAACCGGTTCCCCGTCCTCTCCGCGGAAAATGAGACCCCTGACATCGGAGAGGTCTTCCCCATTCTGAACCGCGTCGATCATTTCCCCTGCGGTGATCTCGCCTTCGCCCACCACTATGGCGTCCAGTTCCGGGCATTCGGAGAGCAGACGCTCGGGCATCGCAGTGGCTCCGTGACCTCCAATGAAGGTGAATATGTCAGGGTCATCCCCCTTCACCTCGGTGATCAGTTTCGAGGCGTGATCCCACAGAAGACTGATCACATAGACACCCACCGCTTCGGCCCTGAAATCGGCGATCATCCTCCGCATGGTCTCGCTGGTATAGAAGTAGCCCTCCAGGAACTTTACCTGGTGACCCCTGTCCCTGAGCACCGCTGCGATGTACTGAAGGCCCGGCGTGGGCCAGCACCCGCTGATGCCACGGGTATCCCTGGCTCGGATATCATCTGGTCCCCATGGGGGAACAACCAGCGCAACCCTCAAGAACGACCCCTTCCTTCGGTGAAGAGAGAAATATGCAGGCACCGGTCAGGTGCCTGCAACTGCATTACGATCTTCAGGGAGAGGGTACGAGAACGAACTCGTTCTCCCTGGCTTCCAGGGTTACCTCGGTTCCCGGAATGATCTCTCCCTTGAGGATCGCCTCGGCCAGGCGGTTCTGCACCTCTCTCTGAATGACCCTCTTAAGCGGTCTGGCTCCGTAGGCGGGATCGTAGCCCAGCTCGGCGAGACTGTCCAGGGCCTGATCGGTTGCCCGCAGGGTAATGCCCTGTCCCTCAAGCAGCTTTCCCAGCCTCTGAAGCTGAATGGAAACGATGTCCCGCAGCTGTTCCCTTGTGAGGGAATCGAAGACGATAACCTCGTCGATCCTGTTCAGGAACTCAGGCCGGAACCTTGCCTGGAGTTCGCCCTGGGCCCTTCTGTTCCTCTCTTCCAGGGAAAGGTCCCTGCCCACGGTTCCGATCCAGTCGCTGCCCAGGTTTGAGGTCATTATCACCACGGAGCTGGTGAAGTCCACCGTTCTGCCCTGTCCGTCGGTGAGCCTTCCGTCGTCGAGTATCTGAAGGAACACATTGAAGACGTCCTGATGGGCCTTCTCTATCTCGTCGAAGAGTATCACCGAATATGGTTTTCTTCTCACAGCCTCGGTAAGATAGCCCCCCTCGTCGTAACCCACGTACCCCGGAGGGGCTCCGATGAGCCTGGAGACCGAATGCTTCTCCATGAACTCGCTCATGTCCACCCGTATCATGGCTTCAGGGGTATCGAAGAGGAACTCGGCCAGTGACCTTGCAAGCTCGGTCTTCCCCACACCGGTGGGGCCCATGAAAATGAAGGTTCCAAGCGGTCTGTCGGGGTCCTGCACACCGGCACGGGCCCTCCTTATGGCCCTGGATACAGCTTCCACCGCCGTGTCCTGTCCCACGACCCGCTTCCTCAGGGAGTCCTCCATGTGGAGGAGCTTCTCCCGCTCGCCCTCGAGCATCCTTGAAACCGGAATGCCCGTCCACCTGGAGAGCACCTCGGCGATCTGCTCGGGTGTTATCTCCTCGTTGAGCATCGCTCCGTTCTTCTGGAGCTCTGCGAGATCCACCCTTGCTTTGTCCAGTTCATCCTGGGCGGAGCGCAGATCGCCGTAGCGTATTCTGGCCACCTCGGAGAGGTTGCCCTCCCTCTCCGCCTTCTTCTCCATGAGCTTGAGCTCCTCGAGCCTGCGGGAAAGCTCCCTGGTCCTGTTGATAGCTTCCCTCTCGCTCTTCCACCGGGCTTCCAGGGCGGAGTACTCCTCCTTCAGGTCGGCGATCTGCCTCTTCACCTCCTTCAGCTTCTCCTTCGAGCCGGTATCCCTCTCCCTCTTCAGCCCTTCCCTGGCTATCTCCAGCCTGGTGAGTTTCCTCTTCAGGGCATCCACCTCGCCGGGCATGCTGTCTATCTCTATCCTCAGCCTGCTGGCAGCTTCGTCCACCAGGTCGATGGCCTTGTCGGGGAGGAACCTGTCGGAGATGTACCTGTCGCTCAGGGTGGCCGCCGCCACCAGTGCGGGGTCCTGGATCTGTATTCCGTGGTGAACCTCGTATCTTTCCCGAAGACCCCTCAGGATGTTGACGGTGTCCTCCACTGAGGGGGGGTCAACCAGCACAGGCTGAAAACGCCGTTCCAGGGCTGCGTCCTTCTCTATGTGCTTCCTGTACTCGTCCAGGGTCGTTGCCCCCACGCAGTGCAGGTCACCCCTGGCAAGGGCGGGTTTCAGCATGTTGGCGGCGTCAACGGCCCCCTGAGCCGCCCCTGCGCCCACAAGGGTATGCATCTCATCGATGAACAGAATTATCCTGCCCTGGGCTGCGGCTATCTCGGAAAGAACCGCCTTGAGTCGCTCCTCGAACTCGCCCCTGAACTTAGCGCCTGCTATAAGGGATCCCATGTCCAGTGCCATGAGACTCTTGTCCCGGAGGGTCTCCGGAACGTCCCCCTCCGCGATCCTCCCGGCGAGACCTTCCGCTATTGCGGTCTTTCCCACGCCGGGCTCCCCGATAAGAACAGGGTTGTTCTTCCTTCTCCTGCAGAGTATCTGCATGGTGCGCATTATCTCGGCGTCCCGGCCTATCACAGGGTCAAGCTTCTGCTGCCTTGCCAGTGCCGTCAGATCCTTTGTGTACTTCTTAAGCGCTTCGTAGCTTTCTTCGGAGTTCTCGCTTGTTACCCTGGAGGAACCCCTTATCTCGGAAAGGGCCACCAGAAAGCCATCCCTCTCCACACCGTTCTCGGAAAGGATCTCAGCGGCCCTGCAGCGGACCGCGGTGATCCCCAGGAACAGGTGCTCGCTGGCCACGAAATCGTCCTTCATTCGGGATGATTCCTTTTCCGCTTCCTTGAGAACGGAGAGTGCGCTTCTGGAGAGAACGGGCTGGGAACCTCCGGAGGATCTGGGAAGCTCTCCCGCCGCTTCAGCGGCGCTCCGGGCAAGGATTCCGGGATCGACACCAAGCCTGCTGAGTACCGGTGGTATTGTCCCTCCCTCGTCGGTAACAAGAGCCCTGAGCAGGTGGAGGGGTGTCACTTCGGGGTTTCCAGCTGATGAAGCGGCGTTCACCGCTTCCGTGAGCGCTTCTCTGGCCTTTATGGTCATTTTTTCCATGTTCATGATATCCTTCTCCCTTCAGAGGTTTGTGTAGCAAAACACGGGCCATGGATACAGCATTTTTACTTGTCTATAACCAGTTTTATTTGTGCTACCAAGGAATGTGCGATTCATTCCGCGTCACAATGACGCAGGGGTGGCAACGGGATTCACTCACTTTACCCTGAGGTCTTTTTGTTGTAGCTTTCAACCGAGGAAGTATTCACCCTTTCAAGCACTTCAACGGAGGTTACCATGGCCGGAATAGGCGTAATAGGCCTGGGTTACTGGGGTCCGAACCTGCTCAGGAACATCGCCGCCAACAGGCGAACCGAAAAGCTCGTTATCTGCGACAGCGATCCTGGAAGGCTTAACAAGATCGGCGGGAGATTCCCCGGCTGCGAGAGAACCCTGGACAGTTCCGCAGTGTTCAATGATCCGGAGATAGACGGAGTGGTGATAGCCACAACCGTATCCACCCACTACCCCCTGGCCATGGAGGCCCTTCGGGCAGGGAAGCACGTTTTCGTTGAGAAGCCCTTCGCCGAAACCACCGAGAAAGCCGAGGAGATGGTGGCCTGCGCCGAGGAGAAGGATCTTGTCACCATGGTGGGTCACACATTCCTCTACTCCCCTCCGGTGCTGAAGATCAAACAGATACTGGACAGCAGGGAACTCGGAGACATCAGGTTCATAACGAGCAGCAGGGTCAACCTGGGCCTCCATCAGAAGGATGTATCCGTGATCTGGGACCTGGCCCCCCACGATTTCTCCATGCTGTTCTACTGGCTGGGTGAGGAACCCACCTTCGTGGAGGCATTCGGACACGATTATGTTCTCAAGGGGATACCGGACGTGGCCTTCGTGAATCTGGGCTTTCCCGGCGGCGCCACCGCCAATGTGCAGGTAGCCTGGCTGGCCCCCTCGAAGCTGAGGAAGACGGTGATCGTAGGCAGCAGGAAGATGCTGATCTACGACGATACCGAGCCCTACGAGAAGATCAAGATATACGACAAGGGAGTTGACGTACTGGAGCCGGAAAGCTTCGGCGAGTATCAGCTCTCCTACAGGACCGGCGACATAGTTAGCCCCAGGATCGATTCCTTCGAACCTCTGGCCGCCGAAATGGAGGAGTTCATAAGGTGCATCGAGACCGGCGCCGTGCCCAGAACGTCCGGAAGGAGCGGTCTGGGAGTAGTAAGGGCCCTTGAGACCGCCGACAGGAGCCTGGCCTCCAGACTGAAGAAGATGGACTAGATGGAAGGCCCTCCCGAAGTACTCCTGAAGTTCCTGGGCGTTGCAGCTGCGGTGGAAGGAGCGGTTTCCACCGACCTGGCGGTCCTTGGGGGGACCATTGCCGTTCTCCTCGGCGAGGAGAACTCCGTGGCGGGGGAACTCGCCGCCTGCGCCGCCGGTATCAGGTCGCCCAGGGAGGGCAAGGTTCTGGTGGGAAGAAGGATGCTCGAAGCCTCTACGAAGGAGGGCCGAAGGGCAAGCGGTTTCGTTGCGCACACCGTTGAGGCCCCTCCTGGAATGACCCCCAGGGGCTGCGTGAACCTGGCGGTGACCGCCGTGGTGAAGAACAGGAACAGCGCCACCGAGAAGACCAGGGAGATACTCGAGTGGCTTGATCTTCAGACGGTGGCCAATGTTCCGCTTGAGGAACTGAACAGCCCGGAGATCCAGAGAACATCCATGGCCGTGTGTATGGCAACATCACCGGAGCTCCTGGTGGTGGACTCTCCCATTCACGAATCGCTCCACTCCAGGCTCAAGACCTTTGCCAGGGCTGGCAACGCTGTACTGATACGTACCTCTTCCCTGGGCGAGATACCGGAAGGAGTTGAACGAATAGCCCTCTGCGACAGTTCAGGAATAGTCAGGGTGGTGAGTCGTTCGGAACTCCGAGGAAGGGCCATGGGAGGCGCTGAGATATCCGTTTCCTTCTGTCCCTCGCTGCCACGACAGCAGCTGGAGACCATCCCCGGGATAAAGAACCTCCTGCACCGCAACGGCCTTTACAAGTTCACCCATGGGGAAACCGCCTTCGCGGTTACCCAGCTCATGAACCTTGCCCGGGCGAACTCCAGGGCGGTGATAGAGCTTCACATATCCAGCATGCCGCCATCCGCCCTGATAAGGCTCTTCGAGGGAGACAGGGGAAGAACTTTCCACGAAGGCCTTTTCACCGGGGAAGACGGTCCCTGAGCTTGAAAGCCCTCCTCCTCACCGCAGAGATAATGGTCAAAAGGTCCGTCGGAAGCATCTGGCTGCTGTGGCTGTGCGGCTTTCTGCCCGCTGCCGTCGCTGCGGTATCTCCAGTGGATACACTGCCGGGGAAGCTCGTCTCCCTGGCGGTCTGTCTCCCGGGTGTTTTCCTGCTCACCGGCTGGCACGGTTCCAGGGCCAGGACAGGTCTGATGGCCATACTTTTCCGCACCGAGGGAGCCGGAACGGTGAGGTTCTCCGAGCTTCTTCTGCCCACACTGTCAGGAACGATACTTGGCGCCATGGCCGGAATGGCGGCCTCCTTCCCTCCCACCTGGCAGTTCTGGCTGGTGCTCCCGCTCTCGGCCTTCGCGGTTTCGGCGCTCATCGATTCGGCAGAGAGAAGGTACAGGTATCCCGGCAGGTTCCTGCTGGGCCTTCTATGGCTCCATGGAGCCAGCGAATCCGGGGGCGGATCGCTGCTAGCTCCTTTTTTATATCCCGGGAAGGTGCTGATGCCTGGCGAAGCCGCTCCTCATCCCGATTCATTCGTGCTTGCCTCCCTGGCACTGGCAGGGGTTTCCGCCGGGATCTACTCCCTTTCCTGCAGACGCTGAACCCAGGGAGCAAGCTCTTTCAGCGCTGCAGCCGCCCTTGCCTCCCTCCTGAACCTTCTGCCTCCGCTTACCCTCATATCGGGGAACAGGCCGTAGTTGATGTTCGAAGGCTGGTAGTTCTCCTCTTCCCTGTCGGTGGAGAAATGGAGAAGCGCCCCCAGGGCGGTTCCCGCGGGAGGAGGTCCACATCCGGCAGCAAGCAGCCCTGCCATGAAACCCGAAGCGACTGATTCGATGTAACCTTCAACTCCGGTGATCTGCCCTGCGAAACGGATCCTGGGGCAGCCCTTCAGCCTCATGGAACGATCCAGGAGCATGGGTCCGTGGATGAAGGTGTTCCTGTGCATGGAGCCAAGCCTGAGGAACTCCGCCTTCTCCAGTCCCGGTATCATCCGAAAAACCCTTTTCTGCTCCGGATATGAGAGCTTCGTCTGGAAGCCCACCAGGTTCCATGCGCTCCCCGAGAGGTTCTCCCTGCGCAGCTGAACCACGGCGAAGGGCCTCTTTCCCGTGGCAGGATCAACTATCCCCACGGGTTTCATGGGACCAAAGGCAAGGGACATCTCTCCGCCGTCGGCGATGGCCTCCACAGGCATGCATCCCTGGAAGTGGACCTCCGTTTCGAACTCCCTGGGTGCCACCCTCTCTCCAGACCTGAGTTCGCTGACGAAATCCAGGTACTCATCCCGGGAGAAGGGGCAGTTGAGATAGTCGCCGTCATCCCCGTCTGAGTACCTGTTCTGGGAGAAGACCTTCCCCATGTCCAGGGATTCGCCGCTCACAACAGGAGCTATGGCGTCATAGAAGTACAGGAACTCCCCCCCGGTGATCTCACCGATGACCCGGGACAGTGCCGGCGAAGCCAGTGGCCCCGCGGCTATTATCACATTTCCCCCCGGGATGCAGCGTACTTCGCCGGGGATCAGACGAATGTTGCCATGGGACCTTAACATGGCAAGAACGGCTGAACTGAAGGCTTCCCTGTCCACAGCCAGGGCTCCGCCGGCGGGGATCCTGGCGGAATCTGCGGCTCGAATCAGCATCGATCCCGCCCTTCTCAGCTCCTCCTTGAGAAGCCCCGGGGCGTTCCTTACCAGGTCGGACCTGAGGGAGTTCGAGCAGACGAGTTCGGCAGGGAGACCTGTCCTGTGGGCGGGGGTGGTGGTATCCGGCCTCATCTCATGGAGATTCACCGGGAATCCCCTGTCCGCCAGCTGCAGCGCCGCTTCGGAACCGGCGAGGCCGGCGCCTATGATGGTAATTTCTTCCATGGATTTCCTTAACCTGTGGTTAACTCGCGGTTAACAGTGAGCGCTTAATATACACACCGGAGGTGAACGGAAATGACACTTGAGAACATACTGGAGAGCATATGGACAAGAGGGCTGGGAACGGTCACAGCACCCACCGCGGGTGCGAGGACCAGTCTTGAAAGAGCCGGACTTCATGTAACCGACCCGGAAAGGATCACAGACTGCCCTGTCCTCAGGGCGGCAGGTTGGCCGCTGAGGATGCTCGAGGGCTTCAGGAACGGCAGATACGTTTCGTCGGCCCTATACCACGAGAACGACTATGAGCTGATCACCACCATCGAAATGGTCCTCCCCCCGTTCACCTGCGTCCTTCACCGGGGAATTCCCAGAATGGTGAAGTCACCTGTGAAGCTCCCCCTGGAGCCCCTGTCGAGGATGGGGAACGCGGTCATCGTAAGCGACGGCGCTTTCCTTTTCTCAAGGAAGACATATCCAGGCAGGCGGCAGGGAGACATGATCTCCAGGCAGCTGGAGGAAGTTACGTACCTGGAGGAACTGGCAGCGGCCCTCTGATCTTCCCGTCAGATTAGGAAAAATCCTCCTCCGGAGTTATTTTTCCCTCTTCGGAAGGGGAGCCATATGTGCGGATTCACCGGCTATCTGTCAATGTCCATGGGAGGCGAGCGGGGCAGGGCGTTCCTTGAGAAGGGATGCGCGCTTCTGCGTCACAGGGGACCGGACGAATACTCAGTTAACCAGAACGGACATACAGGCACAGGTTTCGCCAGGCTTTCCATCCTTGATCTGGAAACAGGCATGCAGCCCATAGATGACCGCGAATCCGGTGCTTCCATAATCTGCAACGGTCAGATATACAACTACATAGAACTCAGGAGCCAGCTGCCTTCCATGGAATACTCCACCACAGGGGACATGGAGGTAGCCCTTAAGGCATATCTCAACTGGGGAACGGGATTCGCCGAGAAACTCAATGGCATGTTCGCAGGGGCAATACTGGATCCTTCCCGTAAAAGGATCATCCTCTTCAGGGATCGCTTCGGCATAAAACCGCTCTACTACATGAACAACCCGAACGGGTTCTTCTTTGCCAGCGAGATATCACCTCTGCTGGAGGCTCCCGGCGCTGCAAGGGAGCTGAACAGTAAGATGCTGCCATCCTGGTTCACCTACAGGTACGTCTTCGGTGAGGAAACGATGTTCAGGGGCATAAGGAAGCTTCTTCCCGGGTCCATGCTGGTCCTCGACATGGAAACAGGCGACTTCAGAACCTTCACCTACTGGAACTGGGAGTTCCGCGGCAACCATGCCGGGACCATGGAAGAGGCAGAGGAGGAGTTCAATGCTCTTTTCATGGATGCGGTGAGAATTCGTCTGAGAAGCGATGTGGAGGTGGGCAGCCTCATCTCGGGGGGCATCGACTCCTCCGCGGTGGCCTCGGCGGCTGCGCTCTGCCAGCCGGATCTGAAGCTCTTCACCATAGGTTTCCATGAACGGGACTACGATGAGACCTCGGATGTGGACCGGCTGCTGGAACTCATGCCCGGCAGGTTCGCCCGGTCGGGTGTTATAAGGGGCACCTGTCTTCCAGGGGACCTTGAGCTTCTTCCCGACCTGGTAAGGTCCGTGGAGGAACCAATATCCCTGGGCACCATGGTGCCCACTGACCAGGTCTGCAGACTGGCCTCGGAAAGGCTTAAGGTGGTGCTCACCGGCGAAGGGGCCGACGAGGTGTTCGCAGGCTACAGGAAGTTCCTGGTGGAAGCCGCGGCAATCGAAGCGGAAAGGTGTTCCCCCGAGGGAAGAAGGATCCTTCTTCGCGACTTCCCTGAACTTTCGGAAAGAAAATCCGTTCCAGGGGATCACCTTACAAGGCACATAACCGACGAGAGGCTTTTCCAGCCCGATGAGATCGTGGGGCTGACCGGCATTTCGCCGGGGGGCTTCAGCGACTGCGGGGAGAAAAGGCTCCGTTCCATCGGGGAAGGGGTCGACCCCATCGGGGCCATGCAGATGATCGAAGCGCTCACAAGGCTTCCCAATTACGTTAATCTGCGGCTGGACAAACTGAGCATGCGCCACAGCCTGGAGACAAGAACGCCTTTTCTGGACTACAGGCTTGCGGAGTTCGCCGGAAGGCTGCCCCTGGATTACAGGGTGAACCTGGAGGAAAGGACCGGCAAGTTCCTCTGCAGGGAGGCTTTCAGGAAAGGCGGCATCCTGCCTGCGGAAGTGACCAGAAGGAGCAAGAAGCCGTTTACCATGCCCATCGCCCAGTGGTTCTCCGACCCCCGTTCCCTGCCGGAACCGGTTGCCGACATCCTTCTGGGGAACACGGTGAGAGCCCAGGGCATACTCAACCCGGATATGGTCCGGGCATACGCCGGTGAGGTTACGGGAACGGGTGTTGGTCCTGAAACGCTTGTGTCCGCCGGAGACAGGGTTTTCGCCATTGTGGTGTTCTCCCTGTGGTACGGCGAATTCATGAAGGGTACGATTTGAGATACTTGAACGAGTTCAGGGACCTCCTCGAGAAAAGGGTTTCGGGCAGGTCCGAAAGGACATACGGCTTCGAGTACGAACTGATAGCTGAGAATCCCCTGGAGAAGGCGGACCTGGCCGGGGTTCAGGCAGCCCTTCCCGAACTTGGTTTCCACCTGAACGACAACGGTCTGGTAATGAACACGGAAGGAATGTACGTAACATTCGAGCCCGGGGGACAGATCGAGTTCAGCAGCCCCCCCCTCTACCCCGGGGACATGGAGCTTTTCGACCACCTGGCGAGGCGTATTGCGGATACTGTGGAATCCATCAGGCTCTCCACCGGGGTAAGCTATGTCCCCGTGGATTTCATGCCTGGAAGGGACCGGGCCCCCATGCTCCTGGATGCCCAGCGATACAAGGCTCTCCACGAGCTCCTGGGAAGGACCAGCGACCGGGGGCGGGACATGATGAAGGGCACCGCCGCAATCCACTTCCACGCCGCGGTCCTGTCCTTCGAGGAACTGCTCAGGCTCTGGGAGCTCATGTGCGCCCTTTCTAAGGAGGAAGTGTTCGCCATGGGTCCCCAGCGAAGGGATATCTGGAACAGGACCGACCCATCCAGATGCGGTCTCACCTGCGCCGGAGCCGAGAACGTAACCACGCCGGAGATCCTTCTGGATAAGCTGGTGGAGTTCGCCCTGAACGCCCTGGACCTGAGGACCGGTATACCCTTCAGGGAATTGAGCCCGGAACCCGGCTTCCAGGAGTTCATGGTCCATTTCACCACGATCTTCACCGATGTGAGGCTGAACACCAAGGGGCTTACGCTTGAGCTCAGAACCCCGGACACAAGACCCCTGCATCTGTTCAGAGGCGCTTGGATCTCCTTCATCGACGCCGTACAGCAGGTCATGGATAACTGAACGGCCTTTTGCTTATTATAGCCCAACAGTCACCGGTGAGGAGTTCACAGCAATGGAAGAAAAAAGGAAGACCGATTTCATAAGAGATATCATAGAGAGCGATCTCGCAAGCGGTAAACACAGCGAGATCATTACCAGGTTCCCTCCTGAGCCCAACGGATACCTTCACATAGGCCATGCCAAGTCGATATGCACCAACTTCGGAATAGCCGAGGAATACCGTGGAAGGTGCAACCTCAGATTCGACGATACCAATCCCGTGAAGGAGGAGACCGAGTTCGTGGAGGGGATGAAGGAAGACATCCGCTGGCTCGGTTTCCAGTGGGACGAGCTCCACTACGCCTCCGACTATTTCCAGAAAATGTACGAACTTGCCGTGAGACTTATAGAGATGGGTCTCGCCTATGTTTGCGACCTTTCCGCGGAGGAGATACGGAACTACAGGGGAACCCTTACCGAACCAGGGAAGAACAGCCCTTACAGGGACAGGAGCGTGGAGGAGAATCTCGACCTCTTCAGAAGGATGAAGGAAGGTGAGTTCCCGGCGGGAAGCAGGACGCTCAGGGCAAAGATAGACATGGCCAGCCCGAACATGAACATGCGGGATCCGGCCATTTACAGGATCGTTCACCATTCCCACCACAGAACAGGCGACAGCTGGCGCATCTATCCGATGTACGATTTCGCCCACTGCCTCGAGGATTCCATCGAAAGGGTAACCCACAGCCTCTGCACCCTCGAGTTCGAGGACAACAGGCCCCTTTACGACTGGTACCTGGAAAAGCTGGATATGTTCAGGTCGAGACAGATCGAGTTCGCCAGGCTCAACCTGAACTACACCGTGGTAAGCAAGAGATATCTCAGAAGGCTCGTTGAGGAGAACTTCGTAGATGGCTGGGACGACCCGAGGATGCCCACTCTCTGCGGAATGAGGAGGAGGGGCATACCCCCTGAGGCGATAAGGAAGTTCTGCTCGGTAATCGGTCTGGCAAAGAGGAACAGCACCGTCGATATCGCCCTCTTCGAGAGCTGCATAAGGGATGAACTCAACGCAAAGGCGCCCAGGGTCATGTCTGTCATCGACCCTGTGAGACTGGTTGTGGAGAACTATCCCGAGGACCGGACGGAGAGTTTCGATTACACGGTGAACCCCGAGGACGAGAGCCAGGGTATACGCAAGGTTCCATTCACAAGGGAATTGTACATCGAACGGGGAGACTTCATGGAAGACCCTCCCAGGAAATACCACAGAATGGGACCCGGCCGGGAGGTGAGGCTCCGGTACGCGTACCTGGTGACCTGCACCGGCTTCGAAAAGGACGAGAACGGCAGGATCACCGAGATCAGATGCGTCTACGATCCGGAAAGCTCCGGAGGCAATGCCCCGGATGGCAGAAAGGTAAGGGGAACCATCCACTGGATCTCCTCGGAAAACGCCCGGGAGGCGGAGGTCCGCCTTTACGACCGGCTCTTCGCACAGGAGAACCCCCTGAAGACCGAAGAAGGCGGGGATTTCACGGATTCCCTTAACCCCGATTCCCTTAAGGTGGCAAGGGGATGCCTGGTAGAAGAGCACATGGTCAGCCGTCCAGGAGGATACACCTGCCAGTTCGAGCGGCACGGCTACTTCTGCGTTGATCCTGAATCCACCCCTGAGAGACCGGTCTTCAACCGCACCATCACCCTGAAGGACTCCTGGGCCAGGCAGCAGAAGAGGTAAATCCCAAGCGCCGCCACTAAGAACGCCTTCCCTTCAGAGGGGATTCCCCTCTTTTCACCAAGGTTAAGTATATTTACTATAGTTTTTTAATATTAATATACAGATTATTTATGGAACGTCATATGCTTATCTCTGAAGCACGAGAAGGAGGGCATGGTGTTTCATAAGCGTACGGGGTCTTCCGGAAATGGGTGAAAAGGAACTGCAGACGAACAGGGATCCCCTTACCGGGCTTCTGGACAGATCGTCCCTGGATGACATCCAGAAAAGGTTCATGCACAGGGATCAGCAATGGTCACTGGTAATGCTGGATGTGGATCATTTCAAACTGGTAAACGACATCTACGGCCACCTCACCGGCGATGATATCATATCCCATGTGGGCCAGACGATACGGGTTAACATGAAAAGGAACGATTACGCCCTCCGCTATGGAGGCGACGAGTTCCTGCTGGTACTGCCGGACACATCAGGCAACGGAGCGCTGGACCTGGCCCAGCGACTGCTCTTCGAACTGGGCAACAGGGAATTCCCCGGGGGCCTCCGCATCAGCGCGTCAATGGGCGTGGCCCAGAGCGATCCAGATGATACCGAGCTTACCGCTGTTCTCTCCAGAGCCGATCAGGCGCTCTACAGGGCAAAGGAAACGGGCAGGGGAAGATTCGTGCTCTCGGACAGCCTCGGTTCCCGGAGCGGGATGAATCCGGATTTCAACCATATGGTCGGCAGACGGGAAGAGCTGCAGCTCCTGCGTGAACAGCTTGATTCCATATCCGGTGGATCGGCCTTCTGCTCCCTCACTGGTTACCAGGGAATGGGCAAGACCCGCCTGGTGACCGAACTTGAGTACTACTGCCAGTTCAGGCAGATACAGCTGCTCAGGATCGATATTCACCCGGTAAGGGAGGAACGGGGCTTCCTTGCGGTCACCGCAGCCAGGAAAGCCCTGGGGACGCTGAATGAAGCTGAGCTCGATCGGCTCTCCGCTGAGATATCTCCCCTGGAGATATCCACCGTGGAGCATCTTGGGGAGTATGGATTCAGTATCAAGAAAAGATCGGTCCCCGCCGATTCCGACGAATCATGGATAAGGTGCAGGAAGGACCTGGGAAGGATCCTCCTCTCTGTCTCAGGGATCAGGCCCTTCGCACTGGTGCTGGACAACCTGCAAAACGCCTCCGCGGACTGCGTCAGGTACATGAACGAAGTGCTCATGGAAATACCCGGTGCAAGCATTCTCACCATTGCGGCTGGAAGGGAGGGGCACTGGCTGCAGGAGTTCGGCCCCCTGGTCAGGAAACAGGGCTCCCTTTCACTGCATCTTGAGCCTCTAAGCCGGTCCGATGTGAGAACCATGCTTTTCTTCGCGCTTAAATCCCCCGGGGTTCCAGCGGACGCGCTGGACTACATGATGAACCAGAGCGGCGGAAACACGCTTTTCCTGAGGAAGCTCATAGAGTGGTGCATTGCCTCAGGCTCCCTCGGGATCGGTGAAGGAGATGCATGCAGCTGGGTCGAGCCCCCGGAGGAAGAGCTGCCGTCTGAGATAACAGGAATAGTGGAGGGCATGCTCCAGAGGTATGGTCCGGAAGAGATCAAGGTCCTGAAGAGAGCTGCTCTTGCGGGTACCTCCCTGAATCTCAAGATGCTGGGCAGGCTCACGGGAATGAGCGAGTTCACCCTGGCCGAGATAATGGACGGATTCGCCGGGAACGGTCTGATAAGGGATCTGGGCGAAACCTACGGCTTCACCTTCGGGGTGATGCGAAGTTATCTCGTGTCCCGGATCACGCCGTCACTGAGGAGCATCCTTCATGAGAAGGCAGCCTTAGCGCTGGAGGAAACCGGGGAAGGGCCAATCGAACGCCGCCTGACCGACATCGCAGCCCACTACTGTGGAAGCAGGAACCAGCCGAAAGCCCTGGAATACGCGGGGCTGGCTGCCAAATCTACCTTTGCAGCGGGGCTTCACTCCCAGTCGATTCACTGGTACCGGGAATACATTAAAAGGCTTTCCAGAACAGGTGATCCCAAAGAGTTCTTCAGGGCCAGCCTTAATCTGGGTGTTCTCTTCTCAATCACCGGAAGGGCTGAGGACGCCCAGGAACACATGAACACAGCACTGGATATGGCGGAAGACCCGGTGGACATATGCGCCGTTCACTACAGACTGGGTGACAACTGCAGGAGGAAAAGCGACTATCCCGCCGCCCTGGAACACTATCAGAAAGCAGTATCCATAGGCAGGGCTGCGGGGAACACAAGCCCCGTGTTGCTGAACAACATCATCGGAGCCCTCATAGAATACTCTTTCATCAGCCGTCTTCAGGGCAGGCTGGATGAGGCCGGAGAGAAGCTCCAGGAGGCCGGGGCAATCATGAATGCGTCAGAGGGGGGATTCGATCCCACCCTCGAGGGGCTTTACTACGCCAGACTGGCGGATCTGGAATCCGATTCCGGCTCCCGGAGAAAGGCAATGGAGTACTACAGGAACGGCCTTGATATAGCCATAAGCCACAACGACCACAACGGAGAAGCATTGATACTGAACAACATGCACGGCCTGTTCGCCCTGAGCGGCGACTACGAGGCAATGCTCGACACACTGAAGCAGGTGGTGCGCCTGAACACTAAGCTCGACGATCAGCTGGGCCTTGCCATAGCGTACTACAACCTGGCCGAGTCCTACTGCAGCCTGAACATGCTGGATCTGGCCAGGAGATACTTCCAGCTCTACATAGAACTGAACAGCAGGATCCACAACAGGCTGGGAATGGGCTACGGACAGCTGGGGCTTGGAAAGCTGCTGGCCCTGGAAGGCAGGCTGGACAAGGCGGCTCAATACCTTCTCAACGCATCGGAGATCTTCCAGGAACTTGACTGTATAGAGATGATGTGCGAGGCCAGGCTGGAAACGGCCATGGTAATGGTGAGCGCATCGGAATTCAAGGAAGCCGTGAAGATACTCGACGAAATCGAGGAGCTCTGCACAGGAAGGGATTTCTGCAACAGGGCGACCCACATCAGGGGTTATATACTGGTGTTATCGGGTGAATCGGTGGACAGGGGCATCTTCATGGTGGAAAGCTCCATAAGGAATGCGGAAGAACTCACCCCCTTCGACGTTGCCCACATGTACGGGAACCTCTACAGGGCTTATATGTCAGCCGGTTCCGAAGAACAGGCGCTCCACGCCCTCTCAAACGGCGTGGAGGTCCTCCAGACCACTATCAGCCAGATCGGTACCGAGTCCATGAGGAACAGCATACTCTCCAGAAAGGACGTGGCCGACTACCTTACCCTCTGCGAAGAGCAGGGTGTTGCCCTGGGCATATGATCTGAGTAAAATCTGTTGACGATCCAATAGCAACACCATCAGGGGGGTATGTGGCATGGCCGGGGGATTCACAGCCGGAGAGAGACTCCGTTACGCGTTCGATACCATGATGTCCAGGGGCACCGCGGGGCTGATCCTCTGGCTGGGCGTACTGTCCCTTCTTCTCATAGTCCTGTTCTCGCTTATTGTTCTTTTCACAGGAACGGCTCCCAACGAGGAGGGCTTTCCCACCCTTCTCTGGATGAGCCTGATGCGTACCATGGACCCCGGCACCATAGGAGGGGATCAGGGCAGCCCCGGCTTCCTCGCCAGCATGCTCATAATAACCTTCAGCGGCATTTTCATCTTCAGCACTCTCATCGGTATCCTCACCACCGGCCTGGAATCAAGGCTGGATTCACTGAGGAAGGGCAAGTCCACAGTGGTGGAAAGCGGCCACACGGTCGTCCTGGGATGGTCCGAGCAGGTCTTCACCATTATCTCCGAGCTCTCCATTGCCAACGAGAACCAGAAGAACCCATGTGTAGCCATAATGGCGGACATGGACAAGGTGGAGATGGAGGACGAGATCAGGGACAAGGTCCCGAACCTTCGAAACACCAGGGTGGTCTGCAGGACCGGAAGCCCGGTGGAGCCGTCGGATCTGGCCAGGATGAGCCTTCACACCGCAAAGTCCATCATCATTCTTTCCCCCGGGGGGGACAGCCCGGATCCCGAGGTCATCAAGACCATGCTTGCGGTTACGAACATCACCGGCGAGGTGAACAGGACAGTTCACATGGTGGCCCTGATAACCGATCCGGAGAACGTGGACGCCGCAAGGATAGTAGGCGGCAGCAGGGCCGAAATAGTCCTGGCAGGCGATGTTATAGCCAGGATGGCCGCCCAGACCTGCCTGCAGTCGGGTCTTTCTGTGGTATACCAGGAGCTGCTGGACTACGGGGCGGACGAGATCTACTTCCACAACCAGCCTGAGCTTGCCGGGAAGGAATACTCAGAGGTGCTGCAGATGTACGACACCAGCTGCGTGATAGGTATCAGGAAGAAGAACGGGCAGCCTGCCCTGAACCCCCCAATGGATACCGTGCTCCAGGAAGACGACAGCATAATAGCCATCTCAGAGGACGATGACACGGTGGTCCTCTCCAGCCGCGGCCATCACATAATGCAGGACGCCGTTCACCACCATCCGGAACAGCCCGGCATGCCGGAGAGCATCATCATGCTGGGATGGAACTGGCGCGCCCCGGTGATAATCAGGGAGCTTTCCAACTATGTCGCTCCAGGATCCAGACTCAAGCTGGTTGCCGACGAGAGCTGCTGCGAGCCTGATGTACCCACAGGCCTCGCGAACCTGGACCTGGAGTACCTTCCCGGCAGAACCACCGACAGAACGCTCCTGGAGAGCCTTTCCATCCAGGACTACGACCACATCCTTATCCTGAGCTACTCCGATTCCCTGGATGCCCAGGAAGCCGATTCAAGAACACTGATGAGCCTTCTGCACATAAGGGACATCGCAGGCAGGATGAACAAGGGCTTCTCCCTGATCACCGAGATGCGGGACATAAGGAACAGGAACCTGGCTGAGATCACCGGGGCCGACGATTACATAGTGAGCGACCAGGTCTTGAGCCTTCTTCTTACCCAGATATCCGAGACCAGGGAACTCAGTGCAGTGTTCTGGGACCTCTTCGACCCCGACGGTTCCGAGATCTACCTGAAGCCGGTTTCCAGGTACGTCAAGACCGGCATGGAGGTGAACTTCCACACCGTGGTGAAAAGCGCCTCGGAGCTCGGAGAGACCGCCATCGGCTACAGGATAACGTCACTCAGGAACGACTCGGAGAGGGCTTACGGCATAGTCGTGAACCCTGTCAAAGGGAATACGGTCACCTTCAGCGAGGAAGACAGGATCATAGTGCTCGCCGAAGACTGAGCGCAAAACCGGAAGGAGCCAAGATGAACACAGCCGCAGCCCTTCTGTGCCTCCTTGCAGCGGGAGGTCTGCCCTCGTTGAATGCTGCCAGGGCATTCAATGACGGTGAGCTTTTCCTCAGGGAGATCGGAATGGAACCGGAGGAGGACTTCAGAAGGGATCCCGGCACGGGGATCCCGAAATACTCCGAGGGGTGCGAGTCCAGCAGAGACCTCGACCGAGAGCTGTACAGATGGAACACGACCATGCTGACACTGTGGTCCCGGGTGAACACCGCAGAAACGAACTTCACCATCAGGTCCGGCGAAGAGTACCTTATCTACGACAGCTTCCTGCTTTTCTACACCTGGCCGGAGGGGAGGACCCAGATCCCCATACACCCCGAGGAACTGTGGGCCATACTCAGCCACCTGGGCAGGAATCCCTCCGCAGCCACCTCGCAGATGTCCGTTGAGGGTTTCTATCCTGGACTTGCTGAACCGGCAACGGCGTTCATAACCCTGTACGATCCGGTTTATCCCACTGTGGAAGAACTCCTGGAAAGGGGAAGGGCGGCCTTCTGACAAAACAATGCCAGATAGGTCGCAATATTGCAGCTTGACTTCATTGATAAGACAATGATATATTCTATCACGGTTTTATCAAGGGAGGTTGTCATGTTACGTGCTGCAGAAGGATCCTGGCCCGTTCTTTTCTTACTGCTGCTGCCACTGGCAGCCCATTCAGAAGAAGCAATCCTCCTTGAAACGGACTTCAGCTATCTGCCGGAACATTGGTACTCTGAGGAATTCACCTTCGACAGTATGGGGGCCAAACTGTATTGGATCTCCTTCAGCCATCTCTCGGCGGTGCTTCGCACCGGGGAGTCAGACGAGTGGGAGAACAACATTTTCATTCCAGACGGAACCGACTCGGTACGCATCGATATCTCTCACCATATAAATGTTCTTGGTGGAGATTATCCTGCGCTGTCCTTTGAGATAAGCCTGTCAGACGAGGATCATCAAGAGGATATCTGGTACGAATACCTCAATAACCAGAACCCGAACATCAACCAGTGGCTTGAGCACTCGGTCTCACCGGATTGGCTGGAGGCAGGTGACTGGCTGGGGATTCGTTTCCGTGCCTACGGCTGGCCGGGCGATTTCGGCTCGAACATCAACTGGAGGATCTTCGATGTGACAGTTACGGCTTATGGGGATCAGCTTGGCCTGTCATCAGACACATGGGCAGGGATAAAGACCAGTCTTTAGGTGCCCACGACCCTCACTGAAGCATAATAGCGCCTGAGGTAGTTGGGCTGGTCGATAGAGGTTATCACCACGCCCCTGTCCTGCCAGGAAGAGCAGTGTATGAACTCGCCGTCGCCCAGGTATATCCCAGCATGGGTGGGGTTATGGAATATCATTATGTCACCGGGCACCATGCTGTCACGGGCAACGTACTCCCCCATCTCCTCTATGGCGGTAACGGTTCTGGGCAGGGGTATCCCATTGTCGTTGAACACCCTGTAGGTAAGGCCGCTGCAGTCGAAGCCGTTCTCGTCGGTCCCTCCCCACACATAGGGAACACCAAGGTAGGACACGGCCTGTTCTATGATGGATTCGGTCACGGACAGGCTGTCGCTTCCGGCCGTTTCGAGGGTATCGGGCTGGCAGTGAGCAGCGGCAAATACAGATAACATTACGAATATCGCTTTCATTGAAACCTTTCGTTTTTATGAGTATATACTCCTGCGAAAGGGAAAAGTTCACTTCAGGTACTTCCAGGAAAGGGCAGAGACGCCATGATAAGTCTCATACCGTTATCGGCGGCTATAGTCGCATCGGCCCTGGGCGGCATTACCGCCGGGTTCTCCAGCACCACCGTTCCGGTGACAATCAACCAGGCTTACTCCCTGTACGAGGAGGAAGTAACCGTTCCCCTCATCACCCTGTCTGTGGAGCCGTTTTCCAGGATCCGCCTGGAGGGTTTCTACGGATTCCGGTCGGCGACCGAAGAAGAGGAGCACATGTGGACGAACGAGGTGGTGGACTCCAGATCGGAAGCTTTCGGAGCTGCCGCATTTTACACGTTCATCAAACGGGGCGGAGGGGCATTCAGCGCCGGAGTCCGCTATTTGCATTCTTCGACCACTGTGGAAACAGAGTACGACCTGACGGAACTCTACTGTACCATGGACCGAATCGGTCCTGCAGCAAGAATTGATATCAGTATTCCCGGACTGGAGGAAATAGGACTCTATTCCCAGTGGGGAGTGGACTACACCCAGACGGAAATCGCCTTCTACAGCAACGAACAGGAGATCGGCAGCGAAGGCAGGGACGAGTGGTTGACCTCGGCCCCGGAATACATCGTCTCGGGTATCTATTACAGTTTCTGATGCAGACCGATCATATCCAGTCCACGCCTGACCATATTAGAGGAGACATGACGCAATGGTAAAGTTAGCTTCAACGATCTGTTCCTGCGCAGCTGCCGCATTCGCGGTCACGGCAGGAATATCCCAGGTAAGCGTTCCGGTGGACATAACTCAGCCTGGCCTCATCTGGGACGAGCGCATGGACATACCTGTACTCACGGTCTCAGTTGAACCCCTGTCGGGAGTTCGCCTTGAAGGTTGCTACGGTTTCCGTGCCACTTCAGAGACAGATGACAACACCTATTCCGACGATATCGATTCGAAAACCCATGTTTTCGGGATCAGTTCTTTCTACACCCTGCTCGGCATTGGAAACGCTGAATTCAGCGCCGGGCTTCGGTATCTCCACTCATCCATTGAGTTCCAGGAGGAAACCGGTTCCATACCGCTGACGTCGTCCATGGACCGCTACGGCCCCGCGGCAAGGATCGACTTCAGTATTCCCGGAATAGAGGAAGTTGGCTTCTACTCCCAGTGGGGGTTGGACTACAGCCGGGCGGAAACCGTCTTCGACGATGAGTCGGAATATGAGGAGAAATCCGAACAGGTAGAATGGAGCATAGCCGGTCCGGAGTACATTCTTTCCGGCATCTACTACAGTTTCAGCTTGTAGCCTTATCTGAGATCAGTCGGCTTCCCCGGAAAGGACCTCAAGGGCTTCGGATGCCTTTTCAAAGTCTTCGCCGCTTACCATGAGCTTGATGCCGCCCCTGCGCACCAGTGATACCCCCATGAGCATTCCCCCGCAGTCGGCTGCGCGTATCAAGGACTCTATCCCCTGCTCTTCCAGCAGCCCCTGGGCTATCTCCGCCTCGACCCTCGTGTCGAAGGCCATGACCTCCAGCAGTTCACTCATACCTTCCTCTTTCATACTGAAAAGCCCCCGCCCGGCGGGGGCTTTCAGTCAAGCATCCGTCAGATGATGAAGTCTTCCGCGGATTTGATGGAGGCGATGGTCTTCGCCAGCAGCTTGGCGCAGTTCTCCACATCGTCCAGGGAAACCACTTCCACAGGTGTGTGCATGTACCTGTTGGGAATGCTCACCAGGGCGGTGGCCACGCCGCCGCGGGCAAGCTGAATGGCGTTGGCGTCGGTGCCTGTTCCCCTGGACTCGGCGATCACCTTATATGGTATCTTGTTCTCCTGGGCGGTCTTCACAAGCAGCTCGAAGAGCCTGGGGTTGATGTTGGGTCCCCTGGCTATCACCGGGCCGTCGCCCAGCTTGATGTCCCCGAAAAGGTTCTTGTCTATCCCGGGCATGTCCGAGGTGTGGGTAACGTCAACGGCGAAGCCTATCTGGGGATTAATCGCGTAGGAACTGGTGATGGCTCCCCTTACGCCTATCTCCTCCTGAACCGTGGCAACCGAGGTCACCTTGTGGCTGAAGTTCTTCTCCTCGGAAAGCAGCCTGAGGGCCTCAACCACCGCGAAGGAGCCGATCCTGTCATCGAAGCCCCTGGCAACGTAGATGGAACCCCGGAGCTTTTCGAAACCAACTGCGATGGTGGCAACGTCGCCTATCTCCACCACCTTCTCGGCTTCCTTCCTGTCCTTCGCCCCGATGTCGATCCACATGTCCTTGATCTCGGTTACCTTCTTGCGCTCCTCGGCTTCGAGAAGGTGTATCGCCTTCCTGCCCAGAACGCCGTAAACGGGCCCGTTCTTCGTGTACACGTTAACCCGCTGCCCCGCCACCACGTGGGGATCCACGCCGCCCACAGGGGAGATCTTCAGGAAACCGTCGTCGGTTACGGCCTTAACCATGAAGCCGATCTCGTCGATGTGCCCAGACATGTAGATGGAAACTTTCCCCTTCGGATTCAGAGTGGCATAGGAGTTGCCGTGGAAGTCGCCCTTGACTTCATGACTGAACTTGCCGGCGTACTCACGCCATACCGCCGCTGCGGAGTTCTCGTATCCCGAGGGGCTTGACTCCTTGAGCAGCTTCGCCAGAAAATCCTTCGAGTTCTTGCGCAAAACATTCTCCTTCACTGAGTTTTTACGGGTGCCAGGCCAATATACTATCATGAAAAGGTGCCTGTGCAAGTATTGCCCTGGAAGCGGTTCTGGCATATGCACCGGATTACCGGTCGCCTTTCATGGTGATGGACAGCGAAAGCCCGATAACCCTTAGTCTCGGGCACGGTAATCCCATTGTCAGCGACTGGAACGGAGATGGCCTGAAGGATTTGATGCGGGGCCAGGACTCTGGCGGCAAGCTCAGGTGAACCTTGCGGCGAGGCTCTCTACCATCAGTACCTTTCTCGGTTTTCTTGCGTCTGAAGAAACTGCAACAGTTCTCATTGGAGACTTCAAACCATGCTCAATGATCTGGCTATGCCAAAGAATAACAATGAATCGGAAACTGGAGGAAATTTCCAGCAAGAGTGCCGAGGGCTAATTGATCATTCCAATGTTAAGGCCCTGTCAGGGCCGGATCACACCGCTGGGGAATGGTACTTCCGGGCGCGCATGCGCCATGGATATAGAACGGTTTGACAGCAGCGGGGTATTTATGAAGATTACACACATCTGACTGTTTTATCGTTTCCGACAGGGAGATTCATGCTAATAATGTTCATGCAACTATTGGTCTGCGGTGTTTCCCCAGACGGTCTAACCATGCTCACAACTTCGGGGGAAAACATTCTCAATGGCTGCGGAGAGGAAGTGGTTCTCAGGGGGATAAACCTGGACCTTCATTATGGCAGGGTACAGAACGACCCTGAAGCGCCCTTTCTGTATGCTTCAGAAGAAGACATGGAGTATCTGAAGGAGATCGGGTGTAACTCAGTAAGGATGTGCCTTCACTGGAAGCTGTTTTTGACCGATGCCGGCTATGATCTCATTGATACTTATCTATCCTGGTGCGAACCCCGTGGAATTTACCTGATACTGGACATGCACAGAGTTCCTCCCGACGACATCACAGGAGGTCGCGGCATCTGGAACTCCCTGGAAGCGCAGGACTCCCTATGCGGCATTTGGGCTTCTATTGCCGACAGGTATGCTGCCCATCCGGGAATTGCAGGCTATGACCTTGTCAATGAACCAGCGGCCAGTGATCCCGATATCTGGTGGGATCTGGCACAGAGACTTGCCGACAGCATCAGGGTTGTGGATCAAAACCATATCATCTTCGTGGAAACCCCTGGAGGAAGGTGTTCAGGCCTTAGACTTATCGATGACAGCAACACCGTTTACTCCGTTCATTGCTATGATCCATTCACCGTTTCCCATGCGGGAGCGACATGGCCCGGTGATTCTCCCGTTCCATGTAACAGCACATACCCTGGAAACATCCTTACTGGAGTGAACTGGGTGGGCTGGTCAGATGAAGCGGAAAGACTCACCGAACGAACCAACGGCTGGATTGAGTGGGAAAGCGGAGAAATAGTGATACCCGAAGAAGTCGAACTGGTGTCAGTAAAAGCGTTCGCCTCGGGGAACACAGGGACTGTCCATTTCGATGATATTTCCATTACCATCAACAGCAGGGGGTTGCCAGTTCTTAACGGCGACATGGAAGAGCTCTCCCGAAGACGCACAGGGATACCTTCAAACTGGACCTTCTATCCTGATGGAGATTTCACCGGTTCGTTCCAGGAGAGCGGATACCGCAGTGAAGGCTGCCTCGAGATAGCCGGTTCCCGTGGAAGCGGATCCTGGATACAGACAAGAGCCTACTACATTGAACCCCTCTTCGACGTAAGACCCGGTGACATAGTTCAGGTAAAAGGAATGATCCTTGCCCCGCATAACCGTGGACGGATTTCCCTGGGGCTTGATTACCTCACCGAAAGAAGGGAATACTGGAACAGCGACTCATTGAGACAGCGAATTCATGATGCTGTCCGCTGGGCAGAGAGCAATGAAGTACCCCTTTACGTGGGGGAATTCGGCTCTCTTCCCGGAACGGGTATTGACAGCCGAAACAACTTGATATCTGACTGGATAACTGTGATGAATCAGGAGGGTCTTCACTGGTCCTACTGGACATTCCGCACCCAGGGAGCACCAAGTTTCGGCCTTTTTTACGATCACTCAACTGTTGATGAAACACTGTCTGAAATACTTTCTCGGGGTTTTACCAGTATTTGAAGCACAATTCCTTTTCCCAGGGTAGAAATGCAGAAGGCCCCGGTTCCTCTGAACCAGGGCTTTTCATCTGGAAATATTCGTGATTTCATGCAGTTATTCTCGGTACAACTTCATCATCCTTGGACATGCTGTATCCAGCTGAAACGCCGGGCACGGCGTTCTCAGGTCAATCCCGGCTTCCGGTGAGCTTCCCTCCCGCGGAATGACCCGGTCTACTGCCGTGAGTACTCTCCCATGAAGGAAGCCTCCACCAGCAGGGCCTCGGACAGTGCCGCCCTCAGCTCTTCGGCGGTGGCGCCGGGGAGCAGATTGAGCATCCCATCCAGGGCGTAGAGCCTGAAGAAATACCTGTGCTTCCCCGATGGAGGCGCAGGGCCTCCGTACCCTGTGTTCCCCCAGCTGTTGGTACCCTGCAGCGTGCCGTCCTCCAGTTCCTCGGCGGCGGGTACTCCCTGGGGAAGCATCCTGCTCTCTCCCGGTATGTTGTAAACAACCCAGTGCACCCATGTTCCCATGGGCGCATCGGGATCCTCGCAGATCAGCGCGAAGCTCCCAGGGTTCCCGGTGCACTCCCATTGAAGAGGCGGTGAAAGGTCCTGGCCGTCCGCTGTGTAAATGGCGGGGATCATGTCCCCGTTGGAGAAGGCCGGGCTCCATATCATCAGCGATATCGAAAGCACTTCCATAATCTCCCCCTGTTTCCTTTCCGCATCCGGTGACATCTTACGATACATCATGGTCTTTCCGCCGGCCATCGGTGGTCCGTCCCTAAACGCAGAAAGGCCCCCGCAGTTTCCTGCAGGGGCCTTTTGAGTTTTATGCCCGGCGCCGACCTACTCTCCCAGCCGGTGACCAACTAGTACCATCGGCGCTGGAGGGCTTAACTGCCGTGTTCGGAATGGGAACGGGTGGGGCCCCTCCGCCATTGACGCCAGGCAATGATGTGAGGCGCGTTATCGAAACGCTCCCTGACATTTGAATGGGATAAACTTTCTACCGAGAACGAAGGACGATATCTGTAGCTTTTGTGATGAAGCCTCACGGCCGATTAGTACTGCTCGGCTGAACATGTTACCATGCGTACACCTGCAGCCTATCAAACTTGTAGTCTCCAAGTGGCCTTGAGGATCTTGCGATCGGGAAGTCTTATCTTGAGGCAGGTTTCGCACTTAGATGCTTTCAGCGCTTATCCTGTTCCAAACATAGCTACCCAGCGATGCCACTGGCGTGACAACTGGTACACTAGAGGTTTGTCCATCTCGGTCCTCTCGTACTAAAGACAGAACCTCTCAAACTTCCTACGCCCGCGGAGGATAGGGACCGAACTGTCTCGCGACGTTCTAAACCCAGCTCGCGTAGCGCTTTAATGGGCGAACAGCCCAACCCTTGGGACCTGGTCCAGCCCCAGGATGCGCTGAGCCGACATCGAGGTGCCAACCCGCCACGTCGATACGAACTCTCGGTGGCGATAAGCCTGTTATCCCCGGAGTACCTTTTATCCGATGAGCCACGGCCTTTCCACTCAGTGCCGCAGGATCACTAACCCCTACTTTCGTACCTGCTCGACTTGTCTGTCTCGCAGTCAAGCTCCCTTGTGCGTTTACACTCGACGCGCGATTGCCGACCGCGCTGAGGGAACCTTAGGGCGCCTCCGTTACATTTTGGGAGGCGACCACCCCAGTCAAACTACCCACCTGACAATGTCCGGGATCCGGATAACGGATCTCCGTTAGAATTCCAACATACAGAGGGCGGTATTTCAAGGTTGACTCCACCGGTACTGGCGTCCCGGCTTCATAGTCTCCCGCCTATCCTACACACCATATGACGAAACCCAATATCAAGTTGTAGTAAAGGTTCACGGGGTCTTTTTGTCCTTCCGCGGGTAAACGGTATCTTCACCGCTACTGCAACTTCGCCGAGTCCATGGTTGAGACAGTGCCCAAGTCGTTGCACCATTCGTGCGGGTCGGAATTTACCCGACGAGGAATTTCGCTACCTTAGGACCGTTATAGTTACGGCCGCCGTTTACTGGGGCTTCAGTTCAAAGCTTCGCCAACATAAATGAAGGCTAACCCTTCCCCTTAACGCTCCAGCACCGGGCAGGTGTCAGTCCCTATACATCGTCTTGCGACTTAGCAGAGACCTGTGTTTTTAGTAAACAGTCGCCCGAGCCGTTTTTCTGAGGCCGCGTCACGCTCCGGGGGCAAGCCCCTTCACGGTCTGCGGCGTCCCTTCTCCCGAAGTTACGGGACGATTTTGCCTAGTTCCTTAACCATGGTTATCTCGAACACCTTAGGATACTCTCCTCGACTACCTGTGTCGGTTTGCGGTACGGACGCCTGTGCAATTCGCTTAGAAGGTTTTCTCGGCAGCATGGACCCAACCACTTTGCGGCTCTAAGAGCCTCGTCATAACGCCTCAGAATTAAGGGCACGGATTTGCCTATGCCCTCTCCCTACGCGCTTGAACCGGGACTTCCATCACCCGGATGGCCTTACCTTCTGCGTCACTCCATCGCTCAAACACTGCACCGGCGGTACAGGAATATTAACCTGTTATCCATCGACTACGCCTTTCGGCCTCGCCTTAGGTTCCGACTTACCCTGGGTGGATCAGCCTTGCCCAGGAAACCTTAGTCTTTCGGTGTGAAGGTTTCTCACCCTCATTGTCGCTACTGATGCCGGGATGATCTCTTCCATACGCTCCAGCAAGCCTTACAGCTCACCTTCGATGCGAATGGAACGCTCTCCTACCACTGTACATAAGTACAATCCTCAGCTTCGGCGGTATGCTTAGCCCCGATTATTATCGGCGCAGAATCGCTTGACTGGTGAGCTGTTACGCACTCTTTAAATGAATGGCTGCTTCTAAGCCAACATCCCAGTTGTCTGAGCGCTTCCACTTCCTTAGATACACTCAGCATACTCTTAGGGGCCTTAGCTGGAGGTCTGGGTTGTTTCCCTCTCGGCAATGAAGCTTATCCCCCACTGCCTGACTGCTGCGAAACATGTGTCCGGTATTCGGAGTTTGATAGGGGTTGGTAAGCTGGTGGGCCCCCTTACCCTTTCAGTGCTCTACCTCCGGCACACTACACTCGCAACGCTAGCCCTAAAGCTATTTCGGAGAGAACCAGCTATCTCCAGGTTTGATTGGCCTTTCACCCCTACCCACAGTTCATCCCCTAACTTTTCATTGTTAGTGGGTTCGGTCCTCCACTTGGTTTTACCCAAGCTTCAACCTGACCATGGGTAGATCACCTGGCTTCGGGTCTACCGCACGCAACTAGACGCCCTGTTCAGACTCGGTTTCCCTCCGGCTCCGTCTTCCTCAGACTTAACCTTGCTACGTACGAGTAACTCCCCGGCTCATTATGCAAAAGGCACGCCGTCACCCCTCAACGGGGGCTCCGACAGCTTGTAGGCAAACGGTTTCAGGTACTATTTCACTCCCCTCCAGGGGTGCTTTTCACCTTTCCCTCACGGTACTAGTTCACTATCGGTCACAGATGAGTATTTAGTCTTAGGCAGTGGTCTGCCCGGATTCAAACCGGATTCCTCGTGTCCGGCCCTACTTGGGTGGTCGATCCAAGACTCCAGTCGAATTTCGCGTACGGGACTTTCACCCTCTACGGCGGGGCCTTTCCTTGCCCCTTCTGCTATTCGGCTTTATGTCTCGAGGTATTACGCGTACCTCAGTCCGACTCCCGCTACCCCGACTATGCTAAGCGCGCGCCGCATACACATAGCTCGGTTTGGACTCTTCCCTTTTCGCTCGCCGCTACTGGGGGAATCGATTGCTCTTTCTCTTCCTCCGGGTACTTAGATGTTTCAGTTCCCCGGGTTTGCCCTCCCATGCCTATGTGTTCAGCAAGGGAGTGACCAGGTATTAACCTGGCCGGGTTGCCCCATTCGGAAATCTGCGGATCAATGGTTGTTTGCACCTCTCCGCAGCTTATCGCAGCTTACCACGTCCTTCTTCGCCTATCTGTGCCAAGGCATCCACCGTATGCCCTTAGTAGCTTCTTCACTCGATACAGATATCTATCCTGTGTTCGTTGCTTAAACGGTTTTACTCGTTTATCCCATTCAAATGTCAAAAATCGCCGCGATTAACTCGCCTCTTATCAATACCTCTGGTGGAGATGACCGGGCTCGAACCGGTGACCCCCGGCTTGCAAAGCCGATGCTCTCCCAACTGAGCTACATCCCCATGAAGAGTCACGGTCCCGCCGCTTCAGTGGTGGGCCTGACGAGATTCGAACTTGTGACCTCACGCTTATCAGGCGTGCGCTCTAACCAAACTGAGCTACAGGCCCACACACTAAATCCCGTGTCCCGGCTCTTCTATGTTCTTGAAAGGAAGAAGAAACAACATCCAACTCGAACCCGTGCTCAACCATGTATCGGAAAAGTATGCCTACTTCCCCTGTATACACCTTAGAAAGGAGGTGATCCAGCCACACCTTCCGGTACGGCTACCTTGTTACGACTTAACCCCAGTCACCGATCTCACTTTAGGCGCTTCCCTCTATAAAAGTTGGGCCAGCGACTTCGAGTGCTACCGATTCCCATGGTTTGACGGGCGGTGTGTACAATTCCCGGGAACGTATTCACCGCGTCATGCTGATACGCGATTACTAGCGATTCCAGCTTCATGGAGTCGAGTTGCAGACTCCAATCCGTACTAGGGCCGGCTTTTTGAGATTTGCTCCACCTCGCGGTCTCGCTGCTCTTTGTACCGACCATTGTAGCACGTGTCTAGCCCTGGGCGTAAGGGTCATAATGACTTGACGTCATCCCCGCCTTCCTCCGGTTTATCACCGGCAGTCCTGTCAGAGTCCCCGGCATTACCCGTTGGTAACTGACAGCGAGGGTTGCGCTCGTTGCCGGACTTAACCGAACATCTCACGACACGAGCTGACGACAGCCATGCAACACCTGTGTGGACTAACCATGCTTTCACATGGCTGACCTCCCCCGAAGGGAAAGCTCCCATGTCAAGCCCAGGTAAGGTTCTTCGCGTTGCCTCGAATTAAAGCACATGCTCCACCGCTTGTGCGGGAACCCGTCAATTCCTTTGAGTTTCAACCTTGCGATCGTACTCCCCAGGCGGGGTACTTAACGCGTTAGCTACGGCTCTGAAGGGGTTGAGACCCCCAAAACCTAGTACCCATCGTTTACAGCGTGGACTACCAGGGTATCTAATCCTGTTTGCTCCCCACGCTTTCGCGCCTCAGTGTCAGTTACAGGCCAGTGTACTGCCTTCGCCATTGGTGTTCTTCCTGATATCTACGCATTCCACCGCTACACCAGGAATTCCGTACACCTCTCCCTAACTCAAGTCTCGTAGTTTCGAACGCAATTTCACGGTTGAGCCGTGAGATTTCACATTCGACTTACGAAACCACCTACACGCCCTTTACGCCCAATGATTCCGGACAACGCTTGCTCCCCCCGTATTACCGCGGCTGCTGGCACGGAGTTAGCCGGAGCTTCCTCTGGAGATAACGTCATACGCAAATACTGTTAATACTCGCGCTGTTCTTCTCTCCTGACAGAGGTTTACGACTCAGAAAGCCTTAATCCCTCACGCGGCGTCGCTCCATCAGACTTTCGTCCATTGTGGAAGATTCTCGACTGCTGCCTCCCGAAGGAGTCTGGGCCGTATCTCAATCCCAGTGTGGCCGGTCACCCTCTCAGGCCGGCTACCCATCGTCGCCTTGGTGGGCCGTTACCCCACCAACTAGCTAATGGGACGCGAACCAATCTCCCAGCGGCAGGCCCGAAGGTCCCCACCTTTCATATATATGAAATCTCCATATACACACATGCGGTATTAGCACAAGTTTCCCTGTGTTATTCCCCACTGAGAGGTATGTTGTTCACGCGTTACTCACCCGTTCGCCACTCTAATAGGAACTCCTAACGAATTAGTCATTCCGTTCGCGTTCGACTTGCATGCCTTATCCACGCCGCCAGCGTTCGTCCTGAGCCAGGATCAAACTCTCCGCAAAATTTATGCTATTGCGATTAGTTATCCTGTTGTGTTTGTTTCCATCCCCTGCAGTTACAGGTCTCTGCAGGTGCCGCAATGCGACACTCGAACAATGAGCGCATCACTGCGCCCAATGCCCAAGGAATTACACGAATTCGCTTTGAACATTGCTTCTTCTTCCTCTATTTCAAATATCGGGCGCCTCACCGGCGCGGGTTCCAATACTAACACCTGACCCTGAAAAGGTCAAGCCCCTTCAGGAAACCCCGGAATACCCTCCCGGAGTGCAGGTCAGAACTGGAAAAAACAGGCACCTTTCCGGTGCGAGCCCCAATTCTAAGGACCGCCGGAACAACTGTCAAGCACTACTGCGAAAGTGATTATTCAGCAGAGGGATAGACCTGGGAAGGCCGGGTATCGGTTTTCTCGCCGAGTCTGTCCATTACCTGTTCAATGGACATCTCCATGGGTGTGTCATGGGTTGCCTGCCAGGCAAGCATCACCGAGTTAAGGGCCACGGAGACGATGATCCCGGTGAGTATCACGCCGATGAATCCTGAAAGAACGGAAAGGAACCTTCCCCTGGAAGTGGATGGAACGGTTCGCCCGTAGCCTATGGTAAGGGCGGTTATCAGTGTGAAGTAGAGAGAGCCGGAGTAAGTCTTCCACTTCTCCGCCCTGCGGGTGGCCCTGGCAATGAGCATGAGAAGACCGAAGAGGAGAATGATCACCGGACTCACCATGAAGAGACCCGTTACGAAAAGCTCCAGGAACCTCAGAGTGAACACAAAGGGAAGAAAGCTAATGGAACCCACGTCAGTAGGGTTTGTCTGGTCTCGATCCCGGACCGTCGGGATCGGTCTCCAGCCAGTAGCTCTCCCTGCCGGGATCGAAGCCCCTGGCCAGGGGATCCCTGCGGAAAAGCCTCATGAGCAGCCCGGTGGGGGTTACCGCCAGGAAGAACACGATGGTGAGCAGAACATTGGTCATCACGAATCCCAGTGCTCCGGCAAATATCATCCAGACCCTCTCCACAGGGGCGAGAACAGAAGGGGCAAGCAGGGCGGTCCCGATGAAGGCGGCTGAAAGGCCCCCTGTGTACATCCACCCTCCTCTACCCTTCAGGAAAAGGAGCACGGTTACTGCCAGAAGGGCACCAGCCATCACCAGTCCGTACCTTCTGAGTTCTCCTGGTGTTTTATGTTCCCGGTCAGTCAAGCTCATAGATGTGTCTCCAGTCAACGTCTTCCTCGAGTTCCGGCTGGTCCTCCTTCATCAGAAGGAAGTTTCCCATGGCAAGGGCGTCCATCTCGGTGCGCATAAAGCACAGGTAGGCGTCCTCCGGGGTACACACGATGGGCTCCCCCCGCACGTTGAAGCTGGTGTTTATCACCACCCCGTACCCGGTAAGGTCCCGGAATGCCCTTAGAAGTTTCTGGTAAAGCCGGTTGTAAACCCCGTCCACCGTCTGTACCCTGGCGGAGTAATCCACATGGGTAACAGCTGGGATGTCCGACCTGGGTATGTTCAGTTTCTCTATTCCGAAAAGACCGTTCTGCTCCTCGGTCATGGGAGTACGGCGTTCCTCACGGACAGGAGCCACAAGAAGCATGTAGGGGCTGGGCTCTTCCAGTTCGAAGTAATCCGGGCAGTTCTCCAGGAGCACCGACGGGGCAAAGGGACGGAAGGATTCCCTGTTCTTAATCTTCAGGTTCATCACCGACTGCATTTTCGGAGACCTTGCGTCGCCTATTATGGAACGGGAACCAAGGGCACGGGGGCCGAACTCCATCCTCCCCTGGAACCATCCCAGGACACTTCCAGAGTCTATCAGCTCAGCGGCCTTCCTCACCAGGGAATCCTCGTCCATCTTCGTGTGGGGTATTCCCCGCTCGGTAAGGAATCTCTCTACCCTGCCGTCCTTCCAGGCGGGCCCCAGATAGGAGCCTTTCTGGGAATCGCCGTTAATGTCGGGCTTCCGTTCCCCGTTCATCACCTGGTGCCAGGCGAAAAGTGCCGACCCAAGGGCTCCCCCGGCGTCTCCGGCGGCGGGCTGTATCCATATCCGGTCGAATATGCCCTCCCGGAGTATCTTACCGTTGGCCACGCAGTTCAGGGCAACACCCCCGGCAAGGGACAGGTCCTTCTCTCCGGTTTCTTTCCTCACATGCCTGGCCGTCCTGAGGATTATCTCCTCGGTTACCTCCTGGACCGAGGCGGCCAGGTCCATTTCCCTTGAAGTAAGGTCCGATTCGGGCTTCCTGGGGGGGCCGCCGAACAGGCGGTGGAACTTCCCTGAAGTCATGGTAAGTCCTTGGCAGTATTTGAAATAGTCCATATTCAGCCTGAAACTGCCGTCTTCCTTCAGGTCCACAAGGTTGTCCAGTATGGTCTGAACGTAGACCGGCCTGCCATAGGGCGCCAGCCCCATGACCTTATACTCCCCGGAATTGACGCGGAAACCCGTGTAGTAAGTGAAAGCAGTGTAAAGGAGACCGAGGCTGTGGGGAAAGTGCAGCTCCCTTTCGAGTTTGATCCTGTTCCCTGTGCCAACTCCCCATGAAGAGGTGGACCACTCCCCCACTCCGTCCATGGTGATTATGGCGGACCTCTGGAAGGGCCCCGGGAAGAAAGCCGCCGCCGCATGGGACTGGTGGTGTTCGGGGAAGATCATCTGTCCCTCCCAGCCTCCCATGTGCTTCCGTATCCTGTCCCCGGTCCAGAGCTTCTCCTTGAGCCACAGGGGCATGGCCTTGAGGAACGAGGGCAGGCCGGAGGGGGCGTAGGAAAGGTAGGTCTCGAGAAGCCTTTCGAATTTCAGGAACGGTTTGTCGTAAAAGGCAATGCAGTCTATCTGATCCGGGGTGAGGCCACCCTCACGCAGACAGTACTCGATGGCCGAGGAAGGGAAGCGGTGATCGTGTTTCTTCCTTGTGAAGCGTTCCTCCTGAGCAGCGGCAATTATCTCCCCATCGACCACCAGGCATGCGGCGGAATCGTGGTAGAATGCGGATATACCAAGAATGGATGAAGCTATGGGGAACCTCCTTCTGAAGAAACGATTACGGGTAAAGATAACTCATGCGAGGGGAATCTTCAACGGCTTTCAGTTCCCCAGAACCCTCTGAAGCGTCTTCAGCAGACCGCCGATACGGAATGGCTTCTCAAGACAGTCCTGAAAACCGTGCTCCGAATAGTTCGCCATTACCGCGTTGTTGGAATAGCCGCTGGCGACAATCAGCCTTGCGTCGGGATCCAGCCCGAGGATCCTGCGGGCTGTGTCAACTCCGCCCATGCCCCCGGGAACGGTAACATCCGTTATCACCGCGTCATAACTTCTTCCTTCAAGGAAAGCGGTGCGGTACATCTCCACGGCGATACTTCCCTCCCTGGCGGTGTCAACCTGATATCCGTGGTGCAGCAGGATCTCCGATACAACCCTGCGAACGCTCTCTTCATCATCCATTACAAGGATCCTGCCCATGGCTGGGGAATCGGGAGCAGATCCTCCAGCGCCCTCTTCGAGCCTCTTCCCAAGCGCCGGCAGGTGAATCAGGAAACAGGCACCGGAACGTGCCCTGGAATCCAGCGTTATGCTTCCGGCGTGATTACTGAGAATGGAATGAACGGTGGCCAGACCCAGGCCCGATCCGGACTGCCTGGTGGAGAAGCATGGGTCGAAGATCTTGTCCCTGATGTCATCGGGTACTCCGGGACCGTCGTCCCTGACCAGGAGCTTCAGGTAAAAACCGGGCTTAAGGGCATAGGGATTGCAGTCTTCCAGAATCAGGTTCTCACCGCTAATCCTTATCCTGCAGCCCTCCGGGCTTGACTGAACGGCGTTGAGCACCAGGTTGTTCACCACCTGGCCTATCTGGCTCTCGTCCGCCTCAACCGCCCAGAGATCCCCTGGAAGGTCAATATCGAGAACTGCCCGGGAGCCGGATATGGCGAAGGAGGCCGTCTCCCGGATGACTTTTCTCAGGTCGCACTTCTTCCTCACAGGTTTTCCACCCCTGGAGAAGGTCAGCAACTGCCTGGTGAGTTCACTTGCCCTGATGGAAGCCCTTTCCGCCTCCTCCAGCTTCTCGGTCACCTTTTCATCTCCCCCGGAGTAAAGCCTTGCAAGGGAGATGTTGCCCAGGATGGCCGACAGGATATTGTTGAAGTCATGCGCTATTCCCCCGGCAAGTATCCCTATGGACTCGAGCTTCTGGTTCTTGAGCATCTCACGCTCCAGAGCCTTAGCCGAGGTTATGTCCCTGATCACCCCGTCGATTACCGCCAGATCACCGTCATCACCGGTGGTGGCCGTTGCGGAGATGGAGGCCCAGAAAGGCCTTCCCTTTCCAGTGACCAGCTGCACTTCGTATCCCTGAACCATTCCGGTTGTGGCCATCCTGTCAAGGAAGACCTCCCGGTCTCCCGCGTTGAGGTAGCGCTGGGAAACCGGTATCGAGAAAAGCTCCTGCAGTGATCCCTCCTCGAACATCTCAACCATTGCCCGGTTGGCGGAGATGCAATTGCCGTGTCTGTCGGTGGTATATGCAGCCACAGGAAGGTTCTCCACCAGTTTCCTGTACTTCAGGAGGCTTCTCTTCAGATTCCTCTCTATCTCCTCGGCCTTTACCAGTTCCGTTATGTCCTCGGTGAGTATCACAACGAACCTGTTGATGCCCTTTTCATCAGGGATGCCGTAGAACCGCTGGCGGATCCACTTGCCTAGCCTGACGGAGTGGATGGGATCCAGTTCCAGCTCACCGCCGTTCTCATAAATGCTCTTAACCCTCTCCATGTCCCGGCCCAGGTAACTGTCCCTGGAATCCATACGGAGACTGTCGCGCCTGGCGGAAAGGGCCTCTTCCACCGCCTGGGAGGTCATCTCCCAGATACCGACCCAGGACCGGTTGCAGAGGACCAGATTACCGTTCCTGTCCCTTACGGAAATGCCTATGGGAGATCGGTCCACTATTGAGCCGTATATCTTCTCGAGGGACTGGCCATGGCCATCAGCGATTTCCCTGCCGGACAGTTCTCCCGCCGGTGCGACGTCCGCAGATCCCATGTTATGCAAAGCTCCTTCCATGGCAGATTGCACTTGCTTCAATAATAACCTCTCTCACCCGTGGGTGTTATGATACCCTGAAACAACTCATACCATCAGCAGTACGGAGGTATTCCAGTGACAGCCGTTCCCGTGATCCTCTCCCTGATAGTCTACATTCCCTTCAACTCATTCCTTCCTTATGACGGCGAACAGGCGGGAAAAGGCACCGCCGCCATATCCGTGGGCTGCGTGACCGCAGGCAACACCGCCCTGGACGCAAGCGGGAACATGCAGATCATCTTCTCCGTGATCGATGAGACAGGCACCGTTCTCTGGTACGATTCTCTATACCGGGGAAACAGCAGCGAAATACTGGGAGTGAGTGAAACCGGGTCAGGTCCGGTCCTCACCGGCTCCTCCTCGAATCCCTCCACTTCCGAGGACGCCCTCGCCCTGGCAATGGACGGGCAGATGCAGCCAGTATGGACGTTTTCCCTTGATCTGCCCCTTCAGGAGAGGTTCACCTCCGCCGCTGGATCAGAGGGCATCACTCTCTGCGCCGGGAGCACCAACAGCATCGGTGCCGGGGGCAACGATGTGCTCATGGTGGCGGTGGACCAGAACGGCGGCGAACTCTGGAGAAAGACCTACGGCACCACAGGCGAAGAAGCTGTCTACCATGTATCTCTTTGCTCCGATGGCGGTTATGTGATGGCCTGCCAGGCGATGGACTGGGGAGCCGGGAACGGAGATTACTGGATAATAAGGACCGATTCGTCAGGGGACACTCTCTGGACAGGCACCTATGGTGGACCCGAGTTCGACTACCCCTGGAGGGTCATTCAGAGCGGCGATGATTTCTTTGTTGCCGGCAACACCCTCTCATTCGGCCAGGGAAGTTATGACTGGTGGATACTGAAGCTCGATGCCGACGGCAATGTCCTCTGGGAGAGGATCTGGGGAGAAGAGAACACCGACACCTGCATGGCCCTGGCGGAAACCCCCTGGGGAATACTCGTGGGGGGAGCTTCTGAACAGGGTTTGAACAACATCCTGGCCACTGCGGTACTGCTGGACGATTCAGGAGAGGTGGCCGCGGAATGGTTCTTTCAGCCGGGGATGATAAGGTCGCTGTCCATCACCGGAGACGGACACTGTCTCATTGGAGGAACGGTATTCTCGCCTGACGGCAATCTGTGGGCGATGTGCGTCGATTCAAACGGCTATGCCCCTGAACTGGGCATTGAGCCGGAAGCTGATCATGGCCCTATGATCCATCTCTACTCCAACCCGGCGAGGGAGTATCTGCGGATCAACCTGGCTGGAGGATCTGGTCAGGTAACGGTGAGGGACTTAACCGGCAGGACCGTTCTGGAAACAGAAATGGAGAACGGCGAGGCTTCACTGCTGATCGGTGAGCTTCCTCCAGGGGTCTATTCTGTTTCAGCGGGTGGAGACACGAAGACCGCCAGTTTCACAGTTCTGGATTAGATCCCGCCATTTCCATGGCATACTCCATCACCGGATCCACCCCGGCGGCGAAATCGCCGGGGGTCGCCTCGATATAAATGTCCGGAGGGAAACCGTTTCCCTCAACATAATCCTTGTCGTAGGTTAGCAGCGTGGAAACGGCGGAGGATGCCATCCAGCCGTTTTCCATGCCAAGGGGTATGAAGTCTCCTGTTTCCGTTATGCTGCCTCCGGTGGTGTCCCCAAGTACCACGACATGCGGAAAATTCTCCATGTTCACCACCATGTCCTCGGCAGCCTGTAAGCACCCGCCCCCTGCAAGAAGATATACGGTGCCGTTATACTGTACCGGGCCTTCGGGAACTATCCACGGATGCCAGTCATGGAACTGGTCGTAGACCAGACCGGACCTAACCCGGTACCAGCCACAGACCCGGGCTTTATCTATGAATCTGGCCATGACGGTCCGGTCGAAGTTGTGGAACAATCCGTCACGCTCATCACAGGAAGGATTCATCCTCACATCGAGGATCACCGCGGGAACATCGAGCTCCACACATCTGGAAACGAAGCTGTCAAGCGCCGCCACCGCCAGAGTATCCTGCCCGGTGGGAAGGGTATCGAAGAACGCGTAGGGAAGCACCTCAGGGTCGCACCAGCCGAACCCCTGGGCATAGCCCTGGAATCCGTTGGGTTCCAGGTAGTTTTCCATAAGGACATCGGTGTCCACATTGAACTGGTATTGCTTTTCGAAGGTCCTGATGGTGTCCTGCAGCTCAGGCGAGACAAGGATCAGAGCCGGGTCCTGAAGTTCACCCAGCATCCCGGCGATGACCTCCCTGAGATCTTCATCGTTATCGCAATCCACCGCCATTGGATAGTACTCTTCGCATACTTCCATCCATTCGATGCCCTTCACAACGAAAAGGGGATAGCTGCCTTCATAGGAGTCCCAGACCATGGCGAAACCCGAGAGATCAAGTTCCGGTTGAGGGGACACTCCCTGGGGATCGTGAAGGCATCCCGTGAAGAGCAGAATGGAGAGCAGCACAGAGGCGGAGGTAAGGCCGGCCGTTCTGCGTAAAGGCTCAGTAGGAAAGAACATATATGTCACCTCCGCCGGACACCTGCATGTCAAGCGGGTATCCTGGAATGTCTGAAGAAAAGAGTATCTCTCCGCTGCCAACATAGAAATACTTCCATAACCTGCAAGTCAGATCTCCCAGATAGGTCAGCGCAAAGGTGTGCTGACCGTCTCCCGCGTCCCCTGCCCGGTGAAGGCTTCCTTCGATTTGCACGAACTTCCTGAACGATGGTTCCGGAGGAATCGTGTCATAGGCGAAGGGATACAGCACGCCCAGACGGCTGTCCATCACCGCGGTGAGCTGGAGGGTGTTCACTATGGCGTCCAGGGTCGAGAATGAACCCATGGCATCGGTGAGGAATGTTCTAACCAGCCCTCCTGATCCGGAGTTCCAGACCCGGTACACGAGGCTGGAGGTGCCCACCATAATGGAATCCGAACTCCATATTGGTTCGATGCACTGGATGATCTCCGTTTCCAGGAATGCCTTCTGACCGGCAAGGCTGTTGTCGGAAAGCTTGACCTGGAAAATGGTATTGGAAGATGCGTCGGCTATCCAGAGGTAGCCGTGAAAACCGTTTGAGACCGCCAGATCGAAGGGCGAAGAGCAGACCGAGAACTCATCGATCACCTGACAGTCCGGCAGGCTGAGTTCCAGGATCATCCCTGTGGTGCCTGCCAGGTAAGCCGTTCCCTCGGACGGGCTGTGAACCATTGCGCTGTAGCCGGAAGCTGAAGGGGCTCCCACCACATGCTCCCCCAGAAGCTCCCGTGTCTGTGAATCGAATGCGTACACCACTCCCTCGGTGGAGGCCACGAAGACCATGCCGGGGGTTATCATCATGCTCCTGGGTGAGGTCATCTCAGGGTAGGAAGCTATCAGTGAAAGGTCGGAAGGGGAATACACCCTCAGGGACGACTGCCAGTTAAGGTCGTACTCGGTTACGCCGGCGCATGAGAGCAGTACAAGGGCGGCAGCAAAGGCGCGCAGGATGCGCGTACTACCTGCAGGAGAGTACATAAACCTCGCCTCCTTCAGAAACGGACAGGTCCAGTGGATTGCCCGGGATCTCCACCTGGGCCTCGAGCCCGTACTCATCCCCCGGTCTGTAAACGCTCAGGAGGCTCTCCCCGGATCCGTATGAAGAGAGGATGTAAACGAGTTCATCGTGTGTCCCCGTTTCCATCATGAATATGCTTCCCTGAATCTGCACGGCATGGGTGAAGATATCAAAAGGTCCCACACCAGGGCTGTCGTGATATACATGCATCTCCCCCACCATGGTGTTCTGGTACATCCGGAGCACGGTTACGAATCCAGAGTCGGCGGGATTCGGTGCAATTGCCTGGCAGGCATATTGAAAACCGTCCAGAATAGTGCTCCTGAGCCCACCCGCCTCGGTAACCTCCAGCCTGAAATAGCCCTCCGAGGTTCCAAGAAGAATGGAATCCTCCCTTGCGCAGGATCCCAGGGAAGAGATCACGCAGTAAGACGGTACATTCAGGATATTGCAGACCCCATTGGTAACGGGATGAACCTGTATGACCTGATTTAGAGAGCTTTCAACGACCCACAGAAAACCTGGTTCACCCGGTGAGATCTCCAGCATGGCCGGGAAGGGTGAAACGCTGAACTCGTCCAGGATCGAGCAGTCCACCGGGGAAAGCTCCAGGATCATCCCAAGTGCGCCTATCATGTAGATGCTTCCCTCCACAGGACTGTACTCCATGTCCAGATACCCGGTGGTGGAGGGCTGCCCCACCTGAACCTCCTCCAGAAGGTTGTGAGAGTCCTCGTTGTAGCATCTTACGAATCCGTCGGTGCCACCGATGTATATCCTCTTGTTCCTTACAAGAATGCATCTTGAGTCCTGATCCGTCTCCAGGGTTACCAGGGGGATCAGCGATGCCCCTGAAAACACCCTCATCTCGGCATCATAGAGCATCTCATGCTCGGTTACGCCGCTGCAGCCTGCCAGGAACAGGAAGACAGGCAACAGTGAAGAAATGGCGGCCCTTACCAAGAGAACACCGCCGACAGGAGATAGTGCCTTGCAGGGGACCAGGCCCTTGGGTTACCCATCTCCCCTGTGGGGTCTCCGCTGGAGTGAAAGAGGCTCGTGTCGTAGATATGAATGATGTTCCTCCTGTTGAACAGGTTGAAAACACCGAACATCACCTTCAGTTCGCTCCCTGCCAAGTCGAAACCCCTGGAGACGCTCAGATCCGTCTGCATGGAAAAGGGTCTTCTTTCGGTGTTGGTCTCGACCAGCTGCGATTCAGCGGGGGGCAGGGTATATGGCATCCCGCTTCCGTACTTCCACGAGAGAGACAGTGAAGCGTTCTCAAAAGGATGTATCCCCGCAAGCTCAGGGCCGTCGGACTGGAAGGAGCTGATCTCCACCGAAAGCCCCGCCTGGTGTGTCTGATCCCAGTCCAGATAGTTGTCTTCCCTTGAAGGATACACCACTCCGAACTGAGCATAGTTGTAACGGGACAGCATGGAGGAATACCTGCCCTTTGCGATGGACAGGGTGTAGAACGCCTGCCCCGAGATATGACCACCGGACATCCTGGTCAGGGATGTTTCCAGGCCACGCACATTTCCGTGGCTGTCGTCGTTGGTGAACACATAGAACTGGCCTTCGCTGTGGTTATCGGTGCTCACAAGGCCGGTGATGTCCTTGTTGTAGAAGGAGAGGGCGGCATCGGTGTACCTGTCCAGCTCCTGCCTGATGCCCACCTCGAACAGTGTGGTGAGCTCCGGGTCCAGGGCTGGATTACCCGCAATTATCCTGCTGGATCCTGTGCTGTAGGATGTCTGAAGGAACAGGCTGTTCATTGGTGGCATCTGGAAGTAGTGGCCGTAGGTGGTGAAGAAAAGCGATCTTTCGCTGAAGGGCACCGAAAAACTCAGCCTGGGGCTGAGATGTGTCTTTGGCTCCACTTCGCTTGCCCCGCCTTCCTCTGAAGAGAACACGGAGGTGTTCGCGTCGAAGTAGTCGGCCCTGAGACCGGCTGTGGTTATAACACCCCCTGAGAACCTGTAGCTGGCCTGGGCATACGCCGCGGCTGAATGGGGGTAGGCGTTCCACAGGGACAGGTAGGATGTACCAGGGGCAAGGTGATACACATTGTACTGGTAAAGGTCCATGTAGCTTCCGGAAACACCTGCCTTCAGCCGCATCCTGGGATTGGGGCTGTAGTCCAGACTGACCATGCCGGTGGAGACTATGGCCTTGGAATCGTGCCACACATTCCTGTGGAGGCCGTTGTAGAAGAAACCCAGAGAGTCCTCTATCAGTGCCGGCGGAGAATACTGCGTAAGCCAGTAAATGGGATTGGTTCCCTCACCCACGAAGCCCCCGTCCTGGTCGTATATCCTGTTGCGGTTCTGAAAGAGCAGGTGGCCGAAGGAGAACTCCAGGGCCGTCTTGTCGCCGATGAGCTGGGAGAAGTTCATGATCCCGCCGAAGGTCTCGCTGAACATCGCTGGAAGGGCATAATCAAGACTGCCCGGCTCAAGCATTGAGCCCTCTACGAAAGCGAGCTCGTCGTAGTTCTCCCAGGCCCACTGGTTCCAGCCCCTCTCCCTGTATGAGCCTACTCCGCTAAGGGAGATCCTGGTCCTTGGTGCAGGCCTGTAAGTAAGCTTGGCGATACCTGAACCGTCATTGAGCCAGTTGTATGACCAGTTCCCCCTGGTGTCGGTGTTGTCCCCGCCGCTTGCGGAGAATTGCCCCGCCAGGCTGAAGGTCATCTCACCGGGAAGATCCCCTCCCAGGGACGGGAGCAGGAGTTCGGAGAGGGGTTCAGGACCGGAGAGCGAGAACTCCCCGTTCATCAGACCCGTCCTGCACTGATCAACATCGATGGACTCCATGAAGACCTGCTCACCGGAGCTGATCATTCCAGTGGATGTGGCTCCGGTCCTTCCGTGTATGGTGGCCTGGAACCTGTCACCGCCCTCTTTGCCTATAAGATCAACCACTCCGGAAAGTGTGTTCCCGTACTCTATGCTGAGCCCCCCTGTCATCAGGGTGGCCCCGGATACCGCCGACATGGGCAGGTCGAAGTTGAACCTGTTGTCCATGGGGGAACGGAGGGATATACCGTCGAGGACATAATCCACCTCGCCGGCCCGTCCGCCCCGCACATGCAGCTCTCCGTCCTGCTGCACCACTCCGGGCTGGGTTGCCACCACATCCACGATCCCGCCGGATGACATGGTACGCATCTCTGAAAGGTCAAGCTGGAATGCTGTTGCGGGTACATCCCTGAGAATGTGCGTCCTGGTGTCCACCACCCTTATCACGGTGGAACCGCTGGCATCCTCCGACAGCTGGAAATCGATGCGGCTGGTGTTGTCGCTCTGAACGGTAACGCCCTCAACCCGGGAGGTCTCCCTTCCCACCATCCTGGCGATAACGGTGTAGGTGCCCGGATCCAGCGCAGGGATAACGTACTCCCCCTGAGCGCTGGTCATGGCCCCGTAGGGTGTGCCCTCTATTGTTACCGTTGCGCCCACCAGTGGATCTCCGCCGGGGTCTTCCACCAGCCCTGTAATTATGCCGGTGGAGGATGACAGAGCAACGGATACAACCAGAAACAGTAGGACCGCTTGTTTCACATGAACCCCCAGTAGTTGGAACTAAGAATGTTCAGTTTACAATAACTCTAACAGCCGAACCGAGTCATTTTGCTGCAAATCAATAGTCAAGGAGAAGAAGGTATATCAGTCCTTCTCCCATCTGGGATACAGCGATATCAGTTGCGTATGAGTCCAGATCAATCTGGGCGGTTCGTGTAAAACCATCGCAATAGTAATACTTGCACACTCGAATGGAACCCTGGGTCATGAAACTGAGTGAAACGGCGTTCATACCATCTCCCAGGGGGAGTATTTCATGGTCATGGCCTTCAATAGAGGTGGCCGATGTCCAGTTCAGCGTTGCTCTGTATTCTTCCATGAAAATACTCATCAGCCCAGCCATTGACTCTGTAGCCACCAGGAAATCGGTTCTGTTCGGAACGGCTCTTATGGACTTCACATCGCCGATGAACTGACCCATCTGGGCGTTCCTTATCCCCCCTTCTCCGTTCAGGGTAACCTTGTAGATCCTGCAGGAGGTACCGACCACCAGGGAATCCGGAGCCTGTGCCGCTGCAAGGCACTGTACCGGTGTTTCCTCGGAATAGCCCACCTGGTTAACGGACTGGTTGTATTCCAGGGATACCTGATACATCCTGTTGTTTGCGGTATCGATTACCCAGAGATATCCTGGGTTTCCAGAACTGACTTCCAGATCCCCGGGAGAGGCACATACCATGAACTGATCCAGTACTTCACAATCGGGAAGGGATAACTCCAGTAGCGTGGAATAAGCGCCTGTCACATATGCCTTTCCCTCGGAGGGGCAATAAACGGGATTCCTGTACCCAGACGGAAAGGGGGGGCCGACGGAGTGCTCCGCCGTTATCTCCATGTTGGAGGGATCAATATCATATACAGTCCCCTGGGATGAGAAAACGAATATCCTCCCTTCATGCAAGAGAAGAGAAGATGGATCCCTGAGTCCATCAAGCTGCTGCACTATCTGCAGGTCAGATGACAGAACGACCAGCGAACCAGTGTAGCTATCCTGGAACTCCGTTATCTCTGAGCAGCCGATAGATGAGACAAATAGAATAACAACGGCCAGGGCTGAAATAACCGCTCTTTGATCATCCATTTGAGATCCGCCTTCCATAGGAATAGCGGTACTTGCCGAGGATCAATCCTGATGGGCCGAAATCGACTCCCTCGCTCTCCAGGAGACATCGCTTCATCTCCTCTCCGCCCTGATACCCACCGGAGTTCCCATCTGACCTTATCGCTCTGTGGCACGGGATCAGGAGAGGGAAGGGATTCTTCGCCAGGGCAGTGCCAACGGCCCTTGAAGCGCCGGGTTTCCCAAGGGATACCGCAATTTCGCGGTAAGTTGCCACACTGCCCCGGGGTATGCGGTGAACAGTTTCAAGGACCCTTCTCTGGAAATCGCTGCACACCGAGAGATCGACAAGGTAGAGGGGAAAGATCACCCTGCGGCCCGTGAGGGTTTCAGTAACGCCCTTTATCACATAGTCAATGGTGGAGTTCACGGAAACAGGTGAACCGGGGAAGTTCATTTCGGCCATTGAAACGGCACTTACACCAGGGGAACTGAGGAAAAGCCGGACCACCTTTGGAGCGTCATCCACAATCCTCCACACAACGGACACCTGCCCGAACCCCGTCTGGATGTCAGTTCTTCTTGTGGTTCTCACCATTCTGTGTCCTTTTCAGCTGCTTTGCTGTAGCTGTTTCCATACGATACATACCTATTACCATAAGGCATGTCAGGCCGGAAGGGGACTCATCCTCTGCTGGGATACCGTTAGCAATGGAACCGGGTCATGCCCGATATTGTATCATTATCCGTGGACGATGGATACAGTTTCCCCTCTGGTTCGCAGTACTGCAGGCGGTTCAGGGGGGCGGGCCGGTCAGGAGGAGAAGTGAAGGCTACTGCTGTATGGGATGCCCTGCGGAGGGGTGAGGTTGTCGAATTGCCGCCTGACACCCTACTTGCGGATATGGGGGATGTCGAAGAGATATCCCGATTTGACGGGATGTATGGGGAAATGGTTCTGTTTCGTTTCGGGTCAGAGTGGATCGTAAGGGAAGCATCCGACCGCAGGGTCCACCTGCTCCGCCTGTTCCCGGACCGGGAAGGGGCCCGGACCTTCATCGATGCCAGGATAGCACAGATCGAAAGGATGTGGGACGGCTGCGGAATCGAGATCGACTACGGTTCGCACGAAGCGAAGTAATCCGAATACACAAACGGCCCCGGTTCTTACGAACCAGGGCCATTTGATCTTTATGCCCGGCGCCGACCTACTCTCCCAGCCGGTGACCAACTAGTACCATCGGC
>ERZ795057.290-NODE-290-length-53568-cov-28.438492_pt1 | contig 53568 bp, 53 predicted proteins | sample MGYA00375141_ERZ795057 | MGnify/ENA primary metagenome ERZ795057 (study PRJEB30186, sample SAMN05720163) | activated sludge metagenome | isolation source: Anaerobic digester | place: Hong Kong | collected 2015-01-26 ...
GGAATAGCCATCCGCTTTAAAATGGAATCACCATCCGGATTCAATGGAATACACAGGATGGATGCTTTAACCAGCTTGGAGGAACTGGCGAATCTATTTCATAACCTAATATTTTAAAAAACAGGAGGTTTAGAAAATGAAAAAAATTGCTAATGTTAAAATCGGAGTGATAGGTCCACTTTTGGGGATAACGATTATGGCCCTGGCGCTGTTCTGTTTCCTGTTGCCTGTGACCGCCGTCGCAGGGGATACGATTACTATGACTTACAGTGGATTTATGCCACCTACGCATTCTCAAAGTAAGGTTGAAGCGGCATGGTGCAAAGAGGTTGAGAAGAGGACGAATGGACGGGTTAAGATAATCCATTACCCGGGACAAACCCTGACCCAGGCTACACAAAATTATCAGGGCGTGAAAGCAGGACTTTCGGATTTGGGATGTTCTGTTCTGCAATATACAAGGGGCAGGTTCCCTTTGATGGATTTTATTAATCTCCCATTAGGTTATCCTAGCGGACAAGTTGCGACGGCCCTCATTAATGAGGTATATGATAAATTTAAGCCAAAAGAATTAGATGAGGTTAAGGTACTCTATTTTCATGCCCATGGGCCTGGATTTATACACACGAAAGGGAAAGCTGTCCATACAATGGAGGATTTGAAGGGGCTTAAAATCCGTTCCCATGGCCCTACAGCTACCATGATCCAGTGCCTGGGAGGTACACCTACAGCTTTTCCCATGAATGAATTGTATCAATCCCTTCAAAAAGGGGTTGTACAGGGTGGGATATATCCACTGGAATCCAATAAGGGATGGAAGATGGCAGAGGTTACGGATTATGTCATCGCCTGCTATCCCACTGCTTACTCCTTGGGCTTTTATATTGTCATGAACAAAGACAAATGGAATGCCCTGCCTGACGAAGACAAAAAAATTATCGAAGAGATCAATAGCGAATGGATCTTCAAGCATGGCAAGGCATGGGAAACCGCTGCATTTGAGGGCATCAGTTTCCTTCTTCAACACGGTAATAGCATGATCGGCATTGGCCCCAAAGAAGCTAATCGATGGACAGAAGCAGTAAAGCCAGTGTTGCAGAACTACATTGATGAGACTGAAAAACAGGGCCTTCCGGGCAAAGAAGTGCTTGCTTATGTGTCATCACGGCTGGATGATTTTCAAAAAGGAAAATTTAATAGCAAATATATGGAAAAATAGTAACAGAAGCTGTTCCAAGCCGACAAAACGCGAGATTTGAAATAATTATAATACGTTCTTTTGCCACTGAGCTGCAGGGAGCACAAAGATTTTTATTGTCTCGATATCAACATATCATCAAATAGAATTAAAATTTTACATCTTCTCCCCAGTGACTCAGTGGCAAAAAAATTGTCATATTGAAAAGCTTTAGGAAATATTACTATACGGGAAAACTTTTTACCGGGTTCACAGGAGGAAATCATGAAAATCGTAAAATGGCTGTCGGATATCCTTAAAAAGGCGGGGGGTGTGTGCTTAGTCGGCATGATGCTTCTTACATGCGCCGATGTGGTGAGCAGTTTTTTTGGATATCCGCTTCTTGGATCCGAAGAAGTGGCTGGCATGATGGCTTTCTTACTGTTGTCGTTTACACTACCTTCAGCGGAACTTGAAAAGGCGCATGTGGGTGTTGACCTCCTCCACATGCGATTGAGTCCGCGCGTTAGGAATATAAATGATTGTGTGGTTGCTTTTGTGTCAACAGTAGTTTTCAGTCTTGTGGTATGGCAGTGTTGGTTATATGCAAATGAAATAGGGGAGTCCGGGCAAGTTTCTACAACTCTTCAGTTTCCCACTTTTTATCTCATATACGGCGTAGCCTTTGCGTGTGCTATCCTTGCGCTGGTCATATTTATGGAATTCTTCATTATCTTAAAAAGGATAAAGACAAAATGAATGAATTTACAATGGTTGGAATTATCGGTATCATTATTTTTATCATTTTACTTTTTACTCGTATGGCGGTCGCATATACCATGGTGTTGGTAGGATTTCTCGGATATTCATACCTTACCAATCTAAAGGCTGGCTTGCGCCTGCTTTCATCAGACATCTACAGTGTTTTTTCATCCTATGGTTTGACTCTGATACCACTGTTTGTTTTTATGGGTTACATCGCTTTTCATTCCGGTGTAAGCAGCCAGCTATATGATGTTTCCAATAAATTCATAGGTAGAGTCAGGGGGGGGCTTGCCATGGCTACAGTAATAGCATGCATGGCCTTTGGCGCAGTTTGCGGCTCCGCTACGGCCACCTCTGCAACTATGGCAACGATTGGTCTTCCCGAGATGAAGCGGTACAATTATGGATCTAAACTCGCCACTGGTTGCGTGGCCGCTGGAGGGGGTATTGGATCTTTAATGCCACCCAGCGTAGTACTCATCGTATATGGCATTTTGACGGAACAATCCATTGGCGAATTGTTCGTGGCAGGAGTTTTTCCAGCTATTTTCGTCACCCTTCTTTTTGTTGGGGCCATTAGAATATATTGCGCTATCAAACCGGATGAGGGGCCTAAAGGAGAAAATTTCACATTCAAAGAGATGATCTATTCTCTAAAAGAACTTTGGGAAACCCTTGCAGTGTTTCTATTTGTTATGGGAGGTCTGGTTACCGGTTTATTTACACCAACAAAGTCAGGCGCAGTTGGGGCCTTTACCATTCTGCTGATCGCCCTGCTACGAGGTAGGATGTCCAGGGAAAATTTTAAAAACGCTATTTACGGCACTCTCAACATATCCTGCATGGTCCTTATGCTTATTGCGGGCGCCACTATTTTTGGCCATTTTCTAGCCTTGTCACAGATCCCCATGGATTTGGCCAACGCCGTCGCCCTTCTCAGTTTGCCATCATGGGCAATTATGGGCTTGATTTGTTTAATCTTTCTTCTGGGTGGATGTTTTATCGATTCACTGGCACTGATTATGCTGACAATACCCATATTTTATCCTATTGTCTTGAATATGGGATATGATCCTATTTGGTTTGGTATCATTATTGTGATGGTTACTCACATGGGTATTATTACCCCTCCTGTGGGCATCACCGTTTACATCGTAAGAGGAATCGCCAAAGATGTTTCCCTCGTAGATGTTTTCAGGGGTGCTTTTCCGTTTCTGCTGGCCCTTATTGTTGGTACGGCGGTAATGATTATCTTCCCAGAAAGCGTAACCTTTGTTCCTGATCTGTTGAAATGATCCATTTTTTGAAAAGAGAATTATTTTGTAAATGGAACATCATAGGATACTAAATGACACCTAGTATGATCAATTTGAAATAAGGAGAGGAATTAATGGGTGAATCCGAATACCTGGATGGCAAGAAAATTTTGATTGTGGATGATGAAGAAGATGTGCTTGAAAGCCTGGAAGAACTACTGCCGATGTGTGTAATTTCAACGGCTTCTAACAGGGAAGAGGCCCTGAATCTAATGGAAACCCAGGCTTTTGATTTGTGCATCCTGGACATCATGGGCGTGGATGGGTATGGCCTTCTGCAAAGGGCAAATGAACGGAAGCTGCTTACTGTGATGCTGACTGCCCATGCCTTTTCCCCCGAAAACACCCTGAAAGCACTGAAAGAAGGCGCTGCCTCCTACCTTCCCAAGGAAAAGATGGATCAAATCGAAGTTTTTCTGAAAGACGTTTTTGAGGCAGAAAAAAAAGGGAAACATCACTGGAGCCGTTGGTTTGAACGGTTAGGATCGTATTACGAAAGAAAATTTGGGACCGATTGGACAGAAGAAAAAGAACTTATGAAAAAATTGATTAGCTATTAATAGCTTTAATTTAATTTGGTTAATTATATCGATATTGGTTTAATTCTTTTAACAGAATAAAGATAAGGAGCAAGCACTATGGTTACAATGTGGAAAATGGAACTTGAGACGTTACCGAGGGAGAAGCTTGAAGAAAGGCAATTGGATCTTTTTAGAAAACAGTTTGCCTATGTCATAAAAAACAGTCCCTTTTATGAGCGAAAGTTTAAAAATGCCGGTGCTGAACCAGAAGACATCAAATCGATTGAAGATATTAGGAAACTTCCCTTTACTACAAAAGCAGAATTGCAAAAGAGTCAGGAAGATTTACCGCCTTTTGGTGACTTTAAATGTATCGATGATAACAAAGCTGCTCGGGTTTTCCAGACTTCTGGGACGACAGGAATTCCCCTCAAGATACCATTAAGTAAAAACGATTGGTTTAATAATTATTATGAACAATTCATGTACTTTACACATGCTTATGATATCAATGAGACTGATATTGCCTTTGTTCCCTTTGCTTATGGGCTTTTTATTGCTTGGTGGGGTCTTCAAGCTGCAATGGAGCAGCAGGGGGTGACCATTGTTCCAGGAGGAGGCCAGGGTTCTGAAGAAAGGATAAGGAACATTATTGATTGGGGAGCGACTGTAGTTTGTGGAACTCCGAGCTACATAATATATCTGGGTGAGTTAGCGAAAAAATTAGATGTGGACCTTCTATCTTCAAAGGTACGTATTGTGGTTACCGCGGGTGAGCCTGGAGCACAGGTACCAGCTACAAAAAATCTCATTGAAAGGCTCTGGGGCGCCAAAAATTATGATGATATAGGCAGTACAGAAATTTCAAATTTCGGATTTGAATGTGTAGCCCAAAAAGGCACACATCTTCTTGAGAGCATGTTTCTGCCAGAAAGTATAGATCCAGAAACTAATGAGCCTGTTGAACCCGGTGAAAATGGGGAACTGGTTTTATCTAACCTTTGTTGTGAAAGTGTGCCCTTGTTGAGATATAAAACAAGAGACTTGGTGAAGTTTGATTACGAAACATGTGACTGCGGAAGAACATTTTTAAGAATGGATGGCGGGGTGCTCGGCAGAGCGGACGATATGTTTCATTTTGCAGGAGTAAATATTTTTCCATCCGCAATAGAGAATCTTTGCAGGCAGCTTCCTGAATTTTCCAGCGAATATCAACTCGTGGTTCCTCCGCAAGGCTCGGGAAAAAGGCTGCTTATCAAAATTGAGCCTGTTTCGGAAGACGTTTCAAATGAAAAAGTTGAAGGGGCTGTTAAAAAATTGAGTGAATCAATAAAATTAAATATAAAAATCACGCCCAACATTAAAATAGTAAAGGTTGGAGAGCTGCCACGATTCATGGGCAAGGCAAAAAGAATTATCAGAGAATAACAATTGGTTACGAAAGAAATTACAATTTGGAGGTTATTTATTTTTTATAGTGTTTGATGTATTTATTGGGGCCGTGATTACTCCTGTCAGTTCACTCTTTATTTGTACTTTAAGCTTTCTATGGTTAGCCCGTTGCGGCGCCAACGATGATGCAGGGGGAATCAAAAGGATTTTAAGAAATACAAATGTTATATAAAAAAATAATAACTAAAAATATCTTTTTAAAAGAAAGGAGGGCATATCTAAATTTTTTCTAAATCAAAAACCAAAATAATGTTTATTTTAAATCTTAAGAATTTACTATCACTTATTATTACATATACATATACAGACAATGGAGGATAAATATGAATGAGAATAGTGTAAGTCATTTGCTGCTTTTACCGCGATTTCAATATAAGGCACCGGAAACACTCGATGAAGTCTGTTCACTTCTTGATCAATATAATGGTAAGGCAAAAGTAATGGCCGGCGGTACGGATCTGCTTGTTTCAATGAAAAAACGAGAGGAGACACCTGAGTATATTATTAGTATTAAAAATATACAGGGTCTTGATTACATAAAATTCAATGAGGGTATTTTAAAAATTGGAGCTATGGCTACCCTTGCTTCAGTAGCTAACTCTGAAATTGTTAATGAAAAATTCGGTGTTTTGGCCATGGCCTGTAAAAAAGTATCAACGCCCCAAGTACGGAATATGGGTACCGTTGCCGGAAATGTAGCCAAAGCAGGGCCATCCCAGGATACAATTCCTGCCTTACTTGCTCTTGAAGCCAAACTCAAGCTTGTAAGGGGTGTTGATGAAAGGATTATTCCAATCAGCGAGTTCTTTACAGGGCCTTTTCAATCAATTCTAGAAAGTAACGAGATACTATCTGAAATTCAAGTCCCGGTTCCTCCGGATAGAAGTGCCGGATGTTATTTGTATAAAACCAAGGGTACCGAGATGGATGAAACCCTTGCAGGTGCTGCTGTAGTGCTCGCCTGTGATTCCTCTAATCAATTATGTGAAGATATCCGTATAGGTTTGACCTCGGTTGCACCATACCCTTTCAGGGCACGAAAAGCTGAAAAAATGCTGCGTGGCAACAAATTAGATGAAAATCTTATAAGAGAAGTCGGGCAGGCTGCCGCAGAAGAAACGAAACCGCGCTCTAGGCCTGAATACAGAAAACGAATGACTTCTATTTTGGTGAGACAGGCAATAACTGAATCGTTGAACAAGATTCAATAGATCTTTATGGATTATAAAGGAGGATACAGTGATAAAGCAAATAGTTAAGTTAAAAGTAAATGGTGAGTTTCATGAAGTGGCCGTCGAGCCGAGAATGACACTTCGTGATGTCTTAAGAGAGTCATTAGGTCTTACCGGAACGAAAAACGGCTGTTCTCTTGGTAATTGCGGGAGCTGCACAGTTTTGTTAGATGGTAAACCAGTCGTATCATGCCTTCTTCTTGCAATTGAGGCTCAAGGCAAGGAAATTCTAACTATTGAAGGTTTATCTGAAAATGGTCAATTGCATCCTGTTCAGCAGGCTTTTATTGATCATAGTGCCCTGCAATGTGGTTTCTGCACCCCCGGTATGGTACTTTCAGCAAAAGCTTTACTTGATAATAACCCTAATCCAACAGAAGATGAGATCAAAGAAGCTATATCTGGAAATTTATGTCGTTGTACAGGCTATGTTGATATTGTTGAAACCATATCTGATGTAAGCAAAGAATTGAAGGAGGATTAGTGATATGAAAGAATATTCTGTTGTCGGGAAACCGCTACCTAGGGTGGATGCGAAAGTAAAAACCACAGGTGAGGCGAAATTTGCCGTTGATATAAAACTTCCAAATATGTTGCACGGCAAGATTCTTAGAAGCCCATATCCGCATGCCAAGATTGTTAAAATTGATACTAGTAAGGCAAAGGCATTGCCTGGGGTCAAGGCTGTAATTACCGGTAAGGATACAGGGTCTGTAAGATTTGGATTTGTTGACACACCTCATTATCCGGCAGATCAATATGCTTTAGCAATAGAAAAGGTACGATATATTGGTGAAGAAGTTGCAGCCGTAGCTGCTGTGGATGAAATTACTGCAGCTGAGGCATTGGAACTGATCGAGATCGAATATGAGGAACTTCCAGCTGTATTTGATCCTGAAGAGGCCCTCAAAGATGGCGCTCCGAGAATTCACGATGATGTTGTGCCCAACACAACATGTGCATGGCAGGACTGGGGTGTTGGAAGGTCTGCCCGGACATTTAAAGTGAAGAATAATATTTGTGCTGAGGTTAGATTCAGTCATGGTGATACAGAAAAGGGTTTTGCTGAATCTGATCATGTTCGTGAGATTCGAACCTATGCTCCTTCAACTCAGCACGCTGCGATGGAACCTCATGTTGCAGTTGCAAGCTACGATTCTGGTTCCGGTAAGCTCGATGTATGGTTAACTCATATGAGCATGGCTGTAAAGCGATACTGGTTGTCCAAGACGCTGGGAATCCCAGAGGGTAAAGTGAGATTAAATCGTTGTTACACTGGTGGGACGTTTGGAGGAAAGATTGATTTGTTCGCTTATGAGTTTTTGGCAGGATTTTTGTCAAGGATGACAGGTCGACCAGTAAAAATAGAACTTTCTCGCCAGGAAACGTTCACTGTGTGCCGAATGAGTCACCGTATGATCTGTAATGTGAAAATAGGGGTCAAAAAGGATGGGCGGATAATGGCACAGCATGTCAAACTCATCAATGACCCGGGGGCTTATCGTGGAAGTTCACCGGTTGTTATGTTTCTTGGTCATTCGTTCAGGAATCCGCTGTACAATATCCCAAATTGGAAACATGAAGGTGTCGGTGTCTATACAAACAAGGCAATATGCATGCCCAAAAGAGGACACGGGAGCCCACAGGTAAGTTTTGCTACGGAGCAGCTTTTGGATATGATTGCAGGGGATATAGGCATGGACCCAGCAGAACTTAGATTGAAAAATGTAAGAAAAACAGGCGATGTTATGCCAAATGGAGATAAAATCGACAGCTGTGGTTTAAGCGTTGGTATTGAAAAAACTGTTAAGGAGAGTGGATGGAAAAAAAAGAGAGGAAAGGGAAGGGATAAGTACCGGGGGGTTGGCATGGCCCTTGCTGGTATGTTTAGCGGTGCTATGTATTATCCCTTTGCCAGCGCTGCAGTCATAAAAATGAATTCGGATAATACTGCAACGCTTTTTACCGGTAGTTCTGAATTCGGTCAAGGATCTGATACTGCAATGTCACAGATCGCTGCTGAGGCATTATGTTTGGAATTGGACGATATTATTTTGGTTTCCGGTGATTCAGAACTTACCCCCATTGATCTTGGGGGATTTGTGAGTTCTGGAACATATGTAACTGGCGAAGCGATAAGAAGAGCTGCTGTAGATGCAAAAAACCAATTACTTGCATGTGCCTCTGAAATATTGAAAGTCCCTGTTGAAAATCTTGAAGCAAAGAATGGCCGTGTGAGTCTTAATGGTTATAAGGATATGCAAGTCACTTACAGTGAAATTGTGCAGCGAAGTATTCAAACAAAAAACGGAGATCCAATCATAGGGAAAGGGCATGCAAAAGCGATTCCTGAGGTTGAATTTTATCCAAGTCTCTCAAAAGGTCAAGGTAGATTTACAGATGCATACGGTTTCAGTGTTAATGTAGCAGAGGTGGAAGTTGACCCGGAAACAGGGGTGATAAAAGTTCTTGGAATGTGGGTTGGAGATGACTGCGGTCAGGCAATCAATCCCAAAAATGTTCATGGACAGTTGATTAGCCAGGCAGTTATGGGGCTGGGAGATGCCCTTTTTGAACAGGTTGAATTTAACAATGGAAAAGTAGCCAATCCTTCATTTGAAGATTACAAGATACCAAGTGTTTATGAGGCGCCGACTTTTTACAATATTAGTACGAATACTTCAGAACCGAAAGGTCCTTATGGTGCTAAAGAGGTGGGAGAATGTTCCCGGGCTTCTGCCGGAATAGCTATTGTTAATGCTGTTGCTGATGCAGTTGGCGGCGTTGAATTTTTGAGATTACCGCTTACTCCAGAAAGGGTCCTTGAAGCTATCGAACGTGCTAAAAAGTAAATTAATGGAATCATGGCCTTATGATATAATATAAACGTTATTTCAATTTCTTTAAAAAAGTGCCCCGCATTAAAATTCGGGGCACTTTTGTCTGTGGGAAGTGGACTGATGAACCTTGCATGGCAAATTATTTGTAAAACCAGCAAATTGGCGATATCAATATGCTGGTTTTTGTACTGCATATTTTGCAAGTCCCTGATTTTAGGAAAAGAAAGCTCAAACTGGCGATAAATGGTCTTTTGCTACTTTCTTGGAGCAGTAAGAATCGGGGTATTAACAGAGTTTACGGTAAGTTTACAAACTTTTATTTGTCGTAGCTTTTCAATAGCGGTCTGAGTGGAGATATTGGAATAACTTATTCGCGATGTCATATATTGCTATAGCTGAAGCGCTATAATTCGGATGAACACATGATCCCTGACCTTTTCTCGGCCCAGTGATAAAACGGCCTTAGTTCAATTCTTTTAAGGTCAATATAGGGAATGCATCCTGCAAGGCAGGACAGCAGCCAGCTCGATATCACAATAATAAAACCCTCTTTATTGCTTATCTTTGTTGTAGACGGTACAAAGATCAGGGGGAATGCTCCGAAGAGTGCTGAAATTACAGAGCTGTAAAGAAGGGGGAAAAATGAAGAGTCCGAGTTGAATGCGGAAATGACGGCGGAAAAAAACAGGAAAATTGCATTGAATAATAAGACGAACCCGATATATCTCAGAATAATATGAGGTCTCATTCCGTTTTTCCAGAAACTCCTGAAATTGCGCATAACTCACGAACTGCAGATGCCAGACAGCTCAGTTCGTCTTTGGTTTCAACAAAAATATCCATGTCATTTCCTGTCTTGATGAAATCCTGAACGCCATTTGTTATTCTGATTATAGGTCGAACCATATAATAATTGACAAAGTAAGAGAATACCAGTGTAAATATAACAGAAGATACGATTGCTACGATTCCGGGCATAATCATCCGGTACGACCTTTTTTCCAACTCCATGGCCGTGCTGTACATGGCTTTATCATTGAGGGTCATAAGTTGATTCACTGAGAGCTTCGCATCAAGGAATGCCTGATGAATTGTCTTATAATACCAGGATAGATTTTCTTCATTTTCACTTTTTAGTATGGACTCTGTCCACGACTCCTTAAAAACCCTGTATCGTTCCTCTATATTGTCAACATAAGTTTGCTCACCGTCCAGCGTCACATTATTCCTGGCTGTTTCGATCCATTCAAGAAATAATCCGTCTCCGGAATCCAAAATTAGCTTGCCCTGTTCTTCATTTCCGGACATGAGAAGCAATATGGCGCTGTCTTCTCTTTCAAGGGCCTCAATCATCATTCTTGCTGCATTTATACTTCGATAATTTTCATCAAGGAGACGTTGAACAGAGGAACCCATGAAAGTCATTTCATATACCGACCATGCGCCTGCGGCAAACAACATTAGAATTAAAATTACAAATCCGGATAGGATTTTTGTTCGTAATCCCATGCTACCCCCAAATATATTTGAGTGAATAAAGTTTTATACCTTAAATGAAGTTCCTGCTTTGGCTTCAACGCTCTTGATTTTTTTCTCAAGGGCATTGCTTACTCCTTTGCGGTAGTCAAACTTCACCTGAAGACTGATTCGGTCGGATTCTTTTTCAAGTGCTTGAAAGCAATCAGTAAGTAAAGACATAAGTTCATCCCATTCTCCTTCAACTACAGTCCCCATGGGATTCAGGCGGTAGTCGAGGCCGCTTTTGTCAACTATGGCAAGAGTCCCTGCAACGTAAGTGCTGAAGCTGGCTCCCTTATCCAGCGGAATTAGAGAAAACTCCATTAAAGTCATTTCATAACCTCAATTTAAAGGGTTTAAGGTTCGTATGTAAAAGAAAAGTTCAGGTGCCATTTTTATACTACTCTTAATCCGGGGAGGTCAATATTTACCTGGTATCATTATTATCATCGCATGGATTTTGTCATATCTTTATTTTATGCCTTGTCACCTTTTAAATAATCGGGTATAAACATCAAAACTACTTATGTAGGCCTTTATTTTCAAGGCGTTATACTTGCGCTAAGATTAGATTTCACTTTTCAGGCTTTTGAATTTTAATTAGGATGCTATTTAAATGGAGCCTGCGATGTTATGTTCTTTTCCCTGTGTTATGGTAATGCTCACCTTTGGCGAACCATATTGGGAATTCTGTGAACAGTTAGAAAAGGAGAAATTATGAAGACTAAAAGCCGTTCAATCGACCAGATGATTCAGGAGCAGGTCCATAAATGGGAAAAAGTTCAAACTGAAGAGAACCAGGAGAAGGCAGTGCATATCCCGGTCATAACCATTTCCAGAGAGCCTGGAAGCCGAGGGAGACTTGTTGCCGAGGGTATTGCCCAGCGGCTGGGCCTGGATGTCCTGCATCTTAAGCTTATTCAGGAAATGGCGGAAAATGCCGAGATAAGAGCAAGCCTTTTTGAGACAATTGATAAAAAGAAGCTTTCATTTATTGATGACTGGATAACTGTTAATGTTAATGAAAGAAATCTATGGCCCAGTGAATCTTTGGGCCGTCTTATGAGAGTTCTGCTTGCTCTTGCAGAAAAAGGGGGAGTTGTCATAGTAGGAGGGGGCGCAAATTTTGTTCTTCATCCGAAAAATACATTCAGGGTCAGGACGGCAGCTCCTTTGGAACTCAGGATTCAAAATCTTATGAATAAGTATGAAATTTCACTTAACGAGGCAAAACGCAGAATTCGCAGGACGGAAACTGATCGCAGATCGTTTGTAAGGAAGAATTTTCATGCTGATATTGCGGATCCTGTAAATTATGACCTTGTGTTAAATACAGGATCATTGAGCATTGAAGCTGCTGTCGGTGCTATTGCCGGTGGAATAGGGGCGTAAATGACCTTTAATATAGTTTGATTGCAATTGCGTAAATAAGGGCACGAAAGATGGATAATGCCCATAGAGTCCAACCCAAAAATAACTTGGTAGGCCTGGAGGGATTCGAACCCACGACCAATTGATTAAGAGTCAACTGCTCTGCCAGCTGAGCTACAGGCCTGTGATATATTTAATTCTATGGCGCGCCCGGCAGGACTCGAACCTGCGACCTACGGGTTCGAAGCCCGGCGCTCTATCCAACTGAGCTACGGGCGCCACTCGAAGGAATTTGTTAACAGGGATTGTATTATTTGTCAATAAATTTTTAATTAGAAATTGCTTGACATGTAACAAATTTTCTATTATTTAAAATTCTTTTAAAATTATTTAGACTTGATCGCCTGATAAAAGTCAAATTCCAGACAGTCTCTAAAAAAGTTCCAGGTTCATTAAATTCAGGGCGGGTCCTTCGATAAGCCTCAAGGAAGATAAACCTGAAAAATGAGGGCTGTTTATATCAAATAGAAATTAGAGCAAATTAAAACTATAATACATGATTGAACTTTTTTGGAAGGCGTCATAGATTTAGGATGTTTTATGAAGACATTTGTTGCAAAAGAAAATGAGATTGACAGGAATTGGTACCTGGTTGATGCAAAGGATAAGATCCTTGGCAGGCTGGCGACACAGATAGCCATGCGTTTAAGAGGTAAGAACAAGCCGATATTCACTCCGCATGCAGATACAGGTGATTTTATTGTTGTAGTAAATGCTGAAAAGATAAAATTGACCGGCAACAAATGGAATGAAAAGGTTTATTACCGGCACAGTGGTTATATGGGAGGTTTAAAGGAGACCCCTGTAAAAAAACTGCTTGAAAAAAATCCGGCTGATATCCTGCGTTTTGCAGTAAAGGGGATGCTTCCCAAAAACAGCCTGGGCCGTCGTCAACTGAAGAAGTTAAAGGTCTATGCTGGAGAAAATCATCCGCATCAGGCACAAAAACTTGAGGAATTGGAGATATAAATGGCAGAAGGACAATTTTATGCCACCGGAAAAAGAAAAACCGCCGTGGCCAGGGTTTGGATGAAGCCTGGTAAAGGCAGAATAGTGGTAAATAAAAAACCCATTGAAGACTACCTGGTTCGGGAATCTGACAGGATAACGGTATTGAAACCCCTTAAACTCATTGATATGCTTGATAAGTTTGATATATATGTAAATGTCCGGGGCGGGGGTATTTTTGGTCAGGCAGGCGCCATCAGGCACGGCATAAGCAGGGCACTTGTTGGATCTGACCCGGCATTGCGTGATTCACTTAAAAAGGAAGGGTTTCTTACGAGAGACTCAAGAATGAAAGAAAGAAAAAAGTATGGACAACCAGGTGCAAGGGCCAGATTTCAATATTCAAAGCGCTAAGTTTTTTTCATACTGTCTTTAGTTTATAATCAAAAGGGGAGGTCATTCTTTGACCCCCCCTTTTTTTTAATGTCTATAAAAAAGCCTTTGGGAAGCTCAAAAAATTTCGGAGAAATGATCAAATGGTCTACAGGAATATCAGATTGATAATGTCCTATGACGGGAGCAACTATCATGGGTGGCAGCGGCAGAAAAACAGTCTGTCAATACAGGAAGTTGTTGAAGAGAAAATAAGAATGATAACCCGAGAACCTGTTAGGCTTATTGCTTCCGGACGAACTGATACCGGGGTGCATGCAATCAACCAGACCTGCAATTTCATGACTCAGTCGGATATCGGAACGGAGGCAATCAAAAAAGGGCTTAATTCACTTCTTCCTGAGGATATTCTAATAAAAAGCGCTGAATATGCCCCACATGATTTCCATGCAAGGATCAGCGCCAAAAGCAAGATATATGAGTACAGGATACTAAATAGAGAACAGCCGGATTTATTCCGGCGGAAATATGTATGGCATATCCGGAGGCCCCTGGACCATGTGAAGATGTCCGAATGCCTTGGAAAAATAATGGGTAAACATGATTTTAGCTCGTTTAAATCTTCAGGAAGCGGTGTTATTAATTCGGTTAGATCAATTATAAGGGCGGAACTTCAAAGAACCGAGAAGCACCTGCTTTTCTTGATTTTTGAGGCGGATGGTTTTTTGAGGCACATGGTTAGAAATATTGTGGGCACAGTTGTTGATGCAGGTTTGGGCAAGATATCTCCGGGCGACTTTAAAGGCATTCTTGAATCGAAAGACCGAACACTGGCGCGGTTTAAGGCACCTGCAGGCGGGCTTTTTCTGATGGAAGTAAAATATTGACGGCCTTTTCTGATCATCATCAAGTTTAGATGACTGAATTGTATTTTTGAGGCTGTCCATTATATACTGAATTATTTATCAGGTCCATACACCGGGGATTTCGGCATTACAGTTTGGGCATCGATTATTTTTGATTTTGTTCTGTGTGACATAGAATCCGTAACGGTCTATTAAGATCTCTCCACATTCGTGGCAGAAGGTATTTTCTCCATTATCTCCCGGAAGGTTTCCAGTATAAACATACTTGAGGCCTGCTTCATATCCGTATTCCCTTGCCCTCCGGATGGTCTCTGCGGATGTTGGCGGGATATTCATTAAACGGTAGGTAGGATGAAAGCGACTTATATGCCAGGGTATGGATGGATCCAGATTCGCTAAAAATCCGGCAATACTCTTCAATTCCTCTTCCGAATCATTAAGGCCTGGAATCAACAGCGTGGTAACCTCCAGCCAAATACCCATTTTATTAATTGTCTCAAGGGTTTTTAATACGGGCTCAAGCCTCCCTCCGCATTGCTGTTTGTAAAACTCATCGCTGAAGGCCTTCAGGTCAATATTGGCGGCATGCAGATCAGGGTATATTTCCTTCAGGCAATCTTCAGTCATATATCCATTTGAAACAAAAACGTTTTTTAATCCCTTCAAAACTGCATATCGAGCAGTATCAAGTGAAAGCTCAAAATAGACAGTCGGTTCGGTATATGTGTAAGAGATGGTAGCTGAGCGAGTATTCAATGCTTCTTCAACAATTTGTTCAGGTTTCATCTCTTTACCCATTATTCTGCCATAATCTGAAGGCAACTGGGAAATATCGGAATTCTGGCAGAATGAACACTTAAAGTTGCAGCCAGCTGTTGCTATTGAATAGGAGGAAGTGCCTGGAAGAAAATGAAAAAGAGGTTTTTTTTCAATGGGATCACAGTGCGAGGCTATTATTTTATCATATACCAGGCTAACGAGTATGCCTGACCGGTTTTCCCGAACTCCGCAAATTCCTTTAGCCCCGTCTTTTATCAGGCATTTATGACTGCATAAAAAACACCTGACCCTTTTGTTTTCAAGTTTTTCATAAAGGTAGGCTTCTTTCATCTTTATACGCTCCGTCAGTTCGGTTCAGGTCACCAAGAGTTCTAACTCCTACTAATGACTGGCGTGTTTTTTTCAGCTTTGACCTGAGCAGAAGATTATCAGTTTTATATTTGTAAACTATCCTGGCTGACATGCCAAGAAATGGGCTGAAAGGAGAATTTATTGCCTTCAGATCTATACTTGAAAAAGGATACATGTTTTCCAGCAGGGTTGAATCTTTTTTGATGCTGCACCAGGAGATCGGCACAGGACCGTATGCCCTTTTTAAAAGAGATTTCAGCTGCCATAAATTATAGAATTTTGCATTGTTAAAAAGATTATTCCCCATACATCCCTGGATTTTATTACGGAGACCGGTCCAGGAGATGCTGTTAATGACCCCAATGAATACCTTTTTGTTGGTAACCCTGCCTGCTTCTTTAAGGGCCTGAAGAGGGTCATCCAGAAATTCAAGTGAATTGATAAAAACAGCAAAATCAAATTCGTTATCATCAAAAGGCAGGTCTTCAGCCCGGCCGGTTTTAAAAGTGCAGCGTTGCCCCAGTCGTAATCTGGCCTTATCCACCATGTTCGGAGAGGCATCTATCCCGGTTAGATCCAGCCCAAGTTTATTAAAGATAATTAGATGATTCCCGGTTCCACATCCTATATCAAGTATTCTTTCTCCCGGCCTGGGATCGAGCAATTTCTTTATAAGCCACTCTATTGATTTGTCAATAATCCGCCCCTGGGGTGTTTGATACCAGGACTCATATAACTTATTAATATTTTTATCAAAAATGAGTCCCATTGCATTTAGAGAAAATAACTGTTGATTTTTATTTCACTTAATACTGTTCGGAGTTTATATCATTACTTCAATCCGCCAGCCAGCCAACCAGCCGAAGGCTGGTAAAAGGATGGTAAACCATCCAGAGGCTGGTAAACCATCCAGAGGCTGGTGAAAGGCGGACGAGGGTTCGATCCTGCCTCAGGCAGACAAGTCCCCGCCCCTTGGGGCGTTCAATGCTTTTTAAGATTCCCCCTAGCTTGCTGCGGGGTAGTTCATTTAGTCTGTGGAAAAAGGCAATTTTCAGCACTGCTTGAAATTAACAGGGTTATAATGGCATTTTTGTACTTGTCGTAACGGGTAAAATATTAAGCATATTATTTAAATTTATGATATATGATTATGGGAAATATTTAAAGGAAAAGTTTTGTGCCTGCGGACACCTATTTATTAAGTCAGATTAAATTTTCCTTGACCTGGTATGGACATCAAGGCAGATTGCCATACAATAAACTCTAATTATATGGAGCGTCAAATATGAAATATAAAACTGTCATGGGCATTGTTGCCAGTCTTTTTCTTTTCTGTTCAATATCCACAGCTGATGATCATGTAAAACAAATACAAGGGTCACCAAAAGCCTTTGTTCAAGAACCGCAATACAATTTTGTTAATGCTGTGGAAGGCACTGTACTTGAGCACAGTTTCATTATTCAGAATAAGGGTACTGCAGAACTGAATATTCTTAAGGTAGGCACAGGATGAGGATGTGCGGCTGCCTCTTTTACAAGGCAAGTTCCCGCCGGCGGCGAGGGAAAAGTATCCATAAAGGTAAATACAAGCGGTTATGGAGGCAGGACTCTCAAAAAAAGTGTTACATTGAGTACTGATGATCCGAATAATCCCCGTATTATACTGAATATCGAAGGTATGGTAGAAAAGTTTGCGGTAATTTCCCCAAACTATGTGAGATTGCGGGGAAGCTCGATAGAGGAAATTATCAGCAAAGTAAACATAATAGCAGAAGAAAAATATCCTTTTTCCATCACCGAGGCCAGGGCCAAAGATGGCAGTAATATTCATGTTGAGATGGAAGAGTTAAAGGAAGAGGGGAAAAAGGGCTATATTCTGACTGTAAAAAATATCAAAATGGATGGCGGCAGATATAACGATACCATTGTTTTGAAAACAACAAGCAAAATCCGTCCAGAAATCACAATTGGCGTCAGCGGTTTCATAACTGCACCTCAAATTGCAGAGATATCCCCCAGGTCAGTGTCTTTGTTTGGTATGGTCGGGCAATCAATAAAGGCCTATGTTACGATTATACCTCTGAAAGAATTCCCTTTCAAAATAGTTGAGGTTAAAGCCAGAGACGGAAGGAATATAAATGTAAAATTGGAAGACAGTGAGAAGGAAGGTAAAAACAGTTATATACTGACTGTTAATAATATCAAAGAGGATAATGGTCGCTATAGAGATACCATTGTTCTAAAAACCACAAGCGAAGTATATCCTGAAATAGTAATTGGAGTTAACGGCTGGATAAAGGCACCTTAGATTGCAACTATTTTTCCAGAGTCGGTAATCCTGAATTTTTTTTGAATTTCAGCCTTACTGGCGACAAATCAATCTTAAATTGTTTTCGAATTTGATTGACCAGAAATCTTTCATAAGAGAAATGTATCATTTCGGGCCTGTTTACGAATACAACAAATGTTGGAGGTTTGGTTCGTACCTGTGTGGCATATAAAAATTTCAGCCTGCTTCGCCCTGCTCTCGGGGGTGGATGTTTTTCTATCATTTGCTTTATGGCAGTGTTAACTGACGATGTTGCGATCCTTTGAGAAAACTGCAAATAGATCGAGTCAATTTTTTCGAAAATTTTCATCACACGTTCGCCCGTAAGCGCTGAAAGATTGACCCTCGGTGCGAAAGAAATAAAATTCAATTGCCTGTCTATTTCGTTATCCAGTATTTTTATTTCTCTCATATTGCCCTTGATCAAATCCCATTTGTTGACAGCCAGAACTATGCCTTTTGCCTGTTCAAAGGCGTAGCCGCAAATTCGGGCGTCCTGTTCTGTTACCCCTTTTGTTGCATCCAGCAGGATAATAGCAATATGGCATCGATCAATACTTTTGAGCGCCTTAATTATTGAAAATTTCTCAATCTTTTCTTTAACCTTCGCCTTTTTTCTAATTCCGGCCGTATCAATAAAGAGATAATCTTTCCCATGACAGGAAAAAGGTGTATCTACTGCATCGCGTGTTGTGCCTGGCAGGTCACTGACAACGAGTCGTTCTATTCCTGTAATCCGGTTAATGAGTGAGGATTTGCCTGCATTTGGCTTGCCGAGAACAGCAATTCTAATCTGGTTGTCATCGGGCTTTATCTCTTCTGATGCGGGGAGACCGATTGTAAGGGCTTGCATAAGACCTGCAACACCATATCCATGTGCAGCTGACAGGGGATAGACAGATTCCATGCCCAAGCTGTAAAAATCAAGGCTCAATTGATCATGTTCAGGGCTGTCAATTTTGTTTACTGCGACAAAGGTTTTTTTTTGGCTTCGGCGTAAGATATTTGCTATTTCTTCGTCTCCAGGCATCAAACCCTGTCGGCCATCAACCATGAATACTATTCTATCGGCTTCATTTATGGCCTTTTTTACCTGTTCACTCATTTTCTGCCTCAAGGGATCATCCCCTGTGTCATCAAAACCTCCTGTATCAACAAGTGTAAATGGAATTCCTTCAAAGGAAACAGGGGCATAGAGGCGGTCTCTCGTAATGCCGGGACGATCGTCAACCAGTGCCCTCCTTGATCTTGAGATGCGATTAAATAAAGTGGACTTGCCGACATTCGGTCGTCCGACTATGGCTATAATTGCAGGCATGTCATATAAAACATAATAAATACTGGGTTAGATAACGACTAAACATAAATAATTCAAAACCTGATTCTACTGTTTTAATTAATAACGGATAGAAAAGCATTCAAAATTACAGTATCTTAAATTGGGGACTAATAGTAGCTGTTTTTTAAAAAAAGAGTCAAAATGATTTTTTTTCGTACAAGAAATCTATTATGAATATATGGCATAATTTTATTACTTGACTAATAATCATAAATGTGGGTAGTCGTTCCTGACAATTATTTTCATTTAAATCTCTAAAAAGAAGTTGAGTGTTATGGTTAAGAAATATCGCGTGATATTCAAGGGACTGAATAAAAGCGATGAAGAATTTAAGGAGAGAATGTATCGGATGGGGGTCCCTTCTGAAACTTTAGATGAAATTGTCAGGAGGGCGCCTGTTGTAATAAAGAAGGATGTTACATTGAAATATGCAAGGCAATATGCTGATGCAGTTCAGGAAGCAGGGGGTATTATTAAAATCCAGGAGTGCGGGTGGTTTGAAGAAGAAAAGCACTTTAATCAATCTACGCGGATTATTTCCTTAGAGGATTTTAGAATGTGTCCTGAATGCGGTTACAAGCAGCCGAAGAAAAATAAATGTGTAAAGTGCGGCTGCAGTTTAGCAGATTCCAGTAACTGAAAACGTGTGTTTTTAAATGAAAGTAAAAATAGTTTCAGTCAGGACAAATCGTAACCGGGAATGTTCGCCACCCCTTTTGGTTTTAATCGCAGTATTCAGCCCTATTCAATTACTTTATAGACTTTGTCGTGTTCTCTGACTCTTTCCTTAACCTTCAGTCCTATGAGGTCGCCTGCCTTTGCTTCATCAACACTCTGGTTATCGATTTCCATGCTCAAAACTTCTTCGGTAAAATCTGTGGTATGACCTTTGTATCTCAATATGTCACCTTTTTTTATAGTTCCGCTGGTGATTTCAAGGGCTGCGACACTGGGCTTTGAAAAAAATTTTACCACAACAGCAACCTGTTCCTCGGACATGATTATACCTCCTAAGTTATCTAACAGATTTGACGATAATTATGACGAAAGATAGCCTGTTTGGGTAATCTTGTCAAGAAATCATTGGAAAAAGCGGATTGTTGTTGCCGCATTTAAAAAATTTGTTTAATATCAGCGCATGAAATCTATGGAAGAATACAAAAAAAGATTCAGCAGGGTCCTGGCTGAGACCGGAGCGCTTTTTTTTGCTGAAAAACTTATATTAAAGGATGGTCGCCCTACTCCATATTTTGTTAATATGGCCATGTTCAGGACAGGAAGATTGAGCCTTGAAATGGGGCGGATTTTTGCCGGCATGATTGTATCTCGCGGTATTGTTAATGACGTGGATATAATTTTAGGGCCTTCCTACAAGGGGAGCGCTATTGCTCTTGCGACTTCAATAGCCCTTTGGGAGGATTACGGATATGATCTTCTCTTTGAATATGATAGAAAGGAAGCAAAAACACATGGTGAAGCGACAGCAGTGAAGGGTATGTTTGTAAATAACACCTTTTTTAATGATTGCAGGATATTTGTCGTTGATGATGTGGCTACATCCATGGGCACAAAATATGATCTTTTAGACAAGATAAAAGCTGAAGCTCATGACAGGGGCATTGAATGCCGGGTAGCAGGGATTGGGATAGGGATTGACAGAGAACAGACAACTGCAGTTTATGAAAAGGATGGTTCTTTACTCCTCGATCAAAAAGGGGAAAATGCCATTATGGAATTTGTCGATGCCAGCGGTGTGCCTGTCTATTCTGCAGCAAAGATAAGGGAAGTTGTAGGATATCTCTACGAGGAAAAGATCCCGGTGATGATTCAAGGCAGGTTTTCTTTGATAGATGAAAAATTAAAAGACAGATTTGACGATTATTTTAAAACTTACGGAATTGATTAGATTATTTCTGTTTAACCTTAGAGGCTTTTTTTAGGCCTATTATATAATTTTTGCCAATATGTGTGATCCAAATCTTCCTTATATAATCAGGGAGGCCCTGAATACCAGGACCCCGAAGTCAATCTCTGATGATAAGTTTTCTTACAGGCATGCAAGCGTTCTTATTCCGCTTTTTGAAGATGGCGGGATATACAAGATCCTGTTTACAAAAAGGACCGATAAACTCGAAGAGCATAAAGGCCAGATTTCATTTCCAGGCGGTTCAGTAGACAAGAAAGATATATCAGTTGAAGAGACTGCGCTTAGAGAGGCCAGTGAAGAAGTCGGTATTTCAAAAGAGGATGTGGAGATATTGGGTAGAATCGATGATACCCTGACTCTCGTATCCAATTTCGTAGTTCATCCCTTTGTTGGTCTCATTCCTTATCCCTATGACTTTATAATTAACAATGATGAAGTTGAAAGGCTTATTTCGGTGCCACTAAAGGTTTTCCATCCTTCAAGTCCAGCTATTAAAGGGGATACTTTTGAACTGGATGGAAAGATCTATCACACACCAACCTATGAATTTAACAGGGAAATAATCTGGGGTGCCACAGCGAGGATGATGAAGGTCTTTATGGATCTTATCCTTGATAAATTCTCCTTGCCGGAAGAATGTAAATAGTGTAAGAAAAAAAAACTGATCGTCATCAGAAAAAGACTTCATATATCCGGGAAAAGATGTCAATGTGGCTTTATGACGATCCATATAATGATCAAATTTGATGTCGGGACGTGGCTCAGTCTGGTAGAGCACCGCGTTCGGGACGCGGGAGTCGCTGGTTCAAATCCAGTCGTCCCGACCATTTATATCTATTATTAGAATATCTCTAAAGTTTTTTCTTTTAGAGAAATGATCATCTATAAATTTTTTTTCACCTTTCATAAAAACCCGCCGAGAGAGTATAATTTACTTCCTTTTTTTCTTATTTGAGGGCGTTATAATCTTATATCAGGCCCGATATTTGAATTTTATTGTCTCAGTCTCCTTCAGGTAATTTGAAACAGATAAAATAAATCTGCAGATTGAAGGGGTGTTTTTTGAACAGCCTTAATGTCCGGTTTTTAGAGGGGTATTTGCAGTGAAATTTTATGAATCTGCCAGGTCATATATGGCACATAGCTTGCATTAAAATCATATTGGCTTGATAAGCTTTAAGCACAGTCTATTAAATATCAACAATATTAACTATTACTTTTTGCTTGACAAAACTGTTCATTTATTGAACACTCGGGTCGTTTAATTGTTCAGAATTTGAACATTATTGTTTATATTCCTGTTTCCTGATGTTTCAGGGCATTAAGTTTTTATTAGTCTTATAAATTGAATGAATAAAGAAGATATACATATTCTCCGGTTAATGGGAGAAATTGATAGATATGGCAGCGTAAGCCAGAGAGAGCTTTCAAGAAGATTGAATCTTTCGCTTGGATTAGTTAATACCTTCATGAAAAGACTTGTCAAAAAAGGGTATTTCAAGGTCAAAACTATACCCCGAAACAGAGTTATATATCTTCTAACACCCAAGGGGCTTGCAGAGAAAAGCAAGCTGACTGTCGAATATCTCAGGTATTCAGTGAATTTTTATAAGGAAATTAAAGATCTTTTAATAAACAAATTCAGAGCAATGGAGTCTGACCGCATAACCAATATACTTTTTTTTGGTGCTGAAGAGGTGGCTGATCTGGCTTATCTCTACCTGCAGTCAACAAGTCTTCAACTTGTTGGAATAATTGATGACAGGCAATATGAAGATGATTTCTTCGGGCATAAGGTCTTTGATCTTGATCGACTTAAGCAGCAGGACTGGGATGCGGTTCTTGTAACACGGATTGATGATATTGAGAGGGATATTAAATGCCTGATAGACAGAGGGGTCAGTAAGGAAAAGATAGCTACTTTAACAGGTCAAAAGTTACTGGAAAGCCATTCCGGCCAGTCCATCAGTATAGTTGGATAAGTAATAATATACTATGAATGATATATCAATTAATTCAAGATCTTACCCTGAACTGCTCGAACCGGAAGGCAGCAGATGGTATGCTGTCCATTCCAGGAGTCATTTTGAACAAAAAGTATATGAGGGGCTTTGTAGAAAGTCTATTGAGGCATTTCTTCCAAGAATTCAGATAATGAGTAAAAGGAAGGATCGTCGTAAAAAGATTCAGGTGCCTATGCTGCCGGGCTATGTGTTTGTTCGGTCTGATATGTATCCTGAAGAATATCACAATATTATAAAAACCGTTGGTATAGTTAGCATCGTGAGTTTTAAAGGGATCCCTGTTCCTGCCAATGAGGATGAAATATCCTCACTAATGATTCTGGATAACACCGATCGCACTGTGCAGAATCGCAGCTATGTCGAAAAAGGTGACAGGGTAATGATAATGGAAGGCCCTTTGCAGGGGCTCACAGGTTATTATATCCGACACAGGGGAAAATCAGACAGGGTAGTTGTATCTGTCGAGCTTCTCATGCGTTCCCTTGAAGTTGAGATTGAGGATTGGGCCCTTGAAAAGTTATCATAATTAATAATATCCCGGCGGTATAAAACAAAAATAAATGTGATTTGCCTGTTTTGTGCAGCGCTGAGATCGGGATTTGTCTAATTGATTCAATTAAATACCTGGTTCGATTGCTTGTAATCGAAGGGGCGGAGCTGTAATTGTGGAGCGAAGGAAAATGAAAATATTAGTCACAGGTGGCGCGGGATTTATCGGTTCGCATTTATCGGAAAAATTGTTGGAGATGGGACATGAGGTGTTTATCATAGACAATCTCTGGACAGGAAAACTTGAAAACCTCTCAAAGATACAAAATCATAAAAGACTGCATATTTTTATCGAAAACATTCTGAATGAATCTGTAATGAATGAACTGATTTTTAAAGTCGACCATGTTTATCATCTTGCAGCGGCAGTCGGTGTTAGAAATATAATGGATAACCCCGTGGAAACCCTTGATATAAACGTGAAAGGGACCGAGATGGTTTTGAGATTGGCTAACAGGTTCAAGAAAAAGGTTTTTATTGCATCTACGTCAGAAATATACGGCAAGCACCTGGACCATTCTCTGTCAGAAAATGATAATCGTGTTATGGGTCCGGTGAAAAAAAGACGTTGGGCATATGCCTGCTCTAAAACATTAGATGAATTTTTTGCACTTGCTTATTACGATGAAAAAAAGCTGCCCGTAGTCATTGGCCGTCTCTTTAATACGGTTGGTCCACGGCAGACAGGACAATATGGAATGGTTTTGCCGACATTTGTACAAAGTGCATTGCTGGAAAAGCCTTTAACGGTTTACGGGGATGGAAATCAGACGAGAAGCTTTGCCCATGTTTATGATGTCACTGATGCAATAATAAAACTTATGAATGAACGTAAAGCAGAGGGAGATATTTTTAATATCGGTAATGATAATGAAGTTACTATAAATGATCTGGCCCTGAAAGTTAAGCAAATGACTGGCAGCGTTTCAGATATAGAGCATATTTCATATGAAAAGGCATACGGTCCGGGCTTTGAGGACATGGAAAGACGTTGTCCGAATATTGATAAAATAAGAAAGCTTATAGGATTTAAACCTCTAAATGACCTGGACGCCATTATCCAGGATGTGATTGAGTATTTTAAGGAATGATGGCCTTTTGAGGCACATTTTTTAAAGCAAAGGGAGTTTGGGCTGGTTTACCCGCCAGTGTTTGTGGAGGGTTTACCCGCCAGTGTTTGTGGAGGGTTTACCCGCCAGTGTTTGTGGATGTAACAAATAATGATTGCGCCTGAGGCGCACAAGAGTTTTGCAAAGGTCTACGATAACCAGACTTTATGGCTTAGTTGTGAATTTCCCGCCGTTTCTGAATTTATTAGTTCAGATGTTTGTTTTGCAGGCAACTTAAACTACATATTTTTGTGAGAAGGACAAAATGAAGAGAATATCTTTTCAGGAATATCCAAAGGAACCGGTTGTAATAGATAATTTATCAGTGAAATTTATGAAACAGTCAATGTTTGTTCCTCTCTCAATGAATACCGATACTCTAAGGATTGCCATGGCAGATCCGGATGACTTCTATACCATAGATGCCTTGAAGCTTGCTTATGGACTAAAAGTTGAGGCCTTCGAAGGCAGAGAGGATGATATAGTCCAGGCCATCGAAAGATTATACGGTTCAGGAACGCAATCTTTAGAGACAATCATAGAAGAGGCTGGAAGGGATATATACAATATATCACCAGGAAAAGAAGAGGATGCAGACCATTTGAGGGACCTTGCGTCAGAGGCTCCTATTATCAGGCTTGTAAACCGGCTTATCTATAATGCGGTTGAGGTAAGGGCCAGCGATATTCATTTTGAACCTTTTGAAGACAGTTTCAAGGTTCGATATCGAATAGACGGGGTTCTGCATGAGGTTGAATCTCCCCCTGACCGTCTTCAGGCCGCCATTATTTCAAGGGTCAAGATTATGGCCAAGCTTGATATTGCTGAAAGGCGGCTGCCTCAGGATGGAAGGATAAAACTTAAAATTGCTGAGAAGGAGATTGATTTTAGAGTTTCGACTCTTCCAACTCTGTTCGGCGAAAGCCTTGTGATGAGGATACTGGATAGAGATACGCTTATACTTGATCTGGAAAAACTGGGTTTTCCTAAAGATGTTCTCTTAAATTATATTGATCTTGTTTCACAGCCCTATGGCATGATCCTGGTTACCGGACCCACAGGAAGCGGAAAGACGTCTACTCTGTATACTACCCTCGCAAAGATAAATTCTCCGGAAAATAAGATAATCACCCTTGAGGAGCCGGTTGAGTATCAGTTGAGAGGTGTCAATCAGATTCAGGTAAATCACAAGATTGGCCTTAGCTTTGCCAATGGCCTGCGTTCGATTGTCCGGCAGGACCCTGATATTATCCTTGTGGGTGAAATTCGAGACAGAGAGACGGCAGAGATTGCAATTCAATCCGCACTCACCGGTCATTTACTTTTCAGTACTCTCCATACAAATGATGCGCCCGGTGCAATTACAAGGCTTCTTGATATGGGCGTGGAGAGTTTTCTCCTGAGTTCCACCCTGTTGGGAATCCTGGCACAAAGACTTGTAAGAGTCATCTGCCCATATTGTAAGGAGATTGTAAGGCCTGAGGAAAAACTAACAAAATCTATGGATATTAGCCCTGATGAAGCGAGAAAGATTGAGTTTTTCGCAGGAAAAGGATGCGAGGAATGCAGATACACAGGGTTCAGGGGAAGGACAGCAATTTTTGAATATCTTCCTGTGGATGATGATATAAGGAGAATTATTACTGAAAGATCCAGCACTGAAATAATTAAAAATCTGGCAATCAGTAAAGGGATGCTGACTTTGAGACAGGATGGCTGGCGAAAAGTCAGAGAAGGTGTCACTACTATTTCGGAAGTTTTAAGAGTAACGCTCGAGAGATAAAATGTCTGAATATACATACAAGGCCACTGATCCCTCAGGGAAGATCGTCAAGGGCGTTATTGAAGCTTCAGAGGAAAAGGCTGCAGTATCCAGGCTTCAGAATATGGGATATATCCCCATGAGGATTGCGCTGGCTGGAAAAGAAGGCAGGAGGTTTGATTTTTTTCTGTCATTGAATATCTCTTCCATTTTTCAGGGAGTTTCCACCAAAGATGTAGTGATTTTCACTCAGGATCTTTCAGCTTTATTGGAAGCCGGCCTTCCTGTAGACAGGGCCCTGCATATTTTAATTGATGTTGTGGAAAAGGCAAAATTCAAGGAAATCCTTAAGGATATATTAAAAACCGTTCAAGGCGGCAGTTATTTGTCAGACGCATTGGCAAAGTATCCTAAGGTATTTTCAAAGTTTTACACTAATATGGTTAAGGCTGGTGAAGCAGGAGGTATACTGGAGAATGTCCTCAAGAGACTCAGCCTTTTTCTGGAGAATTCACAGGATCTTAAAGATTATATAAAGTCAGCAATGGTTTACCCTGTTTTTCTTGTGCTCGTTGGCGGGATTTCAATCATAATTTTGTTGACTTTTGTTCTTCCCAAGTTTTCGATCATATTTTCCGATATGGGGCAGGCAATACCTTTATCTACGCGTGCTCTGCTCTGGTTCAGCGATATGCTGAGAATATACTGGTGGCTTATTCTTGGCGGATTAGCCGCGGCATTTTATTTTCTGAGACGCTATGTAAATACACCCGCCGGCCGCCTTAAGTTCGATTATTACAAACTGAATTCTCCGATTATAGGAGGATTGGTCGAGAAGATTGAGGTGGCTCGTTTTGCAAGGACACTGGGAACATTGACAAAAAGCGGAGTGCCTATTTTGCGTGCTCTTAATCTTGTGAAGGATATTATTACCAATAAGGTGATTGTTAATTCCATGGGGGACGTTTCTGAAAGAGTTAAGGGTGGCGAAAGACTGTCAAAACCCCTGAATGATAAACGGGTGTTTCCTCCTCTCGCCGTTCAGATGATAACGGTAGGGGAAGAGACCGGAAGACTTGATGAAATGCTTATTAGAGTAGCTGAAAATTATGAAATGATAGTAAAAAATATGGTTAAGAGGCTGATAAGTTTTTTGGAGCCGGCCATGATACTCTTCATGGGACTTATGGTTGGTTTCATCGTGATATCTATGTTGATGGCCATTTTCAGCATGAATGAAATGCCTTTTTGAAGGGAGTCGGTATGAAAAGATTAAAAAGAAGGGATAAGGGCTTTACATTAATTGAACTTTTGATTGTCATGGTGATTCTGGGTCTCCTGGCGGCCCTGGTTGGTCCACGTATGTTCGGTAAAGTGGGAAAATCCAAGCAAAGGGCTGCAAAGGCCCAGATATCTCTTTTCGAGACAACGCTGGATACATACAGGCTTGATGTCGGCAAGTATCCGAATACGGACCAGGGACTTGAAGCATTGAGAGTAAAACCGGACGGCGAAGAAAAATGGGATGGTCCATATATTTCAAAAGAGGTCCCTATGGATCCCTGGGGTAATCCCTATGTATATGAATCACCCAGCGATCATGGAGACTATTCGATAATTTCTCTGGGGGCAGACGGAAATCCAGGGGGAGAGGGGGAAGATACTGATATTGTGAACTGGAAAGATATTGAAGGATGAAGCAGGGCTTTTCACTCCTCGAGTTGCTGGTTGTAATGATGATCATTGCATTGGGTTATTCGTTTGTGGGCCCAAGGATAATCGGGCCGATGAGCAACCTTAATCTGAAGACTGCGTCAAAAAAGATATCTGCATCTTTAAGATATGCCAGGAGCCGGGCCACATCGGAGAATAGAAATTTCAGGGTGTTATTTGATTTTGACAAAAACCGTATAGTTATTACCGGGAGAGAATTAACTGAGAATAATACGGAAATAACATCAGAAGAAAATACTGAAGGGAATTCAGGAGATAAAATCTACTCACTGCCCGATGGTGTCATTCTGGAAAAGGCAATATCAGACGATAGCGAAACAGTCTCCGGAATTTTTGAAGTAGCCTTTTTTTCAACCGGTGGAAGCAGCGGCGGAGAGATAATCCTGAAAAACGACAAGGAGAACAGATACAGGATAAGTGTTGGTTTTATCACAGGAACGATACATCTGGTCGAAGTTGAAGAATGAACGCGGTTCATCTAAGGAGGGTTTTACACTTATTGAAACCCTCGTTGCGATATCGATACTCGCCATTTGTCTTGTTATAATACTGCAGCTTTTCTCAGGCGGCCTGAGGTCCGGCAAATTATCAGCTGATTATACCCGCGCAATTTTATATGCGAGAGAAAAGATGGATGAGGCTCTTCTGTCTAACAGTTTTAGAAATGAAATTCTTGAAGGCGAATTTGAAGACGGGTTTCGATGGAAGATAGAGACAAAGGCCGATATTCCTGAACAGGAGGAGGTTGAAGCGAAAATTCCTTTTACCCTTTACAATATCAATGTGGTTATAAGCTGGAACGCTGGGTTGCATGAAAAATATTTTGAGATAAGCACTATGAAAGTGGGAGAAAGGGCTGAGGGCGATGAGAGTTGAAGTTTTGATTCCTAAGGCCAGGACAGGGTATGGATTTACGCTTCTGGAGCTTATGATTTCAATGACCATAGTCTCATTGATCGTATTGATAATATTTGGCGCTTTCAGGATCGGGATAAGGGCATGGGAAAAAGGTGAAAGGGACATTGAGAGTCAGCAGAGACTGAGGACTGTTCTGGGCCTTGTAAAGAGACAGCTTTCATCAGCCTGTTTACTGCGGAACAAGCCCGAAGATTTTGAAGGTTCACTGTTGAAAGGTGACAGCAAATCACTGAGAATTGCATCACGTATTGCCTTATTGCCTGTTAATAAATATGGCATGGTTTATGCTTATTACAATGTCAAATCTAAAACAGGTGATGAAAAAGAGGGCCTTGATTTATACGAAAAGAATATTGTTTTTTTCTCTGACTGGAAAGATATTGACAACCCGGATGAAGAAGATTTTGTTGAGCTGATTTCAGGGTTTCATAATATCAGTTTTGAATATCTGATGGTTGGAGATGATGAAGATGATCAGGAATGGAAAGACTCCTGGGACTCTGAAGCCGATGGAGGTCTCCCGCGAGCGATTAGAATAATTCTTACGGAAGGGACAGAAATGGCTCCTCTTTATCTTATTGCGGGTATTGAGAATGAGTCAAGCGGATAGGTTTTCAAGGAAAAGATACAGAGAAGTCATAATTATGCCATGAGAGGTTTTCTTAAAAAAGAGAAAGGCATTGTACTTGTCTTAGTGCTGTGGGTATTGATGACGCTGTCGGTAATTGCGGGTGAGTTTTGTTATTCCATGAGGACTGAGGTTAATATTACCCGTAATTTCAAGGAGGAAACAGAGGCATATTATATTGCAGTGGCAGGGCTAAACAGCGCAATAGCTGAAATGATCAAAAAGAGTATCCTGACGAAAAAGGAAGATATTATTGAGGGCGAACAGGAACTGGAAGAGGAGACAGATGAGGTTGACTGGAGGGTTAATACAACAATCCCGCCTGTGCAGTTCGGCCCTGGGAAATTTGAGATCAGAATTGATAATGAAAGCGGAAAAATTGACTTGAACAGTGCGGACAGGAGCCTTCTCAGGATGATGGTGGACGGTTTTGATATTGATGATGAGGAAAAGGATGTGATCGCTGATTCTATCCTGGACTGGATAGACAAAGATGATCTCCACCGAATAAATGGCGCTGAGGAAAGTTATTACTCTTCACTTCCCAATCCTTACAAGTGCAAGAATGGATATTTTGATTCGATTGAGGAGTTATTGCTGGTAAGAGGTATCACCAGGGAGATGTTTTACGGTGGCCTTAAGGACATGGTTACGGTCATTGCCAGTGATCAGGCAATTGAAAAAGGCAGTATACAAACCCGTATACCAACCCGTACCCGTATGCCAACACGAATGACAAGACCCCTGACAAGGCGAAAAAATCGTGATGGGGGTAAAATAAATATTAATGCTGCTTCACCGGATATGTTACGGATGCTTCCACAGATGACTGATGAGCTTGTTCTGGCAGTTATGGAATACAGGAAAAAAAAGGATTTCAAGTCATTAAATGAAGTAGCCACCGTTTTAGACGCTGATGTTTATTCCGCAATCCAGCCATTTATTACACTGACGATATATCCTTATTATACTATCAGGTCATTTGGAACCGTTGATGACAGCAGAATAAGGATAGGAGTGGAGGCCCTGGTACAAATAGACAGCAGTTTTAAGAAAGGTTATCAAATAGTTCAGTGGCTTGATTTTTCTGAATATGAAGAGCCTTTCAACAATGAAGAATCTGGAGTGTAAATTTGCTTTTTCAGACAAGCCTCGGCATTTATATAGAAGATGACAAACTTTCTATAGTTTATCTTAAGGCATCTTTCAAGGGAGTCCAGTTAGCTGGTCAATCCATTTTCAGCCTTGATAAGGAAAAGCCGATTAATGAGAGATTGGATACGATTTCAGCCCTGGCAAGAGAATTCATGCGGGAAAACAGGATTCCTTCTACGAATATCCATATAGGGATCAAGAGGGATCTTGCAATTATAAGATTCGTTGAACTCCCTCTGGCTGTAAAAGACAATCTGAGAGAGACCCTCGGATATGAAATGGAGAAATATGTTCCTTTCTCAATGGATGATGTATATTTTGATTTCCAGATAGCCGGAGAAGACAAGGAAAACAATAAGCTGGCGATAGTTCTTGTGGCTATGAGAAAAGACGCTTTATCTCCATACATTGAACTGAAGGACAGATTGGGCAGCAAAGGAATATACGGAATAGAGATTAATTCAACGGCAGCGGTTAATTACTTTTCACAAAGGTTTTACTCTGCTTGTCAGGATGGCCTTTTACTGGTGAATATGAATGTTAATGACCTGGAAGTAAACCTGATTAAAAGCAGGTCATTGACATATTCGAGATTTCTGAAAATTCCGGAGAACGGTTCGGATATTAACGGGCTGATTTCAGAGGAGTTAAAAAAAGTCAAAGATATCTATGGCCCAATGCATGTTTCTTTTTTAGGTCCTGACTCGCATATTGATAATTTCAGGAATTCAATCCGGGATCTGGAGCTTGAAGAGTTTTCAATAGATCTTTCAAAAACAGGTATTTCCACCTGTGACCTTATTCCGGCCTATGGCCTTGCCCTTAAAGGTATCCAGAAAGTCCCTGTGGATATCAATCTTCTGCCTGCTGATATTAGAAAAAAGGCAAGCAGGGCCGGATTATATGCAATGTATACACTGCTGGGATTGCTCGTATTATCAGGCCTTTCATGGGGGTTGGGAGACATTGTGAGGCAGAGAATGGCTTTTGATGATTTAAACAAACAAATTAAGACCCTGAGCGCTGATATTGAAAAGATTGACAGGATCAAAGCTGAATGCAAATCCTTAGAGGATCAGATAGAGTATTTAAACCGATTAGGCCCGGGCAGTTTATCGGCTCTGGATGTCTTGAAGGAACTGAGTGAGAGAATTCCTGAAAATGCATGGCTCAGGAAGTTTTCTCTTACAGAAGATAAGGTTGAAATAGAGGGTAATGCCGGTTCAGCCTCAGATTTAATTTCTCTTATCGAGGCCTGTCCTCTTTTCAAGGATGCTGTCTTTTTATCTCCTATTACAAAACTCAGAGACGGCAAGGAATTTTTCAGAATTGGATTTAAGTTAATCAAAATTCCCGCTGAATAAAATTGGAACGGATTTTGTCAATGATGAATTTCAGGCCGAGGTGCAATGTTGAAGCTTAAAATAGACAAAAAACAAAAATATCTTATCTTAGCTGGTGCTGTTTTAATATTTTTTGGCCTTATTTACAGGTTACTGCCTTTTTTTCAGGGGATGCAGTCAGGAGATGCCGAGTTAATAATCAAGAAAAGGCAGCTTGAAAAATACAGACAAACTGTAGAACAATCAGGTGTATTTGAGGAAAGACTTTCTTATCTTGAGCGGGTTCTAAAAAGCTCGGAATCAGGCCTGTTAAGCGGAAAGACCCCTTCCCTTGCAGCTGTCGATATACAGAATATTTTGACGGAAATTGTAGGAAGCGGTGATGTCCAGATTAAAAGAGTGCGCGTTTTAAAGCCGGAAAATCTTGAGAAGAACTATTATATAAGCATTCCGGTTGAGTTTTCCATAATTGCTGATATCAGGCAGTTAAAAGACCTTCTCTATAAGATTGAGAACTATTCCAAATATCTGACTGTAGAGAAACTTATGGTTAGTGTGGGTGGAAGGGGCCCGTCAGACACTTTTCAGTCCAGTATTACTGTTGCAGGTTATATGAAAAAGGTATAGGAGCAAAATACTGCAGCAGGCTGGGATCAAGGGCTGTTCTTTTTTTACGTTTAAACGTCAGAGGCTGAGTAAAAAATTTCAGGTTATTTATGTTTTCCAGGATATGGTTAATTAATTTTATTTTAATGGCAGTTGTTATTTTCTTCGGGATAAAGGCCCTGGGTGTCTGGACTGAAAAAGGATTGCCGTCACCCGAAACCGAAAGTCAGGCCCTTACAGGCCCCGCGGTCAGAATGGATATGAAAAAGGGCATTCAGGGCATGCAAAGAAGGGCGGTAAGTGAAATCGTTTATGAATCAATAGCCACCATGAATCTTTTTTCCTCTGACAGAAAGGAGCCCGAAACGGAAAAAGCGGAGCAAAAGGAAGAAGAGAAACAACCACCTAAAAACATAAGTAAGATAAGGAAGGAAATAATACTTTATGGTGTGATCATATCTGATGGTTGTAAATCTGCCTTAATCAGTAATCTAAAACCTGAGCCCGGGGAGCGAAAGAGCAAATGGGTAAAGATCGGTGATTCAATCGACGGTCTTGAGGTTACAGATGTTAATAAAGAGAGCATAATTTTAGCCGAAGGGGCTGATAAATTTGAAATTCTTTTGTTTGACAAAAAAAAGGCCAGGAGACCTGAAATACGGAATCAAAAAGATGTGAAGCCGACAGTAATTGAAGTAGGTTCTAAAGATGCACAGAAGGATCAGATAAAAGACGTCCCGAAGGTTCAGATAAAAGATGTCCCGAAGGTTCAGACAAAAGTTGAACCTGATGCTAAGGCAATTGATACTATGGCAGACAAAGAGGGTTCACCTCCAGATGTTCCTCCAGGCAGAGTGCGGATACCGGGAAGAATTACAAGGCCAATCTTAAGGAAACCATAATTTTTTAAGGATTAAATGACCATGATAAAAAGAAGGTTTGATCGAAGCTTACTGATTTTCGGGCTGATATTTCTATCAATTTGTTTTGGTAGTGAATGCCCTGGTCAAAGTCAAAAAGCCGGAGATGATATTAGTGCTGAGAGCCGTAACATTGATTTAACTGCAAAAACAGATAAAAGCGATAAAAAAGGAAATGCAGAGGCTCAGGAGCCTGCTCAAAAAACAGGACGTATTTTATTGAATTTTGATAATGCAGACCTGTATGAAGTAGTAAGGACAATGGCTGAGCTGTTAAATATCAATTACATTATCGATCCGGATGTCAGGGGAACCGTTACGATTCATACGGTTGAAGGGATAGCACAGAAGGATCTTTTCCCTGTTTTTTTGCAGCTCCTTGAGATTAATGGTTTTACAGCCGTCAAGGAAGGAAATGTTTACAGAATAGGGGGTATCAAGGATGCTCCGCGCATGCCTCTTGGCCTTCGATTCGGCCGGGAAGAGGCCGAAATTCCTGAATCGGAAAGAATAATTATCCAGATTATCCCCCTCAAATTCATAAATGCGCAGGAAATGTCCAAGCTGTTGACACCCTTTCTTTCAGCAAGTGGAATGATTGTCTCAGAGGCGGTGTCTAATTCTCTTCTGGTGGTTGATAACGCCGCTAATATATTCAAGGCCTTGAGGTTGATTAATGCCTTTGATGTTAATCTTTTTGAGAAAGTAATGCATCGTTTCTATATGTTAAAAAATACGGATGTTGAAGAAACGGTCAAGGTCCTGGGAGAGATATTTCCATTATATGCAACTGCGGGCAAGGCTGAAGTGAAGTTTATTGCGATTGCGAGATTGAATACAATGCTTGCCGTGAGTTCAGATCCGCAGGTCTTTGATAAAATAGATGAATTTATATCCAGGCTTGATGTTGCTGATCTTGAGGTTGAGCCCAAGATATATGTCTACTTTGTAAAAAACGGCCAGTCAGATCAGCTGGCAGGTATTCTGCAGGATGTCTTTGGAAAGGGAACCAAGAAGAGTGATAAAAGCAAGAACAAGGTACTTTCTAAAACATCCCAGAACCCGCTTTTAGAAAAGAGCCTGGCGGAGGCAAAGGCAAAGGCTGAAACAGCAAAGGAAGTGCAGAAGGCACCTGAAAGCGCAGGCGGGGAGACTTTTGCTCCAGGTGAGACAGGAAGTTTGAGGGGAGAGATAACTATCACGTCTGACGAGGTTAGAAATGCACTGATTATCGAAGCGGTCCCTTCTGATTACCGTATTGTTGAGGATGTGTTAAGACGTATTGATGTTTTACCGAGACAGGTTCTGATAGAGGCTACCATTGCAGAGATTACCCTGGGTGATGAAAACGATCTGGGTATAGAATGGTCATATACAAAAGGAGGCACCCCGGGTTCCGGTCTGTTAAGCGCTACAATGGGCGAGACAGGACTGGCTTATTCAATTGGGATTGCTAACAGGATACAGGCGGACCTTTCGGCTTATGCAAAAGAAAACAGAGTGAATATTCTTTCCTCACCTCATATACTTGCCTCTGATAACAAAGAGGCAAAAATAGATGTTACCAATGAAATTCCGGTGGCAAGCTCCAATTATGAATATACTTCAAATGAAAATCCTGTAATCGCCACGAATATACAGTACAGGGATACCGGTGTGATTCTCACGGTTACTCCTCATATAAATGAGAGGGGACTGGTGACTATGGATATTTCCCAGGAGGTAAGCGAGGCTTCGGATAATGTTAAGGTCGCCGGCAAAGACTATCCATCGTTTTATAAAAGGAATATTGCTACAACCCTCACTGTAAAACATGGGCAGACAATTGTAATAGGCGGGCTGATAAAGGAAAACAGGTCAGACACAGCCCAGGGTACACCCTGTCTGGTAAGCATCCCTGTAATCCGCTACCTGTTTGGGAAGGATTCAAAATCGACTAACAAGACCGAGCTGATTGTCCTGATAACTCCCAGGGTAGTTGTAGATCTTGAAGATGTTGATGCAGTTACGGAAGAATTCAAGAAAAAAGTCGATAAGGTAGTAAAGGAATTCAAAGAATATACTCATTGATTTCATGTTGTTTTAACAGCTGAACCCCCCCCGCTTTTGACCAGTCTCGGCGTCCCCGATAAGCGGGATTTGTCAACATGCTCAAATATTAACCCGCCTATATTTGTGCCAAATGGCAATAACACTGGCGGGTTAATCCCCGAAATTTTACCAGCCTGTGTTTTTGGCTGGTTTACCAGCCTGTGTTTTTGGCTGGTTTACCTGCCATTGGCAGGGACGAATAACAATTGCGCCTGAGGCGCACAAGAGTTTTGCAAAGGCCTCTTCAAGAAATTCAATCATCAATACTCCTCGAATTTTTTGCCTCAACTGTTTCGATCTATTTAGAAATTGATGAAAAAGCTTTCCCTTTCAATTAAATTATTGATACTTATTATAATAGTATCAATATCTTATAGTGGAGCAGCTGCCGGGAAGGAGGTTGCGGCACAAAAGATTGCTGTTATTGTTTCACAGAGTATAAGGCCATATATTGAGGCCGTGGAAGGATTGAGCTCTGAGATATCCGCTGAAGGAGAGGGAATTTCAGATGTTATTTTTCTTGATAAGTTCGAGGGAAAAGACCTTGTTAATCTTTCTCAGACACTTGATAAAAAAGATATTGATCTGTTTATAGCAATCGGACCACATGCCGCACGTTTTGTTTGGGAAGATATTAAAGCAGTTAAGGCGGCCAGGTTTTATTCGATGGTTTTAAACCCTGAAAAAGTACTTGCGATGCTGGAATTCGCGGCTGGAATACCATTAAATATTTCAGCCAAGACACAGGTTGAAATGATTCACAGGGGTATGCCTTCAGTTAACAGGATAGGGATTATTTATGATCCGGAATATAACCTTGATTTTTTTGGAGATGCGTATGAAGAAGCTGATTTAAAAAACATAAGAATAGTGTCTCTCGCGGTTTCTTCGAGAAAAGATATCCCGCTCGTGTTAAAGAATAACTGGAATGATCTGGATGCCCTGTGGCTTATCCCCGACCGAACAGTGATATCCGAAAGCATTGTTCAGTATGTTATTAAAGAGGCTCTTTTCAATGGCGTTCCGGTGATAGGTTATAACCGTTTTTTTTATGAAAGCGGGGCTGCGCTGGCATTTATTTTTGATTACAGTGAAATAGGCAGGCAGTGTGCAAAGGAGGCATTGAAGTTATTATCAGAACGGGAGGTCAAAAAAAGCGAACCTGTTTTTAATGTCTGGGTAAATGAAAGAGTAATGAATCGTCTCGGTATGGAAACCGGCAGCAAATATCATCCTCCTGTTGGATTTGGGCCATGAAAAGGCTTGGTATACATTTCAGGCTTATTATAGCTGTTTTTACTCTTATAGGGGCTACAACCTTTATGCTGGGGTATATGGGAATAAAGATTTCCAGGCAGTTTATTCAGACTCGATTTGACGAACGGGTTTCTTTTCTGGCAAGATATCTTGCGCTGAATGCAGAACTGGGGATATTGATTGATGACCGGCTGATGCTGGACAGGCTCGCCGCAAATCTTTTATCCGAGAGAGACGTTTCCGGGGTTACTATTTTTGACAAAAACGGCAATGAATTGAGCAGCAGAAAAAAACAGGTTTCAGGACCGTTTTCTATGATAGAAGCCCCTGTTTTTCTGAGAGAGTCTCAGGAAGAAAGCAGGGCTTTTCAGTGGGAGACTAACGGAGGTAAAAACGAAAGATTGATCGGAAAGGTGCGAATAGTTTATAGCACCAGGGGAATTGACAAGCTTTTGAGAACAATGGCTCAAAGGTTTATCTGGCTTTCAGCGGGCCTTGCCTGCCTGTCGGGTTTTATTTTCTATTTTATTTCCCGTTCACTTGTATCGCCAGTGACAAAACTTGCCCAGGCAGCCAGAGATGTGGCTAAAGGAGATCTTGACATGCGAGCTGAACCAGGCGGGCTACCGGAAGCCAGGGAACTTGCTCTGGCTTTTAATGCAATGCTTGATTCACTGGCTCGAAGCAGAACGGCCCTGGAAGAAGCCAATGAAGAGATGATGAAGCAGAACGCTCTGGCAGAGCTGGGCAAATTTTCTATGATGATTGCACATGAAGTCAAAAACCCCCTGAGCATTATTAAAAGTTCTCTGGATGTTTTAAAAGAAGGTAAAGGACTTTCTTCCGACGATACCATGGTTTTTTATATCGAAGATGAAATAAGGCGGTTAAACCGTCTTATTGAGGATTTTCTTTTATTTGCACGTCCTACGCAACCGTTTTTCAGACAGGTTGATGTTAATTCATTGGTTAATGAAATTGTAGTCAGATTTGATCTTCAAAAACCCAGACCGTCGGTAGAGATTCAGACCTCAATTCCATCCGAGGCGTGTTTTGCCCATGTTGATCCGGATTTACTCACCAGGGCGATCGGAAATGTATTAAAGAACGCATTTGAAGCTAATTCGGAAAATAGCGTGGTTAAGGTTACCGCTTCAAAGGATGGTGCTGTCTGGTCTGTTGAAATAGAAGATCAGGGTGAAGGCATTGATCCTGAAAACATGAACAGGATTTTTGAGCCTTTTTATACTACACGCTCAAAAGGGACCGGTTTAGGCCTTGCATATGCCTTTCAGGTGACAAGTGCCCATAAAGGGAAGATAACAGTTAAAAATAATGAGCATGGCGGGGCTCAGTTCAGGATTGAGATACCGGTTTATGGGGAAGTTAAGAATTAAGAGTTAAAAGTTATAGTGAAAAATGATAAATTGGATATCGCTGAACGGAGTGTGGCCTATTCACTGCGTATTATCAAACTTTATCGTGAACTGGACAACGATAGTACAGGTCGAATTCTGGGAAAGCAACTATTACGTTCAGGTACCTCTATTGGCGCGAATATACATGAAGCGCAGGGAGCTCAAAGCACAGCCGATTTTATCTCAAAAATGTCTATTGCTCATAAAGAAGCACGGGAGTCTGCTTATTGGCTTAGACTCCTCCAGGATTCAGGATTGATTTCTACAGGCAGACTGGCTGATTTATACGATGAAACTGATCAGTTGGTGAAAATTCTATCTTCAATTCTATTGACATCAAAAAAAGGAAAAAACCCCTGATTTTTGTCAATTAACTGTTACTTTTAATTCTTAACTCTTAATTCTTAACTCTTAACTCTTAATTCTTAACTGGGACCTTATGGCTCATATTTTAGTTGTTGATGATGAAGAAAAGATGCGCTATCTGCTCTCCATTATGCTGGAGAGAAGAGGCCATCTCGTTGAGCAGGCCGGTGACGGCGCGGAGGCGCTCGAAAAGATTCGGGCTACGGCGTTCGATCTGGTTATAACGGATATCAAGATGCCCCGAATGGATGGCAATGAGCTCCTTTCAGAGATAGCAGAGATGGATATGCCTTGCCCTGTCGTTATTATCACGGCATTTGCCACGGTTGAATCTGCCGTTGAGACAATGAAAATGGGCGCTGCCGATTATATCACCAAGCCTTTTGAGGAAGAACGCATTTTACTTACCGTTGAGAGGACATTGAGCCTTTCAAAAATTATGGCAGAGAACCGTGATTTGAAGCGGGAACTTGAGAAGGTTGCCGGTGGCGGTGAAATCGTATATGGATCTAAAGAAATGTCTCAGGTGATCGGTCTTGCCTCGAAGGTTGCGAAAAGTGATGCGGCTGTTATGATAAGCGGGGAATCGGGAACGGGAAAAGAACTTCTGGCAAGGTATATTCACCATAACAGCCCCCGAAAGGAAGGGCGTTTTGTCCCGGTAAACTGTGCTGCCATCTCACCCAGTCTTGTGGAGTCAGAGCTGTTCGGCCATGAAAAGGGATCTTTTACAGGCGCTGTAAAAAGGGTTATAGGCAAATTTGAGTATGCTACCGGCGGCACACTTTTTCTGGATGAAATAGGAGATCTGTCCCTTGAGGCTCAGGCCAAGCTCCTGAGAGCCCTGCAGGAAAAAAAGGTTCAGCGTGTCGGAGGCAATGACGAAATAACTGTTGATGCGAGGATTATCTGTGCTACTAATCAGGATTTGAACGAACTTGTTAAAACAGGGGAGTTTCGCCAGGATCTGCTGTTCCGTATAAACGTATTTCCTATTCTGCCTCCGCCTCTCAGAGAACGCAAAGATGATGTGCCTCTTCTTGCCACTTATTTTCTAAGGAGATTCGGAGATGGAAGTGTGGTTCAGCTAACAGAAGGCGCAAAAAGGGTCCTCAGGGAATATCCCTGGCCTGGAAACGTAAGGGAACTGGCCAATGCCATAGAAAGATCTTTGATACTCGCACATGGTCAGGGCGTAATCACTGCCGATACACTTTCATTCCTTAGATCGGCAGAACCGGCTATGGACGAAAGAGGCGGTTTTCGTCTTCCGGCAGGCGGAATAGCACTTGAAGAAGTGGAAAAGGATCTCGTGATGCAGGCCCTTGAGTCAACAGGACATAACCAGACCTCTGCTGCAAAACTTCTCGGTCTTAGCAGAGGCAAGTTCAGGGTCCTTGCGAGACAGATTAAAAAAAGATCAAAGGCTGATGATTGATGCTCTCTCAAAAGGTCCGGAAATAAGGTTTTCCAGATATGGAATGAAGGAAAAGGGGGTTTTTCAAGGATTTCGAGTCCATAATGATTAAGTGTTTTCTAAATGAAAAGAGATTTCAATAACACGCTGAAGTATTATTTTATAGCCTTTCTGTGCTGGATCGTTGTGATTCCATGCCATTGTTTCGCACAGCAGGAAGAGGAACTGCTTGCCTCTCAGGAGGACACTCTCCTGATGTTTGTAGGGGAAAATATCGAGGTTCTCTCCATAGCATCAAGACGCCAGGAAAGCGCCAGTCAGGCCCCTGCAGTGGCTCAGGTTATTACCCGGCGCGATTTTCAGGAAATGGGCGCAGGCACTTTAGGGCAATCCCTGGAAATAGCCCCGGGTTTCTATATGGCAAAGAAGGACGGCGGCACAAAACCCTATCTGCGTGGAATACCAGATTCAGTTCTTTTTCTGTATGATACGGTGCCAACAGGATCGGACGTAACCAAATTTCTACATCCCCTGGACAATGAGCTCTCGCTTGCATCTGTTAAACGAATTGAAATAATTCGCGGCCCTGGATCCGTTCTGTGGGGCCCTGACGCATTCGCAGGTATTGTCAATGTCGTACCCATGACCGGAAAAGATCTTGATGGAGTTGAAACAGGGATACTGTATAAAGGTCCTGGAGACCAGGGCGGTTTTTATCTGAATGCCGGACATGATGCAGGTCTCTGGGATGCTTTTTTCTCTGTCAGCGGAAGAAAGGGCGATGAAGATGATACGTCGTGTAACATTGTGAAATTCTGGGGTGACGGTAAAAAAGCTGTCAGTCCTTTTGAGGCCCGGCTTGGGGATGAAAAGCCCGGAAAGTCCCGTTATCTTGAGGCTTCTGGCCGTTTTTCCTTCGGAAAATCTTTGTCTGTCTCCGGCCTCCTGTCCGACTACAGAAGACCATACGCAATGAGTGGGGACAAAGAAGATTTAGTCTGGAGAGAAAGCCGTGAGGGGATGTTCGGGTTTATTAAAGTCGAGGCCAAAAAGGAACTGGACCAGAGTTCGGCACTTCGTTTTACCGGCAGCTATATGTGGCTGAACCCCGAATATGATATCATAGACAGAACCTTTGACCAGAAGGAGCGTACTGCTTACGGAGAGATAATATATGACCGTTCGTTTTTTTCAGGCCAGGGGCTTTTAACAGGCGGGATGTCATACAGAAAAAAACATGTTGATGATGCCCCCATATGGAAAAGCTATTTCCCGGACTATCTCACACAGGAGTCTACATCCTTTTTGCCGCTTGTGATTGAAGAGGATTATAAAACAGGCTTATGGTCATTATTTGGTCAGTATACTCATAAGTTCGGGGACTTTGATTTATTATTCGGCCTGAGGCAGGATAATCATGATGAGTACAGGGATCATTTGAGCTACAATGCCGGCCTGGTATGGTCTCCTCACTCGAATTGGGTTTTGAAGGCCCTGTACGGGACTGCCTACCGGACTCCCTTTGCCAAGCAACTCCTGGGAGATGATGTTGCAGAGCTTGAAAAGATCAAGACTCTGAATGTGGAGATTTCATGGAGGCCTTCCGAACATGCAGGCTTCAGGGTATGCGGTTTTTCCAGCAAATTGAACAATCACATCATGGAAGATCCTTATGCCGGACTTTCCTTGCCGAATAAGCAGAGCATTAAAGGTGTTGAGATAGAAGGCAGTTTTTATCCTGTAAAGGAATTAGAGCTATCCGCAAACCTTACACTGATTAACAATAGCGGCCCGGATGAAACTTATCATTATCTGAAATACATTTTTCCCAGGCCTGAGTATGAAGATCTTATTTTTCCCTATGATACCGGCCCGCGACGTATATTTAATATTTTCGGGACATGGCGGCCTTTCAAGAGATTATCCGTTTTTTCGAGACTGGGATATTCTTCAAAAACCAGGGTTATCTATCCAAGAGGTTATAAGGTGGTATCAATTCCGGGAGTCTGGCTGATTGACATGAGCGCAACCGTAAAAGATGTGATTGTTCCAGGCATGGAGCTGGTATTTTCTGCAAGGAACCTTACAAACAGGCATTATGAAACAGCGGGGACATACAGCGCCATCCACGGAGCCCCGTTTTCACTGGAAATTATGCTGAGGAAGAAATGGTGAAATGAGTTATTACTCCGGCTATTAAAAACATCAATCGTCATGCCGGACTTGATCCGGCATCCAGTCGAAATCATTGTGGATTCCGGCTTTCGCCGGAATGACAACATTGACATATATTATTGCCGGAGTAATAAGAGTTGAGAGTTAAGAATTAGCTGAAAACAGATCCGGCAGACAGTACCTTTTTATGCTACATAGATCCTTCAAATATCACATATTCGCCGTCCTGATAATGTGTACTGTTTGCATCGCTGCCTATTCCAATACTCTGAAAAATCCATTTGTATTCGATGACATCCGCGCTATTGAAGAAAACAGCTCTATCAGGATAGATCATCTCGATTTTAAAAAGTTGTGGCAAGCAGGCTTTTTGGGCTCATTTTCAAAACGACCTGTGGTCGATCTCAGCTTTAAGCTTAATTACTATCTGGGGGGATATAATGTAACAGGTTATCATATAGTAAATATTGCAATCCATTTCATAAACGGACTGCTTGTCTATATTCTCGCGCAGATGATGTTTGGTCAATTGTCTGCCTCGCCTGTCAGGCAGCCCGGAGAAGCGGCGGGAAGCGGGAAGCTCAAAGCTGGAAGCTCAAAGGTTAAAGCTGAAAGCTCAAAGCTGGAAGGTGAAAGGTTAAAGCCGGAAGATCAAAGCTGTTATGATTATTCATTACCCGTTTTTTACTGTTCGCTGTTTGCAGCTTTAATTTTCATTGTGCATCCCATACAGACCCAGGCAGTTACCTATATTGTACAGAGGTATACATCCATGGCCGCCATGTTTTATCTGGGGTCAATCATGTTCTACCTGAAGGCGAGGATTATAGCTCAAAGCTCAAAGGTAAAAGGTCAAAGCTTAGTGAGCCGCCCCCTTTCAGCTTTCAGCTTTCAGCTTTCAGCTTTATACTCATTATCTATCCTTTGCGGGTTACTGGCCTTTCTGAGCAAACAGAATACTGCCAGCCTGCCCATGGCCATTCTTCTTGTGGAATATATATTTATTGATCAGACATGGCAGGGATGGAAGAAAAAAATAATATGGATCATTCCGGTTTTTGTATTATTTGCGGCCTGTATATTGCTGTTTCTGGGAGTCTTCGGGGGGGGCGGTCAAGGCGCCAACCTGTTGGAGGACATACTGGAACACACGCGTGAGACCAAACTTGTCGGCAGGTGGAGCTACCTTTGCACCCAGTTCAATGTCCTGGCCATGTATGTTGGGTTGTTATTCCTGCCTTTGGGTCAAAACCTGGATTATATGTATCCCTTTAAAACGGGATTTTTCGACGGAATTACTCCACTGGCTTTTCTGTTTCTGACTGGACTCGCGGCAGTCGGTCTCTGGAGCATAAAGAAACGGCCCGTTATCACATTTGCCATATTCTGGTTTTTTATAACTCTTTCCGTTGAATCCAGTATAATTCCAATAAGGGATGCAATGTTCGAGCACAGGCTCTACCTCCCCATGTATGGCTTTGCAATCGGCGTGAGCTATGCCGTTTTTCAATTATTATCAAAGAGGAAGGCCCTGGCCTGTATTGTATCTGTTGCTGTTATCGCGACAATGGGAACTGCTGCATATCTGAGAAACGGAATCTGGGCAAATGGAATAACGCTCTGGTCAGATGTCCTGTCCAAAAATCCGCAGAACTACAGGGCTCATACGAATCTCGGTAAATTTCTGGTAAGGCGGGGTGATCTGAGCCAGGGGATAAGGCATTTTCTTGAGGCCCTCCGGATAAACCCTGACCATGTGATTGCACACTACAATCTGGGAAATGCAATGATACAGCAAGGGGATTTAGAATCTGCCATTATCCATTTTTCAGAAGTGGTGAGGATCAAACCTGACGATGCAGATGCGCACCTGAACCTGGGTAATGCCCTGGCACAGAAGGGAGATTTAAAAGGCGCAGTCAGCCATTTTTCCAGGGCAATTGAGATAAGACCCGGATTCGCCAGTGCCCACTATAACATGGGGACTGCATTGGCGGGGCAGGGAAAACTCAAAAAGGCATACGGGCAATTTCAAAAAGCCCTCAGAATTGAACCGGAAAATGCGGAAATACACAACAACCTCGGGGTTGTTCTGGCCCGGCAGGGGATGTTTGAAAAGGCAATTGCCCATTTTTCTGAAGCCCTTCGTATAAGGCCTGAATATGTAGAGGCCAGGCTCAACCTTAAAAGCAGTATATGGCAATCCGGGAGGTCAGGCGGTTCATCGGGCTTTAAGCTTGAGCCCCATAATGAAAATCCCTGATCTTACCGGCTGTATTTAACCAGAAATGGCCCGACAGGACCATAGTTATGAGTATAGCATGAATATATCAGTTGTAATTCCCGTTTATAACAGCGAGTTTTCTCTTCGTGAACTGGCGCTGCGTCTGAAACAGGTTCTGGATTCGCAGGCTGGCCATTACGAGCTTATTCTGGTTAATGATGACAGCCGTGACCGGAGCTGGGATGTGATTTTTCATCTTGCCCGGGAATATCCCTGGATACGCGGCATCAATCTTATGCGACATTATGGCCAGCACAATTGCCTGCTGTGCGGCATAAGGGAAGCCCGCAATGAAGTGATCATTACAATGGATGATGATCTCCAGCATCCGCCTGAAGAGATTCCCAGGCTCCTGGATAGACTGTCACAGGGGTATGATGTGGTATATGGGGAGCCAGTGGCGGGGCAAAATGGTCTCTGGAGAAATATTGCATCACAGGTGACGAGGTTGGCTCTGAAAAGCGTTATGGGTGCCAAAACAGCCCGCAGAGCGAGCGCTTTCAGGGCTTTCCGCACGCACCTGCGCGGTGCTTTTGCCGGTTATCAGAGCCCTTTCGTTTCCATTGACGTCCTGTTGAGCTGGGGGACAACACGCTTTTCAGCTATCCATGTGCGTCATGACCCGAGGCGTGCCGGCGTATCCAATTACACATTCGGCAAACTGGTTTCTCACGCCCTTAATATGATGACCGGCTTCAGTATATGGCCTTTGCGTTTAGCCAGCATGGTCGGTTTCGGGGTTACGCTGTTCGGGATCGGCGTATTCATGTATGTCTTTTGCCGGTATCTGATAGAAGGAGGCAGTGTGCCCGGCTTTCCGTTTCTTGCTTCAATTATTGCCATTTTTTCCGGAGCTCAGTTGTTTGCGCTTGGCATTATCGGCGAATATCTTGCACGCATGCATTTTTCCAGCATGGGGCGTCCTAACAGTTTCATACGCAACACCACGGATTTTATTCCGGCCGGAATCATCAATGAACCCGGATCTGACACAGATATTCCTGTCTCCCATAGATGAGGATCATTTTGGAATTCGTACGGCAAGGGCTGTAGATGTGACCCTTGAAAGCCTTAATGCCGTCATGGAATTCTGCCTGGCTCAGGGCGTGAAACTGCTTATAGCAAGATGTCCGGTCTCGGAGCTCGGGACGGCTCAGGCTATGGAGAAGCTGGGGTTCCTGCTTATGGACACTTTGATACACTATGAGCGGGATCTCATGACTGAACCGATTCCCAAGGACATCTGCAGGATTCCTGTTCGATCGTTGATCGACGGCGATGAGGATGCCGTTAGAAATGTGGCTGCAGAGGCTTTCAGAGGTTACTTCGGGCATTATCATGCCGATGAAAGGCTGGATCGCAGAAAGTGTGATGAAGCTTATATATCCTGGGCGTTTAATTCCTGTGTTTCCGGGGAAGCTGCAGACGAGGTCCTGGTGGCTGAAGTAGAGGGCTCTGTAGCGGGATTTGCTACTTTGCGACTGAAAAACAGGGAAGAAGGCGAGGGGGTTCTGTTCGGCATTGCGCCTTCAGCGCAGAGGCTTGGAATATACCGGTCTTTTATTCTGAGGGGAATGAAGTGGTGCCTTTCGAAAGGCGCTGTGCGTATGGCCGTTTCGACGCAGTTAAATAACCTCGCAGTTCAAAAGGTATGGGCAAGGCTGGGTTTTGTACCTTGCCGGGCGTATTACACTTTTCATAAATGGTTTGCTGAGCCCTGAGCAGCCCCTGGTTGCAGAAGTGATTTAATGGCAGAAAATTCTTCCTCCTGCATAGCATGTGAAGGTAATCTGGTTTTGTTCGGACGACGGCTGGATTATGAATATCACCGTTGTTCATCGTGCGGTACGATACAGCTTTTACCAATGCCGGACGAGGCTGATACAGCACTTTCATATGAGTCTGAGTATGCAAATGTATCACATTACGAATCGGATCCGGATCGCTGCAGGGCCTCGGCCGGGCCGTACTACAGGGCCATTATCAGGGTATTAAGGGACTACGGAGTCAAGGGAAAAGTTCTGGACTATGGAACAGGGTGGGGCGGTCTTCTGGGTATGCTGACTGACAATGGATTTGAGTGCCAGGGCGTTGAAATGTCAAGCGAGATGGCAGGTTACTGCAGGGAACTTGGCCTGCCGGTGAAACAGGGCGATATAAAAGAAGTCAAAGGAGAGAGGTATTCGGCAATAGTTTTGTGTACCGTGTTTGAGCATTTGACTGATCACGGGAGGTGGTTGTCAGGTGCCAGGCAACTGCTGGAAAATAACGGCCTTTTAATAACCCTTCAGCCTACGGCCGGGTTTGCCGGTTTAATGGGACGAATCCTGGGGCTGGGATCACTGCACAGGCCCCTTCCTCAATTGCAGCAGGTTTTCTGCCCTCCCTGGCATACCGCCTTTTTCTCTTTCGAGGGAATGAAAATCCTGGGGCGCAGAAATGGATTTGATCTTCTGGAGATACGCCCTGCTCCCCAGGGCCGGTCAGGAGGAATTACAGGCATTGCCCAGAGATGCCTTGAGCATGTCAACAGGTTCGGCTGGTATCTGATGGATGTGTTATGGCCTCTTTTGATTGCTCATACATTTGTTTTAAAGAAGGTGGATTTTCCCCGCGAAACCAGTGCGTTAAAACCGAAGTGAGTTGACCATGAAGGTCTGTATTGCATGTGGCACAAAATTTGACGGGTCCGGATGGCAGTGTCCACTGTGTCATTTCAGCCCGAAATCAGTCTGTGGTTGCCCGTCCTTTATAAATGAAATACCGGATAGCGGTGAATTTTACAGGCCGGAATACTTTGAACAACTTTATGCACTGGAAGCTTCCAGTTTCTGGTTCCGTTCACGCAACAGCCTGATAAACTGGGCTTTGAGGCGTTTTTTCCCTGAAGCACGCAGTTTTTTTGAAATCGGGTGCGGAACGGGATTTGTGCTCTCAGGTATTGAGAGTAAATTCCATAATCTCTCGCTCTACGGGAGTGAAATACATGAGGCCGGGTTGTTTTATGCTTCAAGACGCCTGAGAAATGCACAGCTTTTTCAAATGGACGGCAGGCTGATTCCTTTTGAGGATGAGTTCGACGTAATGGGCGCCTTTGACGTACTCGAACATGTCAGGGAGGATGAACGGGTTTTAATGCAGATCTGCAAGGCTGTAGCCCCGGGAGGCGGGATGATTCTGACTGTGCCCCAGCATCCGTTTTTGTGGAGCAGGCTGGATGATCTTGCCTGCCATGTCCGCAGGTACTGCGCCGGTGACTTGAGGGCCAGGGTTAGGAATGCCGGCTTTGAAATAGTAAGGATGACTTCATTTGTCTCGATAATATTTCCTCTCATGCTTTTATCACGACTGTTCAAAAACAGGCCAGGCAGGAACTTTGACCCTGTTGCAGAGTTGAAGCTCGGACAGCCGTTAGATCTTGTGCTTGAAAAGGCCCTTGATCTTGAGCGCGCCCTGATTAATTGCGGGCTTTCATTCCCTGCCGGCGGATCCCTTCTCCTGATTGCGCGAAAACCCGGTTCCGGAAGGAAGACTTATATTGAAGATACCTTTTAACAAACCATTCCTGACAGGCAGAGAACTGGAATATATCAGCCGGGCACATTCCTTTGGACAGCTTTCAGGCAACGGCCCGTTCACTAAAAAATGTCAAACATGGCTGGAGGAGCACACGGGCTGCAGGAGGGCTCTTCTTACTCATTCCTGCACCGGCGCCCTGGAAATGGCTGCTATCCTTGCCGATATCAAGGCCGGTGATGAAATCATCATGCCTTCCTATACCTTTGTTTCCACAGCGAATGCATTCGTGCTTCGTGGCGGAGTACCTGTATTTGTTGATATACGAAGTGATACGCTTAATATTGACGAGACCAGGATAGAACCTGCAATTACAGCGAGGACCAGGGCAGTAGTTCCGGTACATTATGCCGGTGTAGCCTGTGAGATGGATACTGTCATGGCAGTTGCGAAGAGACACGGGCTGCTTGTCATAGAGGATGCCGCACAGGGCATTTTATCCAGCTACAAAGGTTTATCGCTTGGCGGTATCGGGCATCTCGGGGTTTACAGTTTCCATGAGACCAAGAATATAATTTCGGGAGAAGGTGGATCACTGCTGATTAATGACGGGAGGTTCAATGAACTGGCGGAAATTGTATGGGAGAAAGGGACTGATCGAAGCCGGTTCTTCAGGGGACAGGTGGACAAATACACCTGGCAGCACATAGGGTCATCATATCTGCCCGGAGAGATAATATCCGCTTTTTTATGGGCACAGCTGGAACAGGCCGAAATTCTTAAAGCCAGACGCCTTGAGATATGGGGCGAGTACCACAGGGGTTTTGAGGATATGGAAAAAGACGGCTTTTTAAGGCGTCCTGCTGTCCCTTCCGGGTGTCATCACAATTCACACATGTACTATATCATACTGCCTGATTTCAGTACCCGCGACCGTCTGCTGAAGACATTGAACGGCAGGGGAGTCAATGCCATTTTTCATTATATCCCCCTTCACAGCTCTCCTGCGGGCAGGAAATACGGCAGGGTGTGCGGGGACATGGAAGTGACTGATTCGATGTCCGGCCGTATCCTTAGACTGCCCTTGTGGGTGGGGATGGGCCGGAGCGAGATCAGTGAGGTTATATCTGCCGTATCTTACGGGTTGAGGCACGGTTGATTCAAAATCGCAGATTATATTACTCCGGCGATTAAAAACATCAATCGTCATGCCGGACTTCAGCCGGAATCCAGTCTTTTCAATTACTTATAAAACACCTGGACCCCGGTTTTCACCGGGGTGACGACTTTTTATGAGACCATCAAAACTGCCGATTATAAGTATATTTTATTGCCGAAGAGACACAGGCAGGATAGCGAGCCCTTTGAAATCTGTCATGGCCTGTACTGGCCTTTGAACATCATGGGGTTGAGTCTTTTATCAACAAGCAGGATTCCTGAGTATTTGTCGCCTTTGATGTGTGCGACGGCAACCTGTTTTTCACCGACAAATACCCGCACAAGGGGTTTCTGGGTTTTACCGGCCGCCGTAGATTTTTTGATAAATTCACCGATTTCCTCGGCTGATTTAATAGCCTGCTCGTCAGTTGTGTCAGGATTCAGAACCGCCCAGCACGTTTTGTTGTCGAATTTTTCAATTGAAATGATCCTGCCGTCAAATTTTTCAATAACTTTTTCTGACAGGGCTTTCCAGTCCTGGGCAATTGCAGTGCCGCTTCCATAATGAAATGATAATCCGATAAATGAAAATACAACCAGAAGAAGTGTAATTTTTTTCACAGTGTCCCTCCCTAAGTTTTTTATTGACTATAACCTGTTTTTTCCCCTATAGCAAGTAGTTTTGAAAAGTTCACAGGAAGTCAAAAATGCCCTATTTCCGTCATTCCGGCCATGTATCGGGCAGGGGATAAACCGGCCGGGGGAGAAGTTCAATGATAATCAGAAATATTCAGGAGGTTATGTATGAAAAAAAGAACGAGTTTGATAATGTGCCTTGCTTTTATTCTTCAGGCGATTCCCGTGCTTTGCCTGGCAGGCCAGGAGAGCAGGGTCCTGGCAACTGTAGGCTCTGAGAAGATTGATGAAACCTGCATAAATTCAATGATAGATGAAATGCCAAGCAGCGTCAGGGGCCGTTACGCCAATGAAGCATTAATACCGAAACTGCTTGAAAAGGCTATCGAGATAAAGGTTTTCGCTCACGGCGCACGTGAGGTTAAGCTGGAGGAGAAACCGGAAGTGATGTTAAGGATAAAAAACAGCATCGACAGGATACTCGCATCAGAGTATCTTGCATATCTTGAGAAAAATGCCAGGGTCGAGGAGTCTGAAATCCTTAAATACTACGAGGACAACAGGAGAGACTATTTTTTGCCGGAAAGGGTTAAGCTGTGGCATATCTCCGTCAGGAGCGAAGAGGATGCAAAAAAGGTAATAGCTGACCTCAAGGGAGGGGCAGATTTTTCTGAAATCGCAAGGGAGCGTTCTGTTTACCAGCCTAAAACAAAACCCGGAGATATAGGCTGGGTTAAAAAGGGGATGCTTCACCCGGACATTGAAGAGGTTGCCTTTAAGATAAAGACAGGGATTATCAGCGATATTATCCCGACAAAGGACGAGTACCATGTTATCATGGTGGAGGACCGGAAAGATGCGGAAACCATTCCGCTGTCCGATGTCAGGGAAAGTATCGAGAGTGTATTGCTTGAACAGAAAAAGAAGGATGCGGTTGACAGTGCTCGAAAGGATCTGAAGGAAAAACTGCATGTACGTAATTTGTATCTTGAAAATCAAACGCCCACAAATAAAGCGGGGTCGGATTGAGGTTTAAAAGGCGCGGGGGGTTGTATTAATTATCCATCAAAATGGCTGGATACAGCCAGCCCTGGCTGTATCCAGCCGTAAACGGTCAGGGAGCCTGGTGGTTATTTTGTCAGCCAGGTATATTTATGAGGAATAATCGGGTTTTTATAAGGCGTTTGTTCCGGCACATTAATTGCATAAAAATCTTGATATGAAATCCATGAAATACAAATCAATAATAATCAGTTTTGCGGCATGCCTTTTCTTTTTTATCTCAGTCCCTGTCATGGCTGAGGATGAAGGTATCCCGGAGCATGATTATGAACTTATGCAGATGATAAACAATGCCCGTTCAAATCCCCTGAAGACGGCCGAGTCAATGGGAATGGACCCTGAGCGGATACTGGAGGACCTTCCGGAGCTCAGGGATATCCTGACTGAAGGGCTTTCACCTCTGGCATTCAACAGTATTTTGTATGATGCGGCCGGTGCGCATAACCGGGATATGCTTTTAAACGGTTACTATTCATCCGTTTCTACGGATGGCCGAACCCTGTATGATCGTGTTGTTGAGAAGGGCTACCTGCCGACAGCGGCCGGCGAGTCTCTTGGCATGATCGGGTTCATTAATTTCATTGAGCCGGGTGAGGCGGTCAGGCTGGTTTTTGAGAGGATGTTTGCGGATGAACTGAAACCCGGAAGCAGCGGGAATCGCAATATACTTAATCCTGAACTTGAAGAGATGGGGGTTTCCTTCATTTCAGGGAGCATGATTGTGGACGGGTACAATTATAATGTATATCTCGCCACCTGTGATTTCGGGTCAAGCCCTGTCAGTGCAATGGAACTCAGGCTTTATGAGCTTGTCAACGAGGCAAGGGCCAGGCCGCTTTACATGGCCGAATCCCTCGGCATGGATCCGGACCAGTTGCTTGCAGACCTGCCTGAGCTTGCGGATATACTGACACAGGGTCTCCCGGCACTGTGGCCGAACGAGAAGCTTTTTAATGCCGCAGCCGGCCATACAGAAGATATGGCAAGGGGTCAATATTTTACGCATGATTCCATGGACGGCACGACCTTTGATGATAGGATCACGGGGGCCGGTTATGAGCCGGTTCTGACAGGCGAGGCTATTGGGATGGCCTCATTTTCAGATGCCACATATCCCCGGGACGCGGTGGAACTCATTTTCAGGAAGATGTTTGCAGATGAGCTGGATCCCCTGTCAGATGAACCCCGAAATATACTGAACCCGTACCTCAGGGAAATGGGTGCCGGCTTTGGCGCCGGGATGTTTGAGGCAGAGGGGGATGCGGAATGCTATATCCTTATGACATGTGATTTTGGCACCGGGGCGGCGGATGATACGCCGAGCCATGTCTGGGAATCGAAACTGCTGGAGCTTATAAACGAGGCAAGGACCAGACCGCTGGATACGGCTGCGGCCCTCGGCATGGATCCGGACCAGGTGCTTGCAGGCCTGCCTGAGCTTGCGGATATTCTGGTACAGGGTCTTCCACCCCTTCGGCCGGATGAAAGTCTTTTTACGGCGGCCAGGGGGCATACCAGGGATATGGCGGATAATCATTTCTTTTCACACAATTCCTATTTAAGGCCCCCCCCCGGATCTTCGTTCAGGCCGCAGGCGGCTGCATATTCATACGAATATCGAATTGCATGTGCCGGTTATAAAGGGATTTTTGCAGGTGAAAGCCTTGCAGTGGAGGAAATGAGGGAAGCCGGGTATCCCGGGGAAGCGGTCGAGGCCATGTTTAAGAAGATGTTCATGGACGAACTGGATCCATTGAGACAGGAGCCCCGCAATATACTGAACCCGGAGTTCAGGGATGCGGGAATAGGGTTAGGAATGGGGCTGCTTTATACCGGCGGGGAGCCGGAAAGCGTTTATCTGGCTACAATTGATTTCGGATCAGGCGAATAAATGAAAATCCCCTGAAGGCACAGGGGATGACAGTAAAGAAATTCTTGACATTAGGCGCATGATATCTTACTTTACCAGAAAAAAAGATAAGGAAGGTATTAACCGGACCTCACTGAAGTCAGGTGAAGTCGTTATGGACTGGTTGACATACACTTGAAAAAATTATGAAAGGAGGGATGCATAAAATATTAATAGTGAATGGGTTTATTTCTGGGCTTGAACAATTTGACTTAAAATATTTTACCGGAGGAAAGTAATTATGAAGAAATTTTATGTTTTTTTACTTGCCGCAAGCTTATTCCTGACATTTGGAGTGGCACAGGCACCGGCACAGGAAGCGCCAATAGACAATGCGCTTGTCCCT
>ERZ795057.292-NODE-292-length-53468-cov-6.813847_pt1 | contig 53468 bp, 50 predicted proteins | sample MGYA00375141_ERZ795057 | MGnify/ENA primary metagenome ERZ795057 (study PRJEB30186, sample SAMN05720163) | activated sludge metagenome | isolation source: Anaerobic digester | place: Hong Kong | collected 2015-01-26 ...
TCCCTTGTCTTTTCCGCCACTTCACCCCTGTCATGAAGGACTCTGTCGACTGTCCCGATAGATACTCCGGCAAGTTCGGCAATGTCCTTTATCCTTGCTCTTTTCGGGGACATAATCAGTCTAATACAACCTTTTTCTCTTTAGGTGCAAAAACAGTCATAATTATCCATGCAAGAAGATAGGCACTACCTGCAATTGCAAACATTACAACGTATCCGGTCTCGATATGACCAAGATCTTTAAAATGCTGAAGTATAGCACCTGCGATATATGAAATGAAAGCTCCGCCCAGAGCACCTGCCATTCCACCTATTCCGGTTACAGAACTAACGGCTTTTTTAGGGAATGCATCAGAGACGGTGGTAAAGATGTTTGCCGACCATGCCTGGTGTGATGATGCTGCAAGGGCTATCAGGCACACAGCTCCCCAGTTGCCTATTGAAGGAGACTGGGCAAAAATAATAGGTACAACCAGGAGCGCGAAGATGAGCATAGTAACGCTTCTGGCTTTAAAGGGTGACATGCCTTTTTTGATCATGTAACCTGAGACCCAGCCACCACCGATACTTCCCACCGTGGTCATGGTGTATATGAATGCAAGAGGAAGTCCGAATGATTTTACATCAAGTCCTGCACCGCGAACCGTCGAAAGCCAGCCGGGTATCCAGAAAAGATAAAACCACCATATAGGATCAGTAAGACCTTTACCTATGAAGAAAAGCCATGTCTGACGGTATTTAAGAAGTTTTAACCATGATACTTTTTCTTTTGTCTCTGCCTGCTCGTCAACATCGCTGTTAATATATTCAAGTTCTCCTGCAGATATTTTCTTGTGTTTTTCAGGTATTTCGTAAAATATAAACCATAGAATTACCCAAATGAATCCAATTGCACCGGTAATAATAAATGCTGCCTGCCATCCCCATGCCACAACCATGGCCGGTATAGCCAGAGGAGCCACGATCGCACCAACGTTTGTTCCTGAGTTGAATATCCCGGTCGCCAAAGCTCTTTCTTTCTTCGGGAACCATTCTGCTACCGATTTAATGGCTGCAGGGAAGTTTCCAGCCTCACTGACACCAAGAAAGCCTCTCCAGAAACCAAAGCCGAGAGCTCCTTTTGCAAGGGCATGTCCCATGGCTGCGATACTCCATAAAATTACCGCAACACCATATCCGATCTTTGTCCCGAACTTATCGATAAGACGACCGGCAATAACCATTCCGATACCATACAGGATCTGAAAGGCCATGATAATGTGCGCATACTGCTCTTCTCCTATTCCCAGGTCAGTCTCCAGAAGCGGTTTCAGGATCCCTATAACCTGTCGGTCGAGATAGTTCACTGTCGTGGCAAAGAAGATCAGAGCGCAGACAGTCCATCTGTAGTTACTGAATTTTTTTGTTTCTGTCATAGTGTTTGGTTATTACTGAATTACACATTATAAGTTGTCGATGCTGTTGTTCCTCCCCTTCCTGTCCAGTTGGTATGGAAGAATTCCCCTCTGGGCCGGTCGATACGCTCATAGGTGTGGGCACCAAAATAATCCCTTTGTGCCTGGAGAAGGTTAGCGGGAAGCCTTTCACAACGATATCCGTCAAAATATCCCAAAGCCGAGGATATTGCCGGTACGGGTATCCCGTTTATCGTTGCGGTTGCAACCACATTTCTCCATCCCTGCTGGGCTTTTTCCACTTTGTCCCTGAAGAAAGGATCGAGAAGCAGGTTCGTTATTGAAGGGTCGTTGTCGAAGGCTTCTTTTATTTTTCCGAGGAAGGCAGATCTTATTATGCATCCTCCTCTCCACATGAGTGCAATTCCTCCATAGTTAAGATCCCATTTGTATTCTTCCGCGGCTGCTCTCATGAGAGCATATCCCTGGGCATAAGATACTATTTTGGATGCGTAAAGAGCGTCTCTTAATTCGTCGATGAACTTTTTCCGGTCTGAAGAAAATGAAGCAACAGGTCCGTGAAGTACCTGTGATGCTTTTACCCTTTCATCTTTTACCGCCGACAGGCATCTTGAGAATACTGCCTCACCAATAAGTGTAAGCGGAATTCCAAGATCCAGAGCTGCAACTCCCGTCCATTTGCCCGTACCTTTCTGACCTGCAGTGTCAAGTATCTTGTCGACAAGGGGAAGGCCGTCAGTATCCTTATATGCAAGTATATCCCTTGTAATTTCGATTAGATAGCTGTCGAGTTCACCCTCATTCCATTCCCTGAAGACCAGATGCATCTCGTCAGCGCTCATGTGAAGAAGATCGCGCATTATCTGGTATGCTTCGCAGATCAGCTGCATATCTCCATATTCAATTCCGTTATGGACCATTTTAACAAAGTGACCTGCACCATTTTCCCCAACCCAGTCGCAACAGGGAGAGCCGTCTTCCACTTTCGCCGCAATAGCCTGGAATATGGGTTTCACATGGGGCCATGCAGCTTTTGATCCTCCGGGCATGATCGAAGGCCCCAGCAGCGCTCCTTCCTCACCTCCCGATACTCCTGTTCCGATATACAGAAGTCCTTTACTCTCAACATAGGCAGTCCTTCTGTTGGTGTCAGGGAAATGAGTGTTTCCCCCGTCAATGATTATATCACCCGGCTCGAGATGAGGGATCAGGGTTTCAATCATATCGTCAACAGCACGGCCCGCCTTGACCATTATCATGATCTTCCTCGGTCTTTCAAGCGCTTTCACAAGCTCTTCAATTGAATGAGTACCGGTTATTTTCTTTCCATTTGCCCTCCCGGCAAGGAAATCATCGACTTTTTGTGTCGTACGGTTATAGACAGCTACATGGAATCCCTTGCTCTCCATGTTCAGAACAAGATTCTCCCCCATAACTGCCAGACCGATAAGTCCGATGTCAGCTAATTTGCTCATAATTATAGTTATATTAGTTAATCAATCTAAAACCTTAAACCTTTAAACCTATTTATAATATTCTTTAACCATCTCCTCCAGAACCCGGCTTGTTCTCGCAGCTGTAATGCCGGTACTAACTGCAGGGATCTTTTTAGTCAGTGCCTCTACCACCTGACCGATAAGACAGATCTGAACATGTTCGGGCCGTTCATTTATGTACTCCTGTTTACCTGCTTCATTCTCAACTATTATCGGATCGAAACTGAAGCAGGAGAACCTGATGTAACCTTTATCGCCTATTATCTCAATTGAATCCCTTCCGGCTGACTGGTGAGCGTTAAAGCACCAGATTCCGGTTCCGGTGACATTATTGTCGAACATAAAGCCGGCCGAAACATAATCTTCAGCTTTGTACCAGGCACCCTGGTTAAGAGCATACGATTTAACCTCTTTAACAGGACCAAACAAAAAATCCAGATAATCGAGCTGGTGTGAAGCAAGATCAAAAAAATGGCCTCCACCCGCGATTGCCGGGTCAACCCGCCATGAAAGCCTTCCTGATATTTCATCTGGTGAAGGAGCTTTAAAAAGCTGAAGATGAACCGATCGTACAGATCCGATCTTCCCTGAACTGATCATTTCCCTTACCATAACAAAACCTGGCAATGCTCTGCGGTAGTATGCTACAAATACCGGGACCTGTTTTCTTTCGGCTGCTTCATTTATTTCCAGACACTCTTCATAATTCAAAGCCATTGGCTTCTCAATGTATACAGGTTTGCCTGCATCTATCGACATGAGAGCGTATGTTGCATGACTGGAGGGAGGAGTGGCCACGTATACAGCATTTACTCCGGGATCGTTGATGAGCTCTGAAGCATCGGAATAGAACCTTGGCACATTATGTCTTTTCGCATAATCTTCAGCCAGCCCTGCATCTCTTCTCATAACGGCGGTGAGACGCGAGTCCTTTACTTTGTTAAAAGCAGGTCCGCTCTTGACCTCGGTCACATTGCCACATCCTATGATACCCCAGCTAATCATTTTTCCAGACGCTCTCGTGAACTCCACAATCCTATGGCGGGATTTGAAATATAATAGATATCCTCACCGTCGGGCATGGTGTTGAAGCCATCCCTGAGTTTTTCCGGGTTGTATCTTGCCGTCATCTCAGATAGGTCTCCGTAGATGAAGTTAACAGATTCTATTTCCTCTCTGGTGAGATGCCCGGGGCAGTAGGTAATTGAAAACCTGCCTTCAGAACTGCCGTGAATAAGATGGGCTGCAGCGCTAAGGTTCTCCTCCAGTTCTTTATTTCCCCTTAGTGCAGCCATTGTTGCAGGTGTTCCCCTGTATCCGTATTTCCGTATAAGCCTGTCTATCTCCTTATCTTCTCCAAATTCCTTAAGGCCCGGAGCTATTACTATCAATTCCCCGTTATCAGCCATGGCCATTCTGGTCCGGTATATACTTTTATTGCCAAGCCAGGTTGACTTGAATTCAGAAGGATCGAGGTAAACGACAGCTTTCTTCAAAGGTTCTTCGAGAACCGTGAAGTTGACTTTCAGGGAAAGATCGGCAGCCAGGTTGAATACATTTTCATCATCACCGATATAAAGGCCCCTGATCACAAGTTTGCCTGAATTGTCACGGCCTATAACCGTGTGGACGTACACTACAGGCAGATGAGGAATAAAATTCTTTGAAGCATAGTTCAGAAGTCTTCTCACAGGTGTGTCTGCCTTGCCCATCATCCTTTCCATTCCGAAAACAGCACCCACAAAATGACTTTTATTGATACCTTCCGGTCCTCCGGTTCCGACGAAAAGGTTCTTGTTATAATTTGCCATGCCGATAACCTCATGAGGCACCACCTGTCCGACTGATAGTATAAGATCATGTCCGCCGTTGATTACCAGTCTGTTCAGCTGCGCAGGCCATGAATAGTCTATGGCTCCTCCGGTAACTTCATGAACGTATTCTCCTGGTATTGTGCCTACTGTCACAACATCATTCCTCCAGTCATGGACCCTGAACAATTCGGGCGGCACATCCCTGTACATCTCACCGATCTCGCCAGCTGTCATTGCCACATGAGTTCCCAATGCAGGAAGTATGTCCTTAAGGCTTTCCCCGTAATATTTGTATATCAGGGTTGTAATCTCACCCGCCCGTGAATGAAACCTCGTAAAATCAGGGGGCACAACCAGGACATTTTTCCTGGGTCCCAGCTTTTCGAGAGCCGAATAAAGCCCCTGTTGAAGATCTTCCGGACTTATAACCGTATCTGGTGAACCAGCGGAAAAATATATCATTTCAAATCAGGATTTAATATTGTTTTATTCCATCGTCAGGTTGAGGATTGACTGTCAAAATCAGGTTCAACCTTTCAACCTTTCTCCCTACACCCCGCTGTAGGCACTGAATCCTCCGTCGACAGGTATTATTACTCCTGTAACGGCTTTAGAGAGGTCGGATGCCAGGTAAAGCAACGTTCCGGTCATTTCCTCAGGTATGCAGTAACGTTCCATGGGGGTTCCGTTTATTATTTTCTTACCCCTGGGCGTCATTTCTCCTGTCTCTTCATTGATAAGGAGGAAACGGTTCTGGTTTGTAAGCAGGAAACCGGGAGCTATGGCATTTACTCTGATACCCACTTTGGCAAAATGAACTGCAAGCCATTGTGTAAAATTGTTGACAGCAGATTTGGCTGCTGAATAAGCAGGAATCTTGGTAAGGGGCCTGTATGAATTCATAGAGGAAATGTTGATTATTGCACCTGACTTTTTATCTGTCATATCAGTTGCAAAAACCATTGAAGGAAGAAGAGTCCCTTTGAAATTCAGGTCGAAAACCTTATCAAAGCCTTCTATTTTTAGTCCGAAGAAGGTGTCCTCAGGATTTTCGTTCCCCTCCATCTTTTCAACCTTTGTTGTTGCCGCGGGAGAGTTGCCTCCGGCACCATTGACGAGGATGTCGATCGTGCCAAGCCTTTCATGAATTTGTTTTAAGGCAGATTCAAGAGAGGCCTTATCCAGAACACTGGCGGAAACCCCAATGGATTTAGTTTTGAATTCTTCCTCTATCCCGGCAGCTACTTTATCGGCAGCTTCCTGGTTAAGATCCAGAATCACCGTCCTGACTCCGGCAGCCGCCAGCGATCTGGCCATTGTGGAACATATAACACCAGCTCCTCCGGTCACGACGGCTATTTTGTCCTTAAGATTCAGTTCATTCATAATCTCAGAATTAAATTATATTTAGAAACCAAATTGTTCTTTCGCATTCTTGTATGATATACCTTCTATTATAGGTCGGAGAAGTTCCTCCTCTTCAGGTATAAGACCTTTTTCGACTTCGGTACCCACGAAATTGCATACTATCCGCCTGAAATATTCGTGCCGCGGATAGGAGAGGAAGCTTCTAGAGTCGGTTACCATACCGATGAATCTTCTCATCAGACCGAATGAAGACAGATCGCGGATATGTTTTTCCATACCGGTTTTCTGATCAAGGAACCACCATGCAGCACCATACTGGACTTTAACCGGGATAGTTCCGTCGTTGAAATTACCTGCCATCGTTAGCATCATTTCATTGTCGGCGGGATTGAGGTTATACAGAATTGTACGTGCAAGCTGGTCTGTTTCATCCAGGCTGCTGAGAAACCTCGACATTTTAAGAGCATCCTGCGGCACGCCAATGGAGTCCCACCCGGTATCGGGTCCCATTTTTCTGAACATGCGGAGGCTGTTGTTTCTCATGGCTCCGACATGGAACTGCTGGGTCCACCCTCTCTTGTGGTTCATCCTGCAGAGTTCTGTCATAACTGCTGTCCTGTATTTTTCGGTTTCTTCTTCCGACAGCGTTTCTCCCTTTAAAAGCTTTATGAATGCATTTTCAGCATCGGCAGTGGTGAACGGAGCGTAATAGAAACGATCAAGACCATGATCGGACGCTTTTGTCCCCATCCCGTTAAAAAATTCATGCCTGTGGTCGAGCACTTCTATAAGGGTGGAGAAGCTTTTTATTTCTGTACCGGCCGATTCTCCCAGTTTTTTAATGTAGGCATTGAATTTTGCAGGGTCATCAGTCTTGACAACATTGTCGGGCCTCCAGGTAGGGAGGATAAGAATACTGAAGTTACCCTTTAATTTCTGGTGGTATTCGAGGGTGTCGGCAGGGTCGTCGGTGGTACAGACCACCTCAACATTCATTCTGCTGAGCAGAGATCTTATTGCAAAATCATCTGTACGCAGCATTTCACTGGCTTTAGTGTAAATGGCTGAAGCTGTCGATGGTGAAAGAAGCTCGTTAATATTAAAATACCTTGCCAGTTCAAGGTGGGTCCAGTGATACAGGGGATTGCCCACAGCAAAAGGAACTGTTTCAGCCCATTTTGCAAACTTCTCAGGGTCGGAGGCGTTGCCCGTGCAGTATTTCTCATCAACACCATTGGTCCTCATGGCTCTCCATTTGTAGTGATCGCCTTCAAGCCATGCCTGTGTCAGGTTTTCAAACCTGCGGTTTTCATATATCATCGAAGGTGACAGGTGACAATGAAAATCAATTATCGGTTGATTTTCTGCATATTGATGATAAAGTCTTTGTGCTGTTTTATTCTCCAGCATAAAATCATCATGAATGAAAGGTTTCATATAATTAGTTTTAAATTATTGATTCGGTAATAGACTTCTAAAAATAGAAAAAAAATCGTTAACGATAACGAAGTGGCCTTCATTTGAAAAAAATATTTCTTAAATGTTGTTAATTTCCTCCCGCCATTATGGAAGTGATGTATGGTTTTAATATTGCGTTTACACTCAAAAATTGTATTTTTGTCTGACATCACCCTTAAAAGTCTGTATCTGAAATCAGGTTGCCCAGGCAATTATTAACATAAACTATTATATCATGAAAATTGAAATAAGGTACGCAGCACATCCGATGGATGTTAAAAATTATGACACCGGTAAATTAAGAAAAGAGTTTTTAATCGAGAAAATCTTTGAAGAGGACCAGATCCTGCTTGTTTATTCAATGTACGACAGGTACATCGTAGGCGGGGCCATGCCCGTGAAGCAGACTCTGAAACTTGAGAGTGCTGACGATCTTAAAATGCCTAACTTCCTCGACAGAAGAGAAATGGGGATCATTAATGTCGGAGGCCCTGCAATTGTATCCACCAAAGAAAAAACCTTCAATCTTGGCCATAAGGAGGCTCTATATCTTGGAAAGGGAACGACCGATGTTACATTTAAATCGGAAGACAGCGGAAATCCGGCAAAGTTATATATCAACTCTGCACCCGCCCACCATACATATCCCTCAAAACAAATAACTCTTAAGGATGCAGAAGTGATCATGCTTGGAAGCCCGGAAACATCAAATCACCGAAGGCTGAATAAACTTCTTGTAAACAGTATAGTCGAAACCTGCCAGCTGCAGATGGGAATGACAGAACTACAGACGGGCAGTGTATGGAACACAATGCCGGTACATACGCATAACAGAAGGATGGAAGCATATTTCTATTTCGAGGTGCCTGAAAAACAGGCTGTATGTCATTTTATGGGTGATCCCGATGAAACACGCCACCTGTGGATGACAAATGAACAGGCTGTTCTTTCTCCTTCCTGGAGCATTCATAGTGCAGCAGGAACTTCAAACTACACCTTTATCTGGGGTATGGCCGGAGAAAACCTCGACTATGGCGACATGGATGTCAGGCATCCGGATACGCTGAAGTAATAGTGAAACAAACATCAGTGCACAGGAAAATTTCAGGAGGAGGCTGTGCAGGAATCAAAAAGACAAACCGCAAAGAATGCAAAGCAGTAAATGCCATGGCCTGTGATCTTGAGTATCTTCCTCATTATCATTTCATTCAGCGGATATTAAATGACACATCTTCCTGATAATATAAATATAAAATATTTAATATGAACAATTTATTTGATCTTAAAGGGAAAGTAGCACTAGTTACAGGCGGAACACACGGCATCGGACTCGCAATAGGAATCACTCTCGGCAAAGCCGGCGCAAAAGTATGCGTGAACGATATCATGGATGAAAAACTTGACATCTGCAGGGAGGAATTCTCAAAGGAAGGCCTTGATGTTTACACTCTAAAATTCAATGTTACTGATGAGGCGGATGTTGACAAAAGTATAACTGAGATTGAAAGAAATGTAGGCCCCGTAGATATTCTCATCAATAATGCCGGGATAATAAAACGAATCCCCATTCTGAACATGAGTATTGATGACTACAAACAGGTTATTGATGTTGATCTGGTGGCACCCCTGATCGTATCCAAACGTGTTGCTCCGGGGATGATAGAAAAAAGAAGCGGAAAGATTATTAACATGTGTTCCATGATGAGTGTTTACGGACGGAACACTGTCTCGGCTTACGCATCAGCCAAGGGAGGACTGAAGTTACTCACCGCGAATATGACATGTGAATGGGCAAAATACAATATTCAGATCAACGGTATCGGTCCGGGATATATAGCCACATCGCAGACTGCCCCTATTCGTGAGAATGGCCATCCTTTCAACGACCTTGTGATGACCCGCACCCCGGCCGGACGATGGGGCGAACCTCAGGATGTGGCGAATGCTGCACTATTTCTTGCCTCTGAAGCCAGTAACTTCGTCAACGGACATATCCTTTACGTCGACGGTGGCATTCTTGCCAACTTCGGCTATGTAAAAGGAGAAAATGACTTATAACCCTTAAACCCTTAAACCTTTAAACCCTCTTCCAATGTCAAAAAGAATTGTAACCTTCGGCGAGATCATGCTCCGGCTCGCCACACCACTCCATAAGCGTTTTTCACAGGCTGATTCCTTCTGCGCTTCCTTTGGAGGAGGAGAAGCCAATGTGGCGGTTTCACTGGCAAACTTCGGAATGGAAGCCGATTTTGTGACACGTCTTCCTGACAATGACCTTGGAAGATCAGTGATCATGGATCTCAGGAAGCATAATGTCGGAACCGGTCACATCCTGAAAGGAGGTGAGCGTCTGGGTATTTATTTTCTGGAAACCGGTTCTGTATCGCGTCCCAGTAAGGTTGTCTATGACCGGAGTCATTCGTCAATTTCGGAAATTATGCCCGGAATGGTCGACTGGGAGAAGGTTTTCGAAGGAGCCACATGGTTTCACTGGACAGGTATTACACCCGCCATTTCAGAGGGTGCAGCCAAAACATGCCTGGAGGCAATACAAATTGCAAAAAAGAAAGGACTTACCGTTTCATGCGATCTGAATTACAGGAAGAACCTATGGAAGTGGGGAGCTGCTGCCGGAGACGTTATGCCTGAAATGGTTGAATACTGTGATGTGATCCTTGGAAATGAGGAAGATGCAGAGAAAGTTTTCGGGATAAAACCTGAAAAGGCAGATGTTTCGGCAGGAAAGGTTGAGAGCGCCGAATTTGAATCGGTATGTATAAAGCTAAAGGAGAGATTTCCTCAGGCAGGTAAGATAATCATTACACTTCGCGGATCGATCAGCGCCGACCACAATACATGGTCGGGGATATTGTATAACGGGGAAAAATTCTTCCGGGCACCGGTTTACCAGATAACTCACATAGTAGACAGGGTAGGTGGGGGAGATTCCTTTATGGGAGGACTTATCTACGGATTACTGGAATATGGGGACGATGACAGGAAAGCACTCGATTTTGCCGTCGCTGCATCGTGTCTCAAGCACACTATCCATGGCGACTTTAATCTCGTTAACGTAGCGGAGGTTGAGCAACTTATGAAGGGAGATGCCTCAGGAAGAGTAATAAGATAGAAAGAATTTCAACAGCTCTCTGTTAATTTGCAGGGTTCTCACGATCGGGGTTATCAGGATGATCTTCACTGTATGGTCTTGCGTAGAGATCTTCAACCCTTACCTTCCCCTCATCAGCTTCCGGGCTTACCCTACTTAGATCTGCTTCTTCTTCCCTCGCCCTTGCGTTGAAATAAAGGATAGCTGCAAGTATTGGAGTTAATGGCGTAAAGATCGCATTCGCGAGTGCAGACAGGATTATGAACCACGGATTTGAGAGGTAGTTCAATGCCCCGGAGGCTTCAGCCGGATCGGATATGATCTTAAAGAAACTTCCTGAAAAGGGTATCAGTATAAGTGATGAAAGGATTATCGATCCGACAAGGATGATAAGCAGGATAATGGCAGTATATCCCAGGTTTGGTCCGAAATGCCTGTGCGATAGCGTGAATGTCCTGGCAATGGCTTTACCGGGATCATTTCCTTCCACCATTAGTACCGGAAGGAGAAAAAGACCTATCATATAAACATACAGAGCGGCAAAAAACATCCCTATTACGAACACAAGAATACCTGCGACCATGGCAACAGTGGCAAAAACCAGGAACAATATCATTAGAAGCAGGTAGGGGAGGAGGTGCTTCATGGATTTATAAAAAGCAGTAAATAGATTCAAATCACTTCTTACCGGCTTGAAGATGATATAATACTGAAGTATCAGTATCATTATCAGTGAAATGGCAATCACTCCCAGCATTGGAAAGATCCAGTTTTTCAATTCGGCAAGCATCTCGTACGGATCGGTAAGTGATGTAAGCTTCGACATGTCGAGAGTTGAAGTTATAAACTGAATCAACAGGCTGGCCGCTAATGACACCAGGAAGAGGACGGCGAAATTCTTGATATAGAATGACCATAAAGAACTCATTGCACTGTCAAGATCATGCTTTCTGTAAAGAGGATGTCCGTTAAACTGTTCCATGATATTTATTTATGTTATTTAGCAAAATTATAAAATCTCCCGCTTCTCACTTCCCTTTCCTCCAGTCCCTGATTATTGTTGTAAGGGGAATAATTTTATTGCGTTTTTTTGGATGAAAAATACCTTCTTTCACATTGCGGACATCTTCAATGGTGTAAAATGCCTTGGGATTGAACTGATTGATTATGTCGAGAACTTCGGGTATCTCTGTTCTGTGAATTATTGAATAAATTATAAATACTTTTTCCTTTGCTCCGTAGGCTTCGATGGTTGTTGCACCATAACCTTTCTGATTCAGGTCTTTTACAAGGTCCGGCCCGTTCTGGTAAGTAAATACTCTTATCATCTGAAAACCCATTGCAAGTTTTTCCTCAAGGAGCATCCCTACAAAGTTACCTGTGGCGAATCCCAGTGCATAGGCAACATAGTTCACGTAATTATCCAGGTTCTGCATTATCTTACTTATGGCAATTATCCAGATAAACACCTCAAAGAATCCCAGCACCGGTGCGATATATTTGTTGCCTTTTGAGACGAAAATAATCCGTAGGGTCCCAATAGAAACGTCGCAGATACGGGCAAGAAATATCAACAGTGGCAGCACTCCGTAACTGAAAATTTCTGAATTGATGAATATAGGTGTTTCCATTAATACAGTGGTTTGCTACATCACAAATATATGAAGAAAGGCTTTGGTGAACAAAGACAATTTTTAACAGGACAGTTATCTGATATTATAGGATTTAATACTGAATTATCAATTTTAATCCACAATTTGGTATTTTTAAATTTTTTCACTATCTTTTAAAGATATACATCCTTTAAAATACTTTAGTCATGAAAAGAAGAAATTTCATTAGGAAAACAGCTCTTTCTGTCCCTCTGATAGCTCTTTTCCCTGCCGGACTCACAGGTCTTGAAAGGCAGCGCAGGACAAAAAAAATTGAAAAACGGGCCCTGGGCAAAACCGGAGAGATGCTTTCAATGATAGGTTTTGGAGGTATAGTTGTTCGTGATACAAGTGAGGAGGAAGCTTCATTCCTGGTAAGAAAGGCCATCGATGCCGGGGTGAACTATTTTGATGTGGCACCCTCATACGGGAATGCCGAGATTATGCTCGGACCTGCACTTGAGCCTTACCGGAAAGATGTTTTCCTGGCTTGTAAAACGCAGAAAAGAGACCGTGACGGAGCCAGAGCCGAGCTTGAAAAATCACTTTTCAACATGCGGACCTCAAAGTTTGACCTGTATCAGTTTCATGCTGTAACCACAATGAAGGATGTTGAAGCGATATTCAGCCAGGGCGGCGCGATGGAGACATTTCTTGAGGCCAGGAAAGAGGGCAGGATCCGTTATATCGGTTTTTCCGCTCATTCAGTGGAAGCAGCTATGGCGATGATGGACAGATTTGACTTCGATACAATCCTTTTTCCTGTCAATTTTGCAACATGGCATGCCGGCAATTTCGGACCACAGGTGCTTGCCAGAGCCCAGGAGAAGAAAATGGGTATCCTTGCACTCAAGGCCATGGCAAGAGGCCCCTGGCCTAAAGGAGCCGAACGCTCAAAATATCCAAAATGCTGGTACGAACCAATGATCACTCCTGACGATATTGTGATGGGACTCCGTTTCACATTGTCACATCCCGTAACAGCTGCTGTTCCTCCCGGCGATCAGAATTTATTCATGAAAGCCCTCGAACTTGCATCAGATGTTAAACCTCTCAGAAAGGCAGAAGTATTAAAGATAAAGGAAGAAGGGCTTAAAGGAAATCCTCTGTTTACATTCAGCGGCTAATACAGCTTCTCGTGAATTAATCTCTCCTGAGCTTCAGATTGACTTTCCTGTCATATACATAATAGCAGGGTGTGGAGCATTTTTCTTTTTCATAAACGAGACGGGGCGTGATGGATTCAACCACGTAGTATGTCTTGTCATTAAGAATATACATGGCAGTAAAGGAATATGTTTTGTTCATGGGTGCTTTGTAATAGGCTTCCTCTGAGTAGCTTTTAAATCTGTGAAAGAGAATGCTGTCTTCAACATAACCTTCATAGATACTTACTTCCACACCAAGTTGATTCTCATCGAGGCTCATAATTAGAAATACTTCAACAGGCTCATTTTCCGTACATTCCTCGCAATCCACTATTATAAATTTCTCGCAGGAAAAGAAGGCTGTCAGTATTGAAAACAATATCAGACCTCCAATTGTCCTTTTTATGCCTTTTAATACCATCTTATAACTTTAACGGGTGTCCTGCCATACAGAAAATCAAAATTATAGGAAATGCCAATCCTTAACCAGAAGGGGCCGGTTTTGTAAAAACCGGTCCGGGTGTATTCCAAACTTCCGAAAATACTCACATTTTCTTTCTGCCATTTAAGCGAAACGGCAGGTAATATGAGTAACCTTTCTTCAGGACCTTTTTGTGTTCCTTCAAAACGGTTGCCGAAGAAATATCCGCATGAAAGGGAACCTGATAAAAACCAGTTGCTTTTTAAAGGATTCTCTGTCAGGGTAATATCTTTGAAAAGACCGGCATATATTATCGAGCTTTTATCGGGATACTGGTAGTAGAGAGTTTTTGATTCCTTTACGAGTACCCGGGTTTGCCATAACTTTGTATCGAAACCTCCCATGAAGCCTATTCTGTTGCGTGGTTCTGTGAAGTGGAAGCTCATCCCGGAATAAATGTCGCGTGTGGTTAATTTTGATGAAATCGTAATATTCATCTGGTTGATCCTGGGCGAATATTTACCCGGGAAATCCTTGTCGCGCAGAATTTCAAGTATTTCTTCTCGTCCGAATTTCACTGCCACATTGTAATAGTTCAGCCACTGCCTTTCCGGGCTTGTCCATTTGTCGCCTGCCTCAACAAGGAGTCTGACTGCATCCATGTGGTTATGTTTTATCGAAAGACTTAATGCATCCCATCCGTTATAGTCGGTTTCATATATGTCGACACCTTTTTTCAAAAGGTAGTTTATGAGAAGTGTGTCGCCGTTCTGGGCAGCGGTCAGAAATGGGGTGAATCCGATGTCGTCTCTTGCTTCCAGGTTTGCTCCGTTCTGAACAAGCAGGTCGGCAATGTTTGCATGTCCTCCCCATATTGCAGCCATCAGTGGTGTTGTTCCGTCATTTGCCTTCTTATCTATGTCGGCCATATAATATAACAGCAGGTCAGCAAAACGGAAGTTTCCGTATACAGACGCGTAGTTTAGTGCTGTAACACCATAATTATCCTGAAAATCGATATCGGCACCGTACCTGATAAGCGACTCGGCAATCTCTAGACATTGTGCAATCAGGAATTCGGTCATTACATTTGGTTCCCTGGCTTCAACAGTAACCAGCCTTCTGAGGATTATCAGAAGCGGTGTTTCATGATTTGCGGTTTCCTTGTTGGGATCGGAGTTATACATCAAAAGGGTGTTGACCGCAAAGGGTTTAATGTTTGCAACGGCAATAGTCAGTGCCGTGGCCCCGTCTTCAGTTTCAGCCTCAACATCGGCGCCCCGGAGGATAAGTCTTTCAATTTCTGTGTCAAGTCCTTTGGAGGCAGCGATCATCAGATTATAATCAATAGCCCCGTCATAAAATTCGGGGAGATAGTCGATTGTATCCTTACTGCTTACCTGGGAAAAGGAATTTAAAACAATAAAAAGGAATCCAATTGAAGTTAGAATCTTTTTTAGTGCCACACCTCCATTTATCATAATCACAAATTTAATTTTTAATTGTTTATTCCTGATACAGCTACCTTATTTTTCTTACAGGCAGGCATGTGTTTCGGATAAAACTCACATTTTTTTTTAACCTTAATGAATACTTTTTATTTTTGCAACCAGGCGAATAATTCTGATGTTGGCAGGTAAACGGAAAATATTTTTTGCGGCGTTGCTGGTGTCTCTGGTAAGTTATAATCCGGGGGCTGAAAAAAGGACCAGTTTTGTCACAGATAAACTTATGCCTGAGAATATAAGGCTTTCGAACATCCACTCGTCAGGTCCGGAGTACGCAGCAGCAGAAAAAAGTGTCAACTCCTTCATGCGTAAATGGTCAATTGCCGGCGCATCCGTAGCTGTATCCGTCGACGGGAGGCTTGTATATGCAAGAGGTTTCGGCTATACCGATACTGCTTCGCGGGAACCGGTTCAGCCATATCACAGATTCAGGATAGCAAGTATTTCAAAGCTGATAACTGCGGTAGCCGTCATGAAACTTGCCGAGGAGGGAAAACTGTCCCTTGACGCCAGGGTATTTGGCCCCGGAGGTATTCTTGATGATCCGTATTTCGACAATCCGCGTGATCAGAGAGCATATAAAATTACCGTATCCCATTTGCTCAGTCATGAAGGAGGATGGACTACCCGCTGGGGCGATCAGATGTTCATGCCGGTTTATATTGCTGAGGAGATGGGAGTGAAACCACCCGCCGACACACGGACAATAGTAAGGTTCGCCCTTAACAGGCGGCTTCATTTTACGCCGGGAACAGGTAAAGCTTATTCAAACCTGGGTTATGCCATTCTCGGACTGGTAATAGAAAAAGTCTCAGGGATGCCATATGAAGCATATTGCAGGCTTAACATCCTGGAGCCAGTCGGAGTATTTGATATGCAGCTGGCAAATAACCTGCCTGAAATGAAGGCTCCGTTCGAAGTCTCGTATCATACTCCTTCCGATGTTCCGGCAAAGCCGTCTGTCTATGGCACCGGAGAGATGCTTCCTCCAAATTACGGCGGTAACGATATAGAGGCCCTCGGCGGAGCCGGCGCATGGATTGCCACAGCTCCCGACCTGATACGTTTTATGCTCGCAATAGACGGATTTCCTTCCCATCCGGACATTCTTTCCAGGGAGAGTATCAATTTTATGACAGATAACGGAAACGGATATGCCCCGGTGGGCTGGAAAACAACGGTATACAACGGCACCTGGTGGAGGACCGGTTCCTTCCCCGGAACGGCAGCGGTGATGAAACGCCTGCCCGATGCCACCTGCTGGGTTGTTCTCTTCAATTCCAGCGCCTGGAACGGCCCGGAGATATACACTTCTATAAATAACATGATGTACAAGGTGTTACATCAGATTAAACGATGGCCGGCAGAAGACCTTTTCGACTATTCGCTCCCTCTTCCGCTTAAACCTTCACTCATCGATTCGCTAACCTCTTCTTCATAATGTGTTTTACTGTCAATGTAAACCTCGTCAAGGACGAAATAGAGGAAAGGTACGGGATCAGTTTTCCTTCTGAATACCGTTATGAGCCAAGCTATTATTATCATGCTTTCAATCTTCCTGAATTGCCTGCGATATGCTCAGGTAAAGATGAATACATTGATATCCTGCGATGGGGGCTGATACCTTCATGGGTAAAATCGGCATCTGATGCCGATGAAATAAGGATGAAAACATTCAATGCCCGTTCAGAGACAATCAGTACCAAAGCATCCTTCGCCGAGTCATTCCGCAGTATGAGATGCGTGATTCCTGTTTCGGGCTTCTACGAGTGGCAGCACAGGGGGAATGTAAAGGTGCCCTGGTACATCTTTCCTGCAGATGAAAAAATCCTGTCGCTTGCAGGTCTGTACAGCAAATGGATTCATGCCGACACAGGAGAGAATGTGTATACCTTCTCAATTGTAACGACAGAAGCGAATGAACTGATGTCTGAAATTCATAATTCCGGTAAAAGGATGCCTGCAATCCTGGAGCGAAATGTTGAGAAAAAGTGGCTGGATGTCTCCCTGCCTATAAATGAAATATCAAACCTTCTCAAGCCGGCAGAAAAAGGAGTTCTGAAAGCTCACACCATAGGGCCTCTGATAAGGGACCGGTATGCAGACAGGAACACCCCTGCCCTGATCGAACCATATAACTATAATGCAAATACCCTTTTTCCTGATTTTAATACCTGAATATTCTGACGGAATGCTTTCTGTTAAATACCAGGCAAAAAAATCCTTTTATCAGTATATTATTGAGCTACAAAATGATAGGTTAAGGTGCCTGTCTGCCTGGCAGCTGCATTGTCATCAGCATTAAACCTCGAAATAAGTGCAGTTTTTACAGCGGTCTCAATAAGGCATATATCGTCAGTGGTGCTTTCATCTTTTATGATCTGGGCCGATTCTACTATCCCATTCCGGCTGACCTCTATTCGCATGACAACTTTCCCTGCGCCACGGCATTTATATATCGGCAAAGGCAGATAGGTATGTATCCTTCCTTCAAGATCGTAATATATCCGGGTAGGTCCCTGATAGTCTGCAGCCATCTTCTGGGATTCGGCCGGTTCATCCGGTTTTTCATCTTCCCCGCCGGCCTCATCTATCGACAGGTTATCGTCACCGTTTGTCTCATTAAGCCTCTTCTGCTCATCTATATAATTGTTCTCATCAAGTTTGCCGTCTTTGATCAGCTCATTCTTGACCATGTCAATATAATCTTCAGGATCAATATTTACTTCAGGCCTGTTTGCAAGGTTACGGGCAATATTGAGCATTTCTGCATCTCCCTGCAGTATCTTCTCTACCGTCGATACAGGCAATTCAATTAGTTGATCCTCAACCATGTCCTCCTCAATTTCGATAAATTCAACTGTGAAATCATCCTTTTTATCAACAGTTACAGACCTGAGTTTAAAAGACATGAATATTATAGCTGCGATCAGATGAAAGATCACCGTTCCCAGAATACCTACCAGTCTGCCCTCATTTTTTTTCATACTCTGCAAAGGTATAAAAACAGGGCCTTCAGTTTCTTTTCGGTTTCTTTCTTTTTTTGGCAACTTTTGCAGGTTCAGGTTTATTGTATGATTTGTTCCTAAGCAGGCCGTTCTTTATTTCGCTTACAAATTTTGCCCATGCAAATGGATTCAGCAGGTTATTTACAGGAAACATGTTCCTTGTTGACATGGCAGAGAAATTTTGTTCCATGGCATACTTGTATCCGGCTTCGGGAGAGATTCCTGTAGCTGCATCATTTGCTATCGCTACATAGATGGAAGCAAGGTTCTCATTCATGTATTCCACGACAGGATCCTTTGGCCTTTCTTTAGTAACGTCGGCAAGGAATTCGCTGTAGGTTCTCCATGGAAGTATGGTCACCTCTTCAATTGATATAGTATCAATTTCTAATCTTATATCTGCTTTACAGTGTCTCTCATCATACGATTCAGGTATTACGGTATGATACCTTTTGTACCCGATGGCTCTGAAGAATACTGTGTCACCTGGAGTTGTGGTAATAGAGTATATGCCTGTCCTTTCACTGATGGAGGCTCTTTGAAGTTTCTTAGATACCACTGCCACTCCCTGAACAGGCTGAGACAGATAGTCTGTTATTATCCCGCTGAGCTGCACAAATCTTTCATTTCCGGTGATCTGTGATCTTACAGGCAGGATAAGGACTACGAGGAGAAAGGCTGTATATGTATATTTCTTCAAGAATCGGCAAATAGCGGATTTTAAAACTAAATGTCCACAAAGTAAACATTATTGTATATAACGTTAAAACATTTAACCAAATTTTAATATTTTTAAAAAGGTTTAAAAAGAGAACTTGATATGAAAAGGATACTGCTGTTGGGTGACGAAGCAATTGCGCAGGCGGGAATTGATTCAGGAATTAGCGGGATGTACGCTTATCCGGGCACTCCGTCGACAGAAATAATGGAATATGTACAGTCTTCACCGGTTGCAGCTGAACGCAATATTCACAGGGAATGGTCGGCTAATGAGAAGACTGCGATGGAAGCGGCTCTGGGCATGTCGTATACCGGCAGAAGAGCAATGGTGGCCATGAAGCATGTGGGTCTCAATGTTGCCGCCGACGGTTTTATTAACTCTGCGTTGACAGGTGTTAACGGGGGGCTTATCGTTGTATCGGCTGATGACCCTTCAATGCATTCTTCACAAAATGAACAGGATTCGAGATTCTATGCAAAGTTCGCCTTTGTTCCATGCTTTGAGCCAACCAACCAGCAGGAAGCTTACGATATGGTTTTTGACGCATTTGAACTTTCAGAGAAATACAAAACTCCGGTTCTTTTAAGGATAACCACCAGACTCGCACATTCACGATCATCTGTCGAACTCAGACGTGACCGGGTACCCCTGAAACCACTGACACTTCCGGCCGATCCTCTGCAGTTTGTCCTTCTGCCATCACTGGCCAGAAAAAAATACCGGACACTCCTGGATTCATACGAGACATTAAAATATGATGCACGCATGGCAAAGTATAATGTCTTCCGGGATGGAAGAAAAAGAGAACTGGGAATAATAGCATGCGGAATAGCATATAACTATCTTCTTGAAAATGCCGGAGAAAATGAAATAGATTATCCTGTCCTGCATATAGCTGCCTATCCTTTTCCCGGTGATCTTGTGAAGGATATTGCCTCACGGTGCAGGGAGATACTCGTTCTGGAAGAGGGGTATCCGGTTATTGAAGAACTGCTTAGAGGATTCCTCGACAGCGGCAGAAAAATTATGGGTAAACTCGACGGTGCAATTCCCCGCGACGGAGAAATGACTCCTGCAGTTGTTGCAAAAGCACTGGGTTTGCCTGTAGCTGAGGGCAAAGTTGTTCCGCCAGCTGTCAGATCCCGGCCACCATCCTTCTGCAAGGGCTGTGGGCATGCCGATATGTTCAATGCACTTATTGAAGCTGTAAAACCATTCGGTCCCGGACGGGTATTTTCCGACATCGGATGCTATACACTGGGAGCCCTGCCTCCATACAATGCGATAAATTCATGTGTCGATATGGGAGCCTCGGTTACAATGGCTGTGGGCGCAGCTGATGCCGGACTATTTCCTTCTGTTGCTGTCATAGGCGATTCAACCTTTACTCACTCAGGAATGACAGGACTCCTGGATGCAGTCAACAAAAATTCTCCTGTTACAATTATCATCAGTGATAACTCCACAACCGGCATGACAGGCGGACAAAAATCACAGGCAACAGGACATCTTGAACAGATTGTTTCAGGTATTGGTGTCCCATCAGAACATATAAGGGTGATTGTACCTCTGCGGAAGAATCACGAAGAGAATATCAGTGTGTTGAAAGAGGAATTTGAATACAGGGGGGTGTCGGTGATAATAGCTTCGAGGGAGTGTATTCAGACAGCTTCAAAAAGGAAGAGAACAGCAAATGCAGAATAACGTAACCATATAACAGAATGAAGAATGATATAATTTTATCGGGAGTGGGAGGCCAGGGGATCTTATCCATTGCTGCTGCAATTGGTCTTGCTGCTGTTGAGAATAAATTACATCTTAAACAATCGGAGGTCCATGGTATGAGCCAGAGAGGTGGTGATGTACAATCACATTTCAGGCTCTCCGACAAACCGGTAGCTTCCGATCTGATACCACTTGGCAAAGCCCATCTGATAATTTCAGTTGAACCAATGGAAGCCCTTCGGTATCTTCCCTGGCTTTCTGATCAGGGCTGGATCGTGACCAATTCCACGCCTTTTATAAATATACCCGACTATCCTCCGGTTGAAGAGTTATTGTCCGGGATACGGAAAATTCAAAACCATATTATTATCGACGCTGAAACGATCGCCAGGGAAGCAGGGTCGGTACGAGCCGGAAACATAGTTGTACTGGGGGCTGCCTCACCCTTCATCCAGATTCCTTTCAATAGTCTTGAAAATTCCGTGAGGCAACTTTTTATGCGTAAAGGTGAGGAAATTGTCGAAATAAATATAAAAGCCCTCAGGGCTGGCAGAAAATTTACAGAATCGAATTGAAAAATATTTCTATATTTCGCCCTGAATATTTAAACCCGGAAAGTTTATGAATAAAATGATACTATCGGTCCTGTTGATAACATTCACAGGACATACCACGGGATTATTCAGCCAGCAGGCCGTTAAGCTGTATGATCCCTCTCTCGACGGAATGAAACAGATAAGTGAGGCAGTATCTGCTGCAAAGAGTTCCGGCAAACATGTTTTGATTCAATTTGGAGGCAACTGGTGCTCATGGTGTATCAAATTTGATGGTTTCAGCAAAGCCGATCCTGAAATATCAAAGCTGATGAACGATAATTTTATCCAGGTCAAGCTAAACTACAGTCCAGAAAACAGGAATGATGCTTCCAATATATATCTTGGAAATCCGAAGCGTTTTGGTTTTCCGGTATTTATAGTTCTTGATGCAACTGGTAAAGTGCTTCATATTCAGGATAGTGCATTGCTGGAGGAAGGTGCCGGATATAATCAGAAAAAAGTTGTGGGTTTTCTGAGGAACTGGACAGCTTCAGCATTAAAGCCAACGGTTCCATAGTGGCAGATAATAAAAGGCTGCCTTTCAGGGGCAGCCTCTCACGGGAAACGCAGCTGAAGTGATCTGACAGTTATTCTTCCTTCCCGTTTCCTTTACCCGACCTGAGCATCAGAAGGTTGGTCAGAACAATGTCGGTCACATTCTTTGTTACACCATTCTTGTCTTCGTAGGACCTGTAAACTATTCTCCCCTCTACGGCAACCTCATGTCCTTTTTTGAGGTATTTTGAGACCCTGTCTGCAAGGCCGTTCCATGCAACAATGTTATGCCATGTGGTTTCTTCAACCTTCTGGCCATCACCATTTTTAAAAGTGTCATTGGTTGCCATGGTGAATTTTGCAACTTTTTTCCCGCTGTCAAGAGTTTTTACTTCCGGATCCAGCCCGAGGTTCCCGATCAGCATTACCCTGTTTCTCATTGTCGTCATAATTTTATTTATTAAGTGAGACATAAATTATTATTCATCACAAACTTAAACAAGGGTAATATACTGTCTCGGTTATTAAGCATTTATATACGGACAGCAATCATTTATAGTCGTTTGAAAACGTTTTTTTGTATCTTTATCAAAACTTTAGTGCTGTGGAAAGGAAATGTCTCGACTGTGGAGCAAAGATCCATGGCCGCACCGACAAAAAATTTTGTTCCGACCAATGCAGGAACAATTACAACAACAGAATTAACCGTGACAGTAATAATTTTGTCAGGAATGTTCATGGTTTGTTAAGGAAAAACAGACGCATACTTGGTGACCTCTATGCTGAAGGAAAAACGAAATTCCACAAGGACGCGCTGTATGCCCTTGGATATAACTTCAACTTCTTTACCCATATAATTGAGACATCAAAAGGGGAGAAGTTCCTTTATTGTTTTGAATATGGCTATACCGAAACGGGGAATGATTTTATTGAGCTAAGAAAAAACAGCCGCTATCTGGAATATCAAAATGATACCCATTGACAACGGCCGTTCTGCCTTCAGATTTTTACCTGATCATTCTATCTCGCCGTTGGCAGCTTCCCACATCTGGAGATATGCAAGTTTTATAATATCCGTCATTTTTGTCCAGTTAACAAGACTTACCTCATCTGAGGGCTGATGATATTCAGGATGCATAGCTGCCATCCATGCTATTATGGGGATCTTGTTATTTGTGAACGCCGTATAGTCGCTGCCTCCCGTAGGAGCTTCATTACTCCTTATGTTGAGGTTAAGATTGAGTTTGTACTGTTCCAGGGCATTTTTTGTTATCTCTTCGAGCTTTGGATAGGCTTTTGTATAAGTAATTCCGGCCATGTTCTTTTCCGTGTCGTTGACTGCATCCCTGGAGATCATATCAAAATTCATGTAGAATTTGTAATCACTGATCTTTCCGAGGGATGGGTAAAGAGTGAAATATTCCGATCCGAGAAGGCCTTTTTCTTCTCCGGTCCATGCACAGAAAACGATGTTTCTCCTGGGTTTTTGACCGCTCATGGCAAAAGCTCTTGCAAGGGTTAAAACACCAACAGTCCCGGAAGCATTGTCGTCGGCTCCGTTCCAGATTTTTCCTCTGTCCATTCCCATATGATCCATGTGCGCGCCAACAACAACATACTCATCAGTTATTTCCCCCTCTATAACAGCAATTACATTGCTTACGTTAATTCTTTTGGTACTGACTGAAACATTGAGCTCTGATGTAAGCCCCGGAAGGATCACCGGCTTGAATTTCACCCGGCCCTGGGCAGCATCATTTTCATATTTTTCAATATCGAGGCCACCTTCCTTTATGAGCAGGTCAGACACTCTCTCAGTAACGGTTATCGTTGTCGGGTTGGAGCTTATCTCTCTGCCGTCGAGGCGCATGGGGAACCAGTTTGTACGCTGGCTGCTCTCGGCATATGCCGGATTGTTATCAAATTTATATACACCCCAGTTCTTTGCTATATCCCTGTTTACTGTCAGATCGATGATCCCGAGTACTCCGAGACGTCCCGCCAGTTCTGTTTTATTACGCTGAATTTCGTACTGGGCACGTGTGTTTTCGCCGACAAGCTTTTTGTACATGGTTGAATTTGGGTCATTATATCCGGGAAAGCCGTTAAGCCTTACTATCACTTTCCCTTTTACATCAACACCTTCAAAGTCATCTATGCCGTTTGCCTTGTCCTGCATTCCGTAACCTACAAAAACAACCGGTGCATCGAATTTTATATCCATTGTAGCCCTCGAGATCGAAAAATCTATATTCTCCCTGAAAACATATTCCCTTCCTCCTTTTTTGATTATGAATGTAGATTCTCCGGTAGGCTGGGTCTCAAGAAGAGTGAAATTCTGTAAATAACTTTTTTCGGATTGGGGAGGTCTCTGTCCCTGTGGACTTCTAATCATCATGGTCCTTCCCCTGCCTCTCATCTGATAATCACCGGCAGGAGATGCACCGAAAACCCTGAACATGCTTGCAACATAGTCAGCTGCTATAAAAGAGCCCCTTTCTCCGGTTCCCCTGCCTTCCATCCAGTCGGATGCAAGGAATTCCAGCTGCCCTTTTACAACGTCGACGGTGATGGTCTGAAGCCCTTGTTCTTTAGGGGTAGTCTGCCCCCAGATATTACAGGTCAGAAAAAATGCACCTGCCAGAATTGAAATAGTCTTTTTCATGATTTGAGATTTGTTTGTTTAATTTGGTTTTCAATATTATCAAATATTATTTACCGTAAATGAACAGCCAAATATACTTAACAACTTTTAACAATAGTATGTGCAAATACTACTTATGGTATGAAAAATATATACTCTGAAAAAAGAGTCAGTGGAATTCTTACGATAAAATAAATGATGACTCCCTGCAACCTTTTTATAATTTTTTTCGTTATATGTATGTTTATTAACGTCAATGTTCTTTTAACTAACACATCTTTTGAAACTTAAAAACTGGATTATGAAAAAACTACTTGTTCTTCCAATGGCATTGCTTTTTGCCTTTCCTCTCTTTTCGCAGGTTGATTTCGGCCTGAAAATAGGAGCCAGCACCAACTCCATCACAATGGAGGATGCCAAGCAGATCACCACTTCAGGCGGTGCCGAGTACCTGCTGGATAAGGCAGAAGGAGCATCATACGGACTACACGGAGGGCTTTTTTTAAGAGCTACCTTTAATAAATTCTTTATCCAGCCGGAAGTGCTGTTCTCCACACGTTCGAACGAATACACTCTTTCAGGAGTCAACTCAATTACCGATTCGCTGACGGTGAAACAGGCTTTTAACCGGCTCGATATCCCCGTTTTACTTGGACTGAAATTCGGTCCGGTAAGAATAAATGCAGGTCCCGTAGGTTCAGTAAGGATCGGTTCCCCCAAGGAGCTTATTGAAGATCCTGATGTGAAAGCAGTTTATGCATCTATGACATTCGGATATCAGGCAGGTCTTGGACTGGATCTTTTTGAAAAGCTTACCATCGACCTCAGATATGAGGGAGGACTTTCGAAATATCAAAATAAAATTCAGGATGTCACTCTCGATGACAGACCTAATGCATTCCTTCTGAGTATAGGATATATGTTCTGAGAAGCTGAAAGCCAAAAATATCAGGTTGGGACGTCCGTGGGACGTCCCTTTTTTTCACGTTGCCGAACAAAGTGATTTACTTCCAGATGAGCATCCGAAGTGCAACCATTAAAAGTACCAGTCCGAAAATCTTCTTTAATAAATGCTGGGGGATATTGATTGCAAATCTGGATCCAAAATAGGATCCAATAATAAAGGTAAGAGCCAGAATCAGAGCTATCCTAAGGTCAACATGACCCGCTTTCCAGTAATTATATGCTGCCACAATCCCTATTGGCGGCAGCATAACCGCCAGACTGGTGCCCTGAGCCATGTGCTGACTGAATCCAAGAAAAAAAATAAGCGCCGGAACCATTATTATGGCTCCTCCCACTCCAAGCATTCCGGCCGTTATTCCGGTTATGATCCCGATAATGATGACAATGATTAACATCGATACTGACATATTCATGATTTTAATTTGTTTTATCACTGAAAGCAGTAAAAATAGGAACAATTAAGTAATTTTGCACCTCTTGGCGATGGGATGAAAAAAAAGAACTTTTTAGCTTTTGCATATCTGTTACTCTTAGCTGCAGTATTATGCTCCTCACTCGTACTATGGCTTCTGTTTGCTAAAAATATAAAGACCGATGGTGAAAAAATCACCCTATATATTCCGGAAGATTCTGCATTTTCACAGGTGCTTGATACCATCGAAGTCAATTTTACTATAAAACATCCCGTTATACTCCGGTGGATAGCCGCCAGGAAACAATATCCCTCCCTGATAAAACCTGGAAGGTTCGTTATAGATCAGGATATCAGCTATATTGGGCTGATCAACCTCCTCCGCTCAGGAAACCAGGTGCCTGTGAATCTGACATTCAATAATATCAGGACCATCAGCGACCTTGCCGGAAAAGTGGGCGGACAAATTTCATCTGATTCCTCGGAAATAGCCGGATTCCTTTTAAACTCTGATAATTATGCAGGAGACGGGTTTTCGAAGGAAACTATCTTAGCTGCATTCATCCCGAATACATACCAGTTTTTCTGGAACACCGGTGCGAAGGAATTCTATAAAAGGATGCTCAGGGAGTACAATGACTTCTGGAATGAAGACAGAAGGGCGAAGGCGAAAGCCATTGGATTGACTCCTCTAGAAGTTTCAACACTCGCGTCGATTGTCGATGAAGAAGCTGCCAAAACAGATGAGAAGCCCCGTATCGCAGGTGTTTACCTTAACAGGCTGAGAAGGGGCATACCGCTTCAGGCCGATCCGACCATAATATTCGCCCTCGGCGATTTCAGTATCACCAGGGTCCTGAAGATCCATCTGGAAACAGACTCTCCATATAACACTTACAAATACAGGGGCCTTCCTCCGGGACCGATAAACTCTCCTTCAATCTCTGCAATCGATGCTGTGCTGAACGCTGAAAAGCATGATTATCTGTATTTCTCCGCGAAACCTGATTTCTCCGGATATCACAATTTCTCCCGTACTCTTTCGGAACATAACCGCTTTGCGGCAGAATATCACAGGGAGCTCAACCGGAGACGAATATTCAGGTGATGCCTGTAACCTCGACTTCTCTTTCAAGAACGATCCCGAATCTCTCAGTAACGCTCCTCCTTATCATTTCAGATAGTTCGAAGATGTCCCTGCCTGTCGCTCCGCCGTGGTTTACCAGCACAAGGGCCTGTTTGTCATGGACCCCGGCATCCCCGATCCTTTTTCCCTTCCAGCCGCACTGTTCTATCAGCCATCCTGCTGCCAGTTTCTTATTCCCGTCTTCTTCATTATAGACGGGGATTCCTGGGAAATCCTTTATCATTCGAAGAGCTGTCATGTTATCGACAACAGGATTTTTGAAAAAACTGCCGGCATTTCCTGTTAAACAAGGATCCGGAAGCTTGCTTTGCCTTATTCTCAGAACCGCTTGTCTGACTCTTTTCAAGGTAGCTCTGCCTTTCTTTTCAACCTCTTCTCTCAGAGATCCGTAGTCCAGTACCGGATTGAAAACAAGTCCCAGTATGAAATAGACTCTGGTAATAAGATATTGGCCTTTTACTGTTGTTTTGAAGATGCTGGAACGGTATCCGAATCCGCATTCATTATTCTGGAAAATCCTTACTTTGCCTCCGTGGACCGATACACACCTTACTTTATGAATGTAATCTCTGGCTTCAACACCATAAGCACCGATATTCTGGACAGGCACTGCTCCCACTGTGCCGGGGATCCCCGAAAGGTTCTCGATCCCGCTGAAGCCTGTTTCAACGCACCATTCAACAAATGAATCCCATTCCGTGCCAGCTCCGGCGGAAACTATCACATGGTCCTTCTCAAGTTTATCCACTCTGATGCTCCGGAAGTAAGGACAGACGATTGTGCCCCTGAAATCATCAGTGAAAAGGAGGTTGCTTCCTCCTCCGAGTATCAGCAGGGGCTTACCCGGATGCAGCTCATTCCCGAACAGATGTTTTGCATCCTTCTCCTTGTCGATACTGATCAATGTACCCGCTTTATAATCAAGACCGAAGGTATTGAAAGGCTTAAGCGATATGTTTTTCCGGATTATCATAGGTTTACAGGATAAAAGTATACTTTTTATTTATAAATAATTCCGCTCATGGGACAGGCTCTGAAGGGGGGCTAAAACCCTTAAAATTTAAACTTTAAACTTTAAACGAAAGCTGGCGGTCAGAAGTTGCAGTTGGAAATAATAAGAAGTAACGCCAGCTTATAATTCATTTCTGATCTCCGGCTTCTGATTTTATATATGATAATCAGTATATTATAGTCACTTAAAATATTTCCTGAGAAATTGCCCGCAATTGAGGATCTCAATCTCAGAAAAATGGAAGTCGCCTGTATCTTCAGTGATAATGATATTACAGCCGGCATTCACTGCTGAATAGTATTCAAGGCCATCTTCGAAATCAGATATCTGCCTTGCCGCGATGGTCTGATTAACTTCATTAGTACCTGTCGGAGCAATACTTATATGTGAGGCAAGCAATGATATCTTTTTCCGGGCCGATGCCGTGCCGCTTTTCTTTTCGGCAAAATAGAAAGCTATTGCAAGGCATATCGGTGAAGTATAAATGCTGAACCGCTTGCCATCCTGAAGGCTCAGGATCCTGGCGGCCAGGCTGAAGAGCGGATATTCTCTGTTCAGGACGGCTATCAGTACATTTGCATCCAGAAAGATCTTCATTTCCGGGAGTTCAGGAATTCGTTCTTCATATCCCTGCTCGTCCGTCTGCGGATCTGATATTCAGTACTTCCTTCCGATAGTTCCATCACCCAGTCAGATATCTGAAGATCTTCGAGCGAACTGTAGCTGCCACTGGTTATTCGCCTGAGCAGGAATTCCATAAGCCGGGAGAGACTTATGTTCTGAGATTCTGCATATTTTTTGGCCTTCTCAATCACCTCCCTGTCGAATGATAATGTGATCTTTGCATTCATATTGCTGAATTATACGACAAAGATATAATATTATTACGTATTAAAAACGATTCATTATTATTACAGTGTTTTTGCCAACAGTCATTTGCCAACTGCCAACTTCTTTAAAGACTTCCAACTTATTTTTTCCTACTTTTATCCCATGCATCACGACGAAATGAAATTGAAGATTGCTTTCAGCGTAACCAACTGCATCTGCTTCGACCAGCGGGTGCTGAAAATAGCTGAAGTCGTCAGCAGTCAGGGTTGCGAAGTTACAATCATCGGCCGGCACCTCGCTTTGCCAACCGTAGCCATGCGGAGGTTGGGAGAATGCTGCGAGGAGGATTCGATTCCCTTCAGGACAAAGAGATTCAGGATGATCTTCAAACGGGGATTCCTCTTCTATAAATTCATCAATATCCGTATCTTCTTCTACCTGCTCTTTCACCGCTTCGACACCCTCGTAGCCAATGACCTCGACACCCTTCTTCCCAATTTTCTGGTCTCGAAGCTAAAACGCATTCCACTGGTTTACGATTCCCACGAATATTTCACAGGTGTTCCTGAGATACAGAAAAGGCCCCTTGTAAAATGGGTGTGGCAAATGATCGAAAAAGCAATTTTTCCTCATCTGAAGAATGTCATGACCGTAAGTGATTCTATAGCAAACGAATATGAAAAACAATATGGTGTCAGACCGGCGGTAATTCGTAACTGCGCACGGGCATCGGACCATATCAGTCCATATTCGAAGAGTGAGCTCGGAATAAACGAAGATCACCTTCTTCTGATCCTCCAGGGCGGCGGGATAAACATCGACAGGGGAGGAGAAGAGCTTGTTGAGGCAGTAAGCAGGCTGGAGAATGTGACCCTCCTCATTGCCGGATCCGGCGACATTGTTGAACAGCTCAGGGAAAAGACTATCGCCCTGAATTCTTTCGACAGGATAAGATTCCTCCCTCCAGTGCCCTGGGCGGAGATGATGCGGTATACAAAAATGGCGGATGCAGGACTGACACTCGATAAGGATACGAACCTGAACTATCACTTCAGCCTGCCCAATAAGCTGTTCGATTATATTTCTGCAGGGATACCGGTCATTGCAGGCGACCTTCCGGAAGTCAGGAAAATCGTCAGTGACTGCAACTGCGGAATCATAATACCCTCGGTAACAGCCGAAGAGATTGCGGCAGCGATAATCAAGCTGAGAGACAACAGGGAACTTCTGAACAAATTACGGCAGAACGCTGTTAATGCTTTCAACAATCTTAACTGGAAAACGGAATCGGACAAGATTGTTAAATTTTACTCAACAGTATTAAAATAATAAAATGACTATCAGGAATCAATAATAAAGAGTTAATATTAAAATGTTTCTATTATTATAATGCTAATAATCAATTATTTTCATTTTGCTCTAAATGACCCCCTTTCCCGTTTCCCCCTGCGCCTTCGCGTAGCCGCTACGGCGGAGCAAGGCAGGGGGGAAATGCTTTACTCTCAGCTCCTTCCCCCGTGGGGGAAGGTTGGGAAGGGGGTTTAGGTGATAAAAATTTAATGCTATATTCATGATTCCCGATACTCATAAATAATAATTCATTGCAAGACCGTAAGACTTTTTATTATGGAATTGATTAAGAAATACAGGTTACTGATATTCTTCACCCTCGCCGGAGGCCTGGGAGGCTTCCTCTACTGGAAATATGTCGGCTGCCTCACAGGTTCATGTCCGATAAAATCAGTATGGTACTGGAGCACCCTCTACGGAGCCCTGCTCGGGCTTCTCGCAGGAAGCATAATTAATGATTTTATCGGTAAATACAGGAAGAGGAGAGACAGGGATCATTAGTCTGATTGAAATAACCCACCCCTGGCCCCTCCCAGGAGGGGAATCAACAGGAAACCCACTCTTCCGTCTCCCGTCTTCGGTCTTCCGTCTTCCATCTTCTGTCTTTTTAAAGTACCAGCAATCAAAATATTTATTACTTTGCAGGTGACTTAACCTGTTATTGATTCATTAAATATTTTAAGATGAAAAGCAACCGTCGTAATTTCCTTAAAACAGCAGCTTTTGCAGGTGCAGGAGCCGTTGCAGGCAGTATGATGCAGGGATGTGCACCCAAAGAGCCTGAATCCAACATGGCTGAGGTCCTTGCAGCAGTTAAAAAAACACATTCTCAAAAATTCAATATGTCGGGTTATTCTGCACCTCCGCTACCGGTGGTGAGAGTAGGTCTGATAGGCCTTGGCGACAGGGGCAGCGGAGCTGTCCAGCGCCTGTCACGGATAGAAGGAGTGGAGATAACCGCACTGGCCGACAAGCGGGAGGTTGCGGTAAAGGGATCGCAGAGATACCTTGAAAGCATAGGTAGACCTGCCGCCAGGGAATTCTTCGGATCGGAGGATGAATGGAAGAAAATGGCAGAACTTCCCGATCTTGACCTTATCTATATCTGTACACCATGGGTTCTTCATACGCCCAACGCAGTGTATGCAATGGAACATGGAAAACATGCGGTGTGTGAAGTTCCTATAGCCAGAACAATCGATGAATGCTGGCAGCTTGTCGAGACATCTGAAAAGACAAAGAAGCATTGCATGATGCTTGAAAACTGCTGCTACGATTTCTTTGAATTACTTACCCTCAATATGGCAAGGCAAGGTATGTTTGGTGATCTTATCCATGGTGAAGGGGCATATATTCATAATCTTCTGGAAGGAAATTTCCTGAAGGTGGACGAAACAACGCCAACCAGCCGGGGATATACCGATATGTGGAGGCTGAGAGAAAATGCCACCAGGAACGGGAACCTCTACCCGACACACGGGCTGGGACCTATCTGCCAGATACTCAATATAAACCGTGGCGACAGGATGGATTACCTGTCATCTGTTTCCACAGACGATTTTTCGATGGGCCCGAAGGAAAAAGAGAAAGTTGCGGCCGATCCTTTCTATGAGGAGTGGAGAAATGCTGAATTCAGAGGTAATATAAATACTACAATAATCAGAACGGCTCTTGGTAAAACAATGATGGTGCAACACGATGTGTCGTCGGAACAACCCTACTCCAGGATTCACCTTGTAAAGGGCACAAAGGGTATGGCTGTCAAATACCCCCGCCAGCTTATAGCCCTTGGAGAAAGATGGCTTAATGAAGAGGAAATGGCAAATATTTCAGCTGAACATACACCTGAGATAATCAAAAGGGTGGGAGAGATGGCCAGACAGGTTGGTGGTCATGGTGGTATGGACTTCATCATGGACTGGAGGATGATAGATTGCCTCAGGAACGGACTGCCTCTTGATCAGGATGTTTATGACGGAGCTGCATGGAGCGCTGTCGGACCGCTCAGTGAATGGTCTGTGGCTAACAGGTCTCAGTCGATAGAAGTACCTGATTTCACCGGAGGTTCGTGGAAAACCAATAAACCTCACGGTATAAACCTTGAAACAGGAGGAACGACAGGAATTATAGAGGCAAAAAGGAAAGCAGAAAGCCTGCAGATGAATGTCTGATAATGAAGCGTGGCTAATGAGACACCAATATTTCCGTTCCCTCGATTCTCAATACCCATACATATTTTCCCGGTACTGATGTACTGTCGGGCAGTTCAATTGTCAGACCCTCACCGTCTTCCCATTTCCAGGTGAGGTCGCCGTCGTGACCATACATACTTATTACTGATCCTTCAGCAGGTCTAACCTGTCTGATAACCAGACCGGTGTCGGGAAGGCTGAAGAGGAATACGTTAATATGATTTCCGTCGGATGACCGTGTATATCTGATGTTATCTCCTTCGCTGTACTGCCGGAGAGGTCTGGTATTGTATATTGCTTCACCGTTAATTCTGAGCCATTCGCCGGTTTCCCTTAGCCTTGAAATACTGGCATCAGGGATATCCCCTTCAGCTGTCGGTCCAACATTGAGAAGGAAATTTCCTCCTTTGGAAACTATTTCAACAAGATTCTTAATTAGAGTTCCAGAGGATTTCCAGTTCGTGTCATTTGTCTTAAATCCCCATGTATCATTCATTGTCATGCACGATTCCCAGGGAAAATCGGATTTTGTGGACAGTATCTCCTGCTCCGGTGTTCCAAAGTCACCGGTAGCAGTACTGTCCTTGTTCATACCCTGCATTCCCAGCCTGCCTTTACCAACTCTGTTGTTGATGATGATATCTGGCTGAATATTCCTGACGTAATTGTAGAGATCTCTGCCCTGTTCTTCAGTCCAGTCGTTTATCCACTCCCCGTCGAACCAGAGAACGCCAATTTTACCATAGCCCGTCAATAATTCCTTTAACTGGGGTTTGAGATATTCTTCCCGGTATTTTTCCCATTTGCCGGAATTGGCATCAGGGTGGTGCCAGTCCATTATGGAGTGATAAAAACCAAGTTTTATGCCTTGTCGCCTGCATTCATAGGAGAGAGCTTTCAGTACATCCTCCCCGTAGGGAGAAAAGTCGGCGATATCATATTTTGACACTTCGGAATCCCACATGGAAAACCCGTCATGATGCTTTGAAGTGATTATTATATATTTCATGCCGGCATCTGCGGCGATTTTCACCCATTCACGTGCATTGAACTTTTCAGGATTGAACACTTTTCCGAATTTCTCATATTCCTCAACGGGTATTTTTGCTGTGCTCATAATCCATTCACCAATTCCCGGTATCTCTTCTTCGTTATATACACCTGCAGGCACAGAATAGATGCCCCAGTGGATGAACATCCCGAATTTTGCATCGTGCCACCATTCCATTCTTTCAGCCTTTGCCTCAGGTTTTTCATTAAGGTAATCAACAGGTTCTTTGGGTTTGCATGAGAATGCAGTGAACAGCATACTGATAATTGCCGTTATTAACAGAGATTTTTTCATTTACAGGTTGTTATAATTATACATACCAGCAGATTTTCTGCTGATGCTATTGTGAATATCGGGTTGCATTTATTGTAAAGTTCAGTATCCGGCTGCCTGTCCGTCCTTTCTCGATTCTGAAGCTCCAAACCAGACTTTGTTAACATCATCCCACATTATAGCCTGATAACCTCCGTAACCTCCCAGGTCCCATTGGATTGTATGACCCATCGACAGGAGCTTCCGGATTATGTCGGTACTGAAACCGCTTTCCAGGTTGAGAATTCCCCCTGTTGTCATTTCAAGTCCTGTTGGTTCTGATGATCCTGTATGGTAGATCCTGGGTGCATCACCGGCTTCCTGAAGGTTCATTCCGAAATCGATCAGGTTGACGATAATCTGGACATGACCCTGTGGCTGCATGTCTCCTCCCATCACTCCAAAACTTATCCATGGCTTGTTATTCCTTGTTATGAAAGCCGGTATAATCGTATGAAAAGGACGCTTGCCCGGAGCGTACACATTGGCATGTCCCGATGCCAGGCTGAACATCTCCCCTCTGTCCTGAAGAACGAATCCGAGTCCTGTGGGACACATTCCGGATCCCATACCCCGGTAATTGCTTTGGATCAGTGACACCATATTCCCATGTTGGTCGGCTACCGTAAGGTAGATGGTATTGCCGGCTTCAATATTTCCTGCGCTGTACACCCTTGAAGCCTTTTCGGGATTGATAAGTTTTCTTCTTTCCGCTGCGTAGGTCTTTGACAGCAGCGTGGAAACGGGGACTTTCGTGAACCTGGGATCTGCATAGTATTTTGCCCTGTCCTCGAAGGCAAGCTTTTTTGCTTCGGTCAGTGCATGGATATATTCGGCTGATCCAAAACCCATGGTGGCTATGTCGAAACCCTCCAGAATATTCAATATTTGCAAGGCTGCAATACCTTGTCCGTTGGGAGGAAGTTCCCATACCTGGACACCACGGTATGTTGTGCTTACCGGTTCAACCCATTCGGAGTTATGTCTGGCCATGTCGTTATATGTAAGGAAACCTCCCTGTTTTTTCATGAATTCATCAATGCTTCTTGCTATCGATCCCCTGTAGAATTCGTTGCGGCCTCCTTTGGCTATTCTTTCAAGTGTAGCTGCGAGCTGCGGATTTTTAAATATCTCACCCTTTGAAGGAGACCTGCCTCCAGGCATATATACTTCCCTGATGTTTGGAAATTCCATAAGCCGCTCTGTCCCCAGCTCAAGATAATATGCAATCACTTCAGTAACAGGGAATCCTTCCCTTGCATAATTTATGGCTGGTTGCAGAATGTCTCTCATGGGAATCCTTCCGAACATATCATGCATTTCGAACCAGCCGTCGACACATCCGGGTACTGTGACAGGAAGAGGTCCCAGGGCAGGGATGAACTCATAACCATTTTCACTGAAATATTCAAGCCGCAGTGACCGTGGCGACCTGCCGCTGCCATTCAGACCATAGAGTTTTTTCTTTTCAGAACTCCATATCAGGGCAAAAATATCACCTCCGATACCGCAACCGGTAGGCTCAACCACTCCAAGGACCGCATTTGCAGCAATCGCCGCATCGATAGCGTTTCCTCCTTTTTTCAATATGTCTATGGCAACCTGAGTTGCCAGAGGATGGCTTGTGGCGGCCATCCCGTTGCGTGCAATAACTTCTGAACGAGTTGCAAAACTGTAGCCTGTAATCCTGTCCTGAGCCGACAGAATTACTGGAAACAAAAGGAGCAAAAGAGATATTTTTTCCCTCATGATTTTAATACATGTTTTGCAAAATTAGCAAATCCATGCTACTGTTTTGCCATTGCCAGCGATTTTAATTCAGCAGGCAGCTTCTCGATAGCATACCTTAATGCAGTTCTTGGCATGGTTTTTTTCCTTTGCATAACATAGCTGAAGACTTCCATCTGATGAGCCTGACTTGCCGCCTTTAGCATCCAGCCATATCCTTTCTGAACCATGTCGTCGGTATCTGAGTGAAGTATATCAGCTATTTCAAAGATGTCATCCAGGAACAAGCCTTTTCGGGCAGGAACGATCAGAGAAACTGCTGAAGCGCGTTTCATCCACCGGCCAGGCGCCAGCGCCCACTTTTTCAAATCTTTAAGACTAGAAGGATACATCATCAGAAATGTCCCTACATTATGGTTACAGAGTGTGTCGCATGTTGCCCAGTTTGTTACATATCTGGCAACCCAGTTTTCAAAAACCTCAAAATCACCCGGCATATACTGGTTTCTGATATTATATGACCACATACAAGCTATCCCCGCCTCTTCCAGATATCCCGATTTAAATAATTCTTCACATAGAATGAAAATCTCAGACTTATTCTTATCAGGCAATTTCCGGAAATATTCCCTGCTTATTTTTTCAACCTGTGCCGATTTTAATCCATGGATCTTTACTTCTTCCTTAAAATAGTACTCTCCCTGCTTCCTGGTCTTTTCATCGGAAAACCTTACAAGTTCTGCTCTTATTTTTTTTACAATTTCGCTCATAGTATGATATTTAAATTCAAAATTTAAAAACACTGATATGATATTCAGGAAAAATACCGTATCAGTTTTATGATTTTAAGATGAGACTGATATCACGAATTTCGTAAAATTACCTGAGATTAGTTCGCTTTTTAATAAATTAGCAGCATATGTAAACCAAAATCTGTTTTATGAAAAAGATCTCTTTTCTATTGCTTATGGTTTCGTTATCATTTACCATGATAATTGCGCAGACTCCGGATGCGATAATGTGGCAAAAGTATGAAATTGAATTCACAAGTTCTGTCGAATATGAGAATCCGGTTCAGCAGGTAAGGTCTTTTGAAATCACTTTTACTTCGCCCGGGGGTTCGGTAAAGACCATCAACGGATTCTGGGACGGAGGGTTGACATGGCGGGCAAGGTTTATGCCAGATGAAACAGGGAAGTGGTTTTTTGAAACAAAGTGTTCTGATGCAAAAAACCAGGGACTGAACGAACGGAAGGGCTACTTCAACTGTATTCAGAACAGCAGGCAGGAAGCAATCTATATGCATGGTCCGGTAATAAATCCAAATGGCACATACCATCTTACACATGCAGATGGCACACCTTTTTTCTGGCTAGCATGCACAGCATGGAACGGAGCTCTTAAATCGACAGAGGAAGAATGGGATCACTACCTGAAGCAACGGGTTGACAACAGTTACAGTGTAATTCAGCTTGTTACCACCCAGTGGCGGGGTTGTGACAGGAGCAGCGATGGATTGATCGCTTTTACAGGCTGTGGACGTATAAGCGTTAATCCTGAATTTTTCAGGCTTATAGACCGCAAGATAGACAGGGTTAATGATATGGGTCTTGTGGCTGCTCCGGTTGTTTTGTGGGCACTTCAGTCCGGTTCAGGAAGGGAACTTAGCCCTGGCTATTATCTTCCTGATGATCAGGCTGTTCTTCTGGCTAAATATATCGTTGCCAGGTACGGAGGCAACCATGTTGTTTGGTTTCTGGGAGGTGACGGGAACTATACCGGGAATTATGAGCAGAGATGGAAAACAATTGGAAGAGCAGTCTTTGACGGGAAGCATCAGGGGCTTGTGGCCCAGCACCCCCAGGGAAGATCGTGGATAGGGGAAATTTACAAAGATGAACCATGGCTTGATATAATTGGCTACCAGAGCAGTCACAGTAACGCAGAAGCTACTGTTAACTGGATAACAAAAGGACCTATGAGCAGGATGTGGGACAAATTGCCTGCACGTCCTCTGATAAACCTGGAACCAAACTATGAACAGATAGGGTTCAGGATCACTGAGAAGGATGTTAGAAACGCAGCCTGGTGGAGTCTTTTTGCCACACCAATATCCGGAATAAGCTATGGCGCCAACGGTATATGGCCATGGCTCAGGGAAGGAGAGAAGATACTTAATCATAACGATGCTCCGGGGACATCCCTGTGGAATGTAAGCATAGAATTTCCTGGTTCAGTCCAGATGGGCTATCTCGCTCAGTTTATTAAGAAATTTATGTGGTGGAATTTCTATCCGTCACAGGAGATCCTAATCGAACAGCCCGGAGATATAAAATACAATAATTTTGTGTCGGTCGTGAAGAGCACAGATAACAGATTCATCCTTGCCTATTTGCCGGAAAAGAATACAATAAGACTCAGAAAACCCCATGGTCATAATTATTCTGTCAGATGGTTTGATCCGGCAAATAACACTTATACATCAGGAACTTCTGAAGTGGAAGGGTCTGTAATAACGGTTACTTCCCCCTCCGACGGGGATCTGGTATTGATACTTGAGGAACAGAGTGACGTAAATCTCAAACCCAGGGACAGGCGGATTGTTATCAGGGGAAGAAACTGACAGTTGTAATTATTTCATGTTTTTCCAGAATTTTTCCTCAGAGGCCTTCAGTTCCTTATCTCTCTTTTTCTGAAGCAGCAAAACATATATGCCTGCTATTACGCTGATGGAAAGTATTATCAGAAAGATGTATCTGATCATCTCTGAAGTCTCCGGATCGGGAACCATCGTGGCAGAAGAGCTGTCAGAGAGGCCTTCCTCAATCCTGTGACCGACGTCGATCATGAACAGGTTCTTCATGAAGAATAATGAGAAATATGTAAACAGCCCGGATAGTACAGGAGTGGCAATCCATCCTGCAGCTATTTGACCCAGCAGTCTGAAATTTATATTCCTAACTCCCTTGTAAAGACCTATTCCAATGACGCTTCCGACAATAACCTGTGAACTTGAAACAGGCACCAGCGGTATGGCAGGCAGACCGACACCTGCGAGAAGTTCTGACAGCCACGAAGAGCTGAAGATGAATAAAACGATTGATTGTGACAGCACGACAACCATTGCTGCTTCGGATGAAAGTTCCACAATGTTGGCACCAACCGTCTGCATTACTTTTTTTGAGTAGGTAATAATACCGGTTGCGATTGCAAGACCTCCAAGTAAAAATAGCTGCTGTGCCGACGAAAGTGAAAAAGGACCGATAATAAGCGGCTCAAGTGCAACAGCCGGAACAAAAACTCCCATCACATTGGCTATATTGTTGGCACCCAGGCTATATGCTCCCAGCGCGCCAGCCAGAAGAAGTCCGGTTTTTATATAGGATTCAAATCTGATAATATGGATCCTTGAAACTTTTTTGATGGCGGTAATGGAAGTGAAGAGTAATACCCCGAAGATGGCTCCAAGGACAGGCCCAGATATCCATGTGGCAACAATTTTGGAAAGAGTTCCGGCATCAGTGCGGTTTCCTGTAAAGAGATTCCATCCTATAATGGCTCCCACAATTGCCTGCGTTGTGGAAACAGGCAGGGAGAATTTTGTCATAAGATATACAGTGACAGCAGCAGCCAGTGAAAGGGTAAATGATCCTCCGATTGCATTTACGGCACCGAGTTTACCAAGTGTCTGTGCTCCGCCGGCTCCCTGCAGAACAGCTCCCACAATCACGAAAACAGACGCAATAATGGCCGCTCTCCTGAAAGTGACCATCTTTGATCCGACAGCTGATCCAAAGATGTTTGATGCATCGTTGGCGCCGAGTGACCACCCCAGAAAAAGTCCGCTTGTCAGGAAAAACAGGATCATAGCAAAAAAAATAATTCTATCGGGAAATGGAAAAGGATCTTTACTACATAACTATTTTAATAGCCATAACGGAAAGCAGGTCTGCTGCTTTCTGTGCAAGGTCGGAAATATTCTCTATATGATGTACAATGTATCTCAGGTGTGATTTCTGTGCAAGGTCGATATCTTTAAGCTCCCGGAAAACGCGTTTTTTGATCCTGATGGACAATTTATCAGTTTCGCTTTCAAAGTAATATACTTTAAGGAGTTTCTCTCTTACGGTATAGGGTGCCTTGAAATATGCACGGGCGGCAGGTACAAGCTCTTCCGCCGCATTTGCCGATGATTCGGCCAGTGTGATGAAATCCTTATCGAGTTCGGAGGGGATTACCGGCATTTCTGTTATTATTTCATTCATCGACTTTTTGATGGTGTCGATAATCTCATCAATCTTGTCGATCAGCATAGCCACTTCAGCCCTGTGCTGGGGAAGAATGGAGTGGGTGATCATGTCATTTTCAATGATCCTCTGAAGCTTGTCTGCATTTCCTTCCAGTGACTCAACCTTGTGAAGATGCCTTTCATAGGCTTCATAATCTTTATGTATGTAACTTTTTATCCCTTCCCGGAATACGAGAACACCAAGTTCAATATTGTCAAAGAATTCGTCAATCCTGAGGATTACCTTCTTTGTCGTTCTTTCAAATACTGCCATTGATAAGATTATGATTGCTAAAAACCGTCATTGTCCGTTTAACTCAAAGATAATAAAAAAGTGAAACTCAGAAATCTATTATTTTCCCGACCTTGTTTGATCTGAGATACTGCTTGATTATAACCTGGATATCGCGATTATCTGGGGATGGCACAATGCAGTCGTGCAGAGCTGAAAGTCCGAATCCCATGTCGCCGATATTGAAATATCCGTATCCTGCGTATTTCCCGTTAACAATCTTAATTGCGGATCTTTCTTCTTCATTCCTGCCGCTGTCGATAATAAAAAAATTCCTTCGGGAAAAAACAAACTCCCCAGCAGCCTGGGATGCTCTCTCATTATATTTTCCGGGAGCCTCCAGTCCGCAGCAAGCTCCCCTGCACAGGCCTACATGATGATGGAAGCAGGCACCGTCAGTTTCATATAGGCCGGAAAGCTTCTGGCAGAGCTGATAATACTCCACAAGAGAAGCCAGTTTAGACCTTGCTTTTTCACGGGTGGAAAAAACGGAGAGAGGAACATCTTCATTATCAATGTGTTTATATGTGAAGTTCAGGTAGCCCTTTTCGTCGGTATAACTATAAATTCCCCACTGGAACAAAGCTCTTCTCTGAGCCCTGTTGAAAAGGGGTTTGCAGGCTTTAATTTCCGACGATTCCCTCAGAAGTGCAACCAGCTCGCTTCCTGTTACTTCATAATCGATAGCAGCGATCATATCGCGCATTTCCATGGCTCTGCCTGTGGTGTTATTAGACAGGTGGGTGTAGATCCTCTGCTTCAGATCGCGGCTTTTGCCGATATAAATGAGATCGCCCCTGTCATTGTAAAAATAGTAGATACCGGGTTCTTCAGGTATGTTCTCAATCGTGGAAAGATCCAGCTGGGGATGAAGCTTCGATATCCTGGTGTTCCTTATCAGGTCCGATCTGGCACCATTTATTTCATTGTCCCGGCTGAGAAGTATCTCAAATAGTTTTACCGTGGCAAGGGCGTCGCCGGCAGCCCTGTGACGGTCATTGATCTTTATGTTAAGGTCTCTGCAAATGTTACCCAGGCTGTATGACCGGTGACCCGGGAACAGCTTCCTGCTGAGTGCAACGGTATCGAGTACATTCCTTCTGAAGTTGTAGCCGAGTGATTTGAATTCCTGCCTGATGAAAGAATAATCAAACCTCGCATTATGTGCAACGAATGTCCTTCCTTCAGTCAGTTCAACGATTGTACGTGCCACTTCGTAGAACCTGGGGGCATTTTCAACCATTTCATTGGTTATCCCCGTAAGGTTGGTAATGTAATATGGGATGTTTCTTTCAGGATTGACCAGGGTGGAATATTCTCCCGTGATTTTTTCGCCGTCATGAAGAAAAACAGCCACCTCAGTGATCTTCTCAAGCTTCGCGCTGCCTCCTGTGGTTTCAATGTCAACTATCGCGTACATGCTCCTATAAGCAGCTGTGAATATAGTAACAAATGAGGGTAATGAGAATAAATGTTTAGTATTTTTGTGGGAAAATCCCTCTATTTATGAACGAATGCTACGGAAAGAAATTCATCCTGAACGGCGACCTGATACCGGAATATCAGTTCGACAATTCTCTGGTCTATTCAGGGCAGTCTGTTTATGAAGTAATCAGAATGGTGAAAGGAAGTCCTGTCTTCTTCCATGATCATATGGAAAGACTGGCCATAAGCACACGTCTAATAAGGAAGAAAATGATAACAGACGAGGAAACACTCAGACGTGATATTATCAGGCTTTCGAAAACAGAAAGGAGGAAAGAGGTAAATCTCAAAATTGTCTTTAATTACAACAGGGATTCACTGAATTACCTCGTTTATTTCATCGAACCGATCTATCCAGATGATGAACAATACAGGAATGGAGTCAAAGGTATTTTATATTATGCCGAACGGGATGATCCCTCATCAAAGGTAATTAATCACATGCTCAGATCGTCAATATGGCAGAAGCTTATTCTTGAAGGTGCCTACGAGGCACTGCTTGTAAATTCAGAGGGACAGGTTACTGAAGGAAGCCGCTCTAACATATTCTTTCTGAAGGGAAAAGAACTGACTACAGCACCCGGCGAGATCATTTTAAACGGTATAACCAGAAAACATATTCTGGAAATATGCAGGGAAAACGGAATAACCGTCTTTCAGGAATGTGTGGCAGCTGATAAAATTGCCGGTTATGATGCGGTGTTTATGACCGGCACATCTCCAGTGGTACTGCCGTTTTGCTGCATTGATGACATTACCTTCAGAGTCGATTTTCCAATTATCAGACAACTCCGTAACCTTTATATCAGGAGAGCAGAAGAAAGTATAGACCTCTTCAGGAACATCAAAGGTAAAAGATGATCAGTTTTTAATGGAGGAAGAGAAAGAGGTAAAATGTCTGAATATCTGTTTTCCGCATGAAAGGCATTTTCCCTCCTGATCGAGATTTTGAATTTTGATTGAATATCCCGTTCTTTTTACTACCGTGGCACCGCAACCAGGACAAATAGTGTCCCGCCCTTTTTCTGACGACATATTTCCGATATAAACATGATCGAGATACCGCGAAGCTGTTTCATATAATCTCAAAACAGTTCCTGCGGGAGTAGGAGGGTCCTCTCTTCTGAACATGGGGAAGTACCTGCTGATGTGAAGCGGAACATCTTTGCCAAGCTCTCCGGCAATCCATTCAGCTTCGGAGGCCATTTCTTTATCATCATCATTACGTCCCGGTATTATGAGTGTTGTAACTTCCAGATGTCTGCCTGACCGGGCAATCTGCTTCAATGTCTCCCTGACCGGCTCAATTCCGGCTCCGGTAAGTTTCCTGTAGAAATCCGCGTTAAAGGCTTTCAGATCTATGTTGAAGGCATCGATGAAAGAAATATATTCTTTCAGCGGCTCTTTATTTACATACCCGTTGCTTACCATTACAGTATGAAGATTTTTCTCCTTTGCCATGATGGCAACATCCCTGACATATTCGAACCAGATAACCGGCTCATTATATGTGAATGCCACACCAATGTTATTTACCGTGGCAAGGGCATCATCGATTATTTTTCCGGGTTTTGTTATTTGGGGATAACCTTCAAGGATATGCTGGGAGATGTTGTAGTTCTGGCAAAAATCACATCTCATATTACACCCGTACGAGCCGATTGAAAGTATGTTCGTGCCCGGAAAGAAATGATAAAGGGGCTTCTTTTCCACAGGGTCATATGCATATCCTGAAACAACTCCGTATGTGATAAGGTCAATAGTGTCGCCGATATTCTTCCTGACCCTGCATACTCCTGTACGGCCTGGTGGGATCTTACACAAATGAGGGCACAGAAGGCAGGTAAGACTATCTTTATTTTTACGGAAAAGAGTGATCATACTAAACCTGACGGAATGTGTAAAGATACGAAATATCCGGGTCCCGATGTTTCATATTTTTGATACATTTGTACTATAGCTGTAAGGTGCAGTAAGGCCATTGTGTTGATAATTAAATATATATAATATGATAAAGCATCTTTACAAGTACATTAATCCCATGTTGCCAGATTGGTTCAGTTCTGTTGCACTGGCTTGTATGATGATCCTTATGACTGAATCTGTTACTGCTCAGGGATGGGTGGCAAATCCTGCCGTTGTTGAAAAGCTTTCAAAAGCCCGTCCACAGTTCAACTATTATGAGGAAAAGGTTCCTGAATACACCCTGCCGGATGTTCTTGCAAATTCTCAGGGAGGAACTTTCTCAAAAGCCCGTGAGTGGAAGAGATCAGGACGGGAAGAAGTCCTGGAGCTCTTCAGGGAAAATGTCTATGGAAGGATTCCTTCGACACCTTACTTACAGACTTCTAAGATTGTGAATGAGGATCGCGGGGCAATGGGAGGTGCTGCCACCCTTAAGGAAGTGGATATAATAATTGATTCTGACGGCAGGTCGCTCAGCATAAGACTTACTATGTTCGTCCCCAATAATGTTGGTAAACCGGCACCTCTTTTTCTTCTGATAGACAACAGGGGCCCGGTAAATACGGACCCGACCAGAAAAACCCGCAGTGAATTCTGGCCCGCTGAAGATGTAATTGAAAGAGGTTATGGAATAGCTGTATTTTATAACCGTGATGTTGACCCTGATAATTTCGATAACTTTCAGGATGGCATTCATGGTGTCCTCGACCGCGGTATACGTCAGGATGATTCATGGGGTACTTTGGCGGCGTGGGCATGGGGTGCGAGCAGGTGCATGGATTATTTCGAAACAGACAAAGATGTTGACGACAGAAAAGTAGCTGTGCTTGGCCATTCCAGGGGTGGCAAAACTGCATTGTGGGCTGGAGCCACCGACCAGCGTTTTTCAATTGTCATTAGCAATGAATCAGGCTGTGGAGGTGCTGCACTGGCAAGGAGAAGACTGGGGGAAACCGTGGAAAGAATTAACAGTTCATTTCCACACTGGTTCTGCCTGAACTACCGCAGATTCAACAATAACGAAGACGCCATGCCTGTTGACATGCACATGCTTCTTGCACTCATGGCACCACGTGCTCTTTACGTCGCATGTGCCGATGAAGATCTGTGGGGAGATCCTAAAGGATCATACCTTGCTCTTTATCATTCGCTTCCGGTATTCAGGCTTCTGAAAACCAAATCGGATCTTCCGCCTGAGATGCCCCCTCTCGATCAGCCGGTTACATCGGGTAAGGTGGGTTTTCACATTCGTACAGGTGGACATAACCTCATTCTGAAAGACTGGAACTGGTTCATGGATTTTGCAGGTCAGATCTGGGAATAATCCAGGATGCTGAGATCGATATACTAACCTTTATTACATTTTAATATTTAATCATTTATGATAAAAGTAGATGCAGAAGAGATGAGATCGGTATTCTTCACGATCCTCCTCAAAACAGGTTACAAAAAAGAAAAAGCCCGTGAGATTGCAGAAATATTTACTACAAACAGCCTCGAGGGAATCTATACGCACGGGGTGAACAGGTTTCCTCGTTTTATTCACAACACAAGAGACGGATATATAAAGCCTGATGAGGAACCAGTGCTTGTTCATTCGGCCGGATCGCTGGAGCAATGGAACGGAAACCTGGGACCCGGGCCGCTTAATGCCCGTTTTGCAACTGACAGGGCTACAAAGCTGGCCGACAATCATGGTATGGGTCTTGTTGCTCTGGCTCAGACAAATCACTGGATGCGCGGAGGGCTGTATGGCTGGCAGGCGGCATCAAAAGGATATGTCTTTATCGGCTGGACAAATACTATTGCAAATATGCCAGCCTGGGGAGCAAAGGATCCGCATCTGGGAAATAATCCTTTTGTACTTGCAGTGCCATGGGGGAATGATGCCGTAGTGCTCGATTTTGCGATGTCATTATATTCGTACGGTAAAATGGAAGCTTACGTCAATGCACAAAACAAGCTTCCGTTACCCGGAGGCTTCAATAATAAAGGAGAACTTACTGATGATCCTGCTGAAATACTTGAATCCTGGAGAACACTGCCGGTTGGTTACTGGAAAGGTGCCGGACTGTCATTGCTGCTGGATATTATCGCCACAATTCTTTCGGGAGGATCATCAGTATGCTCAATTACCGCACGGAAGGTTGAATATGCCCTGTCGCAGGTATTTATTGCAATAAATATTTCAAAACTTCATAACTTTCCTTCAATTGAAGGTGTTGTGGGTGAAATTATTGCAGATCTTCACTCATCTGTTCCTGCAACAGATGGAAGCACAATTCGCTATCCGGGAGAAAACGTGAAAAAGATAAGGAAAGAGTCTGTTGAAAATGGTATTCCTGTTGCGGAAAACATATGGCAGGAAATTCTTGATCTTTGAATAACAGTTTACCCACGAACGCTTACCGGTCAGATCTCTTCAGACATTTCTTCTGTTATTATATGGTTTATCGCCGCGAACTCAGCAATTGCATTTTTTACCGGTTCGATCAGGTCTGTATAGCTGAGACCAAACCTTAGTATGGTTCTCTTTTTATGTTCCATAATGAACCTGATGCTCATTGGGTAAAAGTCTATTTTTTTAATTGCTGAAGCCTTGAGAACGACCCTGGGCAGTACTGAATTTTGTTTCAATATCACCTCATCGGATCCGATTTCAAGGTATCTCGTTATCCTTCCAAAACCGGCCGCAATCTGATAGGAGCCGAAACCAGCGAGAAAGACTATGGTAATCCAGAGTGTTGAGTCGTTTTTTATTGATCCGTACTGAAAAATAATCCAGTAAAAGGCGATGATAATGCAAAGAATGCCGAAAACTACCTGTGCCGTTCTTACAAACCGGGAACTTTCCCTGGTCTCAAGCAGAAAATATTTTTTTTCCATTCCTGTAAATCTATTTTTGTGTATATCATGAAACTGTTCAGAAAGATAGAAAATTTAAGTTATCGAAATAACTGCTATTATGTTTGATTTTATTATTTTTATCGGATCAATAAAACTAAATCTACCTGAAAATGAAAGAAGATTCAAAAAACATTACGCGCCGGTCGTTTATCGGGACAACCGGAGCGGTGGCTGCAGGTTTGACCATACTACCCAGCTCTGTCATAAGCGGACTTGGCAAGAGAGCCCCGAGCGACAAGCTGAACATAGCAGTTGTTGGTATCGGAGGAATGGGGAATTCAAACTTAAAGGCAGTAAGAGCTACTGAGAACATTGTTGCCCTCTGTGACGTCGACTGGGGTTATTCAAAGAAAGTCTTTGAAGAAAATCCCAATGCAAAACGTTACTGGGACTGGCGAAAGATGTACGACGAGATGGCGAATTCAATTGATGCCGTAATTGTCGCCACAGCTGACCATACGCATGCCATTGTTGCTGCCAATGCCATGGTTCTGGGTAAACATGTATATGTACAAAAGCCTCTTACACACACTGTATATGAATCTCGACTGCTGACCAAGCTGGCTGCAAAACATAAGGTCGCAACCCAGATGGGCAACCAGGGAGCTTCGGGTGAAGGTATTAACCTCATAATGGAATGGCTTAATAACGGAGAGATCGGTGATGTGAGCCGGGTGGAAGCATTTACCGACAGGCCTATATGGCCGCAGGGACTTAATGTTCCCAAGGGAGAGTGGGTGCCTGAAACACTTAACTGGGATCTCTTCATCGGTCCCACAAAGATGAGACCTTACAACAGCCTGTATACACCCTGGAACTGGAGAGGCTGGTGGGATTTTGGCACAGGAGCACTTGGCGACATGGCATGTCATATCCTTCACCCTGTCTTTAAAGGACTTCAGCTGCAGTATCCGGTAAGGGCACAGGGCAGCTCGACACTCCTTCTTACAGATTGTGCACCAAATGCACAGATGGTTAACCTGGTATATCCGGAACGGCCTGCTGCAAAGAGAGCCAAAATGAAACTGCCTCAGGTTGAGGTTATATGGTACGACGGAGGTCTTCAGCCACCGAAACCGACAGGATGGCCTGCAGGAAAGAATATGAATGACGGCGGTGGAGGAGTTATCTTCCACGGAACAAAAGATAAACTTATCTGCGGATGCTACGGAAGAAACCCATGGCTGCTCTCGGGACGCAAACCTGAACTACCCAAAACAGAACGCAGGGTTGAGGGAGGAAAACACGAAATGGACTGGGTACGCGCTTGCAAGGAAAGCCCTGAAAACAGAGTGAAGACAAAATCAGACTTCTCCGAAGCCGGACCATTTAACGAAATGGTGGTTATGGGAGTGCTGGCTGTAAGACTTCAGGGACTCAATAAGGAACTCGAATGGAACGGCGAGAAAATGGAGTTTACAAACATAAGCGATACCGACAAGGTCAGGCTTACCATCTCCGACAACTTTACAATAATCGACGGTGATCCAAAATTCGACAGACCCAACATAACAATCGACGCCAAGGCATTTGCTTCAGAAATGATCAGACATACTTATCGTGACGGATGGTCATTGCCCGATATGCCGGCATAACAAATTTCAATGTCGTGGTGGCTTTCCCGGTCACCACGATACTTTTATTTAACAAAAAAGCAATCATTATGAGACTGATAAACATTTTCTTATCATTTGTAATACTAATGGCGATAACTTCTTGTGCATCTTCAGGTAAGAAAAAGACCGGAGCAGATGATAACTGGATCCCTATCTTTGACGGAAAAACAACGACAGGATGGCGTGGCTATAACAAGACAGCATTTCCTGAAAAAGGATGGGAAGTAGTTGACGGAACCCTTCGTTGCATAGGCTCCGGTGCCGGAGAAGCCGGCGGTGGCGGCGGAGATATCATATATGACAAAAAACTGGGGAATTTTGAGCTGTCACTGGAATGGAAAATCTCTGAAGGCGGAAACAGCGGGATCTTTATTCTGGCACAGGAAATCCCCAATGAACCTATCTATAAGTCATCTCCCGAAATGCAGGTGCTGGACAATGACAGGCATCCTGATGCACGTCTGGGCGTCAACGGAAACCGTATGGCCGGATCACTGTATGACCTTATACCCGCAGTTCCTCAGAACACCTTACCAGCAGGACAATGGAATAAAGTTTCCATACTTGTATATCAGGGAACTGTGGTATTCAATCAGAACGGTGCCAATGTCGTCGAATTCCACCTGTGGACTGATGACTGGAAAAAGATGTGTGCAAATTCCAAGTTCAAGGATTGGGAATGGTTCATTAATACCGCAAAAGAAGGCTATATAGGCCTGCAGGACCACGGTAACGATGTGTGGTTCAGGAATATAAAGATCAAAGAGCTTTAGGGGATTTCGGATTTCGGATTTGTGATTTCGGATTTGTGATTGCAGATTTTATTGTTATTTAAAAAACCTGCAATCCGAAATCCACCTTCCGAAATCCGCCTTCCGAAATCCGCAATCATTTCAACCCTATCTCTTCCGAAACCTCCCTCATTCCCAAAATACAGTCAGTTATAAGTTCATCGAGGCTGACTCCCAGCATCTCAGCTCCCTTTTCAATAACTGAACGGTCGACTCCCGCAGCAAAGCGCTTGTCGTTCCATTTCTTCTTTACCGACCTGGCTTCCATGTCCATTACACTCCGTGAAGGTCTGACCAGCGCACTGGTGGCAACCAGACCGGTAAGCTCGTCAATTGCGTAAATAGTCTTTTCGAGAAGGCTCAAAGGTTCTATATCAGTAACGAGACCCCAGCCATGACTCAAAACTGCCCTTATATAATCATCGGGCCAGTTATTTTCTTCAAGAATCTTTTTAGTCATTGTGCAATGCTGGTCAGGATACATTTCGTAATCAAGGTCATGGATCAGGCCGATAATACCCCATTTCTCTTCATCCTCACCCGCTTTTTTTGCCATGTGTCTCATTACACCTTCAACAGCAAGAGCATGCTTTAAAAGGCTTTCGGAGCTGTTGTATTTTTTGAACAATTGAAGAGCTTCGTCACGCGTCGGTATTCTTCCCATACTGTAAATTTATTTTTTCATTTTTACAATTTTAACCGTCCTGGTGCCTGACGGAAATTGTATCCTCAGATAATAAACACCCTGGTATGGAATATAAGGTCTTAACCCGAACAGATTTGAGCCCTCCGCTACAACTTTTTCAATATAATAACCTTCTCCGGGATTATCATTTATTCTCATCAGCTTCCCTTCAGAACTGACTACTGAGATCCTTACAGTTGATTCAATATCCGATTTGATAATTAGGTTCAGTTCCTCTGAAAAAGGATTGGGATATGCAAGGACCTGACCTTCAATATTGGTGTTTTTATAAGATGCCGACAGGGTGTCGTTATAAAGGTAATTGTCATTATTCCCGAAACTGTATACAACAAGATCATAATCACCAAACTGGGAGAGATTTACAGGAGTTGAGAATGTAACAGTCAGAGAATCATCGTTATAAATCAGTTTTTTATCAAAATACTCAACAACCGGCATACCCCCGTTTAAAGAATACGCCATATTAAAGCCGTTTATGGTATCAGGACCATGATTAAGCAGTTTGACACTAACATTTTCCCTGCCCAGGTTTGTCTTCTGTACGGGCGATATAAGGCGCGCTGCTACGACATCCCTGAAAATATAATTCCCTGAACCGGCAAAGTCTACCAGGTCAATGAATGCACAGTCGCTTCCTTCCGATACCGATCCGTCCTTTTTGTATGACCATTCAAATGTGTTCAGTCCCTCATTAACTTCAAACTCGGCTAATGTCCAGTCAATATCACCCGATACCTTCATTAACTCTTCTCCATTTAATCTGAATATCAGATTATCATAGTTCCTTTCCGAAGATATCTTGTAGTGAAACCTCAGCGTATCGGTATTAATGTAGAGAACCTTCATTCCAAGTGTTGAGTTCCCATTATCGGTAATATATCCTGACCTTGCTGATTTTATCCCGTCAAAACGGTCCGTTTCGGTAATGATCCATGGTTCGGGACTAACATTTATCCATGGAAAAACTTTGAATGAGGCAGACTCAAAAGTCTCCCTTATCCTTCCTACTTTCAGGGTGAAATCCCGTGATGCATAAAAAGGATCACAGTTCAGAAGGGTTGAGACATTTATCACTTTACCGGTAGGTGTTCCTTCCGCTATTCTTACTCTGTGCCTTAATTCAACTGATTCTCCGGAATTGAGGATACCGGAATTCTTTGTCGGCTCAATAATGGCAATTTCCGGATCTTCACTCGATAGAGAGAATATACCGGAAGTGCTGCTTCCCCCCTGGTTTATGACTGAAAAGATCAGGTCAAGTCTTTCTCCGGCTTCTGCAATTAAATTTCCATTCCCGTATTCTGTGTCATCGATGAGATAATGTGAGATAAACAGAAGGGGTGCATGAATGACGATATCGATCCTGTATAGTTTTTCCTCAGTTCCGTACCTGAGTGCCAGATCAAAAGTAACCGTATGTTTATCACTAATATCACCCTGAATTTTAAATGAGAATTCATCATACAAGATATGCACGGAGCCCGGAGCCATGGTTCCGATAAGAGCACTCGAACTTAGCAGATTAATATATTCTGATGTTGTTGAAATACTTGCAGTTACATCATTTACCTCAACGCTGCCGGGGTTTTCCAGTTTCAGTCTGAGAAAGATGGTCTCATTAAAATCGGTTTTCCCGTCTGAATTTCCTAAAGAATCGTTCACAAACCATGCTGCAAGATTTGGGAAGGGTTTGTTCACTTCTGAGAAGTATATGGTTTTGATCAGGGGTTTTCGGTTCTGGCCTGTAATGACCACAAGGCATGAATCTTCCGATATACCTGGCATCTCAAGTGTTACACTTCCTGAAGGACTTGTGTGCTTCGCATCCCAGAGGGTATCGAAATGTGAGATTGCCACATATGAAAAAGGTTCCGAGATGAATGAAAATGATTTCAGACCATTTGGAAGAGTATCGGGAAGACTTATGCTGAATGTATCGGGAGTGCCTATAACAGGTATTATGCTCGGATCTCCCACCAGATTATAGGTTTCCCAGTAATATTTCTTTCTCGACGAAGTGCTTGAACTTACCGAGAGGTTCCCTGCATAATTCACCTGGCCCATTGTATAGTACCATTCTGATGCTCTTTCACCATTAGTGTGAAATAATCTGTCGAGAGCTCCAAGACCTGTAGATTCGTAAGTTGGTTCAGGCGCAACCGGTCCGACCCCAACAGCCCAGTAATAATCTTCATCCCAGTATGAGTCGCCGGAACATCCTATAAAACCGATACCTCCTTTTTTGTCTGCAAGCACCAGGCTGTTCCCGAATGATGTGGTATTGAATCTTGAAGTCTGGCATGCATTACTGATGATGAAAGGATACATTTCCTTATTGCTGAAACCGGAAATGTCGGAATTGGTGATATTAAGATAAAGCCATCCGGAAGATGATCCGTGTCCGGTATAGTTAATGAATGACAGTCCCTTGTTTATCAGTTTAATGATACTGTCCTTGCTTGCATCAGGGTACAGAAACTGATATTCTGAAATATTTTCAGCCGGCCCGAGGTAATTGGAGACGAGGTAGTTTACCTGTCCGTTCATGTATATATCGTGGCTGTCATCCACACCGGCCGTGGCCAGGGCAGAGGAGTGAAATGAATTTGTGTCAGGATACTCGAATTTCTCGTACTGAACGATCTTGCTCACCACATTCTTCACATCATTTGTATCTGCAACAGGGAGCCTTCCGATGAACATCTCAGGAAAATAATCTCCGTTTCCGTCAAATTCCCCATAATAAAGGTCTGTCACAGAACCGGTCCCGTAATAGGGAATGCGATTAACTGAGCCTATTATCAGCAGGTAAACAGGAGGAGGATTTTCTTCCGTGGATGAATTATAGAGTTCAGCAAGTGAATTTTTTATTTCTGTATAGCTTGTTCCCGCGTAATCTGCACCATAATAAAGAAGTTCTGTTCTGAACCCTTTTTGTGTTTTCCATTCAAGGAAGGGACTCAGATGCTTTCTGAATGCGGTATCTGTTAAAATTACCATCCTTACTGGTTTGTCGGAGTAGCCGGGAATATAATCATCCGGATCATAATTGAGTATCCCCTTGCCGATGGTGGCAGTGAAAAGATCTGAAACAGGAGTTGAAGATTTTACAGTTGCATCTGATTGGACAAACATTATCTCTATGTTCATACCGGTAATCACATCGACTATATTGGAAGCGGGATTGTACCTTACCGGGTATACCGACAGGCTGGCTATATTCATTCCCCTTGATTTTCCGGCATGCTCAATGATAACAGTGTCGGATTCTATAAAATTCCTTGCTGAATAGATGGTTTTGTCTATTATGAACTTCTTACCTGACTGCTGTTGTTTCTTAGCTTCACTTTCCTGAGCAGGGAAGAGGTTCCCTTTAAATTTCTTCAGTGAAGGTTTTATCCTTTTTGATTGAACCTCCGTTATTTTTATCCTGCAGGAGTATCCTTCAGGTATCATTATCAGCCTTGTGAGCACGGGTACTTCCGGTTTGCCTGGATCGGCACTTTTTATATGTCCGGGAATTCCAATCCTGTACCATTCTCCGTATTCATTACTGAGGCTTTCAGCGTTAAGTTCTGAAATGGAATACTTTATGCTAAGTGTATTTGCAGCTGAAGTTACTGACATGGTTTTTTTCTCAGCGGCAAGCATATACTTGTGTTTATGAGTATCCTGTCCTCCTGCAGACAGTGATGTCAGCAAAAAGAAAACTAGACCTGCAATAGCCTGATTTTTATACCCCAAATACATCAGTGTTAAATAATTAACGCTGTACCTGTTATACCCGCAGCAAGTTAATTAAATTTGAATATATAACGGTCTCACAAATAATAAATTTGA